>Ga0123519_10006110_pt1 | contig 19025 bp, 18 predicted proteins | sample YelNatPaOPRAMG02_FD_87396 | JGI IMG/M metagenome (GOLD analysis project Ga0123519, IMG submission 87396) | Hot spring microbial communities from Yellowstone National Park - Yellowstone National Park OP-RAMG-02 (version 2) | ecosystem: Environmental > Aquatic > Thermal springs > Hot (42-90C) ... | reverse complement strand
TAAAATCTTTCCAATGTATTTCATCGAGCATCAGCCCCGCGGCAAATGCTCCTACAATCGGAGCCAGGCCAATTCGTGCAGCGGTATAGGCAAATCCGAAGCAGATGACAAGTCCTGATGTTAAAACAATATCTGCTGCTTTTAGTCGAGAGGCAAAGCGAAGCACCAACGGAGATAAACGTTGACCGATCAACACTGCTCCTAATAAAAATGTCGTAGCCCTGAGCGCGACTGCTATGAATGTCCACGCTGATAATCCAGAACCAGATGAAGATGCGGTTATTAGCCCTTGTATTACGGCAAGAACGATCAGTCCCTGCACGTCATCTATAACCGCTGCGCCCAGGATTATGTTTGCCTCAGGAGTTTGGATGCGGCCGATATCACGAAGAACTCGTGCCGTAATGCCTACGCTGGTAGCACACAGCGTAGCTCCTATAAATACATGCGTATAGACACTGGCTGTTGGTAAAAATATCCGCGAAATAACCCAACCGAGAAAAAACGGCGCTACAATTCCTAATGTGGCGACCATAAACGACGAAGCGCCAACCTTCGCCATTTTTCCGATATCTGTTTCAAGTCCTACCTGAAAAAGGAGTAACATAACACCGATTTCGGATAATATACCGATACTAGAGTCTGTGCGAACGAAGTCTAAATTGTGATATCCAAGCAGGTAGAAATTTCCGACGATAATACCGAATATCAATTCGCCTAGGACCGCCGGCTGTCCGATTCGTACGGCTATATCACCACCGAATTTCGCGGCAAGCAGGATAACAATCAATGCAAGCAATACGCTGCCGACATTTGTCTCGCTTGATGCAGTGGATGCGTGAGCAGGAATAATAGTCAAAGCTAGGATAGCTGCTATTGCGAGTACAGCCCGAATTGTAATAGATAAGCGGGGTTTTGGGGAACTCACTTAATGGCCTCGATGCGTATGTGCTCTTGTGTACTTGTATGCTTGGCGAAATCGATTAGTTACAGTATGATTAAATACGTATATAGCATAGTCCTTCGGTTTCGACTATATGTATCGTAGTTACTGAGAAACAAGAAGGTTTCCTTAAGGTTATTCTTTAAGTTTTGTATGCTCTAAATACTGATCCTATGCTTCCCGATATACAATGCTGTATTGACTTGCTTTGAGTGGAGGAATTGAATGTCTAAGAAGCTCGGAAGAGATGCTGTAGAGCGTTACCATAAGAATCCGATTATCACGCTTGAAAGTGTCCCTTTTCCCTGCAACACCGTTTTTAACGCGGGCGCTGCAAAGTTCGGAGATGAATATATTTTGATGCTGCGGGTTGAGGACCTGTCGGGTCGCTCTGTTTTTGCACTTGCGAGAAGTGAAGACGGCGCGCATTTCACGGTCGATCCGGAGCCGGCGATGGAGCCATCAAAGGAAGAGCCTTTCAGGTCTTATGAGCGCCGTGGCATCGAAGATCCTCGCATCACATATCTTGAGGGTTCATATTACATCATGTATACGGCATACTCCAGGTATGGTGCCCGGCTTGCGCTTGCAAAGACCGATGATTTCAAAACTTATGAAAGAATCGGCTTGATATCGCAGCCGGAGAATAAGGACGGCTGCCTGTTCCCTCGAAAGATCAGGGGGCGCTATGTTCGGCTGGACAGGCCTTATGGAGGCGGGACCGGTAATATATGGCTTTCCTATTCGGATGATCTGCTTCATTGGGGAGACTCGGAAGTCGTCATGACGACGCGCGGCGGTTTCTGGGATCAGGACAGGATCGGCGCATGTGCTCCTCCGATCGAGACCGAGCATGGATGGCTCGAGATATACCATGGTGTAAAAAATACCTCGGCGGGTCCGCTTTATCGAATGGGAGCGGTGATCCTCGATCTCGAGAACCCAGCTAAGGTTATTTGCCGGAGCGCTGTCCCGATTCTTATGCCTCGTGAATATTATGAACGGGTAGGGGACATCGGAAATGTAGTATTTTCCTGTGGCGCTCTGCTTGAAGATGGCGGAAGACTGAGAATATTCTATGGGGCTGCTGATACGTGTATTTGTCTGGGATTCGCTGATGTCGATGATCTTATCGACCGCTGCCAGCTCGATTACGAAGGCGACCTGCCGGAGTAGAAAACACCCAGGCGCTGAGCTCTCGTTTAATGCCATAAATATGGACATACAGGTGTAATTCTGGCGGAAAGAATAGAGAAGCTGAAGCTTTCTCTATTCTGACCTCCGCATTTTGTTGACACTGCGAGCTCAAAGCTGGTATAATTATTTTGCTCGCGGTGAGTGACCGGCGAATGCTTTGCCGTGAGATTATGCTGATGTAATATTCTGATATGCTTGACTGTGTCGAGCGTTCTTGGTATAATAATTGACGGCCAAGAACGAGTGCGTGGACGATTAGCTCAGTTGGTAGAGCAGTGGACTCTTAATCCATTGGTCCAGGGTTCGAGTCCCTGATCGTCCACCAGCTCACCCAATCGCGGGCGAGTGGTGGAATGGCAGACACGCTAGACTTAGGATCTAGTGCCGCAAGGCGTGCGAGTTCAACTCTCGCCTCGCCCACCACTACCTGAAAGTTGGTAACGCGCGGGGGTGGTTCAGTGGTAGAACGCCACCTTGCCAAGGTGGATGTCGCGGGTTCGAGTCCCGTCCCCCGCTCCATTTACTTGCACTTAGGGTATAGGATACCGGTCACGAAACCTGCTTTGTGTGGTGTTGAGTGAGTCGCAACGTCCTGTATCCTTTTTTTTATGAGGGTATTGGAGATATTCGGTATGCAAGTTACACAGGAGCAGGTCACTCCTTGCGAGATTGATCTGCAGATTGAGATCGAGGTCGAGAAGGTCAATAAGGCTATTGACGAGACCTATAAAGAACTGGGAAAAGTAACCAACGTGCCCGGGTTCCGAAAGGGAAAGGCTCCGCGAGTGGTGCTGGAAAACTTCCTTGATGAAGATAAGGTCAAGGAACGGGCGGCTGACAGGATCCTGCAGCCTGCCTACAAAGAAGCTCTGGAAGAGACGAAGATCGAACCGTGGGCTCCCGCTGATGTGGAACTGGTGAAGTTTGAGATCGGTGAACCGTTGGTATTCAAAGCAAGGGTGCCGCTTGCTCCTAAAGTCGAACTTGGTGATTATGTCGGGCTCGAGATCGAACGCGATGTTCCTGAAGTTACCGAAGAACAAATAGACGACGAGATCAAGCGGATGCTGGAGCGGCAGACACAGTATGATCCTATCAAGGATAGGCCGCTGAAGAAAGGTGACACCGCTGTTCTCGAGCTTAGAGATGAGAGCAAGCCCGATGAGGAGCCGAGAAGGCAGGTTGCCAATCTTGGTGAATTATTACCTGAATTCAATGAGGGTCTTGAGGGGATGAGCGTCGATGAAGAAAAAGTCATCGAAGTAACTTATCCAGAAGACTATCAGGATGAGGAACTACACGGAAGGACAGTGTCGTTCAAAGTAAAGGTTGTTGAGGCTTACGACCGCAAGGTTCCCGAGCTTAACGACGAGTGGGTAAAGAAGTCATTCGTGCCGGAGCCTAAGGAAGGCGAGGAGCCTGATCCTGATGCCGTTGATACGGTGGAGAAACTTCGCGCGAAGATACGCGAGGCAATGGAAAAAGCTGCTCGTGATATAGCCGATACGGCTGTAGAGAACGAGATTGTTGAAAAGATCGTACAGAACTCGACTGTCGATTTCCCGGAAGTAATGGTGAACGAGCGCGTTCATTCGAGGCTCGATGAACTGGTAGAAGAACTCAAAAAGAGACAGCTTACCCTTGATGATTATATCAAGCATACTGGCAAGTCCCCTAAAGAGCTGAGTGATGAGTATGCAGAGGAGGCCAGGGCTGGCATAAAGACAAGCCTGGTGCTGCATGAGATCCTTGAGAAGGAATCGCTCAAGGTCGAAGACGAGGAGTACGATAAAGAAGTTGAGGCAATGGCCGAGTCCCGTAACGTGCCTGTCGAGAGCATGAAAGCATATATAGACAGCACAAACGCGAGAGATAGCATTTCTCATAGAATATTGCACAAAAAAGTTATGGACTTTCTAGTGCATGCTTCCAATATTAAGAATGTAGGGCAGTGATGCAGGTATGCGATGCTGTCCTAACAGAAAGGAGTAATAGGGTATAATGGCATTAGTCCCTATGGTTGTTGAGCAAAGCTCGCGCGGCGAACGCGCGTATGATATATACTCCCGCCTCCTGAAGGACAGGATAATCTTCATCGGGACACCGATCGATGACGATGTCGCCAACCTGGTGATGGCTCAGTTGCTGTTCCTATGGAAAGAGGATCCGGACAGAGATATTGACCTGTATATCAATAGCCCTGGCGGATCGGTTATCGCAGGACTGGCAATTTATGACACGATGCAGATTATCAAGCCGGATGTCGCAACGACATGCGTCGGCCATGCGATGAGCATGGGTGCGATATTGCTGGCGGCGGGTGCGAAGGGCAAAAGGACGGCTCTTCCTAACTCCAGGATTATGATCCACCAGGGAAGCGCCGGATTCCACGGAACCCCGTCCGATATCGACATCGTCGCGAAAGAGGTTCTTCGCTATAAATCGCTCCTTATCGATCTGTTGGCCAAGCATAGTGGTCAGCCGATCGAGAAGGTCGAGAAGGACATCGACCGCGACTTCTACATGTCTCCGGACGAAGCAACTCAGTACGGTATTATCGACAAGGTCCTTACCGGACCTGGCTAGAGAAACCACACTTATCAAGTTAGAGACTAGCCCGTGGTGAGGTGAGATCCGCTGCCACAGCGGGTCACCTCACCGCTTTGTAGGGGGATTCAGAACTTGGCAAGAATCAGTTATGACCGCACCGGCGAGCGGTGTTCTCTCTGCGGCAAGAGTAAGGATCAGGTTAGAAAGCTGCTGGTAGGCGTTTACGGCGGCATCTGCCTGGACTGCGTCGAGCTGTGTAATGAAATCATACGAGGGGATGCGAGCCAGAACGCTGACTATTCATCGTTTGGCGCGATTCCCAAGCCCAAGGAAATTTACCGCATACTAAGTCAGTATGTGGTTGGGCAAGAGAAAGCGAAACGGTCGCTTTCGGTGGCGGTTTACAACCACTTCAAACGAATAAACGCCCAGATGACTGATGTAGAACTGCAGAAATCCAATATTCTGCTGATTGGTCCGACTGGCTCCGGCAAGACGCTCCTCGCTCAGACTCTCGCCAAGATTCTGAACGTGCCATTCGCTATCGCCGATGCAACCTCGCTTACCGAAGCCGGATATGTGGGAGAGGATGTAGAAAATATACTCCTCAAGCTCCTGCAGGCGGCTGACACCGGCGACAGCATCCAGAACACGGTTAAAAATGCCCAGCGGGGTATCGTTTACATCGATGAGATCGACAAGATCACCCGTAAGGCGGAAAATCCCTCGATAACGAGAGACGTGTCCGGCGAGGGTGTGCAGCAGGCTCTCTTGAAGATTCTGGAGGGCACGGTTGCGAGTGTGCCGCCACAGGGCGGAAGAAAGCATCCTCAGCAGGAATATGTCCACATAGATACCACTAATATCCTCTTTATATGCGGAGGCGCTTTCGAGGGTCTCGAGGATATTATCAGACGCAGAGTTTCCGATAACAGCATGGGATTCCGCGCTGATATCAAGAGCAAGAAAGACAGCAATGTCGGAGAAATCCTGGCACAGGTAATGCCTCAGGACCTGCTCAAATATGGGCTCATCCCTGAGTTCGTGGGCAGATTGCCTGTCGTATCGACTCTCGATGCTCTCGATCAGGATGCTCTTGTCAAGATCCTTACGCAGCCAAAGAACGCGCTGGTAAAGCAGTATCAGAAATTCTTCGATTATGATGGTGTGGACCTTACGTTCACCGACGACGCGCTGAGCGCGATAGCCGGCGAGGCGCTCGACCGAGGCATGGGCGCAAGGGCTCTTCGGGCGATCATCGAGGATGTCATGCTCAATATTATGTATGAGATTCCATCTTCGAAGGACGTAAAGAAGTGCATTGTGACCGAAGACACCATTCTAAAAAAGAAGGAGCCTACGCTCGTAACACTGAGCGAAGTTAAACAAGCATCGTAGTATGTCTTACATAGGACAAGCCATTCAGGATGAGCTCCCTGCACGCCAGGGAGATGGCACGGCGCCGCGAAAATTGCCTAGAGTATTACCTGTACTCCCGGTCAGGGACACGGTATACTTCCCGCATATGCTTTTTCCGCTGTTTCTGGGGCGCGAGAAATCGATCCGCGCCCTGGATTATGCGCTGGAAAATAATAGATACGTGCTTCTGGTAGCCCAGAAGGAAGTATCGGTCGAAGATCCGACAACTGAGGACATTTATACCGTAGGCACCATTGCGGAGATTATGCAGGTCTTGCGAGTGCCTGATGGTACCGTGCGAGTTACCCTCGAAGGCATCGAACGCGGGAAAGTAACTCAGTTTACTCAGACCGACCCATTCTTCAAAGTCCGCATCAAACGGCTCTCGGACACACGCCCGAAAGGGCTGCGCATTGAGGCGCTGATGCGGAGCGTTACCTCGCTTTTCGACCAACTTGTCCAGAACCAGAGTGGACAGAACGGTCGCCCGATTCCTCCCGAATTGCTGATGAATGTCGTCAGCATCGATGAGCCTGGAAAACTCGCGGATACGATAGTTCCTCATCTTCCACTGCGCACCGAAGCCAAGCAGGAAATGCTGGAAGCGGCGGATGTCGAAGTTCGCCTGGATAAGCTGAATGTTATTCTCCAAAAAGAGATGGAGGTTCTCAGCATCCAGCGAAACATTCGAAGCCGCGTCGAAAAGGAAATGGGAGATACGCAGCGGGAGTATATCCTTCGCGAGCAGATGAAGGCTATTCAGCAGGAACTCGGCGATCGAGATGGGCGTTTGAGCGAGATCGAAGAATATAAGAACAAGATTACAGATGCGCGCATGCCTGAGGGAGTAGAAGAGAAGGCCTTAAAAGAGCTCGATCGCCTTGATAAGATGCCTTTTGCGGCTCCCGAAGGTGTGGTTATTCGTAATTACCTAGATTGGTTGATTTCGCTGCCATGGGAGAGCTACTCCGAGGAATCTCTCGACATAGATGAAGCCGCCAAGGTGCTGGACGAAGACCATTATGGCCTTGCGAAGGTTAAAGAAAGAATAATCGAGTTCCTGGCTGTGCGAAAGCTGGCGAATGAGATAAAAGGGCCGATCCTTTGCTTCGTCGGACCTCCTGGTGTAGGTAAGACGAGCATCGGCAAGTCGATCGCTCGCGCTCTGGGACGCAAGTTCTACAGGCTGTCGCTCGGTGGAGTTAGAGATGAAGCTGAGATAAGAGGGCATCGCAGGACTTACGTCGGAGCGCTTCCCGGAAGAATTATCCAGGGAATCAAGCAGGTCAACACGAAAAATCCGGTCTTTATGCTAGATGAGATAGATAAGATCGGAGCCGACTTCCGTGGCGACCCATCAGCGGCTTTGCTCGAAGCTCTTGATCCCGAGCAGAACGACCAGTTCAGCGATCATTACCTTGAGGTGCCGTTCAACCTGCGGGATGTGATGTTTATTACGACCGCGAATGTGCTCGATACTATTCCGCCGGCTCTGCGGGACAGGATGGAGGTAATTCGCTTCTCGGGTTATATAGAAGATGAGAAGCTGAAGATCGCCAACCAGTTCCTTATTCCCAAGCAGCTTAAGGAAAATGGGCTAACGGGTTCGCTGCTCTCGATTCAGGACAGTGCAATAAAAAGAATCATCAGAGAATACACGCGTGAAGCTGGTGTGCGTGGCCTCGAACGAGAGATTGCCAGTATATGCCGCAAGGTAGCTAAAGAAGTCGCTAAGGGTGGAACCGAAAAGACTACGGTCAAAGACAAGGATGTCAAGAATTACCTTGGTTCTCCTAAATATCATTATGGTAGAGCAGGGGAAACGGACGAAGTCGCAGTGGCGACAGGGTTAGTCTACACCGAGTTCGGCGGCGATATCGTATCGATAGAAGCTGTTCTGATGCGCGGTGAAAAGGGCAACCTGACCCTTACCGGCCAATTGGGCGACGTGATGAGGGAGTCTGGTCAGGCTGCGCTTACCTACGTGCGTTCTCGCGCGAAGATACTTGGCGTAGACGAAGACTTCTATTTCAAGGCGGATTTGCATATTCATGTCCCCGAAGGCGCTGTTCCTAAAGATGGACCTTCGGCCGGTGTCACGCTTGCCACGGCGATTGCATCCGCGATTACAAAACGTCCCGTAAGAAAGGATGTCGCTATGACCGGTGAGATCACCCTGCGTGGACGCGTTTTACCTGTGGGTGGAGTAAAAGAAAAGGTCCTGGCTGCTCATAGAGCTGGGATCAGGACGGTTATTCTGCCCAAGGAGAACGAAAAGGACCTGGAAGATATTCCCGAGAATGTCTGCGGGGAGATGACATTTAACTTCGTAAAGCATGCTGATGAAGTATTGAAGATAGCTTTGCTCGATGAACCGAAGAAGCTAAAATAGTATCTTCATAATAGATCAATTAAAATGCCCCGAGCTCTAAAGCCCGGGGCATTTTTAATGCGTTCCTATCCCCCCATGGACTAGTAAACTGGTGCGGGTGGGTAGGCTGGCTGGCTACCAGGTGGACAAGTCGGCTGCGCGGCAGGCTGGCATGTCGGCTGGCATGTCGGTTGACATATTGGTGCGCTGGGTCCAGTTCCGTAAGGAGCAGCTATTGCTCCAGGCGGACAAACGCCGGGGACCGCAGTTGCGCTTACCGGAAGACCATTTCTGGCTAGCCATCTCTGAAGCGCATCTATCTCGTTAGCGCATGCTCTTGCATTGATGTTGCCCTGATCGCGCAGTTGCGGAAGTGTCGCTCTGGTTGCTGCTAACTGGGCAGACTGTTGTGATTGCTGGAGAAGACCTACCATTAATGTCGCCCAGCGAGCGCTAAAGTCCATTCCAGCTACACCCATCAACTGGTTTCGGTACATTGCAACTTCATTGTAATCGACAGGAAGTGCTCCATAACCTGCTTGACGAGCAAATAGAGCGAGCTTTTGATTCTGCTGAATCCGCTCATTGCGGATCTTGATAGCCAGGTCAGTGATGTCATCACTTGGAGCCATTTCCGCACCCACACTGGCCACCGCAATTATGTCCATATTATGCTGGTACATAGCAGGTATGTAGGCTTTGTCGAAGTCGGTTGCGCACACCAGATTTGTAATCTTCGGCAGTGGGCCGCAGCCGAACTGAGCAGGAATAGGACAAGGCTGCGGGCAAACAGCCTGGCTGGTCGGAGCCGGCTGGCACGTGGCTACCGGCGCGCAGGTCGGAGCTGGTTGGCATGTAGCCACCGGCGGACACGGCTGACATGTAGCAGTTGGTTGTGCCGGCGCCGGTGCGCATTCTGATTGTGCTAATGCTGCAGTACCGGACAACGCCAACACCATTACCAAGGTTAGCATGGTTACGGGTCGCATGATCTTGCCTCCCGACATTAGAATGTTATCGACTTGTACATTCCCTGCAAAGGCGGTCAACAAACCGACAGCCTGTGCGCGATATCGGGATTCATTATCATTGCTGTCATAGGATAGCCGCCAGGCACGCGATATATGCTGTTATGAATACCTTAAAGTCTGTTTTGGAATTACTCGACAGCTGGTTTTATGATCAGGCGCCGTTGGGTACCCTATAGGGCGAGCCTTGCTTAGAGCAGGAACAGGCTGTAAAAACAGGAGGATGACGGTGATGGTCGTAGTAGAATTCAGCATTACCCCCGTTATTGGTGAGAATCTGAGGCCTTTTATCGACGCTGCTATAAGTGAAGTAAAAAACTCGGGCCTGAAATATGAGGTGGATGCTATGTCCACCACCATCGAAGGCAGCCTTGACCAGGTCTTGGGCGTCGTCAAGAAAGCACATGAAGCAGTGAAGGCAGCCGGAGCGGATCGAGTGCTCACGGAGATCCGTATAGACGACAGGTCTTCAGGGATTACTATTGCCGAGGAATTAGAGGGCTATAGAGCTTCAGTTTAGAGGCATACAAATCGAGATAGCATCGGAAAAGTTTATCGCGCCTGAGTAGATGGCAGTGACTACGACCACGCCTTCGACTCCCATCGGCTCGAGGGCTTTTATCTCACGCAGGTCTTCCAGGCTGCTTACACCACCCGATGCGATGATGGGAGTTTCAAGAGTCTGAGCGAGGCGTCTGATAGCGATCGTATTGATCCCACCGTGCATACCCTTGCGCGAGACATCGGTAAATACAATACGTTTCGCGCCCAGCGCGATCATCCGTTTCGCAAATGCATCGGCGCGTTCATCTGTTCTTGCCTGCCAGTCTCTTACGGCAACGTAACCGTTAAGGCTAGCGACGCTGAGGATCGTTCTGTCCCCTAAAGCGCCGAATATTTCTTCCGCGAGTGTCGCATTGAGCGCTGCAGTTGTACCAACGACTATGCGGTCAACTCCTATATCAAGAACACGTCTGGCAGTTTCTAACGATCGGATACCACCGCCGAGGTCGACCGGAATTCCTGCTGAAGAGATGATCCTCTTTACCGCGCCTAGATTCTGGGGTTCGCCCATCCTTGCTCCGTCAAGATCGGCAAGATAAAGCCGACGAGCTCCTTTATCGGCCCACATCCTTGCAACTTGAGCAGGGTCATGCGAGAAACGACTAAGGCCGGCGAAAGAGCTGTGTACTGGACACACGCATTCGCCGTCCATAAGGTCTATTCCCGGAATGACTTCCATCTTGGACTTTCCCCTTCCGTGCGTTTACGATGCTGCTATAGCGTCTGCAAGGTTCACACTACCCGTATATAGCGCCTTACCGAGGATTACCCCCTCGATCCCACTGTTTTCTATAGATTTAAGATTGGTAATATCTTCGATTGTTGTTACGCCGCCGGAAGCGATAACAGGAATGGTGATCGACTCCGCCATCTGTTTCATCGCGGCGATGTTAGCTCCCCGGAGCATACCATCTCTCGATATATCGGTGTAGATTACCCTCCTCGCGCCAAGTCCCTGCATCCTCTGCGCGAACTCGATAGCTCTTTCACGAGTGATTTCTTCCCAGCCTTTCACTGCGACAAAGCCATCGCGAGCATCAACCCCAAGCACAGCCTGTTCACCTAATTCCACAAATATCCTCTCGGCGAGAGATTTATCCAGTGCGGCTGATGTGCCAATAATGATGCGAGATATACCTGCATCCAGCATTTTCCTTGCGGTCTCAAGAGAGCGTATTCCGCCACCGAGCTGAACCGGCACATCGACAGCGGAAATGATCCTTTTGATAGTCGCTGTTTCCTGGGGTGCGCCGACTCTCGATCCGTTCAGGTCTACCAGGTGAAGCCGCGTCGCGCCCTGATCGACCCACTGCCTGGCCATTTCAGCCGGATCATCGGCAAATACTGTCTGTTGATCAAACCTGCCCTGAACAAGCCTCACGCACTTGCCGTCCATCATATCGATTGCAGGAATGATTTCCACCAGGTAACCTCCGAGACATTTCGACGCTTTACGCCGCGGTTTCGTTCCCTGTCTTATCAATATTGCCACCAGGCTATTGAGTTTCATACAGTTATGTGACGTACTGGCCATTCAGATTATGTGCGAAGCCTTCTGCCAGATAATCACTACATTACCTGAAACTCAGTAATAAGACAGTCAACTATTCTAGTATACCAGAGTGGACAGTGGTTGAGCTACAGTGGGAAGTAATGAAGACCGATATTGAGAGAAAGATGAGAGGCAGACATGCCACCTCTCACCATTTTTACAGCGTTCCCTTTGTGGAGGGTATGCCTGTGACCCTGGGGTCGAACGAGAGAGCTTCTCGCAGGGCGCGGGCGAAAGACTTAAATGCCGCCTCGATGATGTGGTGCGCGTTGCTGCCATCAAGCTGGCGGATGTGCGTATTGATTCCGGCATTGTTGCACAGCGCCTTAAAAAACTCCGGCGTAAGCTCGGAATCGAATGCTCCGACCATTTCCTTGCCGATCACAAGGCCATACACAAGACTGCCGCGGCCACTTATATCGAGCGCTGTCATCACAAGAGCTTCGTCCATAGGCACAACTGAAGATCCGTATCGCACAATACCGGCTTTATCACCCACAGCCGCAGCAATTGCCTTGCCGATAGAAATCCCAACATCTTCGACAGTATGATGAGCATCGACTTCTAAATCACCTTCACAGGTAATTTTGAGGTCGATTAAGCCGTGTTTCGCCAGATGCGTGAGCATGTGATCGAAGAAACCGATGCCGGTTTCGACCTCGCTAACACCGCTCCCATCAAGGTCTATCTCAACTCGAATACGCGTCTCTTTGGTATTGCGCTCTATTACTGCTTTTCTATCAGCCATTTGGACCTCCGGTTGTCTTCTCATCGACCCGAACCCTTATAGTGTTTGCGTGCGCATCAAAACCTTCCGCGCGAGCCAGTTCCAGCACCGTTGGAGCTATCTCCTTGAGCGCTTTCGATGTAAAAGAAAGCAACCCCGATTTCTTAATGAAATCATCCACGCTGAGAGCTGAGCTGAACCGCGCGGTAGCGCCGGTAGGGAGCGTATGGTTTGGGCCAGCGGCGAAATCACACAGCGGAACCGGCGTATAATGCCCCACCATAATCGTTCCGGCATTCTTTATCTTCCGCACTGTCTCCCATGGCTCCGCAAGAGCGATCTCCAGATGCTCAGGTGCAAATAGATTTACAAGATCAATGCATTCGTTCAAATCGCGTCCAATGATAATCGCTCCGAACTTACCAAGCGATTCGTTTATATAATCCCTGCGCGGAGCGATATCGGTCTGCCGCTTAACCTCCTTGAGCACTTCGTCTACAAGGGCTCTGCTCGTGGTAATGAGCACGCAGCGCGAATCGGGACCGTGTTCGGCTTGAGAGAGAATATCGGCAGCGACAAATGCGGGAGAAGCGGTATCGTCAGCAAGCACGGCTATTTCGCTCGGTCCAGCGAGTTGATCGATTCCGACATACCCGAAGAGCTGCCTTTTGGCTTCCGTTACGAACTGGTTTCCCGGTCCGACGATTTTATCGACTCTTGGAACAGTCCTGGTACCGAAAGCCATAGCCGCCGCGGCCTGTGCTCCACCTACCGCAAACACTTCGGTAACTCCACATTCCCTGGCTGCAACGAGCATCGGGGCGGAAACTTTACCATCCTTCTGAGCCGGGCAGCACATCACAAGTCGTTTCACGCCCGCTACTATTCCCGGGACCGCGGTCATAAGGACCGTGCTGGGGTAGGGGGCAAGTCCGCCGGGAGCATAAAAACCGACTATCTCGATAGGCCGTATCACCTGACCATAGACGAAGTCCTCGTGCATATCCATCCAGGATTTTTGCAGTTGATGCCGGTGGAATGCTTCGATATTGGCTTTTGCCTTGCGAATTGCCGAAAGCAGATCCGGTTCTATACTGGCATATGCTTGATCGAAATCGCCGTCAGGAACGCGGATATTTTCAAGCGAGGGCGAATCGAACCTTCTGCCAAGTTCCAGCAGAGCCTGGTCGCCTCGATTTCTAACATCAGCTATTATCTGCGAGACGATCTTTTGTATTTCTCCGTCCGGTCCCTGTGCTTCGGCAGTCAAAGCATTTTGTATATCTTCGATGGGGTCGCGGTCGGTTTCGAGTATTTTCATCCGTGCTATTTCTCCTTAAGCGTCACTGGATTATAGCAAACCTGGCTTGCTTCGACAACACCACCCGCACATTCCACCGCTTGTCATTGATGCTCTTAAATAAATCAGCTATACTTGGCAAAGAAAACGTGGAGGTTGATCTGCCAGGTGCATTATGGGTTTTAGCTCCGATAATTCGAGTCCTATTGGCTGCAGCAATACTATGAAGGGCTGCCTTATTACTACCGCGGTGCTTATCGGATTGTTCATGGGGATGACGATCTGGCTGGCGCGTGTACCGAGCGTACGGGACACGATGCGCTGCAAGACGAACATGGAAGAAATAGGCGGTGCTTTGAACCGTTATTCCGACGTCAACGGCTGTTATCCAGCAAATCTGGAGTCGCTTAAGAAGGATTATCTGGAAGATCTCTCCGTACTCCGCTGCCCGCTCGATAAATCGACGGAGAACTCGCCCAGCTATATATACCACTGCCCGAAGGAAAATGCAAAAGATACGGATGTAATTCTGGAGTGTGACCGGCACAGGTTGTATTCCGGAATGCCGGTGAGTATGCTGGTACTTCTTAAAAACGGGAAGTTCAAGGTGATCAACCCACCGCACCGTAAGACAGCGAGAGCTCCGGAAAAATCGTTACAATGAAGAAATAAAGCGGCAGCTTATATCAAGCCACCGCTTTTATGCGTTATGAGAGGAGGAAGCCGGTTGACTCGGATAACCGGCTGTCTCTTTTACGCATTGCCTCTTGCACGCCGCTTCATGATTTCCTTGAGTTTTTGCTGCTGTTCGGGAGTCAGCACCGCAATAACCTTGCTCTCGGTATCCTTCCTCAACTGCATCAGCTTAGCTCGCTTAGCAGTCTGGTCGATGGAAGAATCATCACGAATAGCCTTAGCGGCAGTATCGAAATCCTGGAAGATTCCCTTGATGGTCGTCTTCTGCTGATCGGTAAGATCGAGTTGCGCAAGCGCTAATTCGATGGCGAACCTTACGCGAGCCGCCGGTTCGAGCAGAAGATCGACGAAGCGCAGCTTCTTAGCTTTTTCCTGCTGCTCGGTCGACATGACCGCCATAATGGCGCTGCCGGCTTTCATCCTGATATCTTTGACTTGAGCCTTCTTATCGTCATTTGAGGCGCTGGACTTAAGCACATTGGCTACATCTTCATGATACTGCTTTACAAGCGCGGCGATCTGCTTGACCTGATCCTGACTGAGACCAATCTGCCTGGCCATGCGACCGAGGACCGGGTGAGCGCCCGGGCCCTGCTGCTGATTGGCATTCTGGGCCATAACAGCAGTGCTGCACACAAAGAGCGCAACCAGAGCAATTACGAGAACTCGAAGCTTCATCATCAACACTCCTTTACTGCGGTAAATCGGAATCTACCTTCGAGAGAACAGACGCAGAATTAACCGTCCGGTTTCATATTACCGCTGAGTTATTTCTACTCACTGAGTCTGCATTGGAGTGAATGCCGAATCATCAAATGGAAGCAATGAAATCTGTGAATTGCTCTCCTGCCGGCACACTGCCTGCAGCGTCACAAACGAGCCATCCGCGGGAATCTGTGTGAGCATATCAACTCTCACAGGGACCTGCAGTGGTCCTGCCTGTGTTGAATTGAAAAGCATCGATCCATCGCTGATAAACGGAACGCCATTCAAGATATGTACAGTGCCGGCGAGTTTGACTACTTTTCCAACAAGGCTTGCACCGCAATAGAGTGAACGAGCTGTAGTAAAGTAAACCGGCGCATTTGCGTCGGGCTCGACAAAAGTTGTAACGGTCTGGCTCGTGATCGGCTGTGACTGCGTATCGACGGTCACATCGACAGGCAAGCTTTGAACCTGTGGTGCGGGATTGCCGAGAGAGTCGGAGAAGTTGAGTGTAGCATAAGTTTCCAATTGCATTTCAAGTGAAGTGATAATATTAGCGCAGCTGACGATGTCCTGACCGGGCATGCAGCCGGCATAAACGGCGATTGGAATGAGGCTGAGGAGTAAGCCTATAACGATAATTCTAATCATACTGATCCTCCATTCATAGGGTGAAATTCGGGGGAAGTAGACAGTTGTGCTCGCATTTGAAGTAGGCTCATCCATTATACGACAATCGTCGCCATATGACTAGTGAATTGTAGAGCATGTTCGATAATTGCGGCAGAATGTCGCGCAGGCGTCACCATGTAAGCCAAGACACATGCCCCAACGCGTTTCTCTTTACCGGAAGATGGGAATATTACAAATAGCTGTGCTAGAGGCTGGCTGTTTTTGTTTCGCTATATAGCAGGCAGACTTTGATAAGGGGGGATCAGCAATGAGTACTCTTAGAGAAGAAGCAATAGCTCAACTGATTAAAGCGAGACTTAACGAAGACATGGGCACATTTGGTCAGACAATAGATGTCTCCGTGGTAGATGGAGATATCTTTCTGATCGGGTGCTGTGATAATGACGACCAACGTCTCTGCGCTATACGCATCGCCAAGGGAGTTTATGGTGTGCGCACGGTTATCGATAAGATACAGGTGAGATGCTGCAGACTCTCAGTCTGAGCCTTCATCGTTGGCTTCCTGCACCACCTGGCACTTATCGCATAACCAATCCGCCCAGACCGCATATTCGATTGCCGAACGAGCCTGTTTTAATAGGGCTCGATTGTCATTTCCCATAAGAGCAGAGTCAGCCTGTTCTATCTTTATGATCTCCTGGCCCTTGGCAATGAGACTCATACTCGATGGGTCTGTCAGCACATCTCTGCCGGTCACCCCTGAATCAAGCATTTTATTGATCGTTTTTGCAATCGCCTCAGCGCGTTCTTTCGAAGTTTTACCGCTCAGGTTAGCCGGTTCATATATTACTTTTTTACCGATGGTTACTTCATACTGATCGCTTCCATCTTTAACGGGGACAGATTTGGCATAAGCGACATCCTGCTCCTTGCGCATATCTACAACTATGCCCTCTGCCTTCATCGCTTTGGCTATAGAGGCCACACGCCTGAATGGCGCTGGGTGTGTTTCGAATATACCTAACGGCAATGTTGGGTTTGCATCATGCTTGGCATCGAGCTTCTTCATGAACGATAAAAGCCCCTCGGCATTATAAGGAGATTTGGCAAGATAAGCGACTGCTGTTTTATCCGCGTCTTTTTCTGCTTCGTAGGTATAACCGCTAATTTTACCGGTTCTCATAAGCTGAGCGCCGTAGAGAAGATTATTGAGGTCATTACTGCGCATATTGCTTAAGATTCCGGCGAGAGTTATCAGAGCTATATATCGATCTACGCTTGATTGTTTCTTTGCCAACTGAAGCATGTGGTGATGGGCGGAGTGTGCGATCTCGTGCGCCAGGACACCCGCGAGCTCATCATCCGATTGCACCAGGTCCAGCAGCCCGGTATTGACGTATATCTTACCTCCCGGCAGGGAAAATGCGTTTACATCTTTATCCTCGACAACCTTGAACTCATATTTGAATTTACAGATATTTGAACTCCCGTAATGAGCGGGGACCTCGAGCTCATTGGCAATTTTGGCAAGAGTTTCTCCAACTCGTTGAACACGATCAACAACGGCTTTATCCGTGACTATTTTGCACTGCTGTTCCACCTGCTTCGCATAATCACGGCCCATCTCTTCTTCCTGCTGCGTCTGATCCGCGTGCAATGCAGGTACACAGATACACAGAAGCACCAGAATGCTTAAAATAAGCAATGATATATATTTTACACACCTCATCTTGCTACCCCCTGGAGATGAGTTCCTGGAGATCATTAATAGCGGCATACCCCTGTGTATGGCTGCGGAAACATACAGTGTATCCATGATTGACTCTACATGGAATGATTGCAGGTTGGCTTATGCGGGTAATCAAAGTATGTTAAATATTTGTGCGCTACAGCCCGTAGGACCGGATGATGCGGGCGAGTGGAACATTTGGGAAGTGGTTTTGGGATGAGGATGAGAGTAAGCCGCATTGGCAGCCGCGAGAAATAATAAGGTTTCTTGTTCCGGCTGAAACCCCGCCGTTAAGCAAGTCAATTGATTCAGGTGTCAAAGCCGGCATAATCGGCTTGATAACAATGGCGGTTTTTCTCTCGTATAAGTACATGTCAGTAGGAGGAAGTCCCATACTGCCGGTTAGATTGATAATTTTCCGGTTGACGGAAAATTCTCAACTCGCATCGAGCAATTTGGGGTTCCTGCTTGGGATATTGTTATATGTGATGACCGGCCTTGCTGTCGGAGCCATGTTCGGCGTGATTATGGCCAGGTTAGTTGGGCGGGTTGGAATATTGACATCGATAGCGGTGGGCGCGATTTATGGCTTACTTGTATGGATGGTAAGCCAGTTTGTGATCCTTGATTATGTTGCGCCGGGCACGACTATGCTATACGATCAACAATCACTGGCGGCCGCGCATGTGATCTATGGTGTGTGCCTCGGAGCTTTTGGAAAGGCGTATACGTATTCCCCTTATTTGCTTCGGCGCTGGCGCGTGTAGAATACTAAAGAGTATCTCCTGAATGCTCATAATATTAATAGAGCAGCTAATTCGCCGATAGTCGTGCCGTTTCGAAAGGACCACTCTTGAACACGCGAAAACAGAAACAAACTCCTTGTGTGATCATGCGAGTTACGGATAACCAGGTATTGCAGGATGAATCGCAAAATGAGCCTCAGGCGTGCCAGGTAGTGGAGTCCGCGCGAAAGCTGATGCAGCTGGGGCTCTCTAAGAAGCAGGTTGAAGAATTGGGTATTGAAGAACCGATGCTGCAAGCAATGTGCGAATACGCTCGCCTGGATGACAGCAGCACCGGGGTTGATGGCGCTGTTGAAGCTGCGCTAAAAATTGTAGACAGTGAAATGCAGAGACTCGATCTGGAGTTAGAGATGCTTAATATGAGAAAAAGAGCTCTAACAAAGCGAGCAAAGCTGTTGAGAAGAGTCTCTGAAATATTAGGATCGGGCTGGGTTTGATAGAAAAACTAAAAGTCAGGATATAGAGGTGAGATAGTGAGCGTTCCGGTTAGAGTGCTAATCGTAGATGACTCGGCGGACGATTCACTGCTCCTTGCTGAAGAGCTTGTAGATAACAATTTCGACCCCATCTGGCTTCGTGTCGATACCCCGGAAGCGATGAGAACCGCGCTGCATGAGCAGCAGTGGGATGTTATTATCGCCGACTATAGAATGCCTCATTTCAGCGGACCAGAAGCCCTGCAAGTATTAAAAGAGACAGGTCTTGACATTCCTCTGATCCTTGTCTCCGGTACAACACCCGATGAAACCGGTGTTGAAATGATGCGAGCCGGCGCGCAGGACTTCATCATTAAGCATAACCTTAC
>Ga0123519_10006109_pt1 | contig 19026 bp, 23 predicted proteins | sample YelNatPaOPRAMG02_FD_87396 | JGI IMG/M metagenome (GOLD analysis project Ga0123519, IMG submission 87396) | Hot spring microbial communities from Yellowstone National Park - Yellowstone National Park OP-RAMG-02 (version 2) | ecosystem: Environmental > Aquatic > Thermal springs > Hot (42-90C) ... | reverse complement strand
TTCGGCGGATGGAGAAATTGATTGGCTTGGTTTTGCTGAGCGGAGTCTTGGCCTCAGCAGCCACCGTTCTGGTGGGAGGCATGATTTATCTTTGGAAGCACGGATCGAGCCCGGTCCACTATCGCGTTTTCCGAGGTGAACCCTCCGATCTTCGCTTCTTGGGCGGTATCTGGGGCCGGTTGAAGGAAGGCTCGGGCCGAGGAATTATCCAGTTCGGATTGGTATTGCTGGTTGCAGTTCAGTTGGTTCGAGTCACTTTGACCGGCATCCTTTTTGCTGTAAGCCGAGATAAGGCTTTCGTAGTCATTACAACCTTGGTGCTTGGCTTGCTGACGTATGCGTTGTTTTTCGCCGGAAGATGAGAGCTGCAAGGGGGGTAGCTCCATTGCAAGGAGGTGTTGCCATGGCGATCGTCACCATTTCCAGGGGAACGATGAGCGGAGGAGAAGCATTGGCCAAATGCCTGGCCGCACGGCTGGGATATCCAAGCCTTGGCCGGGAGGTTCTGGTCGAAGCAGCAGCAAGGTTGGGTGTTTCGGAAGAGTTGCTTCGAGAAAAAATCCAGACCAGTATTGGCCTCTTCGAAAAGCTGACTTCGGACCGGCATGTCTATCTCGTCGCGCTGCAATCAGCCCTAGCTGACCAATGCGTCTCCGGAAACTTGATTTATCACGGCAATGCGGGCCATTTCCTGCTGAAGGATCTGCCCAACGTTTTACGTGTGCGCTTGATTGCGCCCATGGCGGTGCGAGTGCGCGCCGTGGTAGAACGGCAAGGACTGTCACCAGAGGCGGCGCGGGACTATATCCGTTTCGTGGACCAGGAGCGCATTGAATGGACCAAATTCATTTATGGAGTTGATTGGCGCGACCCCAAAAATTACGACCTCGTTATCAACCTGCAGAGGATCAGCCTGGAGGGTGCGTGCGCTATGGTGGCCGGAATCCTGGAGACCCCGGCTTATGCCACCACTGAGGAAGTAAAGAAGAAGCTTCAGGACTTTGCTCTGGCTTGCCGCGTGAAGCTGGCGTTGGTCGCCACGCCGAAATGGCAAGGGATCCATTTCGATGTTGAACTAAAGGGCGGGAGAGCGCGAATTTCCTGGCCACTGGCGCATGGAGCGACACCTGGACCGGCTGAAAAGCGGGAGATATGTCAGATTGCAGAAAGTGTCGCGGGCGTAGCAGAAGTTGCGATCGATTTTCGGGATGCTGCCGGTTCGGTAAAAGCCGGCTGAGGACCCCGTCTGGTTCACAGGCGGCCTTGGACAACGAGGCTATCCACGATGACCACGATTCCGTTCACCCTGTATCTGTTCATCGGCTCGCTATTCGCGGGTTTAATCGGTTCCCTGACCGGACTGGGCGGCGGAGTGCTCCTTGTTCCCATGCTGGTTCTCCTGTTTCATGTCAACGTGCGCTATGCCGTTGGCGCATCGCTCATCTCCGTGATCGCCACTTCATCCGGTGCGGCTTCCGCCTACCTCAGCGAAGGTTACACCAACTTGCGGATTGGCATGTTCCTGCAGATTGCCGCAACATCGGGTGCAATCGCGGGGGCGATCGTTGCCGGGCACCTTCGCGCCACGACGATTGCCGTGATATTCGGTGCCGTCCTTCTTTACTCGGCCTACCTTTCTTTCCGGCGTCAGGAGGAGGCCGAATCGGATCGCCCTTCCGACCGATTGGCCGTCAGGCTCCGGATGGAAGGCAGCTACCCGCTTGCCAGCGGGTGGAAATCGTACAAGGTTTACAACTTGGGCGGAGGATTCTCGTTGATGTTGCTCGCCGGCACGCTCTCGGGCCTCTTGGGCATCGGCTCGGGGGCAGTGAAGGTTCTAGCGATGGATCTATTGATGCGGCTGCCGTACAAGGTTTCAACAACAACCAGTAATTTCATGATTGGGATTACCGCTGCGGCGAGCGCTGGGATCTACCTGCGGGATGGTTTCATTGACCCGGGCTTGACCATGCCGGTGATGCTTGGCGTTTTTGTGGGTGCGCTCATGGGCGCGAAGCTTTTGATGGCCGTCCCGACCAGGCCTCTGCGAGTGTTCTTTAGCTTGGTTATCCTTGTGATGGCTCTAGAAATGATCTACAGCGGCCTTACCGGGAGGTTTTAGATTCTGGCTTGGAAAGCGGGCGATATCCGAGCGAGCTGCCGGGCGAACTGTTCGTGCACCGCTGATTATGCGGGATGAAAGGGAAAGCCGCAAATGGCAATCATCACGATTTCTCGGGGTTCGATGAGCGGCGGGGAAGCGTTGGCTCGATGTCTGGCTGACACCCTGGGGTACCCGACTCTTGGACGTGAGGTCCTGGTGGAGGCCACGGCAAGACTGGGCGTCCCGGAAGAGGTGCTCCGGGAGAAGATTCAAACCCGCGCCGGTCATGTCGAACGGTTGGCGACAGACAGGCATGTCTATCTGGTTGGCCTGCAATCGACCCTCGCCCACCGATGTGTATCTGGCGACCTTATCTATCACGGGACCGCAGGACAGTCCCTTCCGAAGGACGTGCCGAACGTACGGCGGGTACGGCTGATTGCGGCGATGGCCATGCGCGTCCGTGCGGTGATGGAGCGGCAGGGACTATCGGCCGAAGCAGCGCAGGACTACATTCGGTACGTTGACCAGGAAAGCATCCAATGGACCAAATTTGCCTATGGAGTTGATTGGCGCGACCCCAGAAATCACGACCTCGTAATCAACCTGCAGAGGATCAGCCTGGAGGGTGCGTGCGCTATGGTGGCCGGAATCCTGGGGACCTTGGCTTATGCCACCACTGAGGAAGTAAAGAAGAAGCTTCAGGACTTTGCTCTGGCCTGCCGCGTGAAGGTGGCGCTGGTTGCGAAATCTAAACGGCACAGTATTCAATTCGACGTTCGAGCGGAGAACGGCAAGGTTCAGGTCTCCGGCACTGGTTGAGAGGCGGCTAGTCGAACAGGCGGCCAGAGAGACCGCATTGGTTCTGGAAGTCGTGAAAGAAGTTGAAGGACACCGCCGTGGAATCGAAAACGCCGCGTGAAGACATACACCGGGACTTGTGGAGCAGAGGAGGAAATAAACGCTCATGACGCGGCTTGACCCAACGGAGTTTACACTGGGAGTATTCCTCGTTTCCGTTGCCGCCGGGTTTCTGGGGGCTCTGACCGGATTAGGTGGCGGTATCGTAATCACGCCAATCCTCACTTTGCTGTTCGGGGTAAACATCCAATATGCCATCGGAGCGACACTCGTCTCGGTAATCGCCACCTCCTCTGGGGCGGCGGCTGCCTACGTTCGCGAGGGGTATTCCAACATCCGCGTGGGCATGTTCCTTGAGATTGCAACCACGTTGGGCGCTCTTTCGGGGGCCTTTCTTGCCACCTGTATTCCGGCGTCGGTGATCGCTATCATTTTCGGGGTTGTTCTGCTCCAGTCGGCGTACATCTCCGGGCGAGCACGAGAGGAGCGTTCGAAAAGGGGGCCTGGCAGCCGGCTCGGCGCTTTGATGAAAATGAATTCAAGCTACCCGGTTGGAGGTGGGTGGGAGTATTACGAGGTCCACAATGTTCCGATCGGCTTCGGCGTGATGTATGTGGCCGGAGTCCTTTCAGGTCTCCTGGGTATCGGCTCAGGCGCTCTTAAGGTGATCGGGATGGACCAAGCAATGAAGTTGCCATTCAAAGTCTCGACGACGACGAGCAACTTCATGATCGGCGTTACCGCGGCGGCCAGTGCGGGCGTTTACCTCCACCGGGGCTATATCCATCCGGGCCTTTGCATGCCAGTCATCCTGGGGGTGCTCGCGGGAGCTAGTACCGGAACGCGGTTTCTGGTTAGAAGCAAAGTTTCTGTGCTCAGAACCATCTTTGGAATTGTTGTAGGCGTGCTAGCTGTTGAGATGATTTATCACGGCATCACGGGAAGAATTTAACGTGTGCGCGACTGAAGGCGAGAAGAAGGCGGACACTCAGGGCCAAGTAAGCCAGGCGTCCGTGAAAGATGTTTTCTGGAGTGAGAAGCGCATCGAGGTCGTCATCGGGCGCCTGCTCCAGTTGGGAGTGCTCTTGGCCGCTGTTGTGGTGATGGGCGGGGGAGCGATGTACCTGTTCAATGGCGGCGAGCCAGCCTCCCATTATCGCCTGTTCACCGGCGAGCGTGACGACTTGCGGACCGTGACGGGCGTCGTTCATGACCTTCCTGCCCATCACGCGAGGGTCATCATCCAGTTCGGTGTCTTGCTGCTGATTCTCACGCCGATCTCACGTGTTGCGTTTTCGGCGGCTGCCTTCGCGCTGCAGAAAGACTATATGTACGTCGTGATTACTCTGATCGTGCTGGCAATACTGATCTACAGTCTCGCAGGTCATTATATTTAGCTTCCCTTGCAACGGACGCTTGCGATGAGCGTTGAGCTGTTCACATCACTCCTGTTCATGGGCTCGCTGTTTGAGGGGGCCTCGGTTGCCCATCTGAGCGAAGGCTCTACGAACCTGGGAATTGGCATCATGCCGCAGGTCGCGGCCGCCGCTGGAGCGATTGCTGGCGCCGCCATTGCTGGCCATCTGCGTGCTGGAACTATGGCGGTGATCTTTGGCCTGGTCCTGATTTACTCGAGCTATTGTTCCCTCCGGCGAAGGGCAGGCCCCGCTTGACCGGCTCGCGACCCGGCTTAGGATGGGAGGCACTCATCCGCCCCTGGGCGGATGGCCGACCTACCGGGTATACAATGTGAAAGCGGGCTTCTCGCTCATGCTGGCCGCGGGAACGCTCTCGGGGCTGCTCGGCATCAGCTCCGACACAGTAAAGGTGCTGGCGATGGACCAACTGATGAGGTTGCCCGATAAGGTTTCGACGACAATCGGCAATTTCATGGTCGGAATGACGGCGGCAGCAAGTGCAGGGATCTGTCTCCTGCGAGGCTTTATTGACCCGGGATTGACGATGCCGGTAATGCTGGGAGTCCTTCTCAGCGCCTTCAGTGGTGCTAAGCTTTTCGTGAGAGTGCCTACGAAGACGCTGAGGATTTTCTTCAGCCTCATCATTCTTATCATGGAAATGGAGATGATCTACAACGGCCTGACAGGCCGACTCTAGCCATTAAAGGTTTCCGAGGGTGACGGACAGAAAGGAAAGCTTCTCATGGCAATCATAACGATTTCACGAGGTTCGATGAGCGGGGGGATGGCGTTTGCCGAATGCCTGTCGAAGAGCCTGGGATATCCATCGCTTGGGCGAGAGGTCCTCGTTAAAGCCGCCGAGAAATTGGGTGTTTCGGAGGAAAAGTTACGGGGAAAAGTCGAAAGGAGCCCGGGCTTCTGGGAACGCATGACATCGGACCGGCGCATCTACTTGGTTGCTGCGCAGTCCGCGTTGGCCGATGCCGCCGTCAACGGCGACCTTGTATATCACGGTCATGCCGGTCATCTTTTACTCAAGGATGTTCCGAACGTTCTTCGAGTAAGATTGATCGCCCCAATGTCGATGAGAATTCGCGAAGCGATGGAGCGTCAAGGGTTGGACTATAGGGCGGCCAGAAATTACATCCGCACGGTGGATGAGGAGCGACTCCGATGGACAAAATTCGTTTACGGCCTGGATTGGCGAGATCCCAAGAACTATGACATCGTGCTTAACCTTGAAAGCATCACGATCCCTACGGCCTGCGCGATGATCGCGGCCGTAGTGCAGTTGCCAATCTACGCTACCACTGATGAAGTAAGGAAGAAGCTGCGTGATTTTGCTCTGGCCTGCAGGGTGAAAGTTGCGTTAACCGCCAATTCAAAGTGGGGATCCATCAGTTTTGATGTGAAGGCGGACGACGGAAGGGTCGAGGTCTTTGGAGAAGTGCCGACCAGCGGCGTGCTGGTGAGGCAGGCAGGCCCTGACATAGGGGAGATCGAACTCATCGCAAAAACTGTAACAGGGGTGAAGGAAGTGGTTGTGAATCTTCGTCGATTCCCCGAATTCGCCGAACCATGATCGGGCAGCTTCCTCACCCAAGGCCCGAAAAGCCAGAGGGAGCCGAACCGAAGAGAGAGGCTTTACAGCCTTCGTGACAGCCGTGGGTGACGTGATCATTCATAATTGCGAGTATTGATCTTGAAACCAGCAGAATCACACCGAACCTTTCATTTTCGCAGCCGGTTGGTCTGGAGCGGCGGGAGACATGGAGATGCATTGATCCCCGGCAAGCCTGTTGTTCGGCTCTCCAGCCCTGCCGAGTTCAAGGGTGACCCAGGTTGTTGGTCCCCTGAAGACATGCTGGTCACCGCGGCCAGTGCGTGCCTTCTGATGACTTTCCTCGCCTATTCACAACGCGAGGAGCTTGAGTTGGTTGACTATGAGAGCGATACTGAAGGCGTCTTGGAGTTCGTGAACGGAAGGTATCGCTTTACGGAAGTGATTCTCCGACCACGCCTGACTTTTCGCAGCGATGAGGATGCGGAAATCGGGCAGATGGTTCTTGAGCAGGCGCACCGTGACTGCATTATCACGAATTCGATGACCGCGGCGGTCAGGTTGGAAGCCGAGATCGGAGTCGAGGCCGGCCCTGAAAAAAGCTGACGATGATATTCGGCCTGCCCTCGTGCATCATGACAACCCCTGCAATCGTGCTGGTGCAGACGCCGGAAATGAAGATGAGTGATTTGTTCCCAGTTTTTTTGAAGTTGAACAAGCGGCGCGTATTGATTGTGGGGGGAGGGAAAATGGCTGCTCGGCGGGTTCAACAACTGGTCCGCGCGGGTGCAGTCGTCACGGTGGTTGCCCCAAAGATCTGCACGGAGATTGAAGAGCTTGCCAAAGCAGGATCGGTTAACCTGATCCGACGTGCCTTCGAACGCGCCGATCTCAGCAGCCGCTACTTCATCGTAATTGCCGCTACGAATAAGCCCGCGGTACAGAAAGGCGTATTCCAGGAGGCCAAGCGCTGCCGCATTTTGTGCAATATCGTTGACAATCCCCGGTATTGTAACTTCTACACCCCCGCCGTCGTTAAACGCGGTGACCTGAAAATTGCTGTCAATACCAGCGGCCGAAGTCCCTCTCTGGCGGGAATAGTCCGCCAGTATCTTGAAGAGGCAATTCCCGAAAATGTTGCTGACTTGACCACAACCGTGGGGATTTTGCGATCCAGGCTGAAGTCGGACATCCCGGGAGACTTGAAGAGGCAGAAGAAGCTTGTCCGCGAGTTTGTCGAAAAGGCTCTGAAGCGATGAAACGAGCAACCCATTGCGCCGGTAAGGTCTTCATCGTCGGGGCCGGGCCCGGCGCCGATGACCTGATCACTCTGCGAGGCCTTCGTGTTCTGCAACAGGCGCAAGTGGTTCTCTACGACGCTCTGATGAGCGCAAGACTCCTTGATTATGTCCCCTCAAGCGCCGAACGAATTTACGTGGGCAAACGTTGCGGACGGCATTCTGCAAAGCAGGATGACATCAATCGCCTGATTGTTGCCAAAGCGCTCGAAGGTAAAGTTGTCGTCCGCCTAAAGGGCGGAGATCCGCTCATTTTCGGGCGGGGTGGGGAAGAAGCCCTGGCATGTGCGGAAGCAGGTGTGGACTTCGAGATTGTGCCCGGCGTCTCCGCCATTCTGGGCGCGGCCAGTTGCGCAGGAATACCTTTGACGCATCGCGGCATCTCGTCATCGGTCGCCTTCGTGACCGCTCACGGCGCCCGCTGCGGAGAATCTCCTGATCTGAGCTGGATCAACCTCGCCAGGGAAACTGACACCTTGGTCATTTTTATGGGTTCGGCGTGGCTGGCAAAGATTGCTACCGCTCTCATTGCGGCAGGGATCCCCGGAACCAGGCGGGTAGCCGTGGTAAGCAACGCGACCTGCCAAGGCCAGGCAACTGTTCTGGGGAATCTTGAGAACATTTCCGACCGGGTGGCCCAGGCCGGCCTTGCAGCCCCGATGCTGATCATTGTGGGAGAGGTCACGCGTCTTAGTGAGGCGCTCGACTGGTTTAAGGGCCGGCAGACAGCAGCTTTCGCGACAGTATAAATCTGAATCACGCTCCTACTCCTGATTCCCCTGAAGTACTCGGCAGAGTTTTTCAGTCGCCAGATGCTTTTCGTTGCCGGATCGACGTCTTCCAGACCGGCCTCCACAACCGGTGGAGTGAAGTGGTGCATCTTACGTAAACGTCAAGGAGGATGCATTCGGCGGTTGCAATTTGGCGAGGTCCGCCGTGACCGGTCTATGCTAAGGTCGGCAGTTGGCTGGGCGGGATGAGCAGGCGGACGGATCGTGGCCGTCCAGGCGTTGGTTCGACGAGGCCGCGGGCTTCGAGTGTCAAGATCCTCTGATGCGCGGCAGGCGGCGAGACCTGGAAGTGCTGCTGGATTTGGGCTTCAGCGGGCGCACGTCCGTGGATTTTGCTGGAGTCAGATATGAAAGCCAGGCACTGGCCTTGCTTGCTGGTAGAGGGTTTCTTCATCGTCCCGTCTCGATCCCGCGCGCTCCCCACGCTGCATGTCATGAGCTGTTCTCCGCCCGAGGTGTCCAATGGGCCGGGAGGAGTTCGCGGATTTGAGTGATCTTGGTGGATGGCAAGCGAGCCAGCGTGTCGGTGAGGTAGTCGTGACGTTTCGGTAAGCGTGCGTAAGTGTTTTTTAGCAGGGTCGATCGGTGGCTTGTCCGAGCGTCGCACGGTAATTCCACGACATCCAGGCGGCTGGTTTCTTCGCCGGTTCTGTGGCGTGTCTCTGCAGCTCGGTAAGATAATCGAAAGGGTTGGAGCCGCTCAGCTCGCAAGGATGAATAAGACTCATGAACAGGTCGCCCACCTCCGCCCCCTTCGCGGTCTTATAAAATAAGGAATTTTTTCGATGAAGAATGGATCTCTTCAGGGCCCGCTCAACGATATTATTGTCCAGCGGAGCTTCAGCCTGGTCGAGGAAGAAGTTCAGGCGAGCCCAATACTCCAAGCAGTAGGTCATCGCTAACCCCAAACCGGAGTTCAGTTCGACGCGCTTCTCCTCAAATGGGGCACGAAGCCAGGCGTGTAGTTTTTCCATCACCGAGGCGCTGAGCTCCTGAGGGAAGCGCAGGCGTTGCTCAGGCGATCAACCTTTTGCCCTGCCGCCTGGCCAAAATCCCGCTGGTAAACAGCCCCGTACGCTCTTTCGAGCCTGACGCTTCTTCTTGCTCCACGCTCCGGGGCTCCCGGTTCCCTCCACGCGCTTCTTTAACGCCGTATAGTTCAGCCGCAGTCATTGAGCCGCTTGGTTCACGCCATGTTCCCGGGCCATGGCTACAGCCAGGGTCCAGAGTGTTTCGGGGATGGGTGAAAAACCCGCGCGAGTCTCGCGCCGCTGGTCGAAGTCCGCCACGACGGGTTCGGGGAGAATATTCGGGAAGAACAAACGCTGTGTTGTGGTAGGTTGTCCAAGCGAAAGCCTCCTTGATTGGCTCAAACCCGCTACACAAGGGGGTTTTACCATCAGGAGGCTTTTCGTGTCTCTAAAAAACACGAATTTTCCGGGCTAGGTGATACCCCTTAGGTGCTCATTGTCAGGGCGATAGGGTTTGTCCGAATTGTTCATTCTGCTTGAGCCCCCGATACTGAAATCTTGAAAAGCTAAAGGGGTAATCGCAGTATGGCAACTATCGCATCCGTAGAAGACGTTCAACAGGCTGCTCTCGACAGCCGGCAAACTCCATTGCATCTGGAGGGGCAAAATGAAGGGCTACTGAGGAATGAATTTGAGCAGCTCTACATGACCTACTATTCCCGTATCTGGGCCCTGTGTCTGCGTATGACGGGCAACCCCGACGATGCGGATGATTTAACGCAGGAAACATTCGTCCGCCTATTTCAGAAACTCAGTACTTTCCGCGGCGAAGCACCGTTTTCCACCTGGCTGCGAAGGATTGCCATCAATGTCGCTCTGCTGAGATTTCAAAAGGCGAGTTGGCGCCATGAAACCTCGTTGGAAGCGCTCTCTTCTCCCGACCCCGCTTCAGGCCATCTTCTTCCGACAGAGTGGGGACGCTTCGATACCCGATTGAAGGAAGCCCTCGACCGGATCAGTTTGGAGCGAGCCATCGACCAGCTTCCTCCCGGCTTCAGGGCAGTTTTGATCCTGCACGATGTTGAAGGATACGAACACGTGGAAATATCCGCACTCATGGGATGCTCGATCGGTACTTCGAAGTCACAGCTTCACAAGGCACGCCTCAAGATGCGCGAACTTCTTCAGCACAGGCCAGTCACGCAACCTGTGTAACCAAAGAAACACGCGGCCAGGGCCCTGCCCGCATTCACTTCCAAGGAGCGGCTTGAACTGCGGTTTTCTTCAACGGGTACACCACGGCCACTCACCGTGGGTCTCGGAAGCTGTATCGGAGCCGGCACAGGGAATCACAGAGGAGGGTAACTCAAGCAGATTCACGGATTCAAGCGATGCGACGGCTTCGTTGTTCTGGATATTCTGCCAGCACGGGGAAACGATGCAGACGACTTCCGGCCAAGTTCCGCGCCTGACGATTGCCGGCCTTTCCGGCGATTCCGGAAAGACGCTGATATCACTTGGCGTGCTGCTTTTAGCCCGACAGCTTGGTATCCCTGCAAAAGCCTTCAAGAAAGGTCCCGATTACATTGACGCCGCATGGCTCAGTTGGGCCTCCGGTTCCACGGCCCGCAATCTTGACACTTTTTTGATGGGTCCGGAAAAGGTCGCTTGCCTGTTTTCGGCTAACGCTTTGCCAGGGGGCCTGAATCTTATTGAGGGCAATCGCGGTCTTTTTGACGGCGTTGACTCCCGCGGTACCCACAGCACGGCGGAATTGGCAAAGCTTCTTAAAACTCCCATCCTTTTGGTGGTGAACGCCGCGAAAGTCACGCACACCGTCGCTGCCTTTGTGCTTGGTTGTATGAAGCTCGATCCGGACGTGCAAATCGTCGGAGTAATTCTTAACCATGTCGCTAGTTGCCGGCATGAATCCGTGCTGAGGGAATCGGTGGAGTCCGCGTGTGGCATTCCTGTACTGGGAATCGTGCCCAACTTCGAGTCTGGTACGCTCCTGCCAAGTCGCCACTTGGGTTTAGTAACGCCGCAGGAGCACGAGTTCATTGGCGTTCTTCGCACGAACATCCTTTCCGCAGTTCAAGGCCGGCTCGATTTAAACAGCATCCTTGCTGTGGCACAATCTGCGCCTGCGTTGCCTGCGTGCTTCGAGAACGCGCGAAAGCCGGAAAACGGCCACGGTCTGAAGATCGCCTTCCTCCGAGACTCAGCTTTTTCCTTCTACTATCCCGAAAACCTCGAGGCACTGGCAAGGTCCAGTGCTGAACTTGTTCCCATCTCAGCTCTTTCCTCGACGATACTGCCAGAAAATCTGGACGCACTTTATATTGGGGGGGGATTTCCCGAAACCCACGCCGAAGTACTGTCCGCAAACAGCGATCTGCTAGCTTCGATCCACAGCCACGCACAGGCGGGGCTTCCCATATATGCCGAATGCGGCGGCCTGATGCTGCTCTCGCAGGCCATTTACTGGAAGGGAAAAAGGTTTCCCATGGCGGGAGTTCTTCCTTTTGAAGTGGAGGTCTGCTCCGGGCCGCAGGGGCACGGTTATGTCGAACTTCTGGCCGATTTACCCAACCCCTATTATCCGGTGGGAACACAACTTCGCGGTCATGAATTCCACTATTCAAGAATCATGCCAACATCGCACGCTGTTCCGACGGTTTGCAGCGTCCGCCGGGGGACCGGGAGCCTCTACGGTCGCGATGGGATTCTTGTGAAAAACGTCTGGGCCAGCTACACGCACCTTCATGCCGAGGCAACGCCCGAATGGGTTCAGGGTCTTGTCGCGGCCGCGCGACGCTGGTCAGCTTGTCGGGGCCAGTGAAAGAGAACATCCGCCGTGCCGGTTTGAGGGACAGCGGTCCCGTTGGCGGGAAGGCGGAGGCCGCCTTTCGAGCCTTTCGCTCTCGCTGGCTGAGGACTATCCAGCCATGGTAGAGCGGTTGGAGCGAGACTTGCCGGAGTTGCTGTTGTTCTTCAGCTTCCCCAGGTCGCAATGGCGCAAGCTGCGCAACACCAACGTCATTGAGTGCTGCTTTGTCGAGGAGCGTCGAAGAACACGGCCTATGGCCCGCTTTGTGAGCGTCGAAAGCGTCGATCGGATCATCCACGGTATCTTCAATGGCATAAACGAAAGGCACGCGTGGAAAAATCGCACCCTCCGGCTTTTTATACAGGCAGCTTGACGATACCTCCGTCCGGCGGCGTTCCGCGTATAGTACGGTGCGTACTATAATGATACGTAGCGTATTATGGGCAAGGCGACCCAACTCGAATACGCGCTGCTTGGACTGATCCGGCATGGCGTGGGGACAGGTTATGAACTGCGCAAGCAATTCGCCTCCACACCCATCGGTCATTACAGCGACAGTCCGGGTTCGATCTACCCGGCGTTGAAGCGGCTCGCGGAGCGCGGGTGGATCGAACGAATTGCTGAGCGCAGCGGGCCTCGACGGCGAGTGGCCTTTGGCCTGACAAAGGCCGGCGCCGCCGCCCTGCGAAACTGGCTTAACGCTCCTCTGCGGCCAGGCGATGTGGTGCGGCGGGGCGACGAACTGTTGTTGCGCTTTGCCTTTATGGGAGGCTCCGTCAGTCGGATGGCCACTGTTTCATTTCTCAGGACTTTTGAACGTCAGGCGGCGGAATACTCTGCCGAACTTCGATCACTCCTGAAGACCCTGCCGCGGGAAGAGCTTCCAACGGGGAGCCTGGCACTGGAAAACGGCCTGATGCATTTTGAAACCCAAGTTCGTTGGGCGCGACGCGCGATCAAGCGCCTCAGGAGGTTGCAATGAACAATTTTCGGAGCGTCGTCGGTTGGATTTTGAAACTGGTCGCGAGCGGGCTGGCCTATGTCGCGGCGGGCACGGTCGCGGCAGCAGTCGCGGCGGTTGCTGGCCTGCACGCGCCGGCAATGCCAGGGGCCCCGAGCGCCGGCAAGGCTGAGGCCATTTCCCTCTGTATGTCGCTGCTGCTAGCGGCCGGGCTTGCGCCGCTCGCCGCCGGACTTTCAGGCGCCTATACAACGCGCTGGCTGGCTATTACGCTCCTCGTGTTCGTTAACGTGGGATTAAACACCGTAATCGAGACGAAGATTTTCATGCCCACATTCGCCAAGGTCGGCGGGACGTTCCTTCTGTTGATGGTTGCGGGCGGGGCGCTGGCCTTCGGGGCTGTATTGGCCCGAATCTTTGGCCGAAGCGCGACGACCTCAGCAGTCGCCCGGCCATATTTCAGGCCTGGACAATGGGCATGGCGAGTGGCGGTCGCCGTCCTGGCATTTCCCGTGATCTATTACACATTCGGCATGATGGTGGCGCCGTTTGTTTTGCCTGCGTATCGAGCCGGCGTGGCGGGCCTGGTGGTTCCGAAGGCGAGTGTGATTCTGCCCGTCCAAATCGGGCGCAGCGCACTCTACCTGCTCGGTTCACTTCCCGCGATTTGGCTCTGGGCGCGCTCACGGCGAGGCCTAATTCTGGCCTTCGGCTGGACAGGCACGGTTACGACCGGCCTTTACGGCCTTCTTCAGGCATATTGGTTTCCACCGGTTCTGCGGATCGCCCACAGCCTTGAGATCACCGCCGATTCGTTTGTGTACGCGCTGGTCATCGCGATCTTGTTCAGGCCAAGGGTCACATTTGCAAGCCGGGTCGAAGGCGGCGAAAAAAACGTGACGGCGAGCGCCGCATGAAAGATCCGCAGCACGGAGAGTTGACCTGAATCATGCCGTTTCCCTGCCACGCATCCGCGCGCGTCGCCGCGGGAAGAGGGGTGGGCGCGATTGCGGTCGAAAGACCCTGCTATCCGCTCAGCGAGCCCAAGCTCTGGTCCTCGACCGGATTGCAGCCCACCAGCAGCTTGTGCACCGGACCAACGTGCGTCGGCAGGTGCAGCCCAAGAGGCTACGCCAGACGTTTGCTTATCGAGTTCGAGCAGTTACAGTCTCGTGGGAGCCCTCGAATAACGTGAACCCGGAAACCCCGGCAGTGATGGCGGCTGGCATAAGGGACAGCGTTGCTGAGGCGTTGAACCATTCGGGCAAAAGGGCTATAAGTTAAAGGGAGAGGGAACAGAAATCTTTTCGTCCTGCCTGCCGGAATTGGATGCCCCTCTCGGGAATACACCTGGACGGGTCACCGCATGGGAGAAAACAGGACCCCAGTCAGCGAGAATGCGGGCCACTTACCTCCGCCAATTAAACCCTCCCTCCAAGAGGTGAAAGGCCGATGAACGAGGAGCCCGGTTCGCGAACCGTTTTGTGGACTCGGAATGTCCCCGCAATCGCCAGCGTGGTCGCCGTCGTTTTGGGCGCCACGGCGGTCATGGGATGGACTCTGAAAGTTATGAGTGTTGCGCGGTTTTTATCCGCGCGCGGTCCCAACTGTCGCGCTTTGTGCGACTGGCTGAACTCTCATAACCTCCTTACAAGTTTCTTCCCCGGTCATACGTCGATGCGCCCGAACTCCGCCGTGGCGTACATCGTGGCGGGAGCAGCGCTCTGGCTCCTTCGGGAAACGACTTACCGCAGCAGGTCGGCGCTTCTTTGGCGGCGGGTGGGACAGGCTTTTGCCCTGCTAGTCGTTGCGCTGGGCATGGTGACACTCAGCGAGTACGTGTTAGGCATCAATCTGGGTGTGGGTCAACTGATCTTTCATGACCTTCAGGTGCCCGTCGAGGGACTGTTTCCGGGCCGCGTGACCCCTACGGGAGCGGTGAGCCTGGTGCTCCTGGGTTCTGGGCTTCTCATGCTGGATTTGAGGAGGAGGGCTGGTTTTCAGCCCTCGGAACTGCTCGGTCTCGCCGTCATTCTGGATGGCATGTTCGGACTTTTTGACTTCATCCTGCACCCCGCGTTCACATTGACCGGAATCGCTCCGGCCAGTTCCCTGGTTCAGTGCGTGCTTGGCGTCGGGTTGCTTACGGCACGTTCCGACTACCTATTCAGGAAACTCCTGGAGAGTCCGTACTGCGGCGGGGCCGTGTTCCGGCGCCTGCTTCCTACGGCGGTTATCATTCCGATCGTACTGGCTGCGCTGGTCGGCCGTGGAGAGGCGATCGGTTTTTTTGCCCGATACGTTGGGCTAACGTTGCTGGTCGTTATGACCATGACTGCGTTCGTTTTTGTTGTGATGTGGACAACCGGGTCATTGGACGTGGCAGACCAGGCGAGGCGGGCGACGGACGCTGAACTGGCTACCCGGGTGCGCCAGCAGGCGGCTGCTGCGAGTCTGGGCTGTCGCGCGCTGAAAGGCATGGACCTTCATCTGCTGCTTGACGAAGCAGTCAAACTTGTAGCCCGAACCCTCAACGTTGAGTACAGCAAGGTGCAGGAACTTCTGCCGGATTGCAAGACACTCATCCTGCGGGCCGGTGTAGGTTGGAATGGGGACTACGTCGGGCGTGCAGTTTTCAGCGCCGACCCCAAATCCCAGGCAGGCTACACGCTGGTCAGTGAGCACCCGGTGATTGTCCCGAACCTGAAAGAAGAAAAGCGATTTGCCCCGTCACCCATGCTGGTCGAGCATGGCGTGGTGAGCGGATTGAGTGTGATCATTCCGGGAATGGAGCGGCCTTACGGCGTACTGGGAGCTCATTCAAGCCAGAGCCGAAGTTTCACCGGCGACGACGTCAACTTTCTTCAGTCGGTGGCCAACGTTCTGGCCGCGGCTATCGAGCGGAAACGGGCTGAAGACGATTTGTGGCGGCTTAACCGGGCGCTCAGAACTCTGAGCGAATGCAATCTGGCGATGGTACGGGCAACTACAGAGGAGGAATTACTCCAGAAAGTCTGCCGCATCCTCGTGGATCAAGGCGGCTACCGGATGGCGTGGGTAGGCTACGCCGAGCGGGACGAAACGAAGACGGTCCGTCCGGTTGCCATAGCCGGAGTAGAGGAAGGCTACCTGGCGTCTGTGAAAATCACCTGGGCCGATGACGAGTTCGGCCGCGGACCCACGGGTACGGCAATCCGGACCCGTGTTCCCTATGTGGTGAGGAACATCCTGAACGATGAGCATTTTGTTCCATGGCGGGAAGAAGCCGTGAAGCATGGTTACGCCTCCACGGCCGCCCTTCCGTTGATTATGAATGAGGAACCTCTCGGTGTACTGAGGGTGTACGCCGGAGCTCCTGAGGCGTTTGACGGACAGGAAATGGAACTCCTTGTTGAGCTGGCTGGCGATCTGGCCTACGGGGTCCAGGCCCTGCGCACGCGCGCCGAGCGGGCAGCGGCCGAGAAGGCCCTCCGCGAAAGTGAGGAAAGGTTCCGGCAGATGGCGGAGAATATCCGCGAAGTCCTGTGGATGGTGGACCCGACCCGAGGGAAGGTTCTCTACGTTAGCCCCAGTTACGAAAGCGTTTGGGGCCGTCCGGCGGAAGCCGTTTTCGGAAACAGGCACGGGTGGCTGGAGGCGGTCCACCCGGAGGACCGGAACAGGGTTCGCGCAGCCCTCGGAGGCGATCTTCCCCAGAGGGAATTCGAGACAGAATTCAGGGTTGTGTGGCCGGACGGTTCAATACATTGGATTCGCGACCGTTCCTTCCCAGTTCGGAATGCACAAGGGGAGACGGAACGAATTGTTGGGATTTCAGACGATATCACCGAACGCAGGCTCGCTGCGGAGGCCTTGCTCGAAAGTGAAGAACGCTACCGGCAGTTGTTCCATCAGATGAATGTCGGCTGTGCTCTGCTGGAAGTGATCTGCGACAGCGACGGCGTTCCCCGCGATGCGCGATTTGTTGACGTGAATCCGAGTTTCGAGCGCATTACGGGATACCCGAAGGAAGCGGTAAGCGACGAAAGGGTCCTGACGGTCTTCCCGCAGATTCCGCCGGTCTGGGTCGAGAGGCTCGGGCAGGTTGCGCTGACGGGCGATTCGACTCATTTTGAGGGTTATTCCAACGTTTTCAGAAAGTACTTTGATGCGGCCGCCTTCCGGCCACGCCCCGGGCATGTTGCCATTGTTTTCGCTGATATCACGGAGCGCAAAGAGGCCGAACAGCAACTCGAAGAAGCCGAGCGCAAATATCGCAGCATCTTTGAGAATGCGATGGAGGGCATCTTCCAGGTGCGGGAGGACGGCAGTCTGCTGACGGCAAACCCCACCATGGCCAGGATGCTCGGCTACAACACAACGCAGCAATTCATGGCTGAAGTCCGGAACCTCGAACAGCACCTTTACATCGAACCCCGGCATCCGAGCGGGTTCATCCCGCTGCTTCGCCAGGAGGGAACGCTTTCAGATTTTGAGGCCCAGATGCGTCGGAAGGACGGAAACTTGATCTGGGTGATGGGAAGTGCCTATGCAGTGCGAGACGATGAGGGGAAGGTGCTGTACTACGAAGGAACACTGAAGGATGTTACGGAACATAAAAAAGTCGAAGAAGTGCTTCGACGGCTTTCTTCACAATTGCTTCATGCTCAGGACGATGAGCGTCGTCGCATCGCGCGTGAACTTCATGACAGCACCGGGCAGTATCTCTCCGCACTCTCCATGAATCTCTCCTGGATGAATCAGCCCTCCGTCGCACTGGATCAATCGGCACAGGAGGTTGTGAGGGAGAGTATCGACCTGGTAAAGCGGGCGCTGTCCGAAATCCGTAACTTTTCATACCTGCTCCATCCTCCGGTGCTGGATGAATACGGACTAAGTCCCGCGCTGCGGCGGTATGTTCACGGCTTTTCACAAAGAAGCGGAATCGACATCGAGCTGAACATTCCTCCTGACCTGCCACGGCTCCCAGCACAGGTGGAAACGGCGCTGTTCAGGATTGTGCAGGAATGTCTGACAAATGTCCGTCGGCACTCGGGGAGCGCGCGGGCAAGGATATGCCTGCAACAGGAATCTGGCAGTCTTATGCTCGAGGTTTCTGACGAAGGCCACGGTATTTCCGCAGGAGCCGACGGTCGTCAGGGCGGGGAAGGCACGAGGGTCGGCGTGGGGATCGCCAGCATGCGGGAGCGCATGCATGAGTTGGGTGGCAGACTGGAAATCAAATCGAGCTCGCATGGTACGGTAGTGCGGGCGAGCCTGCCAGTCGGACTCAGGGAGGTTGCATGATGAAAAATGTGCGAATCCTGCTGGCCGATGACCACGAGATCGTTCGCCACGGGCTTCGCCGGCTCCTGGAAAGCCAGCCGAATTGGAGAGTCTGTGCAGAAGCGGGGAACGGGCGGGAGGCTGTTGAAAAGGCCCGTCAACTCAAGCCGGATATCGTGATCCTTGATCACAGTATGCCGGAGATGTCCGGTGCTGAGGCCGCCCGGCAGATCCTGAAGTTGCTGCCACAAACGGAGATCGCAATACTGACGATGCACGACTCGGAACAATTGTTGCGCGAAGTTCTGGAGGCTGGGGTGCACGCATACGTATTGAAGTCGGACGCGATGTGTGAAATGGTCGCCGCTGTCAACATGCTTCTCGAGCACAAGCGATACCTATCGCCGGGTGCGTCGGAAGTAGCCGTGGAGTGTTTTCTCCATGTCAGCCCTGAGACAGAGCCCAGTGATCCACTGACACCAAGAGAGCGAGAAATCGTGCAACTCCTGGCAAAAGGGAAAAGCAACAAGGAGGTAGCCTCAGCCCTGGACATCAGCGTGAAAACGGTAGAGGCTCACCGTGCCAACATTATGCACAAGCTGAATCTGTCATCTTTCGCCGAGTTGGTGCACTACGCAATCCGCACCAGGATCATCGAGCCATAATAAGCCTCACCAGGTTGAGCGTTGCAAATTTCAGTCCCCTCTTCATCGGGGTGATCACTTCAGCTATTTCAAAAGACATCACCACAGTAATTTCTGAACTCGCACTCTTCGCAGCGAGCGCGGACCGGAGTTGCTTCCGGAAGGATGGCCTCCTGAATCATCGAGCGTATATCGGTCATGGCCCGGCGCACGCGGGTGATCAGCCCAGGGGTGATATTGACCCTCACAAGCTGGTTACTCGGAGCCAGATAGATGAAGCCGGCCGGTACGGGCCTGCCCATAACGTCTTCGACCAGCAGGG
>Ga0123519_10006106_pt1 | contig 19036 bp, 17 predicted proteins | sample YelNatPaOPRAMG02_FD_87396 | JGI IMG/M metagenome (GOLD analysis project Ga0123519, IMG submission 87396) | Hot spring microbial communities from Yellowstone National Park - Yellowstone National Park OP-RAMG-02 (version 2) | ecosystem: Environmental > Aquatic > Thermal springs > Hot (42-90C) ... | reverse complement strand
CGCTGCGCCACGTTCAGGTCAAACCAGCGCAGGAGGGCCAGGAGCACGTCCCGGTCCGGCGGGTACATGCGCGTCGTGCGGGGGACCACCGTCACCGCGCCCTGGTCCTTCCAGCGGACGAAGAGGCTGTCCGGCTCGGAGATGGAGACCTCGGTGTTGGCTGGGCGCAGCCCCTGGGCCACGGCCCGCTTCTGGACCTCGGGCGAAAGGAGGTACTTCTCAAACTCCAGAGCGGCGTTCTTCTCCAGCGCCGTCGTCTCCGGCCCGATCCAGATGGTGTAGGGGAAGTCAAACCAGGTCACGTACTTGGGGTAGACGATCTCCAGGGGGTCCTCCCAGCGGGTGAGGATGCCGGCCATGTTCACCAGGAGTTCGCTCTCCAGGAGTTGGCCGCCGTCGCCCATGGAATAGCCGAAGAGGGCCAGGTTCTCCACCGTGTACGAGCCCAGGCTGGAGAAGTCGGTCACCGCGCTCATCAGTTCCCCCAGCCACCGCTGGAAGTCCGGGTTGGTCACGTCGGCCACGTCTATGCGGGTCTTGCCGTAGTACTCGCCTGCCGCGGCCACCATGGCCATCAGGCCGGCCACGTTCTTGCGGGGGTTGGGCACCACCAGTTTGAAGTAGCCCCACTCCGGCTTGCCGCCCAGTTCGGGCCAGCCGCCCTTGGCCGTGGCCGCGTCGTGGATGGCCTGCCAGGTGATCTCGCCAAAGCGCGCCCGCAGGACCTGGGCCCGGGAGGAGTAGATGCCCCAGGAGAAGAGGGAGACGGCCACGGGCCGGGCACGGTACTCGCCATCCCCCAGGAAGACGTCCCGCCCCAGCCGCTCCTTGTAGGTGGCGTTCACCAGTTCCGGCAGGTAGCGGCTCTCCGGCAGCCAGACGGTGGGGAACTCCGCAAGGCGCGCCCGCTCTTCCGCCGAGAGGGACTCGGGCGAGCGGTCCCCCAGGGTGCCGAACTCATCGCGGTCCCACTTGCCCATGGCCGTGAGGCCGTCCATGGGGATCACCCGCACCTGGATGGCCTTCCCCTCCAAGCGGTGGTCCTCCTGGTTGAACTGGGCGGCGGCCTCCCGCACCCACGGCTCCACGGGCAGGGAGGTGAGGACCCGCACCTCCACCGTCTCCCGGGCCGGGAGGACGGGGGTGCTCGTCCCCTGCCTGAGCCACAGGGAGACCCCCACGATGGCCAGCGCCGCGACCACGATGACCACGAAAACGATCCGCGTCCTGTTCATGGCGCTCCTTTCCCGAAGCCGGGCTTGACCCCACCTCTACCCTGGGACCCCTTCCCCTCTCCGCCCGCGGGAAGAGGGTTGGGGGATAGGGAGGAGTTGCCCTACTCCAGCCCCAGGCGCTTCTTGCGCTCGGCGAGCTGCGCCTCAATCTGGCGGCGCTCCAGGACCTCGTCCATCTGCTCGTCCAGGCGGGTGGCCAGCATCTCGGCCTGGGCCGAGGCCTTGTCCAGCCGGGTCCGGATGGATTCGGCGATGCGGGCTACGTCGGAGTCGCCCGCGCCCACCAGGTCGTCCAGGGAGCGGATGGTCCGCACCGTGATCTCCTTGGACCGCGCCAGGTCCAGCAGCACCTGGAGTTCCTCCCGCTCCTGCTTGATGGTGGAGAGTTTCGCCTCCAACTTCAGTTTGGCGTCCAGCAGTTTCTGGTACTCGTTCTGCTGGCGCTCGTACTGCTCCCGGTAGGCGGCCAGGGAGCGCCGGACGGAGTTCAGTTTGCTCTGGGTGGCCGCTGCCAGTTCCTCCTTGCCCTCCTGGAGGAAGATGTCAATGTTGCGGTCCAGTTCGGCGGCGCGGGCCTCGTACTCCTCGGTCTTGCGCCGCAGGGTCCGCACCTGCCCGCCCACGGTGGCGGCCGCGTCCTCCAGGTCCTCCAGGCTGTCCTCCACCTGGCGGATGTACTGGTCAATGACGGCCAGGGAGTTCTGCTTCAGGGCCTGGTCCACCAGGTAGTGGAGGTTGGCCTTGATGAGCACCATCGCCTTTTCCAAAAGGGATGCCATCTTCACGCCTCCTTGACTTCTTGAGATTGTCCCTTTTTGCCTCTAACCCCACCCCCGACCTCCTCCCCGTGCACCGGGAGGGGGCTGGGGGAGGAGTTCCTGGCCGCTTCACCAAAAACCGCTGTGGCGCAGTGCTAGTTGTCCCCTTACCGCCGAGGGAAACGGCTACAAGCGGCACGGTAGCGGCTGTAGGGTGAGGTCCGTTCACCATCCAAATCCATTGTACTTCAGCACAGGCCGGGCCGCTTGACGCGCACCCGACACCATGCTGACATCCGAAGCGGTCAGACACCAGCGGTCGGCCGTCAGCCGTCGGCGGCCGTTCGCTGAGCGCTGGCGGCTGACGGCTTGATCTCACGCCGGCATCAGGCGGTAGCCGCGCCCGCGCACCGTGACCAGGTACTTCGGGTTGGCAGGGTCTTCCTCCAGTTTGTGCCGCAGCCGGCTCACCAGTTTCTCAATGCGGGCGTCGTCCACCTCGTCCAGGTAGTCCTGGCCCCAGACGGCCTCCACCACCTGGTACTTGTCGCAGATCTTGCCCATACGGCCGTAGAGGAGGAGGAGAAGGCGGAACTCCAGGTTGGTCAGAGGGGGCACCTTGCGCCCGTCCACCCACACTTCGCCGGAGTCCACGTCCACCTGCACGCCCGCCTGGGGCTCCCGGCGGCTCAGGTACTGGCGGCGCAGGTAGTCTCGGAAGAGGTGGCAGAAGGGCACGGCTTCCCCCTCTTCCTCCACCACCACGCGGCGGCGGAACAGGCGGCTCAGGCTCTCGGCAGGAGGGCCCTGGCCCGGCGAGACCAGGGCCAGGAGGGCCTCCTGTTCGTCCGGCAGGAGGTCGTTCCAGATGCGGGCACACTCGGCCTGGACGGCCGGTTCCTGGGCCAAGAGGTCCCGCACCTCCCGGTGGATGAGCCAGTCCTGGGTGACATCCCGCACGGGCTTCCCCGTGACCTGGCCGAGAGAGCGGCACACCACCTCCATCAGGCCCGGATGCCCCCCTGCCTGCTGCCAGATGAAGGCGAAATCGTGCTCGTCAAAGGTGACCCCCTCGCGCTGGGCGAAGGCCTGGACGTACTGCCACGCGTCCTCTCGGGACAGGGGGCCCAGATCGTAGGTATGGAGGGCGAAGAGTTCGCAGAACTCCAGGACCTCGTGCTGGTGGCGCTGGGTGGGCAGGCGGCGGTTGGTGGCGGTCACGAAGGAGAGGCGTTCCCGGTAGCGGTCCTTCAGGGCCCGCAGGTTGAGGAAGACCCGCCGGGGCATCCCCGCCAGGGGCTCGTCAAACTCGTCCAGGAGGAGGGCCAGGGGTCGCTCCGAAGAGGCGAAGAAGACCCGCAGGGCTTCGTTGAAGCCCAGGGCCACCTGGAAATGCCCCTCCGGCCCCACCACCCGTTCGTAGGCCTCGCGCAGGCGCGGCAGGAGGGAGGAGTCCCCCTCCTGCGCAAGCCGTTCCACCATCGCCCGCAGGATGACCTCGTAGAACCCCTGGTCCGTCATCTCCAGCATGGCGTTGCAGTCCACGTAGACGGCCAGGGGCGGCGGCGAGTCAGCCGCCCAAGCCTCCGCCACGTATGCCGGCACGGCGCGCAGGAGGGCCGACTTCCCCATGTTGCTCACCCCGACGATGGAGCAGTCGGCCCCCTGCCGGAGGCAAGAGAGGATGTAGGCCAGGTCCTCCAAACGGAAAGCCATCGCGCCCCCTCCTGGCGGGCCCCCCGCCCTCTACGCCGGGGCCTTCACCCCGGAAACCGCGTGCGGTTCCAGGTAGATCATCTCCGAGGAGTCGTCGTAGGAGAGGATCTCCGCATACCGCCCCCACTGGACGATGGTCTCCAACTGGCGTTCGGCCTCTTCGGGAGGGAACTCCAGTTCCAGGGAGGCCCGCACCACTTCCCACTCCAGCCGGTGCTGGGAGGCAGCCCGCAGCAGGTTGATCAGCCAGCGGAAGACCGGCAGCCGTCGGATACGGGTGGCGAAGATCTCCTTGCGGGCCAGGATGCTGGCTTCGGCGAAGGTCTCCCCCAAGGGGGTCAGGGTGATGTCGCCCTCGGCCACGGTGGCAAACCCCAGAAGTTCCGCGACCTCCGTCAGGCGCAACAGGTGGTCGGAATCCACCTTGAGCGCCTCCGCCAGCCGGTACAGGTCGGCGCGGTTGCCGGGCATCTCCGCCAGGTGCTCCAGGAGGCCGGCCAGATCGCCGATGGCGATGTGGGGCAGGGCGCGGGTCTGGCCAGGCTCGCCAGGGGCCACGCCCAGTTCCAGGGGTTCCGGCTGGGTCTGCCCGGCCAGGGTGGCGTACACCCGGTCCACCATGTCCAGGAACTGGGACGACTTCCGCTGGCGAGGATGGGGAAGCCCCACCCGCAGTTCGGCGATGATCCGCCCTGGCTCCTTGTCCATGACCACGATGCGGTCGGCCATGTAGACGGCCTCTTCAATGTTGTGGGTCACCATGAGGATGGCCTGGGTCGGGATGCGGCCTTCGGTCCACAGTTCCAGGAGTTCCCCACGCAGGGCCTCCGCGCTGAGGACGTCCAGGGCGGAGAAGGGCTCGTCCAGGCACAGGAGTTCCGGCTCCACGGCCATGGCTCGGGCGAAGCCGACCTTCTGGCGCATGCCCCCGGAGAGTTCGCGGGGATAGGCGGACTCAAACCCGTCCAGCCCCACCCGGTCCAGGAGGTCCAGGGCGCGGGCCGTGCGCAGGTTCGGCGGCACCCCACGTGCCTTGAGGGCGATCTCCACGTTCTCCAGCACCGTCAGCCAGGGGAACAGGGCGAAGGTTTGGAACACGATGGCGGCGTGGGGGTTGACGCCCGACAACGGCTCGCCCCGGTAGAGGACGCGGCCCTCGGAGGGCCTCTGGAGGCCGGTGATGATGCGGAGCAGGGTGCTCTTGCCGCAGCCGGAAGGCCCCAGCAGGGTGACGAACTCGCCCTCGTCCAAGGTCAGGTTCACGTCCTCCACGGCGGTGAAGAGCCGCGGGCCACTGCGGTAGACCTGGCTGACGTGCTGCAGTTCCAGAAGGTGACGGTTTGCGGCCATGGTCACTCCATCCGGTACCGCTCTTCAGCCAAGCGGTACAGCCTGCGCCACAGGAGACGGTTGACGAGCACCACCGTGAGCACCATGCTCAGCGTCGCGGCCAGGAGCAGGGGGTAGTCCCCCTGCATGGTCGCCTGGGCGATGGTGGCGCCGATGCCCAAGGTGGCGTGGACCTGCCCGCCGAACTCCACATGCTCGGCCACGATGCTGGCGTTCCACGCCCCTCCGCTGGCCGTGATGCCGCCGGTGACGACGTACGGGAACAGGGCCGGGAGGATCAAGGTGCGCCAGCGCTGCCAACCCCTCAATTGTAGCAGGGATGTCGTATATTTCAAATCCTGGGGGATGGCGGACGCCCCGGCGATGACGTTGAACAGGACGTACCACTGGGTGCCAGTCAACATCAAGAGCAGGGCGGCCAGGTCCAGGCCCCCCGGCAGGCGGAGGACCAGGAGCAGGAAGACCGGGAACAGCGCTGTGGCTGGCACCGAGGCGACCACCTGGACGATGGGCTGCAGCCAGGTGGCCAGGCGGGGGTTGGACCCGATGGCCACCCCCACCGGGACCGTCCAGGCCAGGGCGATGGCCAGGGCCACCGTCACCCGCAGGAACGTCGCTCCCACCCCCACGAGGATGGCGACCCACCCCGCCAGGGGGACGGCGAGGAGCATGCCCGCGGCCCGGTACGCCCCGTAGAGCAGGGCCAGGCCCAGGGCTCCCCCGGCCAGGATCCAGGCCTTTGAGAGGCCAGCCTCTTCCGCTGGGGGCTTCTGGGCAAGAGAACGCCGCAGGAACAGGGCATCCATCCCCTCACCAAGGGGCTTCAGGACCGCCTCGGTAAACCACCCCACCAGGCGGGAGTTGTGCAGAGCGTCGTAGAACCAAGAGGTAGGCGGGTTCTCGCTCTCCACCATCTCCAGTTTGAACCGGTCCGACCAGGCCAGGAGGGGGCGCCAGACCAGTTGGTCCAAGAGCACGATCACCAGGATGAGGGTCCCGACGCCCCAGGCGATGGCCTGCACATTCCCCCGATTGGCCGCCTCCTGCAGGTAGGTTCCCAGCCCTGGCAGGCGGAAGTCGCGCTCCCCCACGGTGAAAGTCTCGGCCGCCATCAGGAAGAACCAGCCGCCCGCCCAACTCATCATGCTGTTCCAGATGAGGCTGATGGCGGCGAAGGGGAGTTCCAGGTGCCTGAACCGCAGCCAGGGGTTGAGCCGGAAGGTCGCGCTGGCCTCGCGCAGTTCCCTGGGGATGGTGGTCAGGGACTGGTACCAGGCGAAGGTGAGGTTCCACGCCTGGCTGGTGAAGATGAGCACGATGGAAGCCAGTTCCGCGGCCACTCCCTGAGGCAGGATGGCGCTGAAACTCAAGAGGACTACCGGGAGGAAGGAGAGGATGGGCACGCTCTGCAGGACGTCCAGGAGCGGCATCAGCACCTGTTCCGCGCGGCGGTGGGAGGCGGCCAGGTACCCGTAGGCCAGGGAGAAGATCAGGGAGAGGACGTACGCGGCAGCCATGCGCCCGACGGAGAAAGCGGCGTACCGGGGCAGGGCCTGGGGCGCAAGGGAGATCTCGGGGCCAGCCACCGCAGGGGGAGCGCCGATGGCCAGACGCACGCCCGCATAGATCAGGACGGCCACGGCGACCACCACAACGGCGTCGCCCCAGGTCATGGGACGCTGGAGCGGCTGTCCCGGGCGGAAGAGGCGAGAGAAGCGCGGCATGATCCTCCTCGCAGGCTCAAGGGATGCAAACGCTCCCCGAGGCGGGGGAGCAAACGGATCAGGGTTTGACCGGAGAGGCGCTTCCCTCCCGGTCCACAGAAGGCGGAGGCGCTGGCACCGCTGACGAGGCCAGCGGCCTCCCCAGCCCCTCCGCGGTCAACGGGCTAGCGGGGTTGCGCCCGCCGTTCGGACCTCAGCGTCTGCTGCGCAGGCGCCGTGCCGCCACGGCGATGCCCCCCAGCCCCAGCCCCACCACCGCGGCCGTCGCCAGGCCCAGGCCGGTTTGCGGCGTTGTCTCCGGCTGGGCCGGCGTGGGCGTGGCCGCAGGTGCCGGCCCTGCTGCCTCCGGCGTGGCCCCGCCGCCAGCGCCGGCCGCTTCACCCGTGGCCGTAGGCGTCGGCACCGGCGTCAGTGGCACGACCACCGGCGTGTTGGTGGGCTTGGGGGTGGGAACGGCCGTGGGGACTCCCGCCGGCGTCTCCGTGGGGATAGGGGTGGGCGTCTCCTCCGCCGCGGTCACGGCTGGCGGCTGGGACGCCGGCTTGGGCCGGTACACCGTCCAGACCCCGATGGCGATCAGCCCGATGGCCAGCAGGGCGACCAGCCCGATCGTCACCGCCAGGAACAATCGGTTCTGTTGCAGCATCTCCCTCTCCTTTGCGCCTGATCGGCGGACCTCCGCGGTTGACGCGCCTTGTCAACCTCACCGGCCCACGCCGGGCCTCTCATCCCATCAGCGCCAGGTTGTTCCACGGGACGAAGACGAGTTCGCCCCCCTCCAGTTGCACCCGCGCGCCCCACCGCGGCGCGCCATCCACCGGCTGGGGGTGCAGCGGGAGGGCCTGGACCACCCCCACCTTGCCCATATGAGGGCCCCGCAGCACGCGGACCCGGGCCCCCACGGCCACCCCGGCCGGCGGCTCGGGGGCTGGCTCCCCCGACTCGGGCACGGGGATGGCCACCTCCGGCCCCCGCTGGGCGTGCACTCCCGGTGCACACCCCAGGAGCGAGACTTCATCCCCCTCGTGCTGCGCCAGGAGCGCGTAGGCATCGGCGTTCATGGGCGCGGTCCCGAACCCCTCCGTGACCACGAGCGGCAGGCCCACCTCCTCCGCCACCGCCAGGACCCGCGCCCGCAGGCTCCCAGCGATGACGCCCTGGGCCTGGACCTTGGCCAGTTCCTGGAGCGCCTCGGCTGAGTCCAGGAACCCGCAGACCACCACGCTCCCCCGGCAGGAGATGTCCACCGCTGCCCGGTCCAGGGGGTCGGTGCGGCCAGCCACGACCTTGAGGACGCCGTACCCCTCCCCGCCGGTCCCCCAGGCCCCCTCCACCAGCGCGGCCTGCGTCTCCACCACGGCCCCCCGGGACTCCACCACCCGCACCACACGGCCGCGCAGGTAAGCCCGCACCTCCAGGGGGCGGGGTTCTCCCTCCAGGAGGACCCACCTCCCCACGATGCGCCACAGCCGGCCCTCCGCGGGGGCCCTGGCGGCGCGTCCACCGAGGCCCAGGGGGCCCCGGCGCACGGCCAGCGGCTCGCCGGCCTTCACCGTCTCGCCCAGTTCCTTCGTCAGGTAGGGCCGGATGTCCTCATCTCGGAGCCTCAGGTCGCGGACCACGTCCACGGCCTGGATGTGGCTGGGCAGGTGCAAGCGCGCCACCACGTCCATGGCCTGGACGAAATCCCCCACCTGGACCAGCACCTCCCCAGGCTCCGGCAGGAGCCTCTCCCTCCGCAGGATCGTGCGCTCTGTCACCCGGGTTATCCGCGGTACCCACATGGCGTCCCCTCATCCCTTGTGTTCACGCGCCCAACGCCCAATGCCACTCCTGGACCTTCTGGCGGCGCGCCCCGGGCTCGGCGGGGAGGCTCAGCGGGCGGCCGCGGGCATCCACCACCACCCCCAGCACGCCCCCGTCGGCGTAGACGCGCGTCGTGCGGCCCCGGTGGGCCGGCCCCAGGTTGAACCCTCGGCCAGGGCGCAGTTCCAGTTCGGCCCTCTCGCCCAGGGCCAGGGGGATCACCTCCAGCGTCCCCGCCCGCACCTCCACGCCCAGCGTATCGCCGTTCTCATAGCGGACCCGCACGCGGAGGGCCAGGTCGCCTTCCCGGCCGCGGCCCTCCAGGCACACGGCCGTCCCCAGTTTGAGGAAGGCGTCCTGTTCCAGGACCTGGGCAGCGGCCAGCGGCTCCACAGATGCCACAGCCCCCAGGGCCGGCCCCAGGAAGGTGGCATCCACCGCCAGGACCGTGACTCCGACGGGCTGGAGCGCGTCCAGCAGGATGAGCGCGGCCTGGCTGGGCCGGGGCAGGTGCCCCAGGAACCCGCCGCAGCCGACGACGAGGTCCCAGGGAAGGCCCGGCCGCAGCCCCGCCCTCTCCAGGGCCCGGGCGATGCACTCCCGCGCCAGAGCCTGCTCCACCAGGAGTTCCCGCCCCACCTGGCCCATGGTGCAGGGATGCGCCCCCAGCGTGGCAGCCACCTCAAGGACTTCCTCCGGGGCGATGGCCTCCGGCAGCCACAGGGCCAGGCGTTCGGGCGAGGGCTTCGGGCCGCCGCTCCCCCACGCGCCCATCCCCAGCCCCGGAAGGCTGCGCAAGGTGAAGGCCTGGCCCCTCTGGGCCGCCACGGTGGTCGTGCAGGCCCCCAGGTCCACGGCGAGGACGTCCATGCCCGCCTGCAACCCCAGGTAGCGCACGGTGTGGCCCAGGGCGCGGGCCGTGGTCTGCAGAGGGTGCTCGCTCCACGACCGGAGGAGGTCCAGGCTGGGGTCCCAGTGGGATGCCTTCTCCAGGTACAGGCCCTCCAGGGCGTTCTGCGCGGGGACCAGGCGCTCCCGTTCCGCCGAGGGGCGGACGTTCTCCACCGCCAGAACGCGGTAGGCCGGCCCGGCGATCTCCTCCACCGTCTGGCGCAGGCGGCTGTTGCCCCCGTACAGGAGGACGGGGCGCGCCTCCTCAGAGAGGGCCAGGGCCGCGAGGGAAAGCGCCTCCACGCCGCGGCGGATGGGCCCCTCCGCCCCTTCCTCGGTCCCTCCAACCAGGAAGACCACGTCCGGCCGCAGGCGCTGGAGGCGGGCAGTCAGGCCACCGACGTCGTCCAGGACCGCCGGGTCCACCAGGGAGAGGACGTCGCACACCGTCGCATAGGGGGCCTGGCAGGCCCGCATCCCGCTGGCCAGGCTCTGTTCCTCCACCAGCCCGACCAGCCAGACCCGCAGGGGCGGCGGCGCGCTCAGGGTGGCCACGAGGGCATCCACCCCGCTCCCATCGGCCCGCTCGGGGACGATGGGGAAGCCGCGCTCGCTGAGCAGGGCGCGGCCGGTCACCTCCGCCACCCGCTGGATGGCGCGTCGCACGCCGGCCAGCACCTCCTCGCCCGTTGCGGCCTGGGTCAGCGCCTCGCCGCAGGCCACCAGGCGGTATGTGCCCTCCACCCTCTCCACCAGGATGGCCCTGCTGAACACCGAGCCGCAGTCCACGGCCAGGATGGACCCAACCTGGCGGGCGGAATCGTCCTTGGGGGTCTCTGCCTGGAACGTCATGGGCGTGTCCACTCCCTCCTGTGGCCTTCCGTCACGGGATCAGGCTCCAGATCTGGTTCCACAGGAACTGCACCCGTGCGATGAGCAGGGAAAGGCGCGAGATCGTGGCCCCGGCGAAGAGGGCACCGAAGGCGACGAGGAGGGTCCAGCGCCCCACCGCCACCCAGGCCCGCCGGATGCCCCCGGCTACGCCGCGCCCCTCCCGCGCCGCCGTGAAATAGAAGTAGAGCAGCGTGCCGAGGGTCCCCACGGCCAGGATAGCCGCGTCCACCACGCCGCCCCACTGGCCGCCGTAAGAGGCTGGGTTGAGGGAGATGAGGCTGGCCCGCACCTGGGGGTAGAGCGTCCCCAGGAGCGCACCGCCGATGCTCAGGGCGGCCCCCACGCCGAAGAGGAACCCCATCGGGAGGTTCGCCCACCACGACCACCGGGCCCGCACCCTGGCCAGGAGGAGGAGGCCCAACAGCAGGGGGACCAGGAAGGGCCAGTTGGCCACGGGGTCAGTGGCCAGGGGGGTCCAAAGCCGTGGCACGAGCACCGTCCGCCAGACCACGACCACGGCGTACCCCACCGCCACCCCCACGAAGAGGTGCTCGGCCAGCCGGAAGAGGGGGTTGTCGCCCAGGAGGTAACTGAACACCATCAGGGTGAGGACGAAAGCCACCCACCCCCCCAGGACATCGGCGTGCAGGAGGTCCACCATGTTCCCTCACTCCCCCTGGCGGCCCAGACCGAAGAGCAGGGCCACGTTCCCCACGATGACGATGAAGGCCAACGCCAACACGCCGCCGGCCAGGGCCTCCATGCTGCTCTGGCCAGCCAGGTAGACGCCGCGGAGCGACTCGTAGGCTGCAGCGCCGGGAGTGCCACCTGCAAGCCCGGCCAACTGGCGAGGCTCCGTCTCGTGGTACGGCTGCAGGGCGGGCAGGGCTCCAGCGCTCACGCCAGCCACCAGGGGCACCCCGTGCTGGGCCCCCACCTGTTCAATCCACCGCCTGACCTGCTGGGCATCCGAGGCCAGGACGACGATCAGGCGGAAGTCGTCCACACCCCGCACCCCCGCGGCCGCCTCCCATTGGGCCAGGGCCTTCCCCTGCACGTAGTCCCGGTCCAGCGCGGCCAGGCCTCCGGCGCCGCTCAGGGCCCGCAGGCCCAGTTCATCGCCGGGGAGGTACCCCAGGTTGAGGTAGTGGGCTCCGTAGGTATACACCCCTTGGGTCCGGGCCAGGCCGTCCAGGGTCTCCTGGGCCAGGGGCGGGCCGGCCGGCAGTTGGCTCACGACGAAAAGGCGCGCCCCCCGCTGCATCAGGTGGCCCAGGATGGCCTCTGCCAGGGGCAGGAGCTCCCCGGCCGAGGCAGGGTCCACATCCCAGCCCACCAGCACAGCCTCCCCAGGCTGCACCTGCTCCACTGCGGCGTAGAGGGCCTGCACCGCAGGCGGGACGGCAGGCCGCAGGTTCAGGAGGGGCCGCCCAGTGACGCCGTTCCACACGGTGGGGATGCCCACGGCGGCCAGGAGGAGCAGGCTCACCAGCCACCGGCCCCAGAGGGGGAACCGCTTGGCCTTCGGCCGCGCCGGGGGCTCCTCGGGCGGAGGTTCCGCGAGCACCTGGCGGAAGAGGTTGGCCTCCGAAGCCCCCACTGGAGAGGGCGCGGGGCCTTTCGCCTTCTCTTCCCGAACCTCCAGCACCTCCGGCACCGCGGGCACCAGGCCCGAGATGCCCTGCAGGAGCCCTGTGCCCTCCTCGCCCTCCGCCGCGGGCCCGCGCGCCAGGGGGGAGAAAGGCGCCAGCCAGGGCGGGATCTCCCCTGGCACAGCCTCGCCCTCTTCTGGCACGCGCGCCGCCGGGACCGCCTCGGCAGGCGGAGGAGGCGGCACCCTGAGCCATTCGGGGAGCATCTCCTCCTCTTCAGCCTCGGCTCGCCCGGGCTCCAGAGGGGCTTCCACAGGGGGCGGCACAGCCTCGGCCGCTTCTCCTGGGGCCCGGATTTCCTCCGGGGTGGGCCCCACCAGCCAGGGAGGCGAGACCTGTTCTCCTGGAGGCGGTGGGGGCGGGACCTCTTCCGCTGCCTCTTCCTCAAGGCCCTCCAGCCAGGGCGGGATCTCCAGAGGCAGGGCCTCTGCCGCCCCTGGAGCCTCTGCTTCCAAGGGGGACGGGGCCTCCTCCGGGAGGGGCCCTTCGGCGCCCACGGCGGGCTCCGCAAAGACGGGCACCTGGGGATAGGCTGCCCCCTCCTCTGTCAGCCAGGCTGGGGGCGGGACCTCTTCCCCTTCCTCCTCCAGCGGAGGGAGGGAGGCCCGCAACTTGCGGAGCCAATCCGGCACCCCCTCTTCCTCTGACGGCGCAGCCGGGACCTCGGGGGGCGCTTCCTCAACCGCCTCTTCCTCCGGCACCGCGCCCACGCCAGAGCGCAACTCCCGAAGCCAGCCCGGGCCTTCCCCTGGAGGGGCAGCCGGGACCTCGGGGGGCGCTTCCTCAACGGACTCTCCCTCCGGCACCGCGCCCAGGCCAGAGCGCAACTCCCGAAGCCAATCCGGCAGATGCTCCTCTTCCAGAGGCGCGGCTGGGACCTCCTGGACGGGCTCTTCCCCGGCCGCTTCCGGCTCCAGGCCGGTCAGCCACTCCGGGATCAGCGCCCCTTCTTCCCCAGCCGCCGGCCCTTCAGCCTCCGCCTCGGGGGGCGTTTCCAGAAGGCGCGACGGAAGGGAGAAGCCGGTCACCGGCACGCCTTCGGGTTCCTCGGGCTCTGGCTCGGGGGCCACGGTCACGAGGCGCGCTCCGCACTTCTGACAGAACAGGCGGGTCACAGGGTTGAAGGTGCCGCACTCCGGGCAGGCGATGCCTGTGGAGGGCGCGGCTAGGCGCGCCCCACACTCGTTGCAGAACTTGCTGCCATCCCGGTTGGCTGTCCCACAGTTCGGGCAGTAGATCATCGTCCATCGCTCCTCGGCCTACCGGGCATAGGGCCGGTCCATGCCCATGAGCAACCGGAGGCCTGTCGCCACAGTCCCCAGGGCCACGCCGAGCAGGACGCCGCGCACCCCAGCCGTCGTCGGCACAGCGACGACCCACTGGGCCGCACGGGGCAGCGCCTCGCCCAACCACGCCCCGACCGGGCTCTGCCCGATCAGGACGACGAGGCCGGCCACGAGCATGAGGAGGGCCTCCGGGCGGCGGACCTGGAAAGCCCGGTAGGCAGCCGTGGCCATGTAGAAGGCCAGGAGGGCGAAGAAGGTGGCCTGCAAGGGGAACTGCACATATCGGAACACCCAGGAGACGAGGTCACCTTGGGGGCCGCTCGGGTCCAGGATGCCCACCACCAGCACCACCCACAGGGCCAGGATCAGGATGAGGCTGTAGGGCCACCCTTCCTGGCGGCGCCCCACCCGCCGGAAGTGGGACGCCAGCACGTTGTAGGCTCCCGCCAGGAGCGCGAAGGCGGCCAGGATGGCCGCCCAGTCGGTGAGCACCCATCCGATCAGGTCCAGGTACGGGTTCTGGATGAAGAGGTCCAAGAGAACCAGAAAGCCCGCGGCCAGGGCTGCGGTTGTGGGCAAGATCCTCCGCACCAGACACCTCCTCGGCACCTAGACCAGCACGGTCTTGACCACGATCCCGACGACGATGACGACAACGAGGAGCAAGCGCATCCAATCCTGGGCCAGCAGGCTGCCCACGTGGGCCGGGTCCCCCCGCAGGTAGGCCCCTGCGGCGAAGAGTTCCTCCCCCAGGATGGGATGGTGGGCCGTGGCCTGGACGAAGGGGAGCACGGGAGGCTGGGCCGCCCCACCCACCTGCTCCAGCCCCTGGTGCGCCGCGGCTTCCGCCATCAGCAGGTACTCGTCGCCGAACCGCCCGGCCATGAGGTGGGCGGCAAGGGGCGTGTGGTTGACCGTGTCCATCACGCCAGCCGCGTACGCGGCCGGCTCCGGGGCGACCAGGCGCGCGCTCAGGTGGTCGTACTCACCGGGCAGGCCCTGCTCCTCGTAGCCCCCCCGCAGGACGCCCTGGGCCGCCAGGAGCAGGGTCGGGTCCCCTGTGGTCACCAGGGGCCTGGCCCCGTACGCGGCAGCCTGCCGGCCGGCGGCATCCAGGAGGTCCAGGGCGGCGAGGGACTCCGCGGCCGCGGTGCCGTGTACGCCGCCCGTCCCCAGGGAGAGGTGCAGCGCCCTGCCGGACTCCGCGGCGAGGCCCACCAGGCCGCGCAGGCGCGCGAAGGCGGGAAGGGGGCGCAGGAAAGGCCGCTTGCCCGCCCTGACCCGCGCCCGGAAGAACAGGAGGGTGGGCACGAAGAGGAGCAGGAAAGCCAACATCAAGGCTTGGGGAATGCCCAGGCTGCTCCCTGCCAAAAGGCTCGCCAGGACGTCCATAGGAGTCCTCCCGCCTAGCCGAAGGCCCCCTTGGGCCCCGCTACTCCACCGGTCCTCCGGCACGGTGCCCCCGTTCCAGGCGTTCCAGGAGCAGGTCCACACCGCGCCGGTCAGCCAACAGCGCGGCCCAGTCCGTTGGGGCCTGCTGGCCGACGAAGGGTTGCAGGAACGGTTCCGCCAAGAGCAGGAACTGGCTGCCCACGAAACTGAGGGGGCGGCTCCACTCCAGGAAAAAGGCCGCAGGCGTGGCCAAGCCCCACCGCTCCAGGGCCGAGGCGATGCGCTCCACCAATTCTTCTTCCCTCTGGCCAGCCGCTTCCACGTCCATCCAGCCCTTTCCACAGGCCCCGTGGGTCGGGCCTACCGCCACACACAGTATACCATAGATAGCCTTGATTTTCCAACGGCTGCGAGGGCAGCCAGCGCCCTTAACTTGACGTAACCTCACGCAAGTATACCACGCCTTTCCCCTGCTGGCAAGGTGCACGAGGCGTGCCAACAGGAGCCCGCCCTTCTTCAGGCTGGAGCGCGGTCCCGTGCTCAAGGGATTGCGGCGGGCGCGGAGGAGGGCACCGCCTTCAGTGGAAGTGGGCCACGCCGTGGCGATGGGGATGACGGTGTTCCCACCCGACGTGGGGGTGGCGGTGCTGGTGGAGCAGGTTCGTCTGCAGGAGCAACGCTTCGTCGGCCAGCACTTCGTCCGGGGGGCCAGAGGCGGCAGGCCGGTGGTCCTCCCCAAGGACGTAGACGCGGCGGGCCACCACCTCCGCCAGTTCCAGTTCGTGGGTCGCCAGCACCAGCGTCTTCCCTCGCTCCACCAGGGAGAGGAGGAAGTCTATCGTCCAGCCCTGGCTCCGGGGGTCCAGCCCGGCCGTCGGCTCGTCCAGGAGCCACACCTCCGGGTCCAGGGAGAGGAGCGATGCCAGGGCCACCTTCTTCTTCTCCCCTTCGCTGAGGGTGTACGGCGCGCGGTCCCGCAAGGCCGCGATCCCCAGGGCGTCCAGGGCCTGCTGCACCCGCTCCTGGACCTCCCCCTTGGGCAGGCCCAACTGCAGGGGGGCGAAGGCCACCTCGTCCCACACCGTCGGCGAGAAGAGTTGGACGTCCGCATCCTGGAAGAGGAGCCCCACCCGCCGGCGGAAGGCGTAGGCGAAGGCCTCGTCCCGGAACTGGCGTTCCGTCAGGGGGGCGCCGAAGGCCCAGGCCTCCCCCTCGGTGGGGAAGTAGAGGGCATCCAGCACCTTGAGGAGGGTGGACTTGCCGGAGCCGTTGGCCCCCAGGAGGGCCAGGGCCTCGCCCGGCTCCACGGCCAGGTCAATGCCCACCAGGGCCTGGCGGCCGTCCGGGTACCGGTAGCCGACGCCCCGTAGGAGGAAGAGCGGTTCGGTCATCGTCCCCCCACCTCCCACAGGGCCACAAGGGCCGCCACGCCCAGCGCGAAGGCCGCCCAGGCCCCATCTCGCCAGCCCAGGCGGAAGTCGTCCGCCAGGCGGGCCTGGCCACTCCACCCGCGGGAGACCATGGCCAAGTAGGCCTCGTGGCCCAGGTGGTACGAGCGCCCGGCCAGGTACCCCAGGCGGTCCGCAACCCAGCGGCGCTGCTCGCCGGGGGGCGTGGGGCCCACCGTGCGGCTCTTGCGGGCCAGGAACAGGTCCCCCACCACCCGCAGGAAGACGAAGAGGTAGCGGTAGGTCATCCCCAGGATGAGGATGCCCACGGTGGGGAACCTGAGCACCGCGAGGGCCTTGAGGAGGCGCGCCCACGGCGTGGTCAGCACCAGGAGCACGGCGAAGGAGACCGACGTCGCGACCCGCGCCACCAGGAAGGCCGCCCCCCGCAGGCCCTGGGCCGTGATGCTCAGGTCGGAGGGGAGGAACGTCCACCCAGAGGGGACGTGCAGCAGGGTGACCAGGGGCTCCCCGGGCGTGACCCAGTTGAAGATCGCTGGCACGGCGACCAGGCCCGTGAACAAGGGGATGAAGACCCACACCCGCTGGACGAAGAACCCCAGCGGGATGCGGGCCAGGGCCGCCAGGACCAGGGTCAAAGCGTAGAGCGCGGCCAGCACCTCCAAGCGGTGCGTGAGCGCACACAGGAGCAGGAACCCAAGGAAGGTGAGCACCTTGACCCGTGGGTCCAGAGCCTGGAGCCACCCGTTCCGCCGCGCGAACTCCTCGGCGAAGACCGAACGCTGCACCGCCTCGGTGAGGTCCGCGAGGGTGCTGGCGACGAAATCGCGCCGGGGGCGAAAGAGGCCGCGCCTCAGAGGGCGCGGCCTCCCCGAAGTCTGCCCTGGCAACTCAACGCTCCTGGCGGGCGAGGACACGGCCCAAGCCCCAGGTGGCGAGCACCACAAGGCCCATGCCCACCACGGCGGAGAGGATGTACCCCGGCACGTCGCCCAGGCCGGGGATGGCGTAGTCCGGCAGAGGGGCACGCCAGAACTCGGCGAACCGCTCCAACCCCTGGGGGACGTACCCCAGCATGTCCTGGAACTCCTCCGCGCCCCACTCCCCCCAGGCCGTGCCCGGTGCAAGGAGCCCCAGGGGCGAGAGGACCGCGAGCACCGCCAGGCCGATCCAGAGAACCGTGTGCCGCTTCATGCTGCTGCCTCCGTCTCCACCGCCTCGGCCTGCCACAGGTGGGGCATGGCCCGCTGCAGGAAAGCCACCGCGCCCCCCGTGACCACCGCCTCGGCAAAGCCAGCGATGGTCAGGTGGGCGAACATCATGGCCGGCACCGCCACCGAAAGGCCGTAGGGGCTGTAGAGGGGCGTGCCGTCGGCGGCGCGGAAGAGGGCTGGCTGGATGCCGAACTCCACCGCCGCCGCCAGGGCCGCAACGTTGATGGCCACGTATCCAGCCACCGCCGCCGCGATCCACTGGCGAGAGGAGCCGACCGGCGCACGCCCAGCCAGGGCGCGGTAGATGGTGTAGGCCACCAGGGGGATGACCACCGCCATGTTGAAGGCGTTGGCCCCGAAGGCCAGGATGCCCCCATCGCCGAAGAAGACGGCCTGGATGAAGAGGGCCACGGAGACGCCGAGGACCGCCGCCCAGGGCCCCAGCACGATGGCCATCAGCGCCGCGCCGGTGGCGTGGGCGGTCGTCCCGTCTGGGACGGGGATGTTGAACATCTGGATGACGAAGGCGAAAGCCGAGAAGACCGCCAGCAGGGGGACCATCCGGTGGCTGAGGGCCTTCTTGACCTTCTGCGAGGCCACGTACCAGAAGGGCGCGGCCGCGCCGTACATCACGGCGCAGGTCGCTGGGCTCAGGTAGCCGTCGGGAATGTGCATGGAAGACCTCCTCGTGAAAGATGTCGGAGTTCTTGGGGTGGGGACGCGCTCACGCCGCCCGCCGTTCCGCCTCGGGGAGGGCCAGGCGCGCCTGGCACTCCTGGCACAGGCCCGGGATGGTCAGGTGCTCCAGGTCAGCCTGGAACCCGTACTCCTGGAGCAGCCGCTCGCCCAAGGGCCGGACCACCTCCTGGTCCACGCCCAGCGTCTTGCCGCAGGCCCGGCAGACCAGGTGACAGTGGGGCCCGTGCACGCCCAGCAGTTCGTAGTGGCGCTGGCCGTCCTCCAGGTCAAAGGCTGCCACCAGGTCAAACTCCTGGAGGAGTTCCAGCGTCCGGTAGACGGTGGAGATATCCACCGAGGAACTGATGGCCTGCACCCGGGCGTAGATTTCCTCGGCGGTGGCGTGGCCCTGGATGTCGTGCAGCACCGAGAGGACCATCTCCCGCTGAGGCGTGAGCCGGAAGCCCCGCTTCCGCAGTTCCTTGAGGAACAGTTCCTCACAGGCCATGGGGCACCCCCTTTCGGGACTGTTGCAACCGGTTGCAATTGCAATTATACCACAAGCCGTCCCACAGGGCAAATCTCCCCTACCCCCAGGAAGGGATAGAACTCCGCAAGCGCCTCCGCTGCCCTTGATCGGCGGAGGCTTTGTCTGCCATAGGCGGTTATAGTATAATCCCCGGTGAAGACGAGCGTGGCACGGCCGGGAGGCACAGGTTGGCATTGAAGCGGGAGGAGAAGGTCAGAGAGGGGCTGAGCCGCACCCGCCAATCCTTCTTCGGGCGGATCGCGGGGCTCCTCACCGGGCAACAACTGACGGAGGAGTTCTGGGAGGACCTGGAGGCGCTCCTCATCCAGGCCGACGTGGGGGTGGAGACGACCATGGACCTCCTGGAGCGGCTGCGGGAGCGGGCCAGACGGGAGGGGCTGCGGACGACCGACCGGGTCCGCACGGCCCTGCGGGAGGAACTGGTGCGCATGCTCCAGGTGGACGCCCCCCTGCCGAACCCCGCGGAGCACCTCCTGTACGT
>Ga0123519_10006105_pt1 | contig 19038 bp, 14 predicted proteins | sample YelNatPaOPRAMG02_FD_87396 | JGI IMG/M metagenome (GOLD analysis project Ga0123519, IMG submission 87396) | Hot spring microbial communities from Yellowstone National Park - Yellowstone National Park OP-RAMG-02 (version 2) | ecosystem: Environmental > Aquatic > Thermal springs > Hot (42-90C) ... | reverse complement strand
GGCAAGATCACCCGTTCGATGGCGCGTGCGCTCTATGTCGCCATCCTGACCGATACGGGTTCCTTCCGCTATCCCAAGACCAGTCCCAGGACGCACCGCATCACTGCCGAGCTGATCGAGCTGGGCGCCGATCCCGCCGAGCTGGCCAAGCTGGCCTATAACCAGTACTCGCTTGGTCTGTTGCGTTTGCAAGGGCACATGTTGGATATCATGCAGTCCGCCGCAGAGGGGCGCCTGGTGTGGAGCGCGCTGGATCAGGATACCTTGCGCGCGTATGGGGTGCAGGAGAGCGAGCTCGACAACTTCGCCAGCTTTGGCATGCAGGTGGCCGGGGTATTGGTCAGCGTCCTGTGCGTGGAGACACCTGACGGACGGGTCAAGGTGAGCTTGCGCAGCGATGCCTCGCTGCCGGTCAACGATCTGGCGGCGGAGTGGGGTGGTGGCGGCCATGCATCTGCTGCCGGTGCCACCGTGTTCGGAGAGTTGCGCCAGGTGACCGACATGGTGCTCTCCCGTGTGAAGGCGCTGATCGATTCCCACACTGCACAACCACAGGATTCCGCTTCCGGAGAGCCTTAGCCCATGCCCTTTGAGATCTCGCTTGCTTAGGAGGATGGTTCGATGCCTGACAACACGCGTATTCGCCAGGTACGGGAACACCTGGAAGACTACCTGACCACCAATTTGCTCCCCTTCTGGATCGAACGCTCACCGGACTATGAATATGGGGGCTTTCTGACCTATTTCGACCGCCATGGCCGGCCCACCGGCGAGACGACCAAGACCTTCCTGATGCAAATCCGCATGCTCTACACAATGTCCAGCACGCATCGCTACGGCTACGGGGGTGGTCGGTGCGGCGAGCTGGCGCGCATGGGCGCCCAGTTCCTGAGCGATCACTACTGGGATGCAGAGCACGAAGGCTGGTTCTGGATTGCTGACCGGACGGGCCGGCCGACCGTGCGGGCGAAGATCGGGTATGGCCAGTGCTTCGCTATGTATGCCTTCAGCGAGTATTACATGGCCACCGGCGACGCGCGCGGCCGCGAAATGGCCGAGCGCACCTACGCTGCGGTCTGCAAACATATGGCCGACACCCGTCATGGCGGCTACCTGGAGATCATGCAACCCGACTGGCAACCCGAACGTCCGGGGCGCTTCGGCGGTGACCGCAAGAGCATGGATGTGCACATGCACATGATGGAAGCGCTGACCAACATGTACGAGATGACCCGTTCGACCACCCACCGCCGGCGTCTATTGGAGGTGATTGATCTGATCATCCACCGCATGCTGCGCCCTGAGAACGGCACCGGCTACATCCAGTTTGCGCTGGACTTCACCCCGCTGCCGGCCATACTGTTCGACGTGGAATGGGGACGCGACAAACCGCCGGAGGATGGCCAGGCGCGCCCGCTGGAGTACACGTCATATGGCCACAACGTCGAGTTCGCCTGGTTGCTGTTGCACGCTGCGGACATCTTAGGCCAGCCGCGCCAGGAATATGCCGCGGTGGTGCGTCCCATCTTCGACAATTGCCTCGAGTTCGGTGTGGACTGGGAATACGGTGGTGTGTTCGTCGAGGGGCCCTACAATCGGCCGACCACCCTCACCGAGAAGCAGTTCTGGCAGCAGGCGGAGGTGCTGATCGGCTTTCTGGATGCCTATGCCCTCTTCGGTGATGAAAGATATTGGCAAGCGTTCGAAAATGTCTATCGCTTCGTGTTCGACAAATTTGTGGTCATGGAAGCGGGGGGAGAATGGTACGAGCGGGTGGATCGCTATGGCAACCCGATTGACGATGCGCTGGGCCATGCCTGGAAGATCAGCTATCACACCGTGCGCTGCATCGTGCAATGCATTCGCAGGCTGCGCCAGCTGGAAGGTAGCAGCGCAAGCTGAGATCCGAGATTGAGCGCGGTGTTCCCCGATCTGGGAAAGGTGAGTTTCTGGTTTCACACATGGGGCTACGTCTGAGAGGGGGATGGAAGCACTGGTGGCTACTGGTCCTGTTGGCGGTGGCCCTGATGGTGCGCCTGCCCAACCTGGGCAAGTTCCTCACCCCTGACGAGTTCCTCTGGGTGGATCGCTCGCGCAACTTCCTCGCCGGACTGCTCGGTCCGAATTTCGTCTGCGAGTCAGAGGTTTTGCATACCGGTTTCGAGCACGCGCAGGGGTTGGCATGCACCCTGCGCACCGGCCATCCGGGTGTCACCACGATGTGGACCGGCAGCCTGGGCATCCTGCTGCGCTACCTGGCGGATGGGGCACCCGGTTCCCTGCTGGATTACACCGTTAGCCTGTCCACCAACCCATTGGATGCCCGACTCATCGTGCCCGAACGCTTACCCTCGGTGCTCTTTCTCAGCCTGGCCATCGTGCTGATCGCATGGCTGGTCGGAAGGATTTTCGAGGACTATCGGATCGGCCTGGTGGCCGGTTTGCTCCTGGCGCTTGACCCGTTTCATGCGGCTCTGTCGCGCGTCATCCACCACGATGCGCTGGCAGCCACCTTTATGAGCTGCGCGGTGTTGACGGCGCTGTTGTACTGGGTGCGCCGTGGATCACGCTGTTGGCTCATGGCTTCAGGAGTGTGCGGCGGATTGGCGTTCCTCAGCAAGAGCTCCGCCCTATTCCTGGTGCCCTTTATGCTCGTGCCGGCTCTCTGGCCGCTGCTGGTTCAGAGCGTGCACGGCCAGCCCCTCAGCAAGCGCTCCCTGTTGAGAGTGCTCGCTGAAGTGGTAATGTGGCTGGCTGCCGCCGTCATTACCTTCTGTATCTGTTGGCCGGCAATGTGGGCAGTGCCTCTGGACGCTGTACGCACCATCTTCTCCGTGGGGATGAAATACGCCAGCGAGGGCCATGCCAAGGGGAATTACTTCCTGGGTGTCACCTCGAACGATCCCGGGGTGTTCTTCTACCCCTTTACTTGGCTGTTGCGCAGCTCGCCCCTGAGCTGGATCGGGCTGCTGACATTGCTCTGGGCAGCGATCAAGCGTTGGACACGGGCACCATGGGTTAGAGAGAGTGGTGCAGACGCGAGTAGTGTGCCCGTCAGCAATCGGATACTACGCTGGTTATGCCAGGCCGGCCTCGTGACGACACGGGTTCGCTGGGACTACGCACCGGTTCTCTGGCCCTTGTCCCTATATGTTCTGCTTTTCACACTCTTTATGACCTTTGGCGAGAAGAAGCAGGATCGCTATCTCCTGCCCGTCTACCCCATCCTGGCTACCATGGCCGCGGTTGGGCTGGTCAGACTGGTGCAGGGATTGGCGGGACGGGTGACACAGCGTCCCGTTATCGCGCGCGCGACCTTCCCGCTGCTGCTGGCAGCTATTCTGATTTTTCAGGGTCTCGTGATTGCCGTGCACCATCCTTACTACTTCACCTACTATAACCCTCTGCTGGGGGGCATTCGCGGGGCGCAATCTATGGTGACCATTGGCTGGGGCGAGGGGCTTGACCTGGCGGCAGACTACCTTAATCGAAAACCGGGCGCGGAACGGCTGCGCGTCGCGGCCTGGTACCAGTCCACTTTTGCCCCCTTCTTTAAGGGCGAGGCAATCAGCTACTCGAAGGAGAAGGGCAAGGCGCTGAGTGGCAACTATGTGCTCTTCTACATCAACCAGCTGCAGCGACGCTTCCCCGACGAGGAGCTCTTTCGCTATTTCGAGCAGCGTTACCAGCCTGAGGCGGTCATCTCGCTCCACGGCATCCCCTATGTAGTGATCTACCCGGGGCCCGGGATGCAGCACTACGTCGAAGACCGCGTGGACGAGCACCGACGCAGCTATCGGGGCATTGCCGCGCTGTTGGGCTGGGATTGGCTGGATGCCACCGATGCAGAGCATCCCACCGTCGTGACCGGAGGCGCGTTGCGTTTCCGCCTCTACTGGGAGTATCTGGGCAAGCGCCCCGAAGAGAAGTTCTTCTTCAGACTACTGGACGAGGAGGGGCACCGTTTGGCCGAAGCGGTCAGTCAGCCTCTGCCGAACGAGAACGGTGACCCGTCGACTTGGCGAAAGGGGCAAATCATCGTCGAAGAGGGAGAGCTGAGCGTACCGGCGGATGTAGCGCCTGGTGAATATCAATTGCAGATCGGTTTTTACACCCAGGCACCGGTGGTGACGGAAGGCGAACTTGTGTTTGACCTGCCGGAACGCGACACGCGCGTCTTGGTGGTGGCACCAAGCGAAGGGGACCGCTTGTGATGCTGCGTACGGGGCATTGGCCGTGGCGGGATGTGTCGGCGCTGCCGCGCATGGGAACCTGTGTTCAATCAACTGCCTGACCTCTCCATCATTTCCTGCTCTGAAGAGCTTTATGCTATAATTGGGGGTAGATACTCCGTCGGGATACCCAATCAGGTCATGGAAAAACCCTTGGAAGGATCCGTCGCGCTGGTGACCGGTGCCGGGCGCGGCATCGGGCGCAGCATCGCGCTGACGTTGGCAGCAGCGGGCGCCCGTGTGGCGCTGGCAGCACGCAGCGCGGCGGAATTGCAGACAGTACAACAGGAGATTAGCGCTGCCGGCGGCGAGGCAGCTTGTTTTCCCACCGATATCACGCAAGAGGCGCAAGTCGTGCGCCTGGTAGCGGCGACGGTCGAGCGCTTCGGACAGCTCGACATCGTGGTCAACAACGCCGGCGTGGGATCTTTCGGCCTCTTGGAACACACCTCCGTCGAGCAGTGGGACTACATGATGGCAGTCAACGCACGGGGGCCATTTTTGATCTGCCGTGAAGCGCTGCCCCATCTGAGACGCAGCGCGCACCCCTTTATCGTGAATATCTCCTCCATCGTGGGACTGAAGGGATATGCCAATCAAGCGGGTTATAGTGCATCCAAACATGCACTGTTGGGCATGACCAAGGCGCTGGCGCGCGAGGTCCAAGCGGATGGCATCCGTGTCCATGCCATTTGTCCCGGCGGCGTGGATACTGGTCTCATCGGGCAAGCGCGACCCGATTTGGACCGCTCGGAGCTGATAAGGCCGGAGGAAATCGCCGAGATCGTGCTCTTCTTGGTGACACGCCGTGGTAATGCCGTGATAGACGAAATAGACGTGCGCCGCCGCGGCGCCACGCCTTGGGGATAGTAACCGAAAGAACCATTTCGCTTCGTCGGGAGGGGAGAATTGGAGCTCTTCGTACCAGGCCGTGTCTGCTTGCTGGGTGAACACTCCGACTGGGCCGGCGGATACCGCCGTATCAATGCCGACATCGAAAAGGGTTATGCACTGATTTGCGGCACCAACCAGGGCATCTATGCCCGCGTCGAGCCGCATCCCAATGCGCTGGTGCTCACGGCAACCACACCCAACGGCACCCGCCATGGTCCTTACGAGATCCCCATGGACCTCAACACGCTGCTCAAGGAAGCTCAAGCAGGTGGCTTTTGGAGCTATGTGGCGGGCGTCGCCTATCAGATCTTGATGCATTACCATGTGCGCGGGCTGGTCATCGACAATTACAAGACCGACCTGCCCATGAAAAAGGGGCTTTCCTCCAGCGCGGCGATCTGCGTCCTGACGGCGCGCGCTTTTAATCGGGTGTACGACCTCAAGATGACCGTCCGCGGTGAGATGGAAATGGCCTACCAGGGCGAGATTACCACACCTTCGCGTTGCGGCCGCATGGACCAGGGTTGCGCCTATGGCAACCGCCCTGTGCTGATGATTTTTGATGGCGATCGGCTGGATACTGTCGAGCTCCAGGTGACAGAGACCCTCTACTTTGTGCTGGTGGATCTGCAGGCCAAGAAGGACACCACCGAGATTCTGCGTCGGCTCAACCATTGTTATCCCTTCGCGCGCAACGAGATCGAGCGGGGGGTACAAGAGTTGCTGGGTCCGATCAACAAGCGCGTCGTCCATCAGGCGATTGAGGCACTCCAGGCAGGGGATGCGGAACGGTTGGGTGCCCTGATGGTCGAGGCGCAGGAGTTCTTCGATCGTTATGCTACGCCGGCCTGTCCCGAGGAGCTCACCGCACCAGTGTTGCACCGCGTGCTCAACTACGCGCCGCTGAAGCCGCATATCTGGGGCGGCAAGGGTGTCGGCTCGCAAGGGGACGGCAGCGCTCAGTTCCTGGCGCGCAGCGAGGCCGATCAGCAAGCGGTGGTCGAGATCATCGAACGTGATCTGAAAATGCCCTGTCTCAAGCTGACCTTGCGCAGTGGACCCCGTGTGCGCAAGGCGGTCATCCCTGCCGCGGGGTTCGGCACCCGCCTCTTCCCCGCCAGCAAGGCCACCAAGAAGGAACTCTTCCCAATCATTGACCGCGATGGTGTGGCCAAACCGGCAATCCTGTTGATCGTCGAGGAGGCGTTGCAAGCGGGGATCGAAGAGGTGATCATCATCGTCCAGGAACACGATCTCAAGGATTTCGAAGCGTTCTTCCGCACGCAGATCACCATCGAGAATTACAATAAGCTCCCGGCAAACTTCCGCGAGTATGCCCAGCGCATCCTGGAGATCGGCCGGCGGGTGACCTTTGTCATCCAGGATATGCAGGAAGGTTTTGGACACGCCGTCTACTGTGCCCGCGAGGCAGTGGGGGAAGAGCCGTTCTTGCTGATGCTGGGTGACCATTTATACCGCTCCAACGGGCAAAAGTCGTGTGCCCAGCAGCTGATGGAGGCCTACCACAGGCATGGGGTTAGCGTCGTGGGGTTGCGGCGCACTCCCGAATCCCAGATCGCCAACTTTGGCACGGTCACCGGCGCCTGGATCGAGGAGGGCACGTTGCTCAACATCACCGAAATGGTTGAGAAGCCAACGGTGGACTATGCACGCCACAATCTAAACGTGCCCGGCCTGCCCGAAGGCGAATATCTGACCTTCTTTGGGCAATATATCATCAAGCCGTTGATCTTCAAGCATCTGGAAGAGCACATTCGCAACAATGTGCGTGAGCGGGGCGAATTCCAGCTCACTTCAGCGCTCGATCGTCTGCGCCAGGAGGATGGATTCCTGGGGCTGATCATCGACGGGCAGCGTTTTGATATCGGGCTGCCCGAATCCTACCTCGAAACCCTGCGCACCTTCCGCGGGATGTGACAGGAATCGTGACGCCGCTGTCCGGCCTGCCCCATGCGCCATATCGGCAGGCCGGACGAAGCGATGGAGACTACCCCAGCCGTTGTGCCAATTCGGCGAGTTGGTTTTGCAACCGCTGTGGCAGGCGTTGACCGAATTGGGCAAAATGCTGTTCGATGTCGGGCAGTTCGGCGCGCCAGGCGTCCACGTCCACGTGCAGCAGTGCACGAAGATCGTCGGGCGGGATGTCCAATCCGGTGAGATCGAGGTCATCGGCGCGGGGCATCAGGCCGATGGGGGTTGCCTCTGCTCCCACGTTCCCCTCGATGCGATCGCACATCCATTTCAGAACGCGGCTGTTCTCGCCGTAGCCGGGCCACAGCCACTTGCCATCTGCATTCTTGCGGAACCAATTGACGTAGAAGATGCGTGGTGCATGGCTGCCCAGCCGGTCGCCCATCGCCAGCCAATGGGCAAAGTAGTCACCCATGTTGTATCCGCAGAAAGGTTTCATCGCGAAGGGGTCACGGCGCAAGTCGCCCACAGAACCGATATTGGCGGCGGTTGTCTCCGAAGCTGCCGTGGCACCCAGGAAGACCCCATGATCCCAATTGTAGGCTTCATACACCAGCGGCACCACGCTCGCGCGCCGTCCGCCGAAAATGAAAATATCAATCGGCACGCCCTCGGGCTTCTCCCAGTCCGGTGAGATGACCGGGCATTGCGCCGCGGGAGCGGTGAAACGAGCGTTGGGATGCGCTGCCGGCTCGCCTGATGCAGGTGTCCAATCGCGCCCTTTCCAATCAATTGCGTGTGACGGTGGCTGCTCGGTCATCTGCTCCCACCACACATCGCCGTCGTCGGTCAGAGCGCAGTTGGTGAAGATGCAGTTACGCGTCATGGTTTCCATCGCCATCGGGTTGGTGGCATACGAAGTGCCGGGAGCCACGCCGAAAAACCCGGTCTCCGGGTTGATGGCATACAGGCGGCCATCGCGGCCTATTCGCATCCACGCGATGTCATCGCCCAGACACTCAGCGCGCCATCCCGGCAGGGTGGGCTGCAACATCGCCAAGTTGGTTTTGCCACAGGCAGAGGGGAAGGCAGCCGCGATGTGGTAACACCGTCCTTGCGGGCTGATGAGACGCAGGATGAGCATGTGTTCGGCCATCCAGCCCTCCCGGCGCGCCATGACCGAGGCAATGCGCAGCGCCAAGCACTTTTTGCCCAGAAGAGCGTTGCCCCCATAACCGGAGCCGTATGACCAGATGAGATTCTCCTCCGGGAAGTGCGCGATATACTTTTGCTCCAGCGGAGCACAGGGCCACGCTACATCAGGCTGACCGGGTTGGAGCGGTGCGCCGACCGAATGCAAGCACGGTACGAACGCGCCGTCTGTCCCCAGCTTCTCCAGCACACGGGTGCCCACGCGCGTCATGATGTGCATATTGCACACCACATAAGGGCTGTCGGTCAGCTCGACGCCGATGCGCACCAGCGGGGACTCAAGTGGGCCCATGGAAAAGGGGATTACATACATCGTACGGCCGCGCATACACCCTTTGTACAGGCCACGCAGGGTGGCTTTCAGCTCGTCCGGGGCGATCCAATTATTGGTCGGGCCGGCGTCGTCGCGCGAGGAAGTGCTGATATACGTGCGATCCTCCACACGGGCCACGTCGCTCGGGTGGGAGCGGAAGAGGAAGCTGTTGGGCCGCTTGCGCAGTGGAATGGCGCTGCCGGCGGCGACTGTTCCTGCCATCAAACGGCTGAACTCCTCTTGAGAGCCGTTGCACCAGTAGACGGCGTCCGGTTGGCACATGTGTGCCACTTCGGCCACCCAGCGGTTGAGCTGGGGATTTCGTGAGGGGCTGTATGCAGCCGGGTCTTGTCCGTTCATAACTCCGTTCATAATGTCCTCCCGATATTATAAGCGAATTTAGCATTCGGGGGACCACGCCTCATTGCAGCGTCCACAAATTGCGCGCAAGTTTACACGATGGGAATGTTCTTGGCAAGATCGGGTGAGGAAAGTCTCTGCAGGAAAATAAATTGACAACCATCTGGGAATGCTGTGTATCCTCAGTCCGTCGCGGGAGAGGAGAGATAATGGACGTAAGCTTCGAGGTGAGCGGGTGAACGGCTTGGCTGACCAACAGGAATCGACACCCGTACGGTTGTGCCGTGGCCGGGTTGTGATTCGAGAGTAAGCCGTCCCCCCCACGCACGCGCACGTTCATACATCGAGATCAATCCCAAGTGACCGTCCTTTCCCATCAAACGTTCTAAGGGCTCGATCATCCCCTGTCCGGTATCCCGGACAGTGACACTGACTACATCGAAGCTCCAACGAAAGTGCACAAAAACATGCGCCGCATGCGCATGGATCAGGGCGTTGTCGAGCGCTTGGCGGGTGATATGGTAGAGGTCGCGTTCCAGGCGGGCATCTGGAAGCCGATCACCCCCGAAGCCCTGTGCCGTCAAGCTCACCACACACGCGTTGTGGGATGGACGGCGGGCGATATGATCCAGATAAGCTTGTATTGCTGCAATGAGCCCCAGGTTGCTCAATACGGTGGGATGAAGGCCCTGGGTGATCTCACGCAAGCGCTGCACAATCGTGTTGATCTCCTGTTCTAGATTGCCAAGCCAGTCCTCCACTTGCCGATCGCTGTCCGCTATCCGCTTGCGGCAGTTGCGCAAGGTCAGACTCATCGCTGTCAAACGACTCAGGATGTCATCATGCAGCTCCGCTGCCACGCTGCGGCGCTCCTCTTCTTGTACCTCTATCGTCTGTCGATACGCCATTTGCAGGCGTGTGCGCGTTTCTTCCATCTCCTCAACAAGGTGGACATTCTTAATCGCCAATGCCGCTTGACTGGCCAGCCATTCCAACCATTGCAGTGCTGCCTTTGTGTAGGAAGAACCATAGCGCGGAACACCCAGGCCAATGGCTCCGAGCAGCTCCCTATTCCAGAGAAGGGGGCATACGAGATGCACACCCTGACTCATCCAGCTATACCGCAGGGCGCTTTCCGGCAATGCCTCCACCCACCGAATTTGGGGAGCACCGGTCAGATCTACATCCACAGGCACATCGTCCAGGGTGACAGGAGGCCGTGTACCGGTAAAAAATACCGGTCTCAACACATTGGCATCACCATCGAACCCCCACACAACAACACTGAGAGGATTCAACGTTGTGAAGCACATCTCGCCGGCCAATCGAAAGAATGCACGAGCATCACTTCCGGACTCGTGCCTCAGTGCTTCATAGCGCTCTGCAAACCGAGGATACGCTTGCTGTTCTGGGTGTAGGAGAGGGTCAAATGCACGTACAAGCCAATGGCAGGAAGCAGCAAAAACGCTCAGCACCACGAGTGCAAATGGCAGGAGAAACGCAGCGTTGAGGGAAGAGACAAAAGAGGGAAGGGCATATGTGATCAGCAGGGCACACAATACTATAAGCAGCACGACCGCGCTGACGAATACAAACTGAAAGTGCAGGCGTGCGATGAAAAAAGATATTCGGCGCCTCATCGCTCCCTGCCCTTGATGTAGCGCGCCTTGGGCTTTCTTAGGGCGCTACATACAGGTACTGTAGCACAGGTTTTTGAGCATGCCCCAGCGCATTGATGATACGGGTCAGAGGATCAGACGGTTGTACTATACGGAGCAGCTGGCGGAAGAGATCGAACGGCTCGCGATACTCGATCACCTCCGGTTCACCAGCAATGCCTCCGAGCTCTCCTGCTTTGCGGATTGCATCCGGCAGATTGCCCAGCTCATCCACCAGCTGCAGCTCTTTGGCTTGACGTCCGGTGTACACCCGACCGTCGGCCAGTGCCTTGACCTTCGCTACTGTCAGATGACGCCCCTCAGCCACCACTTTGACAAATCCCTCATAGGCCTCATCCACGATGGATTGCCAGGCTACTTTCTCCTCCTCGGTCATTGGCCGGAAGGCGCTCCCACTGTCCTTAAACTTCCCACTCTTAATTGTGGTAGCAGTGACGCCATACTCTGCCAACAGGTTGCTTAAGTCCAGAAATTGGGCAATCACCCCGATGCTGCCGGTCAGGGTATCCGGGTTGGCAAAAATGACGTCAGCAGGAGCTGCCACATAGTAACCACCCGAAGCGGCCAGTTCGCCCATAGACACAACCACCGGCTTGCTCATAGCGGCCACCTGCTGGTGGATTTCATTTGAGGCAACCACACTGCCACCTGGGCTATCGATGCGCAAAACCACCGCCTTTACTGCCTCGTTTTGCTCAGCCCACTTGAGCTGCTTCACAATGTAACCTGAGTAAGCTGCTGCGCTTGCATCAACAAAGGGATTGGCAGGCGGATCGCCGGACATGATCACCCCCTGCAGGCGTACCAAAGCCACGCCAGGCCCGCTCACCCGTGGGGAGGGCACCGAGACGCTTTGGAACGCCGAGCCGAACAGTGCCAGGGGAGCGCACAGGCCGCAGAGCAATACCAATGTCAACACCACACCGATTAACATCCATAAAATCTTCTTGCCTGCGCTCATAAGTTTCTCTCCTATCCCTTATACCACTCTGACGAACCGACGCCGACCCACTTGTAACACCCGGGATGGCCCAGGCTCTACGACCACGTCGGCGGACTGGATTGTGTGTCCTTCCAACTTGACACCACCTTGCTCGATCAGACGGCGCGCCTCGCGCTTGCTGGGTGCAAGTCCGGCAGCACAGATCAGATCCACGATCGAAAGAGGGGTGAGCAGTGTGTACTCTGTCATCTCGGGTGGCAGTTCGCGCTGCTGGAACACGGTCTTAAAGTGTTCCTCAGCGCGCGCCGCCGCTTCGTCACCATGAAAGATCGAAACGATTTCACGTGCCAGCATCATCTTGGCATCGCGCGGATGCAGACGTCCCGATTGAAGGTCTGCCTCGATATGCGCAATTTGATCAGGTGAAAAACGGGTGACCAGACGAAAATACTGTATCATGACCTCATCAGGTATGCTCATCACCTTGCCGTACTGTTCCTCGGGTGGCTCATTGATCCCGATGTAATTGCCGGCGCTCTTCGACATGCGCATGCGGCCATCGGTGCCCACCAAAATGGGCAGGGTGAGGCACACTTGGGGACGTTGACCAAAAGCTTCCTGCAGTTTCCGTCCGGCCATCAGGTTGAAAAGCTGCTCGGTAGCTCCGATCTGCACATCGGTCTGCAACATTACGGCATCGTATCCCTGCATCAGGGCGTAAAAGAATTCATGTAACCAGATGGGGTCCCCTTTGTCTATCCGCTTTGCAAAGTTATCGCGCGCCAGGAATTGTTGCACCGTGAAATGACTGGCCAGACGTACCGCGTCGGCGAAAGTGAGCCGACTCAGCCAATCAGCATTGTAACGGACAATGGTCTTTTCGCGGTCCAGGATCTTAAACGCCTGCTCGGCATAGGTACGCGCATTGGCCATGAGCTCCTCAGGGGTACGTTGGGGGCGGAGTGACTCCTTGTCACTGGGATCCCCGACCAAACCTGTGAAAGTGCCGATCAGGAACGTCACTTCGTGCCCTAAGTCCTGGAATTGCCTCAGCTTGCGCATTGTGACCGTATGGCCCAAGTGGATATCGGGCGCGGTCGGGTCATAACCACAATAGACGCGCAGAGGTCGCCCCTCACTCAAACGCTCACGCAACTCCGCTTCCATCACCTGATACAGCTGCGGATCACCGAGCTCGACACCTTGCATCAGGATAGCCATTTGTTCGTCAACGGGACGCATAGCAGCTCCTATCTAGCACAACAATGTATCTACATTCTACCATTTTCAGACTCCACGGGCAATAATGTGGCGCTGTCAGACAGGCTGTGCACCTTCCCCCTTCACTTGAAACCGGGCACTTTGAAAACCTGAAGATCAGTTGTACAATTCACCCGGCGTGAATCTAACCCTGAGAAAAGATACTTTTGTCGGCCAGCTACGGAGATACGATGCAGGTTAAGGTCCTCACGGTTGGGCAGCTGTTCACCAATTGTTACCTGGTTGCCTGTTCCCATACACAGCAAGCTGCCATCATCGACCCCGGCGATGAAGCACACCGCATCCTCAGTGCGGCACGCGCCGCACAGTTGAAGATCACCCACATCTTGCTCACACACGCCCATTTTGATCACATAGGCGCAGCCAGCGCGTTGGTGGATGCCACAGCAGCACCACTCTTTTTACACCCGGATGACAAGCTGCTGTTCGATGTGGGCGGCGGAGCGATGTTGTTCGATTTCCCCTCGCCGGAAGTGCCACAACGGGTCGAGGCTGTGACGGAAGGGCAAAGACTCCTCATTGGCAAGATCTCACTGCATGTGCTACACACTCCAGGACACTCACCAGGCAGTGTATCCTTCTATGCTAAGGAGCACCAGGCCATATTTGTCGGCGACGTGTTGTTTGCCAATGGTATCGGGCGCACCGACTTGCCCGGTGGAGATTACTCGACCTTGATGCGTTCCATCCAACGCCTTATGGAGCTCCCGGACGAAACAGTGGTATATCCTGGCCACGGTCCGACTACCACCATCGGCCGCGAAAGAACCGAGAACCTCTGGCTTTCAGAAGACTATTGAAAGAGCTGTGATCATCCGACAAGTGGCATAGACCTGAAGCACAACGCAATTTATCCTCACACTGTGGGGAGCTCTCCAATATGAATCGGTGGTCTTACCTACGACTTGATAGCGCGGTTCCCTTCGAATATCGCTCTAATTTTTTCCATCTGTACATGGATGTGGCCTGGTATGGGGTGCTCAACGCCAGCGCACTTACCTTCCTGAGCGTGTTTGCAGCACGACAAGGGGGCACCCCATTTCAAGTCGGGCTGCTCACAGCGGGTCCCGCGGTGATGAATCTGCTGGTCGCTATGCCGATCGGCCACTGGTTAAAACGCCAGCCGATTGGGAGAGCAGTCTTCTGGGCGTCCGTCGCGCATCGCCTGTTTTACCTGCTGTGGGTGCCTTTGCCAATGCTTCTTCCCCCAGCGATGCAGGTGTGGACGCTGATCGGGCTGACCGTTGCGATGTCAGTGCCAGGCGCTGCATTGGCGATCGGTTTCAACGCCCTCTTTGCCGAAGCAGTTCCCCCAGCATGGCGCGGCCATGTTGCCGGGACACGCAACGCCCTGCTGGCCATAGCTTCCATAGTGAGCGCACTCGGGTGCGGTCGCATCCTGACTACGATGCGCTTCCCGTTGGGATATCAGGTGGTATTTAGCATTGGCGCTGTCGCAGCGCTCATGAGCAGTTTCCACCTCTGGTTCGTGCGTCCACTTGAGGACAACCCATCATCTCCGTGGGCAAAAGAAATTGTCCGGCCGCTGAACAGACACATTCGACCAAACCGAGATCCGCACAAGCACCTCGCGGCACGTGCAAGAGAACTGCTACGGGCATTCGTTTCCGACCTGTTGCGCATCGAGATCTTGCGTGAACCCTTCGCCAGAGTGCTCGTTGCATTGTTCGTTTTTCATATTGCTCAATACATTGCGGTACCGGTCGCACCCGTTTTTATGGTCAAAATCCTCCGCTTACAGGATCAACAAATTGGGATGGCAACCGCTGCGTTCTGGCTCTCCGGATTCGTGAGCGCAACCCAGCTGGCCAATCTGTGCCAAGCTAAGGGACATCAAGCAGTGACCGGGATCGGTGCTATGCTCATGGCTTTTTATCCCGGTCTGATGGCCTTCGGCGTCTCGCTGGGCATGGCGGCGGTACTGGCGGCCTCTTGCCTGGGCGGCATTGGATATGCGTGGATGAGCGGTGCCTTCCTTAACTATATTCTCGAACGAGCCCCCCAACACGATCGGCCACCTTACCTCGCCTGGTACAACATTGTGTTCAATGCCGCCATTCTCATTGGTTCGTTGCTCGGACCTCTTACAGCGACATCTTTGGGGTTTATCCCTGCTCTGGTGCTGTTCGCAGTCGCCCGTGTGGCTGCTGGCTTGTTTATCATCAAAGGAGGATAACGAACGCTGGTGCACAACGCGATAGCGTCTGAGCTTGGGGAGATGGTTGCGTTTCCATAGGATGAGGTGATCCGATCTACCCCTTGTTGCACCGAAGTGTCGGAGAATATATAGGGAGAGCGAATTGAAACTGAGGCCTCAGCAATCTGCTGCATCATTGTGGCTCACGCGATCATTGACCTTTCAGCTGGGCGCAGCAACCATGGCACGCCTGGTTCTCAATACCTCGCGGCGTATGCCCTATGCTTTTGCACCCGCTTTTAGTCGTGGCCTGGGCGTTCCCCTGGCTGCCATCACATCGCTGATTGCGCTCAACCAGGCCACCAGCTTGCTGGGCCCCCTGTCCGGACCGCTCGGTGACCGATGGGGCTACCGCACTATGATGTTGAGTGGGCTGGGACTACTCAGCATCGGGACGTTGGCTGTCGGTATACTACCCGTCTATACCACAGTAGCGTTAGCCGTGGCACTGGCTGGAGTGGCCAAGATCTTATTTGATCCCGCCATCCAGGCGTATGCAGGAGAATGCGTCCCATATCAGAACCGTGGCCTTGCCATTGGGATGATCGAGACATCTTGGGCTGGCAGTACCCTGTTGGGCATTCCCCTGGCCGGCATCCTGATCGACCGTGCGGGTTGGCAATCGCCTTTCGTCGCCCTGGGTGTGTTGGCTCTGCTCAGCGGGTTGTTCATAGCATGGGTGATCCCTGCGACACCGCTGAGACGTCATGATGGGCGATGGTGGGCCGTGTACCGGGACGCATGGCAATCGCTGAGACGATGGCCGGCGGCGTGGACTCTTTTCAGCTTCACACTTCTCACTTGTGCCGCCAACGATTGCATCTTTGTGGTATATGCCAGCTGGCTGGAGACGGGATTCGCGCTGACGGTGGTGGCGTTGGGCGGTGCGACAATCGTTATTGGGGTCGCCGAGCTCCTGGCAGAAGGGCTGGTCGCTACGGTTTCGGACCGGATTGGATTATCCCGTGCCGCTATCGCCGGCACTGCTCTGGCCGTGATGAGCTATGCTGTACTGCCACTTGCATCTGCCACATTGCCGTTGGCACTAAGCGGACTATTTCTCATCTTCTTGAGCTTCGAGTTCAGCATCGTGAGTGCTATGTCCGTCTTCACCGAGGTGATGCCCCACGCGCGCGGGACGATGATGTCACTCAACCTATCTGCCGCCGGGGCAGGGCGTACCCTTGGTGCATTGCTGGGCGGCATGGTTTGGCCTATGGGAGGACTGTTGGCAAGCGGCATTACGGCTGCTGCCATCTGCACCATGGCACTCATCTGTCTCGCATGGGGACTGCGGCGTTGGCACGCCTCACAGCAATCTTAATCCGCTTTGAAGAACGAATCCCACGGGATTTCGGGTGGTCCGTCATGGCATACGATGGAAACCATCGTGCGCAGCAGGGGCAGTTGGGTGCTGTCCAGATCACCACGTGCGATCATCGCTTCCACCGTCGGACCGATCGCGCGCGCCAGCTCAGCGCCTTCAATCGTGTCATCCGGCATATATTGCGCTTTGGCACGACTGTAAGGGATGCCCAGTCCGAGATAGCGCCCCATGCGGCTGTTGCGTCCTCCCTGACTGGTCACATACAGATCGCCCGCACCGGGCAACGTGTAGACGCTGCGTTCCTGTCCGCCCATCAGCTTCACTATATAACGGATTTCGGTCAGTCCCTGGGCGAACAAAGCAGCAGCCAGGTTATACATCACGGCGCCACTGTCTGCCACGCCCTCCTTCTCCAGGAGTCCGCCGACCAAGCCCACAGCCAGCGCATAAAGATTCTTCATCGCCACGCTGACCTCGACGCCCACAATATCGGTGCTGGTCCATACGTGATAATAGGGAGTGCGCAACATAGCAGCAATCCGCTCCAACAGAGGAGCATCGTGCCCGGTGAGCACAATGCAGGTGTGTCGGCGCGCCGCCAGCTCACCTGCGATCGAGGGACCACCGATGGCCATCAGCTGCACGCTATCCTGGTGGCGTTCCGGCAACCCGCGACGCAACACCTCGGGCAGAATGTGTAATCGGGTGCCATCACCGGCCAGGCCCTTGGTCAGCATGACAACGGGCACCGATGGGTCAAGCAATGGCCCCAGCGTACGCGCAGCCCAGTCAATACCCAGCGAATTGACGCCCAACACCACCAAATCGGCCCCCACAAGTGCCTCACCCAGCCGATCATGGGTGTATGGCTGCACGCTCTGCGGCAAATAGGTGCGCAGGCGCGGGTGATAATGTGTCTCGTGCACTTCTTCGATAATGTCTGTGTCCAGATGGGTGCCCACCAGGTGTACTGCGTGACCATTATCGCTCAGCGGCACGGTAAAGGCACTGCCCATCATGCCGGCACCCAAGATGACGATCTTCGCCATGGTAATTGTGACCCCCCTGCGGTGGATGGAATTTGGCGCAACGCGTTACAGCACCAAGACGTTTCATATTCTAATCTCACGCCTCCTGTTTGTGCAAAGTTCTGTGTCTAGAAGCTATATCAAAACCGTGTAAAGATCTGGAGCCTAACAAAAGCATTTTGACTCTTTCTGTCCCCACACCTAATATCCTCTCAAGACACACGTGACATCCCTCACGATGCTTACAAAGGGTGAGAATAGCCATGGATGATCGAACGGTGGTGGCAGCGGAGCAGCCTGTGGCGCAGCTGGTCGTGCGACAGGGTGTGCAGACGGGCAAAGTATTTCCGCTGGGACGTCGTCCTGTTGTGTTGGGTCGTGACGAAAAAGCGGATATCCTGTTGCCGGATCCCGAGGTATCCCGGCTGCATGCCCGCATCAGCTGGTTTGAAGCGCAATACATAATCGAGGACTTGCGGAGCACCAACGGCACCTATCTCAACGGCAGCCTGCTGCGCACCCCTGAACCGCTCAACCATGGTGACAAAATTGCCATGGGTCAGACAGTGCTGGAATTCGAATGGTTGGCAAGTGCGCCGCCCCCTTCTGCTATGGCACAACCACCGTTCCATGCCATCGAGCAACCTCATCCTCCCATAACGGAACAACCCCATGTTACCTCCCAGCCACCCCCATCAACGCCGTCAGCTACCTCGTCCTCACCTGCGGCTGCACCTGCTGTCCCTGCTGCACAGGTGGAAACCAATTCGGGCATAGGACGTTGTCTGCTGATCGGATGCGGCTGTCTGGTCTTGTTGACACTTGTACTCGTGGGTGCCTTTATTATCACATGGTTCACCGTCCCAGAATGGGTGCAGGAGCTACAAAATCTCCTGGATGAATACCATATTCCACTCCAACTGGTTAGGTTGCTGACAGCTCACCTGCCATTCTGATCAGCTCAACGGAGCGGATCGAGCTCCGTCTGGTTCCACTCGATGATTGCCTCACCCGAGTGCTAATCTCCCTCAATCGGGGTACAGCAGATTAGCATTTCTAACACAACGCTAACGCGTCGCTAACGTGATTCTTATATACCTGGCATATAAGAGAAATTGCTAAATTCATATTCCCTCTAGATCAATCACGCCAAAACGTTCAGAAGAGTAGGAGGTAATAGAAATATGGCAGAGTTGAAGTTGCGTCCTCTCGGCGATCGGGTTTGGATCGAGCCCATCGAGCAGGAGGAGACAACCGCTTCGGGGATCATCCTGCCTGAGACCGCCAAAGAAAAACCTCAGGAAGGCAAGGTGCTGGCAGTCGGCCCCGGTCTGCGCAACGACAAGGGCGAACGGCAACCCCTGGATGTCAAAGTAGGTGATCGGGTGCTCTTCGCCAAGTATGCCGGCACAGAAATCAAGCACGAAGGCAAGAAATACCTCATCATGCGCGAAAGCGACGTCCTAGCTATCGTAGGTTAGACTGGACAGGAGGGATATACGTATGGCTGCGAAGCAACTTGTTTTCCAGGAAGATGCACGCCGTCGTTTGAAGAACGGCATTGACATTATGGCGCAGGCGGTGGCCACCACGTTGGGTCCGAAGGGGCGCAACGTGGC
>Ga0123519_10006103_pt1 | contig 19042 bp, 13 predicted proteins | sample YelNatPaOPRAMG02_FD_87396 | JGI IMG/M metagenome (GOLD analysis project Ga0123519, IMG submission 87396) | Hot spring microbial communities from Yellowstone National Park - Yellowstone National Park OP-RAMG-02 (version 2) | ecosystem: Environmental > Aquatic > Thermal springs > Hot (42-90C) ... | reverse complement strand
ATATCCTTCGGCAGGCTTCAGATACTGCCCAAGAGTAAGGATTGAGCATCCTGCATCAATAAGGTCGTCCATCGCCTGCAGAATCTCATCTTCTGTTTCCCCCAGACCAAGCATAAGACCGGACTTTGCCGGGATGCCTGAGGTGGCTATATATCTGACAACAGAGAGGCTCCTGTCGTATTTTGCCTTTGTGCGAATCAAAGGGGTAAGCCTTCTGACTGTCTCAAGGTTATGAGACAGAATATCGGGGCGTGCATCAATGACTTTCTGAATATTTTCCTCTTTCCCGTCAAAATCGGGAATAAGTGCCTCAATGGTTATTCCCGGGTTCATTTTTTTTACTTCGGTGATTGTCCGTGCCCAGAATGAGGCCCCGCCATCGGGCAGGTCGTCGCGGTCAACTGAAGTTATCACACAGTGAAGCAGACCGAGTTTCTTTACGGCATCCGCAAGGCGGGAGGGCTCCTCCTCATCAGGTGGCAGGGGTCTGCCGGTTTTAGTGGCACAAAACCGGCACGACCGGGTGCAAATATCCCCCAGTATCATGAAAGTTGCTGTTCCAGCGTTCCAGCATTCACCTATATTGGGACAGTTTCCACTGGAGCATATGGTGTGAAGGCCGTATCTTAAAGTAAGATTCTTAATCCTGGAATAATTTTCACCACTGGCTCTCTGCATCTTAAGCCATGGCGGCAGTCGTCTGGCATGTCTCATAATGTTTTATATCAACCTGCAAAGGTAACAAATTTGGATTGCGGATTGGATAACTGTATTAACATAGAAATGAATTTAAATCACTTCTAATCTTTGACCCGTTACGCATCAGGAACCCGGTAATCAGCAACATTTTTATTTTTTCCCTGTAAATGTAAGGGACTGGTTTAATGCCATTTGAAGATTTTCAGTCCTGCTGCAAAAAAGATCAGACCTGTGGCTGTCAGAATCATTGAAGGCATTGCAATAAGGCTAAAACCGGAACCCTCGTTAAAAATGCTTCTTACACCATCGGTGAGAATCGTGAGAGGCAGTTTCTGAATAACCGGAATACTCCAATCGGGAAAATTGTGATAGCTGAAAAATATTCCGGAAAGCACCATCATCGGCAGAACTACAAAGTTAATAAGGCCGTTCCCTACCTCAGTGTTCGATGTATGTGACGAAACAAAAACCGCTATACCTGCGAAAGCAATGTTTCCAGCAATAAATACAGTAAGAAGTGCCGGGAAACTGCCCTGAATCCTGACATCAAAAACCAGAAAAGCAAAAAGATATAATACTGATGATTCAATAAAGTTCAATGCTAATCTTACAGTTATCAGGGCTATGAGGAAATGTGATTTCCTCATTGGTGTTGCAATCATACGGCGCAGGAGCTTCTTCGACCTTTTCTCGATTATGGTGTAACTTATTCCCCACATGCACGACATCATAACACCCATGGTTATCAGCCCGGGCACCAGAAAATCTATATACCTTGTCCCTGAAAGTGTCAGAGGTTTAACTTTTCCTTCTGATTTATCAACAGTTACAGCAGTTCCTTTCCCGGCACCTGCCAGGTCTGAAATTTTAAGATAAGTAAGATGCGCATCTGAGTTAAGAGGATCAAAATGATATTCTGTTTCGCCTCCCGTATCGTCAATAATGATATTAACAGTACCCCTCTTAAGTAACATCATAGCAGTGTTGTGGTCCATTTCATAGAACAGAAACTCATAATCGCCAAGCTTATCGTCCTTAATATATACTTTCCAACTGTAATCGTCTGTTGCTGGTGCAGGGTTTCTCTCCCCGTGCCTGTTGAGGAACTCATGGAACGGAAAATATGATATGGAAGACCTATCTGTGCTTTCAGGAGTAATAACCGCTATCTTACGGACGGTAAGGGTTTTCTTTGTAAATGCAATACCCAGCCCGAACGCCATCAGAACCGGAAATACTATTCCCCAGAAAATTACTCCGGGTTCGCGGATCAACTCTTTCGCTGTTGCAACAATAAGTTGCCAGAGCTGATATGGCTTCATTCTCTTAATCATCTATCCTTCTCCCGGTTAGTGAGATAAAAAGGTCATCAAGGGTTTTCTTCCTGCATTCAAGATGTTTTATGCTTAATCCAAGCGATTTGATATATGAAAGGAAAAGAGGCATCTGTTCATTTAAGTCTTTTACTGAAACCCATGCTTTACGTCCTCCCTGGTCAATTGTAATTTTAAACGGCAGCTCCGGTTTAATTATATCGGAAGAAATCAGACCTTTTTCAAGTGTAAATTCAATAATCTTTTCTCCTGCATCATCTTCTAACAATTGATTCAGAGTTCCTTCTTTAAGTATCTTCCCCTGATCCATTATAATTATATAATCGCACAACAATTCTGCTTCTTCCATATAATGGGTAGTAAGTATCATGGATGCCTCAGAGGCGGTTCTGTACGACTTAAGGATATTCCATATTTCATAACGTGCATTAGGATCGAGCCCTGTTGTAGGTTCATCAAGCAACAGGATGGCGGGGTGGTTAATAAGTGCTATCCCCATTGCAAGCCTCTGCCTCTGACCACCTGATAGATTGACCACATAAGATTTTCTCTTTTCATTCAGACCTGTAAGGTAAATAATCTCCTCCACTCTGTCCTTTCCAAGATCAAAGAAAGAAGCAAATAGTCTGAGGGTTTCATATACCGTCAGTTTATCAATAAAATATGTTTGCTGCAGCGATATCCCTATTTTTCTGCGGAGTTCATCCTCGTTTCCTTTCCATTTTTTACCAAGAATTTTTATTTCTCCGCTATCGGGTTTGCGAATGTTCTCAATCATTTCCACAAGGGTTGTTTTGCCTGCTCCGTTGGGTCCGACAAGGGCTACAAATTTGCCTTTTGGAACAGACATGCTCACACCCTTTACTGCCTGTACCGATTTAAATGATTTCCAGACGTCTCTGACTTCAATAACATTTTCAGCAGATAAATGAGCCATTTCTCAAAAGTTTATGGCCTACTACAGGGCTACAGGAACTTATTTTTCTGCTTTTGGCTTCTGATCGAGAGGCTTCATCTGGGGGAAGAAAAGTACATCCTGGATAGACGGCTGGTTGGTCATAATCATAGCAAGCCGGTCGATACCCATTCCCATCCCTGAAGTGGGAGGCATACCATATTCGAGTGCCCTTACGAAATCGTAATCAATGAACATGGCTTCATCATCGCCTTTCTGAGCAAGCCGGAGCTGTTCCCTGAACCTCTCCATCTGGTCAACAGGATCATTAAGCTCGGAATAAGCGTTGGCGATCTCCTTGCAATTGATAAAGAGCTCAAACCTTTCTGTCAGGCCAGGTTTATTGCGGTGCATCTTTGTAAGAGGAGATGTCTCAACAGGATAATCAATTACGAATGTCGGCAGTACAAGGAGATGTTCGCATTTTTCGCTGAAAATTGCATCTATAAGTTTTCCTTTCCCCATTGCAGGAGTATGTTCAATACCAAGCTTATCGCACACTTTCCTCAGTTCTGATTCATCCAGACCATAAATATCAATGCCTGTTGTCTCTTTTATCAGGTCGAGCATCGCAACCCTTCTGTAGGGAGGCTTAAGATTAAGAACCTTATCCTGATAAACAATTTCTGTTGTACCATGGAGATCAAGTGCCACTTTTTCGATTATTTCCTCGGTAAATTTCATCATCCAGTTATAGTCCTTGTAGGCTATATATATCTCCATTACGGTGAATTCAGGATTATGCATACGGTCCATCCCCTCGTTTCTGAAATCTTTGGCGAACTCGTAAACTCCTTCATAGCCTCCAACAATAAGGCGTTTCAGGTAAAGTTCATTTGCAATACGCAGATAGAGTGGTATATCGAGGGCGTTGTGATGAGTGACGAATGGCCGTGCGTTGGCCCCTCCAGGTATAGGCTGGAGAATAGGCGTTTCAACCTCGAGGTATCCCCTTGCGTTGAAGAGTTCTCTCATTGACTGAACCAGCCGGGTTCTCTTTCTGAAAACTTCCCTGACATGGGGATTAACAATCAGATCCACATATCTCTGCCGGTAACGGAATTCAGGGTCAGTAACTGCATCGTACAGTTTTCCGTCCTTCTCCTTGACAACCGGCAAAGGGCGTAACGATTTGCACAGAAGGGTTAATTCCTTAACATGAACTGTAATCTCACCCATCTGTGTTATGAAAACAAATCCTTTTACGCCTATAATATCTCCGATGTCGAGCAGTTTTTTAAAAACAGTATTGTAGAGAGTTTTATCTTCTCCCGGACAGATGTCGTCACGTTTTACGTAAATCTGAATTTTCCCGGTCGAATCCATGAGTTCAGCAAATGAGGCGCTTCCCATTATTCGCCTCGACATGAGTCTGCCTGCAAGGCACACATCCTGATAGTTACTTTTTTCGGGAGAATAATTTTCAAGTATCTCTTTTGCATAAGCATTTGTCCTGTACTCGGCTGCAGGATAAGGATCAATACCAAGTTTTCTTATTTCCTCAAGTGCCTGACGTCTTATAATTTCCTGTTCACTTAAATTGAGCTCTGACATTGTTTTCTGAAAAATTTGTGCAAATATAGAAAAACTTACTCACCCCGTTTCTCACCTGCGGGCATAAGATTCAACTATCTCCCTGAATTTCCTGTGTATACGACCTGTAAGCGGGCCGGGTTTGCCGTTTCCTGCAGGAATATCACCAAATGCAATTACAGGGGTAATCTCAGCTGAAGTATTTGTAATAAATGCCTCGCTTACCCGGTGGAGTTCTTTTTCATGTACAGCTTTCTCTTCGACTCTGATGCCACACTTTATGGCAGCTTCAATAGCATGTTTTCTTGTAATTCCGGAAAGAATTGATTCAGATTCGGGATGGGTGCGGAGTATTCCGTCAATTACGAAAAAAATGTTTGAATGTGATCCTTCAGTGATAAACCCGTCTTTTACGAAGATGCATTCACCATAACCCTGTTGCACTGCCTCGGTAAAACACATTGTGTTCGGAAGAAGGGCAATTGATTTTATGTCGCATCTGCCCCATCTTATTTCTTTTCTCAGCATAACGGGGATCCCGTTTTCTTTTCCTTCCGATTCAGGGACAAATGTTTTTGCGAAGCCGTATGTGGTGGGATGTGCCTGTGCGGAAGGGAAGGTATGTGAGCGGGGTGCTGTACCGCGCGTAACCTGAAAATAGACCAGGGCGGGTTTGTCGTCGAGGTTGTTAAATTTTATGAGTTTTTCAGCAATTGAAGGGAATGAATCTTCTTCGTCCCACTTTATTTTCACTTCCTTCAGGCTTCTTTTAAGTCTGGCAAGATGTCCTTCCATGTCGAAGAAAAAACCGCTGTACCATCTTACAACTTCATAAACGCCGTCGGCAAAGAGAAAGCCGCGGTCGTCAGGGCTTATTGCCACTTCTTCCGCCGGAATATATTTTCCGTTAAAGTATCTTGTCTCCATCTGGCAGATTATAAAGAATTAGATTCCAGGCTCATACACTTCCGTTTTAAACTCCACTCTTTTTAAAGCTTCATCTGCTGATGAAGCATTTCCGGCAGCAGCCTGCACAAACATGGAGGCGCCAAGCACAGTTGTTTCGGTTTTATTTATCACTTTTACGGGTACGCCTGTATAGTCAGCGCGCAGCTGGTTCCAGAGCTTGTTACGCGAACCGCCGCCAACACATAAAATGGAATCTGCACGAAAGCCGCCGGCCGTCTCAAGCGCTTCCTTACCCTCCCTCAGCCTGACGGAAAGAGCCTCTAACATAGCCCGGTATATCTCGTCGCGCGTTGAGTCCATAGTAAGCCCGAGTATCTGTCCGCCCGGTTTGCCTTTCAACTCCTCATAAAACTTAGGCACCACTTTTATTCCCCTGCTGCCAGGTGGCACTTTTGAAGCACCTTCAATCATAACATCATAAACATTTTCCTTTACGTCAGGATACAGCACACGCCTTGCCCACTCCAGCATGCCCGAAGCTATCCATTGATTGCCAATATTAAAGAGGCCTGGCAGTGGGTCGAGTTCGGTTGTGATTCCGTGCTCAAACTGTTCTTTACCGGCTTTGAAGGAATGTGCCCTCACCATCAGTATCTCCCATGTGCCTGAGCTGAGAACCGGCTGGTTTACTCCTGCACCGGAGCCGAAAAGCGCAAACTGAGTGTCGTGTCCCGTAAGTATAACCGGTATACCGGCAGGCAGACCTGTTTCAGATGCTGCAGAGTCTGTCACCTTTCCTGCAACAGTTCCGGGTTCTGCTGTCGGAATAAGCTTCTCGGCAGGAAAACCGATCTTATCCAGAATATTAGCCGAATAACACCTTTTTCCCTGGTCCATCAGCATTGAGGTACCGGCCATGGTCATATCGTTCACCATTTCGCCGGTAAGCCACAGAATAAAGATAGAGGGCATAAAGAGGAACATATGTGTTTTTTCGACCAGTTCAGGCCTGTTTTCATGAAGCCATATAAGTTTATTGATAGTGTTGAAATTGAAAGGCAGCACACCGGCTTCAGCATAGAGATCCTCAACGGGTATGTACCTGCCTATATTCTGCATCTCCGGAACCGTACGCTCACATTGCCAGGAAATGACAGGATAGAGCATTCTACCGTCTTTGCCGAAAAGCGTTCCGTCAACTCCGAATGTTGTAACAGTAACACCTGCAATGTCTTTTTTGTTTATTGCGGCAACTACCCTGCGGCATGCCATGCACATCTTGTTCCATATCTCTTCAGCATCCCATATCCGGTAGTCCGTGTAAAACGGGTCGGGTTTGGTATTATTCTGGTACGATTCCGATGCTATGATATCTCCTTTTTCATTCAAAGCGGCAACCCTTACATTAGTTGCACCGCAGTCGAAGACTATTGCAATGTTTCCTTTTGCCATATAAATAATGTGGTTTTAGAAGTCAAAGATAAAGAATAATGGTAAAAGGAATATTAATGATTAGGAACTACGGAAATTAAAATTATTGAGGCATGTTTCAGCCGAGTGGCGGCGGCCTCTTAAAATCGTATTACCCACCGCTCCTGGAGGCTAAGCGGATATACTACCATGCGATGGGGCAATGAGGCGACCATTCGGCTTAATATGTCTCCTCATCGCAACTTTTAAATAATGCCAACAACGATTTCCGGCAATCAGGATGATACAAGAGAACTTCAGAATGTTCCGAAAATTGAATATTTTTCCGTGTTGCAGTAGATTGAAGAATAAACGAATAATCCGTTCACATTTGTTTCCATCTTTCTTTCAAGATGCAGTACAGGTGAACCCTTCTTCAGTTTAAGAAATCTGCTTATATTGCCCGAAGCGGGTATAGCCCTTATCCTCTGCTCTCCCCCTTTAATTTCAACTCCGTAATGATCACGAAGTATCTTAAAAAGGCTTCTATCTTTAAACTGCCGTGAAGTAAAACGCGGCAGATTAATATTTGCTATGTAATTAATATCATAAAAGATAGGTGTACCCTCAAGAAGCCGTAAACGTTCCATGTATATGCACCCCGATTCCTTCTCTGTTTCTGAAAGAGGAAACATAAAATCTCCGGGCCAGGAAATAACCGTTGGTTTAACGATTATATCGGTTTTGAGTCCCCTGTTTCCAACAGCACTTGTTGTACCTGCAACCGAAAGAATACCTATTTCCCTGGGCATGCGGTGTACAATACTCCCCTTCCCCTGATGCTTCCTTATCAGACCGTCGCCTGCAAGCATTGCAAGCGCCTGCCGCACGGTGGGACGTGTCATTTTATAAATGCTGCTCAGCTCATTTTCGGAAGGTAACAGATCCCCTTCCCTGTAAATACCTTCAAGAATATGTTTCCTCAGAATAAAGTATAATTCCTTGTATCGCGGAAGGGATCCCATTTTTTATTTTTTCAGAGTGTAAATATATTAAATTTTACTTGTAATTACAAGTTTAATTAATTATTTTTGCACATGCCATAAAATCATATTCTAAAGAGATAGATTTTAAACATGTCTTAACAAGTTAAAAAATAAAGGAATGGCAACATCGGTAATTATGCCAAAACAGGGTCAGTCGGTCGAAACCTGTGTGATAACTGCATGGTTCAGGAAAAAAGGCGACTATGTTAAAAAAGGGGATATACTCTGCTCCTATGAAACTGACAAAGCTTCATTCGACCTCGAATCACCTGCCGACGGAATATTACTCGGGATTTTTTTCAACGAGGGCGAAGAAGTTCCGGTTCTTACCACAATTGCAGTCGTTGGAACCGAAAACGAGGATATCACCCAGTTTCAGCCTGAAACCACCGGCCTAACAGCAAAGGCTGCAGAAACCGAACTGCAACCCCGGGAAACTTCACTCACCGGCTTCGAAGAAGTCACACCAACCGCTGCAGTGGCGGGAAAAATAAAAATCTCACCCCGGGCAAGAAACCTTGCTCTGAAAGAAAAAATAGACATAACAAAATTAAAAGGTTCAGGTCCCGGAGGGAGAATAATAGTGAGAGATGTGGAAAAGGAACTGAAAACAAGAACTGCCTGGATATCTGAACCCGTAAAGGATGTGGCTTCTCCTTTCTCAACCGGACCAGATTATACTGACAAGCCTCTTACCAACATAAGAAAAATTATAGCTGGGGCAATGTATGCCTCACTGCAGAACTCGGCACAACTCACCCATCATATGAGCGCCGATGTCAGAAAACTTCTTGAAGCAAGAAAAAAGATCAAAGAAGAGATTCAGACAAGAAAAGACATTCAGGATATCACACTGAATGACATGATTTGTTATTGTGTCATACAAGCACTGAAAAAATTCCCGGAAGTAAACAGCCATTTTCTTGGCGACAAAATAAGAACATTTGAAAGTGTGCATCTCGGGCTGGCTGTTGACACCCAGCGCGGACTTATGGTTCCTGCTATAAGGAACGCCGACAGCATGAGCCTGCCGGTTCTTTCAAAAGAACTCAGGACGGCAGCAGAAGCATGCCGTCGGGGAAGTATCGACCCCGAACAACTCAAAAGCACGGCAGCTTCATTTACCGTTACAAACCTCGGTGCCTACGGAGTGGAAATGTTTACTCCCGTTATCAACCTCCCGCAGGTGGCAATACTGGGTGTATGCACAATAATTCACCGCCCTGCCGACCTCGGCGGTGGAGTGATGGGATTCATCCCGGTTATAGGCCTTTCACTGACTTACGACCACAGAGCAATTGACGGAGGGCCGGCAACACTTTTCCTGAAAGAAATTAAACAACAGATCGAGACTATAGACCTCACCACTTTATTAAACTTATAAATTTTATTTCAATATCTTCCCTTTCTCCAACTGGAAAAGGGGACCGAGGGGGAGAGGTAAACCAGGAGAGATAAATCGAGGGGGAAGACAGATCTGAAAAGCTGGAGAGACGCACCTGAGGGGAAAGGTTAATCAGTAAGAACTGAATGTTGAACGACAACCAGTAGGAACAGAAAAATAAGATTTAAAAAATTAAATAATTAAAAAATATGCCAAAGAGCCTTAATATCGATCCCAAGGAAGTCAGAAAATCTGGTTTCATCACGTTCGGCAAAATACCTGTAAACCAGTACAACAAAACCATTGAAGAGGAAAGGGAAAATTACTCTGACGCCGATTTCATAAGGATTTACCGCGATATGGTTATAATCCGTGAATTTGAAACGATGCTAAACAGTATCAAAACCAGGAACGAATATCATGGCATTCAGTATAGCCATCCGGGTCCGGCTCATCTCTCAATCGGCCAGGAGGCTGCTGCTGTGGGCATGGCTTACACACTCGGTACCGATGATTATATTTTTGGATCACATCGCAGCCATGGTGAGATTATAGCCAAAGGCCTTTCAGCGATAAATAAACTGAATGAAGAGCCACTCTATCAGATAATGAAGAATTATTTCGGCGGAAACACTCTTAAAGTGGTTGAAAAAGACTTTACAGGCGACATAAAAGAACTTGCAGTGCATTTTCTTCTATACGGAGCGCTGGCTGAGATTTTTGCCCGCGAAACCGGTTTCAACAAGGGCCTGGGTGGCTCAATGCATGCATTCTTCACTCCATTCGGGATATATCCCAACAATGCCATCGTGGGAGGTTCGGGAGACATATCCGTGGGAGCCGCCCTCTATAAGAAAATAAACAAAAAACCTGGTATAGTTGTCTGCAATATAGGTGATGCGTCGATGGCCTGCGGACCGGTATGGGAAGGAATATGCTTTGCCACCATGGACCAGTACAAAAAGCTCTGGAGCGGTGAATATCAGGGAGGCCTTCCGCTTATCTTCAACTTTATGAACAATTTCTACGGTATGGGCGGACAGACTTACGGAGAAACGATGGGCTTCGGTATTCTGGCAAGAGTAGGCGCAGGAGTAAACCCGGAAATGATGCACGCTGAAAGAGTCGACGGATATAACCCTCTTGCTGTAATAGACGCCTTCCGCAGAAAAAGAAAAATACTCGACGAGAAAAAAGGTCCTGTTCTCCTTGACACACTAACTTATCGCTTCAGCGGTCATTCCCCCTCCGATGCATCATCATACAGAACAAAAGAAGAACTGGAAGCCTGGATGCAGGAAGATTCTATAACAGCTTATGGTAAATCAATCATCGAAGCAGGAATTACCAGCCAGGCAAAACTCGACGAGATCAGGGAAGACACGGCAGAACTTATCACCCACATTCTCAGGCTGAGCATTGACCCGAAGATCTCGCCCTTTATCAACCTGGAAACCGACAGGGATGCCATCGGGAAAATGATGTTTTCAAACCAGAAGGTCGAAAGACTTGACAATCGCCAGCCCGAAACTCTGATACCTCTCGAAGAAAACCCGAGGGTAAAGGCTATCAAAGGAAAGGAAAGGTTCTATCTCGATAAGAACGGAAATCCTGTTTCAAAAGCAAAACTCTATCAGCTACGCGACGGCATTTTCGAAGCTATTATCGACAGGTTCTACAAAGATCCTACCCTTGTTGCGTGGGGTGAGGAAAACCGCGACTGGGGAGGTGCCTTTGCTGTTTACCGGGGACTTACCGAAGCCTTACCCTACCACAGATTGTTCAACGCTCCTATTGCAGAAGGTGCAATTGTAGGTGCAGCCATAGGTTACGGAATGTTCGGAGGAAGGGTGATCGCCGAAATCATGTACTGCGACTTCCTTGGCCGGGCGGGCGATGAAGTCTTTAACCAGCTCCCTAAATGGCAGGCAATGAGCGGCAACCTGATTAAGATGCCCGTGGTTATAAGAGTTTCTGTCGGATCAAAATACGGTGCCCAGCATTCTCAGGACTGGTCGTCACTGGTAGCACATATACCCGGACTGAAGGTGGTGTTCCCGGCTACACCTTACGACGCAAAGGGCCTCATGAACAGTGCCCTGCAGGGAACAGATCCCGTAATCTTCTTCGAAAGCCAGAGGATCTACGACGTGGGCGAAATGTTCCATGAAGGGGGCGTCCCGGAAGAATATTTCGAAATCCCGCTCGGAGAACCCGATATCAAAAGAAAAGGAAACGACATAACCATACTTACAATAGGAGCAACATTATATACTGCAATTAAAGCGGCCGACATCCTGAAAGAAAAATTTAATCTCGAAGCAGAAATAATTGACGCCCGTACACTGGTGCCCTTCAACTACCAACCTGTAATCGAATCAGTTAAAAAAACCGGAAAGATACTCCTTGCAAGCGATGCTTCATCAAGAGGCTCCTTCCTTAAGGAAATGGCCCAGACAATTACAGAACTTGCATTCGATTACCTCGATGCACCACCGGTTGTGGTTGGCTCACGCAACTGGATTGTACCTGCCTGCGAAATGGAGAAATATTTCTTCCCCCAGCCTGAATGGATTATCGACGCAATTCACTGCAGAATTACACCGCTTAAAAATCATAAACCTGTACTTGACTTTTCCGATGAATACTACATCAAACTGAACCGTGAAGGTGTTTAGTAAAGATTCATATCTTTGACTGCTGCAATGGGTCATTCATTAAATACAAACCCCGACACAGTAATTTAACGATGAACAAAAATTATATACTGTCAGATTTCCCGCCACCGGAAGACCTGCTGAAAATATTCTCAGGCAAAAAACTTCCTGAATTCCGTGAAGTAAACGGTCATATCCATACCCCATTTTCCTTCAGCGCCTTCACCGACATGGAGATGATTTTCTCAATGGCCCTGCGGGAAAATATAAAGGTTCTTGGTATAAACGATTTTTACGTTGCCGACGGATATGAAAATTTTTACAGAGGCTGCCTCAGAAACGGCATCTTTCCTCTTTTCAACATCGAGTTTATCGGACTAATTAAAAAGTACCAGCAGAAAGACATAAGAATCAACGACCCGAATAACCCCGGAAGGATCTATTTTTCGGGCAAGGGACTCGATTATCCTTTCCACCTGGATACTCACCTGATGGCTGAACTATCGGCAGTTAAGGAAAAAACCCAGGAGCAGTTGAAGAAAATGCTTGATAAACTTAATTTTCTGATAAACAAATCATTTCCCGGGATCAACCTCAGCTTCGATGAGATTAAAAAGAGATATGCAAAGGAACTGGTGAGGGAAAGACATCTGGCAAAAGCGGTAAGGATACTTGCACTGGAAAAATTTCCTTCCCCCGCTGAACAGATAAGGTTTATTGAAACTCTTTACGGGAGCAAAAAATCGAAATATGACATGAATATGCCTGCAGCCCTCGAGAATGAAATCCGCTCGAATCTTCTGAAAGCCGGAGGCGAAGCATTTGTACCGGAAGATGAGGAATCTTTCCTCGAGCCTGAAAAAATTACCGGTATGGTAAAAAATGCAGGTGGTATTCCATGTTATCCGGTTTTGCTTGATGATGCACGGGGAAATTTTACAGAATTTGAAAAAGATTACGACAGCCTGTACCACTCCCTTATCCGTCTTAATGCGGGATGCATTGAACTCATACCCGGAAGGAATGACTATGATATTCTAAGAGATTTTGTAAAATTCTTCTATGAAAAAGGATTTGTAATAACTTTCGGGACCGAACATAACACTCCTGAACTCGAACCTCTTAGAGTGAGAGCCAGAGGTAAAAGGGAACTTGATAATGTACTTAAAGAGATCAGCTGGAAAGGAGCCTGTGTGATTGCGGCACATCAGTATCTGAGAGCTAAGGGGGAAAATGGTTACTCAATAACAGGTGAACCTCAAAAGGAGACACGTGAAAAATTTGAAGAGCTTGGAAGTTGTGTAATAGAATATTTCTTAAAAAATTATTCAAATGAAACCTGAAATTGCCGAACTTATTGAAATATCCCGCTTTTATGGCAGCAGCAAGGATTATGTAATCGCCGGGGGCGGTAACACTTCATACAAGGACGAAAATACAATATGGGTAAAAGCAAGCGGTTATTCGCTTGGACATCTTACTGAAAATGGTCTTGTAGCTCTTGACCGTGAAAAGCTGCATGTTATTTCCTTGAGGGAATACCCGGAGGATCCTCTTAAAAGGGAAGAAGAGATTAAAAAGGATCTTGCAGCAGCAGTCCTCGGGGAATACAAAGAGAAAAGACCTTCAGTTGAGACTTCCCTGCATAATCTGATTAAGTACAGATTTGTTGTTCATCTTCATCCTGCAATGATTAACGGCGTCCTTTGCAGCCGTAATGCTAAAAACCTCTGTACAAAACTCTTCGGCAATGAAGCCCTGTTTGTACATTATACCGATCCGGGTTATACATTGTTCAAAAAGCTTGAAAAGGAAATAAATGAATGGAGGGAGAAATACAATAACGACCCGAAAATTATCCTGATAGAAAACCACGGGAGTTTTGTCAGTGCAGATACTGTTGAAGAAATACGTAATATTTACCATGAAATTATACGTAAAATATCTCCGCTCTATGAACCCCTCCCCGATACCACACCCCTGCCCTTTAATCCTGTGCTGGAAAAAGTATTTCCTGCACTGAGAATGATGCTTTCGGAAAACCGGCCAAAAATCATAAGGCACCGGTATAATAAACTTATAGACATGTTCAGCACGAACCAGCAGCAGTTCCAGAAGATTTCCCATCCACTGACTCCCGACATGATTGTCTACTGCAAACATCATTACATTTTTATTGAACAATCATTAAATTCCGAAAGGATACTCGAGTCTTTCAGAAACCAGCTTGAAAGGTTCAGAAACGAATATGGTTTTGATCCCAGGGTGATAGTCATAAAGGGAGTGGGTGTTGCAGCTGTGGATGACAATTACTATGCTGCAGAACAGGTGCTCGATGTCTACGAAGACCTGATTAAGGTAAGTTATTATGCTTCATCCTGCGGCGGAATCAAACTTCTGTCACCTGAACAGGTTGACTTCATCGACAGGTGGGAAGCAGAGAATTACCGCAGGAAAATAGCAAAAGCCCCCGGTGAAGAAAACAAACTGCAGAATAAAATTGCAATTGTTACAGGTGCTGCACAGGGTTTCGGAGCCGGTATTGCTGAAGCTCTCTTCAGGCACGGCATGAATATTGTTGTGGCAGACATTAATGAAGAGAAAGGCAGTCTATTCACAGATAAACTTAATAAAAACGATGTGAAAAACAGGGCACTTTTCGTAAAAACCGATGTATCCGATCCGCTATCAGTAAGGGAAATGGTTTACGCTGCAGTAAGGGAATTCGGCGGACTGGATCTTATGATAAGCAATGCTGCAATACTGAGAGCCGGATCGCTCGAAGAGATGGAACTGGACACGTTTAAAAAGATGACTGAAACCAACTATAATGGTTTCTTTTACTGTACAAAATATGCTTCGGAGGTGATGAAAATACAGCACAGGGAAAAGCCTGAATATTTTACCGACATAATACAGATTAACTCAAAATCAGGACTTAAAGGCAGCAACAAGAACTTTGCATATGCAGGTGCCAAATTCGGAGGCATCGGACTTACGCAAAGCTTTGCTCTCGAGCTGGCTCCTTTCAGAATCAAGGTTAACAGCATCTGCCCGGGTAATTTCTTCGACGGTCCCCTGTGGTCCGACCCCGTAACCGGGCTATTCGTGCAGTATCTGAAAGCAGGGAAAGTGCCCGGTGCAAAAAGTATTGAAGACGTAAGACAATACTACGAAGAACAGGTGCCGCTTGGACGAGGATGCAGGGTTGAAGATGTTGTAAAAGCTATAATGTATGTGATTGACCAGGAATATGAAACCGGCCAGGCTATACCTGTTACCGGGGGTCAGATTATGCTGAAATGACCTTCCATGGATTCAGGAGTAAAAAAGCTTTCTTTTAAAAAGTCCTGATTAATGTTTTATAAATTAATCAGATATGAAAACCAAAGCTGTCAGGATATATGGCAAGAGAGATTTAAGACTTGAAGAATTTGATTTGCCTCCTTTGCGTGATGATGAGATACTTGCACAGGTTATTTCAGACAGTATCTGCATGTCGTCGCACAAAGCAGCCCTGCAGGGTGCTGAACACAAACGCGTTCCGGACGATGTGGCGGTGAATCCGACCATCATAGGACACGAATTTGCAGGTATTATCCTGGAAGTCGGCAAAAAATGGCGTCATAAATTTTCTCCCGGTCAAAAGTTTTCCATCCAGCCTGCTATGGCCCATATGGGAACCCTCGACGCACCTGGATATTCGTACCGCTACATAGGAGGTGACGCTACATATATTATCATTCCCAACATTGTCATGGAGGCCGATTGCCTTCTACCCTACGATGGTGAAGCATTTTACGCAGCTTCGCTTGCCGAACCAATGTCGTGTATCATAGGAGCATTCCATGCCAGCTTTCATGTACCACCGGGAACATATAAGCATGAGATGGGCATCAGACCAGGTGGCAAACTGGCAATACTTGCAGGAACAGGTCCGATGGGGCTCGGTGCTATCGACTATGCACTCCACTGCGAAAGAAAACCTTCTCTGATTGTTGTAACAGATATTGATGAAAACAGACTCTCAAGAGCCAGATCCCTATTTTCCCCAGAAAAGTCAAAAAAAGAAGGAATCAGACTGATCTACATCAATACTGCAACCGTTGAATCACCGGCTGCATACCTGAAAAGTTTAACAGGAGGAATTGGTTTTAACGATGTTTTCGTGTTTGCACCGGTCAAACAGGTGGTTGAACAGGCCGATGCCATTCTCGGCTTTGACGGATGTCTTAACTTTTTTGCAGGCCCAACTGACCCGGGTTTCAGCGCAGAAATAAATTTCTACAACGTTCATTACGCTTTTACACATATTGTGGGAACCTCAGGCGGAAATACCGACGATATGCGCGAAGCGCTCAGGCTTATAAGCGAAGGAAAAATAAACCCTGCTGTAATGATTACACACGTCGGAGGCCTCGACTCAGTAATCGAAACAACCCTTAACCTGCCACAGATACCAGGAGGTAAAAAACTTATATATACAAACATTTCAATGCCTCTTGTTTCACTCTACCAGCTTGAAGAACTGGGCAGAAAGGACAACTTTTACAAAGGCCTTCACGAAATTGTTGCCCGCAATAATTATATATGGAGCCCCGAAGCTGAACGGTATCTGCTGGCAAACTCGCGGCCGATATAATTATCGTAACTGAGACACACTTCAGTTGCAAAATCAACCGCTGTCGCTATAATCTTTTCCCAATCCCGGAAACCAAGTTCCGGAATATCATACATGTTTATGTTACCGGTGTAAAATGCAGCTATGAGTCCGGCATTGAAATTATCCCCCGCACCAATAGTGCTTACAGGTTTGATTTTTTTTACCGGAAATTCTCCCGAAAATGAAGATGTCCTTACCGAAACTCCTCTGGTGCTGTTGGTATAGATAACTGATTTACATAGACTTCGTAACGAATCCCATACTTCATCTGCCCCTTCCATCCCGAAAATATTCCTGAAATCTTCATGCGAACCCCTCACCACAGTAGCATAACTGATATTATCCAGTATCAAAGGTTTAAGTTTTTCAAGCTCATGAATATGTGAACTTCTGAAGTTAGGATCATAAATTACCAGAGCATTGTTTTCCCGGGCACTCCTGAGCAATTGCATCATACTAGCCCTTACTTCAACGGTCAAAGCATAAATAGAACCAAAAAGAAAAATATCTTCTCGGCTTAACCCCGGCAGTTCTATATCAAGCCGGTGCAAAGGATAATTCTTATAAAAGGTGTACCGTGCATCATTATTTTCATCAAGGAATGCAAGAGCCAGTGCTGTGTTTCCATTGTCAAACCTGTAAACGTACGACGTATCGACACCATTCTCTTTAAGGAATCTGTCAATCAGGTTGCCCGGGTCATCCGCACCATATTCACTTATAAACGATACGGGCAATCCTGCCCTGCCAAGCGAAACGGAAGTGTTAAGCATGGCACCCCCTGCTTTTGCAGTACGGGGTTCCCCTCCACTGAAAATGATATCAATAAGCGCTTCACCCGCAGCAAAAATTCTCCTCATCTGTCAGATTATCCGGTTAGCTTTGACAGAAATGCCAGTGATGTGCCTGCAATAACAAAAATTATCAGATTCACCGAAAAAACTATTATTACCAGCACACCAATGTATAACCAGTACGATTTAAGGTTCCTAAATGCTTTTGTAAGTTCTTCTCCACTAAGGGTTTTAATAGCCTTTCTGGTGTGCTGCGAAAACCTTAAGAGATAATAAAGAGGGAAAAAATAAATGAGTGCAATAATAATTATAAAAACAATAAGAAGTATTTCCGCTGCACCAGCCACAAAACCAGTGCTTTCCAGCTCTTCCATACCTTCCATTCCGGACAACCCGGTGAATGACCTGAATAAAACCCCCGCCACTATACAACCTAACAACATCAGTCCGGTAACTACGAAACCGAGAACTGCAAAAAACATTGTCCATTTTCTTGTGGTATTAAGGTAGTTTAAAGCCTCTTCCCCTACCTCAATTCTTTTTTCTTCATGTAGATTTTCCATAATTCATAATTAAATTTTCCAGCCGGCCAGAAATATTTTAAACAGACCTGTTAGACAAATTTAAATAAATCCTTCTATATCGTAATTACGGTTCCTTAACCCTTCAACCCCTGTACAAAGGACCATAAGTCATGCATGCCCTGTAGTCTGACCCTTCCTTATCCATTCCAAAAGCATTCCATGTGCTGGGGCGATATATATTTTCCTCGGGTACGTTATGCATGCATACAGGTATTCTCAGCATTGAAGCAAGAGTTATAACATCTGCTCCGATATGTCCGTAACTCGAGGCACAGTGATTTGCTCCCCAGTTTGCCATTACCGAATAAACATCGGAGAAGGGGCCCTTACCTGTGAGCCGTGGTGCAAACCATGTTGTCGGCCATGTCGGATCGGTTCTCCGGGTAAGAATCCTGTGCATATCAGGAGGCAATTCGACGGTATATCCTTCTGCCAGTTGTAAAACCGGACCCAACCCTTTAATAAGGTTTACTCTCATTATTGTAATTGGCATCACCCCTTTTGTGTCAAATTGTGATGAGAAGCCTCCTCCTCTGAAATATCCGGTATTTGCAGGAGGCCATACAGTTGCCTTCAGGCAGGCTTCAACATCTTTTTCGGTTATTTCCCAGAAAGGTTTTATTACATTCTTTCCGCCTCTTGTCTGGCGACCTGTAAAATCGAGCGATGAGGCACCTGAGTTTATCAGATGAATAATACCATTTTCGGCAAGACCCGCAGGTTTCTTTCCTGTTACACGTTTTATTGCCTGCGGACTCCAGTAGGTACGTATGTCCGAAAACATCTGGGCTGTATTTGTGAGGAGATATCCGAAGAGCATTGGAACCCCGTTCATTGCATCGTTTTCGGTTGCAACAAGGTAAGGTGGCCTGATACCATTCCAGTCGAATGACGAGCAAAGAATCGCTTCGAGAAAATCACCGTTAGGCATAAAATCCGTCCATTGACGCTGACCCTGGAACCCTGCAAGAATGGCATTATGACCGAGAGATTCCTCGCCATAACCCAGTTCTTTCAGTCTGGGATTACCGACCATCAGGTCACGGGCAATAATTGCCATTTTTACAACAGTCT
>Ga0123519_10006100_pt1 | contig 19044 bp, 13 predicted proteins | sample YelNatPaOPRAMG02_FD_87396 | JGI IMG/M metagenome (GOLD analysis project Ga0123519, IMG submission 87396) | Hot spring microbial communities from Yellowstone National Park - Yellowstone National Park OP-RAMG-02 (version 2) | ecosystem: Environmental > Aquatic > Thermal springs > Hot (42-90C) ... | reverse complement strand
TTGCGACATTGAACACCGCACATAGTACCCAGCTTCTGACACCAGCGTTCCCGGGCGAGCAAGTCCCCACAGCACGTGCCCAGTGTACGGTACGTTTCAGGCGCTTCGCGCCGGGCGCTGGGCAAGCGTTCCCGGGGAAGCGACGCTTGCGGGGTACCCAGGATCACCCACTGCCACCAACTATGAACGTTGAGTATGGGAAACCTAATGGGAAAGTGTTCAACGACAGCATACACGGCCACATTTACATGCCAGACTACTGCGTGCGCGTCATCGATACGCCACACTACCAGCGCCTGCGTGACCTGAAGCAACTCGGAGTCGTGTACTGGACTTTTCCTGGGGCGAGCCACAATCGCTTTGAGCACGGCATCGGAACTGCGTACTTGGCAGGTTCCATGGTCACCAATCTTCTTTCGAGGAGCGATTCAATTGCACTCCAGCTGGCCACCAGAAGCGGCCCTGCACAACCGAGCGAACGAGCAGCGACTCGAGCGCACCCGCTGGACCCTGTGGCGCTCACTTCGTCGACCGCCACCGACTCTGGCGCACGTCAAGGCCTGCAAAGTAACTGGCGGGATCTCGAGCGTGACTTGCGTCTCGTACGTCTGGCTGGACTGTGTCATGATCTGGGCCATGGACCCTTCTCGCACGTTTTCGACCATCAGCTGCTGCCGCGACGAGGTATTCAGAGCGACGTGTATGGGCGCTTTCACGAGCAGCGCTCAGCAATGCTTCTCGCGCACATGTGTCAGCAGTTCGAGGTCGCACTAGACGCTATGGAAGAGGCGCTCGTTACTGATATGATTCTGGGTAGGCTGAGTCCGCAGAGTGCACGTCTAACGAACCGTTTCCTGCTCGCTGTGGTGAATAATCAACGCTCTGGAGTCGATGTGGACAAGTTTGATTACTTGACGCGGGATGCACGCTACACCCTGCCGCGCTCTGCAGGTTTCGATTATGAACGCTTCCTGCGCTTCAGCCGCGTCATCGGAGATGAGATCTGCTACCACATCAAGGAGGCGAACAACCTGTACGACATGTTCAGTACGAGAATGCGCATGCACAAAATGGTTTACAACCACCGAGCGGTTAAGGCCTGTGAGTTTATGATTACGGATGCCATGGTATTGGCTGACGAGTTCCTGGGTCTTTCGCGTTCTATCCAGGACCCAGAGGCATTTCTTCAGCTCAGTGACTGGATCCTGAAGCGGATTGAGTTTTCCACGGAGGCGTCGCTTGGCGCAGCCAAGTCGCTGATCCAACAGCTGCAACGACGTGAGCTTTATCGATTCGTTGGTGCCGCGCTGGTTCCAGTATCGTGTGCGTCTGTTAGTGCTGGTGACTTAACCGCCTGGCAAAGCGACGGCTTCGTTCAGTTACGACCAGAGGATCTCATTGTGCACCATCAAGTCATAAACTATGGCAAGGAAGGTGGAGCGGACCCCGTCGAGCAGGTGCGATTCTTTGTCGATTGGTCCACCGATGAGACCGTTGGCGTACGTCGAGAGCAGGTAAGTTCCCTGATTCCGAGCCATTTCGAAGAACGGATGCTCATGGTCTATTCACGTCGACGCGACCCGCGTTATGTGCAGGCAGCACGACAGGCGTTTGAGCGAATGCTCCAGCGGCAGGGCGGATGGAGTCCTCCACATCGACAAGTTGGCGCTGGGGAACAGCTGCCACAACTCTTTCCTGATCGTAAAACTATCGCCTAGTTGAGCGATATGCCTCGTGAAATAGCGTTTTCAAGTGGTCAGGATGCCGACGCTATTGTACGCGCTGTCTCGTAGACGATGCTGGTGTGCACGTCGTCATCCTGCGGGCGATACTGACCGGGATGTCGTCGTCTCTGAGGCAGTTCGCTGCTGCCCAAGTCCGCAAGCGTCGAAGCAATGAGCGTCGGCTCCGGTATCGAATGTCTGCGCAGAACAGAACGGGAAGCAACGGCGAGCTACGCTAGAATTGGTTGTTTAAAGGACACGTGGTAGCATACGGGTTCCTATTCGAGGGCATCGCACTCGAGCAGCTGTTCAGACGCGTCTGAAGACGAATTTCGCGTCTTTAAGTCTTACCATTCTTGGTGTAGTTTGTGTACGGGACGCGCTCTTGCATGTCGTCGAATTACCCTTGGTGCAGTTTTCCCGAGGCACAAGCACAACCCCGAGCTGGACGCTCCTTACGTTTCTCGAACACCGTCGTCGCCCGCAGTGTTCAGATAAAGCTGCCTCAACAGTTGAAGGGAACAGGGCCCCGCTTCCCCTGAATCTGCGCTGAAAACTCGTTTTCGCTCATCAATACGATAAAGCTGTTCGGGAGCGAGTGAATCCTCTTCCCGTCGATCCCGTCTCGCAGTCTTCGTCGCTTGGATCGACGCTCGACCGACGATACCACTAGCCGAACAAGCGAGACCAGCGAGTTACTGTAACACAGCAGCTGCATTGATATCTAGATCGAGTTTCGCGTCTTGCGCGTGAGTATTCTACACGGAGATATACAAACGTCAGCTGATGGACGTTATCGAAGAATGACCAATGTCGCACCAGAGTAGAAAGAGGCCATATACATAATACGGTCGTAAAGTTCGTCTCTTTTACAGATATCAATCATCGTTGCCTTTGCTGGCTTTTATCGGGAGGGGTTCCTCTTCCGCTCAGTTGTCTCTGGCCCTGAATACGTCTATCTTCCGTATATACTAAAGTTCGTCTCTTTTACAGATATCAATCATCGTTGCCTTTGCCGGCTTTTATCGGGACGGGTGCCTCTTCGTCTCAGTTGTCTCTGGCTCTGAATACGTTTATCTCTCCTGGCTCTCCAGCTCCGTTGACCGCAATTCAAGGATTTTGATGGCAGCGTTGACGATTCGATTTTCGATTGCACGGCATTCGGATGCTGTCGACAAATTCCATGCATAAGCGGAAGTTGCGAGCTACGCATCGATTTTCATGCTCAGCTTCTTCGTGGACAGCATCGATGCGTCCACTACATCTGTGAAACTTGCCTGTGGCCGGGTGATCGCATATGTGCACCACATCTCGTCCTCTGAACGCTGCCCTGCGGCACCTCCAGGCACGCTTCATCGCTTGGTGTACACCCACGAGGTGTACAGTGGGATCCCCTCGATGTCGTGTTCCGTTTCCACGTCAAGTGCCATCCCTGACAATCATGGGGTCGTGTGGGCGATGCCCATGGCGAGAGCGCTCTCTCCCGCATACGCATGCCCACACTGTTCTATTCGATAGAGGAGCTGTGGAACGCGATCTTACCGATGATGACAAAAGCACCGGACGCATAATCCAGGCTGGAAAGCTAGTGCAGACATTGCGACCAGGCCATGCTCCCATCGTGTAAAACGGTGAAAAACTCTCCCCGGAAAAATCGCCGCGTTCGCTCATACCCGAGTCCATGATCCTTTCCGATGCAGACAGTAAAAATGTCGGCAGCCTCAGCGAGCATACCCCATTGAACATATCATACCGCTGTAGACTGCCGTTGTATCGATGGCCATAAACAGAAGATGAGTTGTCTTACGGATGAAATCGATTATTTCAACGTGACAAGTTCAGTGAACGTTCGACACGAGCACGTGAACAAGTCGTCCATACACGATCATGAGTTTTGTTTTCTCCTTCATCTAGCAGCGCAAAATCACAACGCGCATCATTTGCCCTGCAACAGCAAGATCGAAAAATTCGAATCATGCGTAACTTGAGCATGCTAGACCGAAGGACAGGAAAACAGGGTATACTTGTACATATGGAAAGTCTAACGACACCAGTGATATTAAGAATCCTATTCGAAACCGTTGCCCATTATCTTGGTTCTGGTAACGTACCGTATTCCAGCGGCTAAGGATCCAAGCAGCAACCCCAAATCGACTACCGAGAAACCCACAACTTTCTATGCACCCGTATGCACTAATCACTGGAATTCGAATGTTGATGCTTTCCACTCTGATACAACTTCCGCAAAAATCGCAATGCTGGAGCAGAGCGAGCAGCGCGGATTCCCCTGGTAATCCGCGACTAGTCCAGGTCGCTGTGGATCGAGAGCATGCGTCCCGCGCCATGCCACGATTTTCGCCTGCGATCATGGGGCACATTCACGTCATCACGTCGCTCGTGACGATTCCTGTTGAACCAGTGCCCTTTACGGTGTTTCCTGATCCATGGCGGAGAGATGGACTAGTGCCTTGTCGGCTTGGTAGGCGACGTCGACGTCGGTTTCGGCGTCGCTCGCTGAGGAATGCGCCTCTAGTGCTGGCCGCAACTGCGTCATACGAGCTTGCTTCGAAATGTATGGAGCCAGTCGCATAAGTGTTTTCGCGGTAACAAGACGCACGTTCGGAACCGGGTCGCTGCTCGCCTTTTGGACCAGCAGGGGCAACAGGTACTTTTCATTGGTTCCCGGATCCAGAGCAGTTGCGAGCTCTCCCATCGCCTGCAACGCTGTAATCCGGTACAGGTAGGAGGTGCTGGTCTCAAAAATACGCTGGACACAGGGTATCGCCTGTTCGATTGCCCAGCTAGCCCCGAATAAACGCACCAGCTCTGCCAGGTTTTTGATCGCTGCCTCTCGAACAGCGTATACCGCATCGGTGAGCCACGCTACGCAGAGCAGGCCCAGCTTGCGATCGAGGTCGAAGTACTGCCGCCCAAGCTGCTTGGCCAACGATGCCATATGCTGAATGATGGCTAGACGGACACGCCAGTTGCGATCCTCGGCGAGCTCAACAATAGCAGGAAGCAGGTCGCTCACGAGACGCTCGATGCCCACTACTGCGCTGAGCTGGTCGAGGTTCGAGATCACGCCCAGTCGTACGTCGGGGCAATCGTCTTTGAGCAGAATCAAAACAAGTGGAAACAATACCTGCAGCGTATGAGAACGGCCCATGATGGGCGCCAGTGCCAGGATCGAGCCAGCGACTGCAGTTCGGACGTGCTGATTGGCATCGTGGACAAGCTCCTTCATAACGGGAACGAGCTCCTGTACGGTGGCCTCAGAGCTGGCAGCTCGGACAACATCGGCGAGCTTCAGCGCTGCCGCAGTGCGTACCTCTGCTTCCCCGTCACGAAGCAAGCGGCAAAAGATACCCACCATACCATCGGGTTTGATTGTACTCAGTCGATCTGCGACTAAGTATCGAACTCGCCACGACTTGTCTGCCGCCAAGCGGAGAACTAGTGCGAACAGCGTCGGTCGATCTGTCTCAGGCAAGAGGCTCACGATTTTTTCCGCGTTCTCTACAACCAGCAGTCGCACAGAATCCTGGTCATCTTCCGCGAGCTCTGCGAATAATTTGAGCAGGAAACCCGACACGTGAACTGGCTCGAGCGCTGCCGCAAACTCAGCAAGATGCGACGCTGCTGCCCGCCGCACCATCGGCGTGTCGTCCTTCGCCAGAGAGAGAAACAGCGACCGCAGCTCCGCCCGCGCATCTGTCTCAGACGCCACAAGTCCAGCGTATGTGGTCGCAAAAAGCGCTGTTGCCGAAATACGCGAAGTAAACCAGTCACCTTCGGCGAGCCGCTTCAGCAATGGGTAGAAAGCGTCCAGAAACCAGTGCTCGCCCGGTTCACAGCAGCGAGCGAGCGAGAGAATCGATTCGACAGCACGCTCCCGAACAACGGTCTCCTCAACCTGAGCGAGTTGTTCCAGCGGTTCGAGCATCGCAGATAGATAGTCTTTTCCCCCGACGTATGGGAGAAAGCGCTCGTCCAACTGGCCCGCAAGCGCGAGCAGGACCTCATCTTCATCATCTATGGTCTCCAGCACGAAAGGCAGTAGCTCCGTACGTGTTCGTTCTTCCCCGATGGCTTTCGCTATCCGTGGAAGCTCCTGTATCGCGTGTATGCGTAGCGATACATCGTCGTGACGAAGTTCGTCTATAAGCGCTGCAACTGGCGTCGCATCGGCTGTTGCATCAGCGGAGCGTGTCGAAGTGTTCAGGGTGTCTGCGGCTACTTCCATGCTGGCCAAGCAACGCAAAGCCGGAATGGTTCCAGACCCAACTCTTCCGACTGAACCCGTCCGATCTTGAAGCTCCGAACTCTTCGCCACCAGGTACCGTTCGTTCGCGTCTACGTAGTACCGCTACGAGAGCCTGGTGCGAGCTTCCTGCGTGCAGGCGCTAGACTCGCGTCTCTCTCGCTCTGTCTCTCGAGCTGAGGTGCCAACGAACTACGCACACGCACACGCACGCACACACACACAGCAGACCTGAGCCTGGTGTCGTGGATGGACTGCCTCCTGACACGATACGCGAACGAGGTAGCTTCACGCACGCTTTCCAGGTAGACGCAAGCGATTCACTCACAAGTCAACTGCCTAACGCCCAGGAAGCAGCGTTATACGGGTGGTGAGCGCGCAGCCTTGAGAGCACGCCAGCTAGAGGCGCTTGCGACCAGCTGCGCAACGAAGCCTATCAAACGACAGCGTCTGCTGTCTGGCACAGCCACAACGCCGGCTCGTATACCCTTACGTTCTGGACGAGTACGAGGCGGATGGCGCAGGTGGCGTTCGGGCGCGCTGACGACCGCACCCGCCGCCGTCGCCTGTACGACACAGCGGATGTGCGTCCGGCGTTGTGGCGTGCAGCACAGGGCCGCGCCGCCACATGCAGCGTATGATGATCCCCAGATGACATGTCCGTTTATTCCTCATCTTTCTCATTGTGATATGGTCACGGAGGCAGCAGCAGCAGCAGCAGCAGCGCCACCGGAATCGCCGTGCGCAAGCGTCCGGCGGCGGCGGCGGCGGCGGCCACCGGGGCGAATACCGCAATCGATACACTGCTTTCTGGGTTGCATTGTTTAGACGCTGCGTTTCCAGTGCAAAACACTGTGCTGAAACGCTCGTGAATTGCTGAAAAAATACATACGGGGAAACGCTTGCCACTTTTGTAAATTTTTGTCTGAGAACCGCGGAACGAGTTTATACAACACGGTGCTGAAGCTTGTTATCGGAGACTTGAACACGTCCCTGCTCGGTAGCGCATCATGTTTGTTGAAACGTTCGCAGTGCTCGCTGGTGCGCGTTTGGCGACCTTGTGGCGACTCAGGGCGAACACGGTCTGCTCGGGTGTGGTCTCGCACAGGCCACGACTGGCCTCTGGTGCTGTGGCGAGCGGCGCTCGACAGCGGCGAACGCCGAGAGGCGGACTGAAAGCAGCACGCCGAAACCTTCACATGACAGCGGAAGCGACCCCCATTCAACCCAGCCGGGAGGATGTCTTGCTTGGGCAGCTGGTGTTCATGCAACCTGAGCTGCTCCCCAAGTTCATCGAGGAAAATTTGGAGGAGTTTGATGCCGCTTTTTACGAATTTCTCCAGCAAAAAATAGACACCACAAAGGACCTCGAGGAACGCGTTACGCTGAGTACTTTGAAAGATGCTATTACCGATTTGATGAACGAGTTGCTGCGAAAGCAGGGATCGGAAATGAAGTCTGCAAAACCGGAGGAACGCCCGGACGACTCTGAAATGACGTTACAGCGGGAACTTGAACAGCTGTACCAGAGTTTGGCGCAGCACGCCAGCGATGAGGATCGCCTCCGCGTGGCAGTCGCAGCCAACTATGACCGCTTCACTGCTGCGTTCTTGAATTATGTCTTCGAGAGGGCCCACGGAGAACAGAATAACAGCGCTGAAGCCGCCAAAGTCGCCCAGGCTATCAATGATGAGATGAAATCGCGTATGGATCGAGCCGCGCAGCGCCTGTCAGAGGTGTTGCGCAGCGGCGCGCCCAAGGCAATGTCTATGAAGCTGCGGGAAATCGGAGCGAACGGGGGTATTGATGAGGCATTTATGCTCATTATGCAGGCGAATATAGAGAGGGCGAAGAAGGAAGGTGCGAACGCGCAAGTAATTTCCATACTGGAATCGCTTCGGCAGGAGGCATCGCGGATTATTGACGAGGCTGTGAAAGACAAGGAGCTGCGTCTGGTGCGTGCGCTGCTGCGCACCGAGGACCCCGAACAGCGGCGGCAAATGCTGTTTGCGGCCTTCTCCCCGCGGGATCGCGTCTTCATTGCTCCGGACGCAAACTCTGAGGCACAAATGGAAATCGACGGCAAGCGTTTCCTGGAAATTCTCCGCGAGCTCATTGAAAAATACGGAGCCATTGACGAGAAACTTGTTTCTCGTTGCCGCGAAATCGGTGATCAAGCGGACGAAGTGGCGCGTGAGCTACTGGAGCTTGTGGGTAAAAGCCCACGCGAGATTCAGGATGAGGCCTGGATGCGCACTTTATCCGTGTTCGAGCTGGAGCGAATGGAAATTCAGGCTGAAATGGAGGGTCGCAAGTTGCCCTGGCAGGAACGCCCTCCTGGATTCGATGAGCAAGGTCGTCGGCATCTGTAGGGCACACATACACACACACAGACATACATACAGACAGACAGACAGACACACGGGTCCGCTGTGCCGATGGATAAACCGCTGCAGCACGCTAACGATCGCTGCAGATCCGATGCATCGACTGCGAAGAACGCGATGCGTTTGTGTGCGTTTGCGCCCATCGACGACAGTAAGTTGCAATAGACACGTACACATCAGCCCCTAAACCTGTGTGACTTTAAAAAGGAACATGAAAATACTAGCTCTGTAACTGCCTTGCGGTTTTTTTTCTGCCTTGATGCACAGCCATAAGATTCAACGCACAGCAATGGGAGCTGAAGAATTCAGAGGTTGTTCTGAGGTTCTCGGTCGCATTTCCGGGAGTGGCTCGTTTCACGCCTCGCCGCTGGCATTCACGACACCACCGGCATGACGATCTTTCGCGACGTCGTTGAATAACGGTTTGCAAAACAGCCGATATTCTCATATAAATCATAGGTATAAGAGTTCGGTTTGCATCTTAAATTGCGAGTAGTGTGCTCAAATAATGTATGGTTCAATTTTTCGATCTTTCTGATTCAAGGCAACACACGGTGGGCGGGAATCCGCGCTCCTGGACTGATGACGAGAAATACTCGACGCCATGACTCGACGACTTGTTCACAGGCTCATGTCGAAGCCAGGCTCAACATGTCACGTCCATGAATCGAATCTGTTTCAAAGACATAGCCCTCTTGCTTTGCTGCCACCGACGATAGAGCATTCCACAGCAGCACGACGCCATACACTGGAAATGCTCCGAGAGGCCCCTGTCTCTTGTGTTGACTTAAAAAAGCGTCTTGCACTCGGATTCCCGGCATCACATTGATCAGTTGTAGTGGAGCATGCGTCACCGCTTTGCACGAAGTTAGCGGAGACGTTTCGAAATTTCTCGACGTGTTCTCCAGCCTGGATTTGCCCTCTGGTAATTGCGGCATCATGGATAAGATTGTATTCCACAAATCTTCGATTGAATGGAACAGCATGCGCTCGCATATGCAGCAAAACTTGTAGTCGACGTGGACATCGACTCAAAGAAACCCATGGTCATTGAACCTGCACCGCGCTAGGAAACGGAGCAGAGCAGCTTCGCGAGCCTTCTGTACCCGTCAGCCGTGTATACTGAGCGATTAAACAAGCGCTCGCGTGAAATACAACGGACCTTGAATGAGCATATGTGCCGTAGATATCGAAACATCTCACCAAATCCAAGTCATACCGCTGCGAAATGCGCGCCAAGGCTGCATACGAAGCAAACGGAAACGGTACGCGACCCGTAGATCGCAACATCGGCTTGAGCATACCATGCATCCACAACTGCCGGAAACAGCAGAGCATCGAGACTTTCATATTGCCGTCACCATCGTTCGCATGCAGGCACCGGTCCTCCCGGGAAATCATAGACTGGTACAGTGGGAGCTGGAACAACCAGCGCGGAAAACGAATCATTCGCAGAGAAACCTCGCAAAGCTGGTGTCGATGACAACGGCAAGCGACACAGACTTTAGAATATACATCCCAGTTAGCGCACCGGTTCCGTTTTATGCGGATGCGAACGTCGTGTAGACGCCCGAGTCCTCTTCACACAATCCTCTTCCATTTTCACCTGACACGGGTATAGCAAACTGCGCTGCCTGCACTGGTGCAGGCAAGCGCGTGCCCTCGAACCGGTACCCCGGTCAAGGCGCTGTGTCCGCCAGCCAGACGGCATTCGGACCCCGATTGACCGCTTCTCAGTCGATGGTGCGCTTGAAAAGCTCGCACCGCGCTCGAGACGCGACCTACGAGGATATAACACCTGAAAGGCAAAGTTTGCTTTGGCGGGGAACCGCCCCTGTCCGTCAGACTGTGCCAGCGGGCCCGGATGTCGCCGATGAACTCCACGGCGTAGTGTAGGTCAAAGTGCGAGGGTGCTTCGCGCGCATGAAGCGGAAACGAGCGCTCAGGCGGTTGCAACCTGGGCAACAACAACTCAAGCCGGTGCCGAGGCACGAGTCTTCGGTTTGGGTCTGCTGCCCAGCGTGCCACGAACGTCTGGCGGCAGCGAGTCTGAGCTTTCACACCCTCTATGACTGCAGCGAACGGAGGTCACAGGACGTGCTCGCTTCTGCGAACAGCAGCACCAGCAGTACTTGGGACAGGTTGCCAGACGAGACACCTGGATCAGCGGATCCCGCTCGGGACGCCTGCCTGGCGCAGACGCAAGCACAGCAGAACAGTTCGGACTCTGCTGGATGTCACCGAAACACAACTGGTGCGGCGTCGTCGTCGTCGTCGTCGTCGTCGACCGCCTCCCAGCCAGATGTGTCAACGACGAATACGAGTTTGCAGGCTGCATACCAGACACTCACAGCAGACGTGCCGTACACGTCTTCTGCACACAGTGAAGCGCGGAACGCGTTTCGCTTACTGATGACGCCTCAACGCTACCTAGCCTGTTACTGGACCATGCAACGCTTTTATCGCGGGAATGATGCCACCGGTGCGAACGGCACCTATTTGCGCTCGGAACTGCTCTTCGCAGGTGATTCGCGACTAGAGCGCCTGCTTACAGAGCCGTGTTGGCGATGCTTGGGTAGCACGCGACTCGCTGACGCACTCTGGCGACCTAGCAACGTTCGCGAACAGTACGCAGACGCCAGCAAAATCCGAACCCAAGTCATTTGGCTGGCGCACAAGTCCCTCTTCGAGCATGACGCATATGTGCCGGCTACAAAGCTTCTTGAGGGACGCGAGCCGCGTCTCCCGCGTGCGCTGCTGCTGTCGGCGCTGCAGAAGAGCATCCGACGGGCTCGCTGGCCCCAGGTTGTTCGCCTCTCGCGCTACCTGATCGATCGATACGGTTTGGGTATGGTTGCGCGGCGACTGCTGGTTATCACCGTGGAGGATAGTATGGCACACCCAGCCATGCCGATCCTGGCCTGGTTCATGGGTACAGCGAGTAAGGGCTACCAACCGACTGCAGCCGATGTCGATGCAGTGCTGCGGTTCGCGGCTGAGATCAGCAGCGTCGCCGTTCGTGACTTGCAGGTATCGAGACGCTATCACAGCATTGAGGCGTTCCAGCACGACTGGGCGGTATGCGAGGAAGCTTTTGGAACGTTGGTACCGGCACCAGCGCGGGCGCTCGTTGCCTCGTTGTTGTTGCGGGCGCTTTTCGGCGGCATGCACGGTGATCAGCTCATGATGCGGGAATACGCTGTGGAATGGTTGCGACGGTTTCTCTTGGATACACAGCGTGATCCGCTTCAACTGGAGATACCAGCCGCACCACTGGCGATGCTGCAGGATTCGATGCCGTCGCCAAAGATACCGTCAGTGGATCAGGCGTGGTACGCTGTCGCAGACGCTGCTGCCGCCACTGCGCCATCTTGGCTCCAGTTCTTGGAAAAACTGTACGAAAGGGTCCGTAGCTTGTTATCCTCGCAGCAAATCCGCTGGGAAGCGGACCAGTGCGTATCTATTACCGATATACCGCCGGCGGCAGTAGGTCCATTCAGCGGTCTTCCGTCACCAACGTCAGAGCGAGTGCAGCGGAGTCGCTTTTGGCAGCGCATAAGCCGGACACTCCTCGACTATGCTCCCAAAGCAGCACCAGAGGATACCTGGGCCTCGCTTATCTGGCATTTGCGGGCCAAATTAAACGTGCGGCCTTGCTGGTCGGTCGTCTTCGACGACAACGACGAAGACGACAACTCGACGTTCACCGTTGCGCTGCAGCTCGCGGATAATGCTTGCGAACAACTCCAGCCGTTCTTCACCAGTGCACAGCAACGAGTGTGTTGGCAGAACATAGCACCCCAAGTCGAGGCTTTATCCATGATGGTCTTGCGCCGCTATTTCTCTGAGCACCAGACCCGAGGATGAGCCTTCATGACTTGTCCGTAGCCGACGGGTGTCAGCGCGGGCCGCGATCCGCCGAGTCCTCGCCAACGGGTTCCTTTGCGAGCACTTGGGATCGAGCTTCGATTCGCTGTCGATACAGGCGCACGAGGAATCCTATGAGTAGAACAGCACCCACGATCGTGCTTCCTAGACGAAGCGTATGGGCCCAACTGGGCACCGTTGCCGCCTTTGGAAGCGCTCCGTCGGCACCCATCGAGAGTAAGCTCAGGTCGCGGGCGCCGACGCCAGCCCCGACCAATGGCAGCAGACCTGGCACAATGCCCAAAGTCGTCGTCCAGAGAAAATCGCTGAATCGGACGCCCACAGCCGCAAGCAGGTAGTTATTGATAAACGAGGGTACCGGTGAGAGCCGCATGTACAACATCATAGACGGACCCTCGCGGCGGACGATGTCCAACCAGTACCGGAAACGTGGAAATCGTTGGCACTGTTTCTGCACGTAACCATAGAGCACAGTGCGACCAAGGATGAAACACGCGATCGCCGCCCCCAGTTTGCTCAGATGCATCGAAAGAAACCCAAGCGGAAAACCTAGCGTGTATCCAGCGGCGACCTCGATCAACGCCGATGCCGGGAAACATAACACGATAGCGACAAAGTGCAGCAGTGCGAAGGCTGCAGCAATCTTACCCGGACCGTGCTGGTCCGCCAGTGTCACCAGCCGCTGCACCAGGCTCGAGAAGCGCGCGTGCACCCAGGGCTGGTGTCCCAGCTGGTAAAAAACCACGACCACACAGAACAGCACACCTGCGCCAAGAAACCACTTGATCCGCGTATTTTTATTTTGAACTGTTTCCGACTCGATGGACTGGACACCTTTCGTGCCTGGTGCTGTCACCGAGGCTTCATTCGTCACCCAGGCGCAGGCGCGTGGCGTACGAGCAGCCCTCTTGATCGCGCACACCGAGCTCCGTGGTCGCGATTTTACAACAGTTCGACACAGTCCGAGCCTGGATGTACTGCATCTTCCGCTTCCGATAAACACCTGGAAGGCCATCGTACCGCAGGGGCTTGTGGAAATCGCCCCAGTGCACAGCGCAGACACCACAGATATGCAAGTTATGAAGGAGACTGCGGGTGCAGCGCAGGGTGATCGCGCTCCATCCATGTGCCATAATGTCCTCTATTTATCTAAATATTCATACTTGTCTAGTTAGGTTCAGAGCTCCGTGCAGGACCCGCGGCAGGTCGCGACTCGGGACACGTCATCGGCAAGCATTGTCCACGAGACTGATTTGCAACCGCTGCATCCATATCACGAGTAGCGTGGAGCGTGCTGCGCTTGAAGTGGCGCTAAACGATGCGCCGTTTTGCGGTGTCGATGACCCCGAGAACAGCACTCCACACAGAAGACATCGTCAGCATCCGCTCTGTTCTACGCAGGGTTTTGTAGTTCCGTATGGCGGTCATGCGCAGGCGTTGAACCCTGCAAACAGCATCAATCACGGGGAATATTGGTGCTTGTGCCAATGCTGCTCTATCGCTTTCGTCTTCAGCGATGAACAAGTCGGCGTTCATTCGCCACGATTTGATGCACATCAGCTCGCCGGAACTCGGGTGTGACTCGCACAACGACGTGCACACCGTGCGCAGTCGTCGACAGCATGAGATGATACTAGACGGTAGTGGTCGCGTACTAACGCTACTTGTCCACTTGTTCGCGTGCATGTATGCTTAAAGCGCTTTTACAAAGATATGATCGATGTTTCTTCCGGTTGAGCAGAGAACTGGAAACCCAGCAGCAGCCTGACTGCGTCGCGGACACCGAAACACCTCGACCATGAGGATGCGTTCAGGACGACTCCGAAGCTGAGGATGGAAGCGACGCAGCAGATGCGGCCTGGAAGCGCGTATGTTGCCAGATGCAAGCGCCGCCATGGGTCAGCGCCAACCTCGGACTTGTATGGACCGAGGCCCAGCATGGATTCGATGCGCATGTAAGGAACCGACACGTAAGTTTTTTCCAGTGAAGCATTTCGTCACCAGGGCAACGGCGACGATGAACAGCAAGCGGAGCACCACAACCACGTGCCTCTGTGCATGAACCATAATGGGGTGAAGAGTCCGAAGTGAATGGGTGTTTCACGACGGACGCGCGCGCGTCACTGTTGCAAGCGAAGCGGCCCGTTTGCCGAACAGGGCGCACGGTGGCGACAACATCGTTGAACGAGCTTGAATCGAGACCGCTGATGGTACGTCTCGCGTTGCGCGTACTGCAAGATGAAGGTACTGCGGGCGGTAACGGCATCATGAGCGTTTCTCCAAAGACGATGAAGCGGTGATCTGCACCAAACAAGGAGCCTGGTGCGGGCGAAGCTTCATAAACAGCGTGCAGATCGAAAGAGCATCATCTATCCATGGAAGAGCAATCCTGCTCAGGTGATCGGTCACGTCGCCTGTGCTGTACGGATCTCGAGTGTGACCATGATTCTGGGGAGATCATGCATCCAACGGATGCTTCTGCAGCTGTTGCCACAAGTGCGCTGGCAACTGCGCGACAATTTTCAGGGATTCTCGTATGATAGCCGCCGGCGGAATGCGAAAAGCGTCTTGCTCTTTTCTGGGGTTCAAAACCTCTTTGACAGTAACCGTTCGACTCAGAAGCTGCTCGCGTGCACAACGCAGTCGAGCAACCACAAACACCACACCGAAATGGGCGCCGAACGCGAGAATCCAGTCGAGGAGCGGCATGGCATCCTCGAACGGCGGGATACAAAGAGAAAACGAGAGCACCGCCGGGAACCCGTGCACGAGAAGCGCGCGTTCCAGACCCAATGGATCTCCGCTGAGCATTGTGGCGAGCTCCTGGTCTACATGCTGGATGGTACGGGCGGCGAGCCGGCAACCCTCGTAGGCGCCAGCTACCGAATTCACTTGGAGATAGCGCGGTGCATAATCCTCCACGAGGCACACAAGCAACCGAAACGCCTCAGGCTCGGGCAATACGTGCAGGAACGATGCTGCGTAGAGGTTCATGCCCTGCACATACGTTTGGTTGTTGTGAACCGCGACCGCCAGGAGAACGCGCGCAAGCGCCTCCGGTGGCACCCGATGACGAACCGTGTCGCATCCACGGAACGTCCGCGGAATATCCTGCTCAATCTTTTCCCACAATTGTTTATAGCGGGCAAAGCTCGTGCCAATGCTATCGAGTAAATCTACATAGCTAGGAACTGTCGAGCGCGCATCATTTCGCGGCCTTTGGGAGAGCAGGAGCCACGAGGCACCTCGCGGTGTTCGCAACTCCTTCGGGAACAACGACTGACAAGCTACAACTTGGGTTCCTTCGAGTCTGTTGGATCCGCACAGCTCCCCGGAAACATCAAGCACGTCGGACGCCTCAGAGGGTAAAAGTCGCCCGCTGGCGAGCCACTTGCGCAGGGCCGAAGCGTTCGCTTCGCGCAGGGCATCCTGCCAGCCAGCGCTCTGCTCTGTAGCTGTCGCCGCCATCCCCGTGGAGCCCACCGCTCTCCCTAGTGAAGCCCCTCGGCGATCATATTTACAAGTGGGGGATGATCTGGAGCTGTCAGTGGTCTCGCTCGAAAGCCGCTCGAGTGCACTCCCGCTCATCTCCAGCACTCGCACCGGCACGAAACACAAACCACGTTCTGGGGTGCTCAGCGGGGGCGCGCGCGCGCACTGCACTGGAACGTTTCCAGCGCGCGGCCGACGGCGCGCTCGCGATACGCCCCGCTGACGCTGACACAGATGACGCTGGCGTTACCAAACAGACGCATGGAAATTTCAAGACACGAATGGACAGATAGACAAAATAATATATATAAATGGACACAAGTGATATCGGAAGCACACCAGCGCGATGCATGCGCAGCGCGCCGCACGGTGTGCGATGCGCTTCGTACGCGAACATCCGCGTGAATCTGGTGTGCACCGCGATCCAGGCAGTCGAGAACCGCGTTCAGAAGCGTGTCAGGCCGGCGCCTGTGTCGCGAAAAACGGCGACACATGCTCGGGACGATTCCGAAGGGCGGTGTAATTAGTACCCAGGATTCGCTCCGAATGCCGGGTATCTCTGTTGATTCGAGGCGCAAAGGTATGCCTGCGTACCAAAGCACTGTGAACCGAGACTTTTGGTGGCGAGTCGTGAAACCCGCGTTGGGTGCCTTACGTTTCTAGCCGGCGCTTTCCCTTGCATAGCGAAGCCGAATCTGTCTCGATGCTCGGCGGAATGCCAGAAATACCCGCTATCTCCCAGCGGATCTACGGGCAGTGGCCGGTGGAAAGTCGGAGGTAGCGCGCGTTGTTTTGGCTGCGTTCCCTGGTCTACGTCGACGTTCTGTGGACCAGAAAAAAAGCTTGCGGTGCCGGCACATGACGCCCACATACAACGACAACCCCTCAACCAGAGTCTGGTCAATTTCTGGGTTCACTGGCCTTAGACACGTATCAAATTAAAAAATTGGACACTGAAATACCCGCTCGGTCCGTGACATGAGCTTTGTTCCCGAACTTTACTGATTTGCATGGCGTCGACATTCGAACTGCACCAATAAAGCAGTATGGATTCATAGGTGTAAGATTCTCGGGCGTGATTTTGGATTGCATCCCTCGACGCGTTGCCACTGGCTCTCGCTATGTCACCGAAAGCAGGATGATTTGCGACGCCCTCGAATACGGCTTCGTTCAATAATCAATATCAGTGTCCAATGCATGCGTTCAAGACTCCGCGTGTCTCGATTTCATGTGTATAGCGTGCCCAAATCGCGCGTCCTTCATGACGTGGAACTTTCTGTTTCAAGGCAACGCGTGAGCGCAGTACTTTGCGCGACTGCATTGACGGGAGCAACCATTCGATATCGTCCGTAGAGAGCTCGTCGAGAGGTGCGCGCTGAACGTGTATTGAACTCTTCATGCCAAATAATCAATGCCCTTTGAACGACAATTCTGTCTCTATGTCGATTGACGAAAGCAATATTCGAGTGCAGCGTGATACCTCTTCTGGGATACGCATCCAGACTCCACCGTCGGTTCTGTCTTCATGAGAAATCATCTTGGACGCGGTCTCCAGTGATCGCGGGGATCGATACCAGTGGGGTGTGCGATACCGCTTTGCACAAAGGGAGCGTGGGCCGGTCGACACCTGTCGATTTGCGATCCAACCTGAATTTTGCTTCCGGTACCTGTTTCTTCATGGATGACATTGCGTTCCGCATATCCTCTATCGAATGGAGCAGTGTGCGAGCGCGTGTGCTTCATAAAGCGTGCTGGCTGAGGTGATCGCCCAGAAAAGGCCCGTGATTCCAGTATACGACGCCGGGCGCCGAGTCTGATGACAGCATCGAGGGCATCCCTCTGTGCTCGTCGAGGTCGTGGACCGAGCGCTGAATCAAATGGTCACGCGCCAGAGGACGGTATTTGGAGGTCAACGAGGCATCGGGGTCGACGTATGGGAGACCCTGACACTGCTCAGGTGTCATTGGTACGACGGCTGCACCGGGGCTGTTTACAAACAAGATCAACATGACAAGTAAAATGCACATCGCAACTTTTACCTACGTACGAAATACGTTGACAGCAGCAGCAAGCGGCGAACTCGAGACATTCATACAGCTATCAACATCCTTTGGCTGCTGATGACGGAGGTGCAGGGACAGGAGCGACTCACGTACTCGATCCCGGAGAAGAGCGAGAGCAGAAGCGGAAGCAGTCTCAGAAAAAGCGCGCACATTCTGGTGAGGATCACAATGGCAAGGGACCCAGACTTTGGAGAGCAAGCCCAAGTTAGCGAGCAGGGCCATTCTATTTTATTTCGATAGAGATGTGTGGAAGGCATCTTGTCCGTACTGGCTGCCTGTCGGACGAGCGCATCTCATGGAGGCGTGCTGCCTGTCCGTTACCCTGCTGCCGCTACCGATGGATAGATGGGTGCTTGGATTCCCATCCAGGCATGCACGTGAGAGGGGAAATGCTTGGCGGCGGTTTCCGCTGCTTTGCAGGTCAACAGACAGTCCTCACATGTGCCGTGCATACCTCATACGCCGCCGACCAGGTAGAGGCGCTCGCACAGGACGCGCTCAAAGTACGCTTGCGTTTGGCTCCGGGTTTCACCACATGGGATATGGCCGGCAGCTTCGCGCACTGCGACTGCCCCGGCGCCTCATCGAACTCGCTGGGATCCAAAAAGAATCCCTTGGCACCCAGGGAATGGATGATGGGAAGCGATTCCGCGTCAACACGCTCATCCATGGCTGAAGCACTCGTCGCTTCGACCAGGACTGGGCGCCTCCTTTAGAGTTCTCCTTCACGCAGATCATGATCTGCCAAGCAACTTTCAAAAGCGTCCAGTGATACGCCTACAGCTGGGCGAAGGAAACCTTTCAGGTCCTGTGTATGCCTCTCGCTTCTAGTTACATTTCCCGAGTGACGATTCCCTGCGTCGGAATCGCCATGCGCCCCCGGTATCGCCACATGGACGTGCATAGCATCTGGCAACGCAAGCCATGCGTCAGTGCGGCGCCTAGCCCGAACCCGCGAGTCCTGTGTGTGTGTGGGTGTGTTTGTGCGCGCGCACCAGAACGCCTACCAGCCGCCCCGCTGGATGTCCGTGCGTCATGCCGCTAACTATATGCATCTACATAAGGTTGCATGCTTCGACGCTGTACGATAAAACGGAGTGCTTGGAATGCATTTTTAGAAACAGAGTGCCTGCGCAGCGATCGGATTCGAGGCGCTCGGCGTGCTCTGGGTGGAAAGCAAATCATCGACATGTATCGAGCGTTTACGTTGTGTTGATGACCGGGAC
>Ga0123519_10006097_pt1 | contig 19049 bp, 17 predicted proteins | sample YelNatPaOPRAMG02_FD_87396 | JGI IMG/M metagenome (GOLD analysis project Ga0123519, IMG submission 87396) | Hot spring microbial communities from Yellowstone National Park - Yellowstone National Park OP-RAMG-02 (version 2) | ecosystem: Environmental > Aquatic > Thermal springs > Hot (42-90C) ... | reverse complement strand
GTCCGACAGTGCGATTTCCGCTCTTCAATGGGGCCGCGATCTTCTGATCGCGGAAATTCCTGCCGGTTGTAGGGCAGATCGAGCACGCGCGCTCTTCAATGGGGCCGCGATCTTCTGATCGCGGAAATGCGGGAGATCTTGGGGGTATAGATGCTGGACTCACTTCTTCAATGGGGCCGCGATCTTCTGATCGCGGAAATGGGTAGTGGCAAATCGTCACTGGCCCGCTATCTCGTTCTTCAATGGGGCCGCGATCTTCTGATCGCGGAAATGGCCGTGGCGGGTCGTGGCCCCGACGCCCCGGTGTTTACTCTTCAATGGGGCCGCGATCTTCTGATCGCGGAAATCCGCAGCGTTGGCAAGATCCTGCCCATTGCGCCCATTCTTCAATGGGGCCGCGATCTTCTGATCGCGGAAATAGCCGCCTCCCTATCCTATTCTGTTTTCAAACACCTGTGGCCGCCTTTGCGACCGCCCCCACCAATTCAGCCCCTCAAACTCCCGCTCCATGCCGGATACCGCCACTAACCCCCGCCGCAGCACGCACTTACAACGCCGCGAGCGCCTCCCGCACTCCGGTTACCACCCCGCCGCTCGCACCTGTCATCGCGTCACAAACACCGGATATTCGTGTATCTCCCCATCCAATAACCGCGCGAGCAGCCGCGCCTGTATCTCCAGCAGCCGCCGGTAACTTACCCTGTACTCGAATATCGGATGCGTCACCAGCGTGTCCATCCTCGCCTCGTACGCCCGGAAAAACGCCTTCCGCCCGCCCGGCGTCAGCGCCACCGCTTCTCCGGCCCGCACGAAATCCCGCGCCGTAATCATACGCGTGTTGATCGCGGTCAATACAGCCGAGTCGCCCACCAGCGGCCGGAACGGCTCCATCAGGTCCAGCGCCAGCGCCGGCCTGCCGAACCGCGGTTGGTGATAATACCCCAGATACGGATCCAGCCCCACCGCCTGGCACGCAATCGTGTAATCTTTCGCCAGCAGGCTGTACGCCAGCGAGAGCAGCGCGTTCACCGGATCCCGCGGCGGCCGCCGGTTCCTTCCCTCGAAGTCCAGCTTGAACTCTCCCGGCCCTTCGTCCTCCCCAGCCTTCAGCATCCCATCGAACGCCCCAAAGTAAATCCGCGCCGCATTCCCTTCTATCCCGAGCAGTTCCTGCATACCCCGCGCCCGCTCCGCCGCCTCCGCCATCTGCTTCAATCCCAGCAGCGCCTCCCCCGGCGGCTCAACGTGGTTCCTTTGCAGCAGCGTGCGCTGGTTCCGTATCTTTCCCGCTACCAGCCTCCGGGCAACCGATAAGGAAAACCCCTCGTCCGCCGCCAGCCTGAACTGCGCCTGCCGCGTGAACACGTTCTTCGCGTTCAGCCCCGTCGTAATTCCGTAAAACCAGCCCCCCATCGAGAAGTAACACACCGGCGCCCCGGCCTCGCACAGCGTCTGGATCGCCTGCGTCGAAAGCTGTACGTTGCCCATCACGTTCAACTGGCAGATCTCCCCCACGCGGATCTCCTGCCGCACCTGCTCCCTCTCTTTAACTACAAGCACCTCGCCCGACTTCCCTACGCGCAGCCCCTGCGTGTTCAGATAAACCGGCCGCTTGTCCGTGCGCGGAGCCAGCAACTGCCGCACCGCCCTCGCCGGCGGCTTGCGCACTGCCGGCGAGCCGAACAGGCTCAGTTGAACGGGCTCGCCATCCGCCGCCGGTTCTCCCTCCAGCAGAACTGTTTCGTCCGGCAGGCAGATCCCGGCCAGCGAGCATCCCGGGCACTTCGGCGAATCCTCGAGCGGAGGAGGTATCGTCCCCGCCGCCGCTGCCCACGCGCCGCGAACGGCCGCCTCCGCCTCCGCAACCACGGCGTCGTCGAGCGGCACACGCACGCGCTGTTTCGTCGCCACGAAGTAAACTACGCCTTCGTCGCAGCGGTACCCGTTATCCCGCAGAATCAGCCCCTGCACCGCTATCTGCACGCGATCCGCCGGCCACGGCTCGATGCCGTTCTCCGTCTCCCGCGGCCGTCCGTGCTTGTAATCCACCGGCGTGGCGGTCTCGCCTTCGAGCTCCACCAGGTCCATCTTCGCGATCGCCCTCAGCCGGCCGCTCGAAAGCGTGACGGACCGTGCGTGGATCCGCTCTTCCTCTGCGGATGCCGGCAGCGCGCCGTTGCCGCCGTCCACGCGGCCGTGCTGGAACTTTCCCTCGAGCGTGTCCGCGCTCTCGCGAAACAGTCCCTCGACCCACTCGTAGTAGAACAGCCGCGGGCAGTAAGTGTACTCGTTCGCCATTCTGGCGGGAAGATAGTCGGGCAGCCCTGCCGGGCGCGTTTCTTCGGGCTGCGCTGCGTTCGGCTGTACTCCGTCCGGCCGGCTCGCCTCAGGACGCCCCTCATCCGGACCTGTTTCCCTCGGTTGCGTGACAGCGCTCATACCTACACCACGATGCAGGAGGCGTCCAGGCACGTGTACGGCTTGCCGAGCGCGGCGATCACGCGGTCGCCGCGCCCCTCGGCCGGCCCCAGATTCACGAACAGCACCTGGTCCTCGTTGTGGTTGATAATCGCCGCCAGCTCCGCCCGGCACCGCACCAGGTCCGATGCCGTGAACTGGCACTCGAACACCGAAAACTGCAAATGGTCCCCGTACCCGCGCATCGCCTTGAAGACCTTGCGCAGCCGCTTCTCATCCGAAATGTCGTAACAGACGAGGTATGAGGTGCGCATATATACCGTATATTGCCTTTCGAGCGTCCGCAGCGTTTTTCTGTATAATTCCTGACCGGAGAGCATAATACCAGACTTTTAAGAAATCTTGTGCACATTAGGCCCGATTGTGATATCTTTGCAAATCGCTTGGTCGTTCGGCACGCATCTCAGGCAGTAGCGGGATTGTGCGCGGGGAGATGCGGTCGAGGTCTTCAGGATCACATATGGCTGCGAGGTGGCCGGGATTTCCGAATTCACCTTCGTAAAGTGATGCATCGTCGAGGCGGTGTTCAAGCGTGGGTAGTGAATTCGTCGCCTTTTTCTGCAAAGCAGTAAACCATCCACCGTTCGCCTACCAGCGGGTGCTTGCCGGTGGCGACAGCGGGCGGAATTGTGAATCTCACCTGATCAACATCCCGACGGGCTTGGGAAAGACCGCCGGAGTCGTACTGGCTTGGCTCTGGAATCGAGTTGAGCTCAGGAGAGCAGATTGGCCGCGCCGCCTTGTGTATTGCCTGCCGATGCGGACGCTCGTCGAGCAGACGGCCAAGAATGTCCGCGGCTGGTTGAATGCGCTCGGCTTGACCGAGAGCATCGGGCTGAACATTCTGATGGGCGGCGAAGAGTCCAGCGACTGGGACGTACACCCCGAGAAGGCGGCGATTCTCATCGGCACGCAGGATATGCTGCTAAGCCGGGCGCTCAACCGTGGGTACGGGATGAGCCGTTACCGTTGGCCAATACATTTCGGCCTTCTGAACAACGATTGCCTGTGGGTCTTGGACGAGATTCAGTTGATGGGGCCGGGCCTCTCGACGGCATGTCAGCTTGAGGCGTTCCGGCTTCAAGCCGGACCCGCTTCTGTTGCGAGACTCGGCTCCTATCCCGGAGGGCGCTCTGTAACCTGGTATGCTTCCGCGACGGCGAATCCAGAACATCTGCTAACCCGCGACTGGCGCGGTGCCACGCGCCCCGCTTCTTTTCTTGTCGAGCTATCGGCAGACGAGAAAGCGGTGCGCACCGGAACAATCGCTGAACGGCGGCTGGCGACAAAGCGCGTGCAGCTTCACAAGGAATGGAATTTTGGCGATCGCGAGAATCCGCCATCCTCCGAAGTGATTGACGCCATTGCTAAAAAGCACAAGGGGATGGTTTGGGATCTCGCCCGCGCCGCTGCTCCGCCTGAAGCCCCGCGTCGAACTCTGGTCATCTGCAATACCGTCGATCGGGCGATCGCGGTCTACAACAGCATCAAGGCAAGGCTGCAAGCCGACGATGAAATCGATCTGCTGCTGATGCATTCGCGTTTTCGTTCGACAGAGCGTGCGGATCAAGTAGACCGGCTGGCAAACTCCGCAATGAAGCCAGGCGGGCAGATCGTTGTCGCAACTCAGGTGATCGAAGCAGGCGTGGACTTGTCCAGCGCGATTCTGTGGACGGAGATCGCGCCTCTCGCGTGCCTGGTTCAGCGGTTCGGGCGTCTGAATCGAGAGGGAGAGTTCGGCTACGCCGGCCACGCAACGTACGGGTTTACACCCCTTGCCGTTGTGATTGGCATCGAGGCTCCGGACCCGGCCTCGAAGAGGAAGAAGGAGGAACGGGAAAAGGCGCAGAGGGAAGCGGAACAGAAGTATCTACCATACGAGAAACGGAAGTGCGATAGCGCCTGGGGGAGCTTGGACGCCTTAGCGAACGATGCCTCTCCCGCTGCCTTGGAACGGATCAACGAAGCTGCGGCAGCCTCGATCGAACGTTCGCCGTATTCCCTCCAGCGGCACGAACTCCTCGACTTCTTCGACACCGACGCCAACCTCTCCCTGGGGTTCACGGACGTGTCGCCATTCGTCCGCGGTCTTGACCCGGAGACGGACATCTACGTGGCGTGGCGGGAATGGCCGGGATCAGATCACGGAGACATGCCCAGGTTCTCGCCCAACTTTCAGAAGCAGGAGCTGTGCCCCGTCCCCGTCGGCAGGGCCAAGGGCTCGCCGGCAGTTGTCTCGAAAGGCTGGTTGTGGCGAGGCAAGGAGGCGGGATGGGCAAGTGTTGGGGCACTGGACATCGTGCCGGGAATGACCATTCTGCTGCCCGCGGCAGCCGGCGGGTATCGGACAGACCTCGGTTGGACCGGGAGCGAGGATAGGCCCGTCGCAAGCGTCTATGTGCAGGATGCCATGCCATCGGACGAGGAGATGCTCTCCAGCCTCCACCACGGCTGGCGCTCGATTGCGCAGCATACGGAAGAAGTGGAATCCGGGTGGCTGAGTACTATCGCGGCCCTCGACGGGGCCAGTCTCTCGGACCAGGAGCGATGCGCGACCATACGCGGCATACGCTGGCACGACACCGGAAAGAATCATGAACGGTGGCGGGTTTCAGCAACCGAAGCGCTGGAGCGCGCCGGAATTTCCGTCCCGGACGGATTTTTCCCGCTCGCGAAGTTCTCGTTGTCCGACAGCCCAAGCCTTAAGGAGCTTGATAACGACGGCACGCCGAAGTTCACCGGCTATGCTCTACAAAGGGAAATACGAGCACTCCGGGAATCCTTCCGGCCGGGCATTGCCCACGAGGTGGTGTCGGCGCTGGCATTTCGCCAATCGGAAAACGCCAAGTACGCCGGCAACCGACCGATCGAAAGCTTGCTTGCCGAGTATCTGGTCATGAGCCACCACGGCCGCGTCAGAAAAGTGCTTCGAGACGAGATTCCAAGACAGCCGAGAAACCCAAAGGACGAGGAAGCCGTGCGGGGAGTTTCCGATGGCGACGAACTCCAAGCTATAACGATTGCTGGCGAGTCGCTTGGCTGTGCCGCACTGTCCACTGATTGCCGGCGCATGGGGCGCGATCGCAACGGCTGCGAGAGCTACACCAGAGGAGTGCTTCGGCTGCTGGATCATTACGGCCCTTTCCGGCTGGCGTTTTTTGAGGCGCTGTTTCGCGCCGCAGATATCCGGGCCTCGATCCGGGCGCAGAAAGAGGAGGGTGGCAAGTAGAAATGCAACCGCTCTTTCTGACGGGGTGCCGACACGATATTCTCGGCCATTATCTGAAGGCCATCGGCCTGTTGCGCGTGCTCGCCCTATGCGCGGAAAGGGAATATCGCGACCCTGAAGCGGAGGGCTGGTGGGACCTGGGGCAAGCATGCTTCGTTCTGCACTCCAGGAGGTATCCCACGATTGAAACAGTCATCGAATTTCTCGAGAAGCGCTACAGGCCGACGCCTGTCTTTTCGGCATGGAACACAGGAGGCGGCCTCGACGAGAAGAGGCAAGTCGTATTCACAATAGACGCCAGATCCTGGCACGAGTACTGGACTGCAAACCGGGAGGCTCTTTTGGAGCACGGGTTCCCGCTGCTGGACGACAACGCCGCACCCCCATTTCCAGAGAAGCCCTTCCCGCTCAAGTTGCCGCAGTGCAGTCTGCCTTCAACCGAAGACATCGAGGTTGCCGTTATCGCCGGAAAAGGTTCAAAGAAAAAGGTGCGGATCACCTGGTCCAAGGCGGCATGCGCGAAACTTTTCGCAGAGATGGAGGCAAAGCGCGACATTCTTGAGCGCGCGATCAAGTTCACCGATGCAGTTAAAAAGAAGTTCAAAAGCGGCAACTCAGAGTTCGTCTTCGACGTGATGGACCAGTCGGCTTTGCTGGGCCTGACCATGCCGGGCGTGCACATATGCATCCGCACCAAGGACAGCGGGAAGAAAGCCGTGATGGCGCTTCTCGCGAAGGAACTCGAGGGCGACGGCGAGCTTATCGGAGCTCTGGAACTTGGGCGAAAGTACTTTGACCGCTTTCAGACCGACGGTGCTGATGATCGCGTTCTGCTCGAAGAGTACCGCGACCAGTCTTCGCAATCGGCGGCTGAGGCGTTCGACGCCATCTTTACAACACGGGCGTCGACCAGACCTACCGATAATCCTGTGTTTCTGAACAGAGGCGACGCAGGAAACGCTGAGGTGTTTCGAAACTTCTGGGTGTTCTTTCGCAAAGCTCGAGAAGCGATGCGCCTCAATGTGGTCGCCTCACTCTGCGGGGTAGTTGAGGAGGGAGCGACTGTACCAAAGGGGAAAGGATCTCCGTTCTTCCCAGACGCTATCAAGTCTTACAACATCGGATCGGGCTGGATTGAAGAAGAGTACCCCTTTTATCCATTGGACTACGTCCTCGCTGTCGAGGGGGCGTTCGCTCTGCGCGGTTCTGCCGCACGCACGATTGGGGCGAGCACGAGGCGTTTTGCCGCATTCCCGTTTGTTTTCGATTCAGCGGAGGATATGGTCGACGACGGAAACGACGTGAGGGGCACCGCATCAGCTCTTTGGCTTCCGGTATGGAACAGGCCGACGACTTTCGCCGAGCTATCCAGTTTCATGGGCGATGCGCAAGCTCGGCTTCCGGGAAAAGATGCGCGATTCTCCGCCGAGTTCGTTCGGGCGCTCTACGCCCAGGGAGTCGACGCTGGCTTCTCGGGGTGGCAGGAGTTCCGCTTCAAAATGAGGGGAAGCCGCGTGCCTTGGATTACTACCGGTCGCTATGTGAGCGCCCACGGGGCAGACGAAGAGGAATCCGCGGATACGCGCCGCGACGTCGCGCTGCTGAATCTAGCGTTGGCTCCGCTCGATCACAGCCGATTTCTGGATCAGTTTGAAGTCTCATGGAACGGCAACAAAGTGGATTCCCGCAGCCCCCATTCTGTGCGAACGGAGATCAACGCGGCAATGGAGACGGCCGCGCTGGAGCCAATTGCAGACAACTGCATGGCATTGCTGCAGACCATCTTCCGCGCGTGTCGGCGGATGTGCATTTCGGAGTCTTTTCGGGAAAAACTGCGGGGTGGGAGAGCCTCATTCTTCGCCCCCCTGCCGACGGGTGAATGGGAGGAGCTCCTCAGTCCACTGGAGGCGCAGCCCGAATTTCGGATTGCCCGCGCCCTTGCATCGATACCCGGATCGCCACCGCAGAATGGTCGCAAACGCGAGGGCGCGCAACCGATGCTAGGATCTCTCTTGCCACTTAAGATTGGGCGTTCCGGGTGGTATCTTCCCGATAGGGGCGAACGCAGCCAACAATGTGTTTGGAGCAGCGAGGACCTGAGCCGCGATTTGGCGGCTGTCTTTCGGAGACGGTACTTCGATTCGATTGACGATGATTTTCCTGCTTTATGCGGGGTGCGCGGCGCGCCGCTGGACGATGTGATAGCCTTCCTGCGGGGCGAACTCGACGATTTCCTGATCGCGAGGTGGACCGAGGCGCTCAGCCTGATCGGCTGGCGGTTTGCGCAGACTGAGCCCAGAGACTTGCAGAACTCCAGGGATGAGACAGGCGTTGGGGTTCAGTCTGACGGCGGGTCGGAGTCGCCAGATATCGCTTACGCGGCCCTCCGGACGCTGCTGGAACTGGAATGCGAGTGGCAAGGCAGAGATCGGAGCCAGTGGAAGAAGCGCCGCAGCCAGCAGCCGTTTGCTTTAATGTGCGAGCGCTCAGCCTTGTCACTGGCGTCCGCGGTGAGCGAAGCCCTCCGATGGATCAGCATTTGGGGGGTCAAGAACCCGTGGGGCGCCAAGGCTCGTACGGAGAAGCCCCGGATCGGCGGCCGCTACATCGTTCGCCTGAATCAAACGGAGGTCTCGCCGGCGGTTTATGGTCACCAACTGGCCGGGCGCGTGGCCGCGGCCGTGTGCATTCCTCTCCGCCGGCAGGACCTTTATAGGCTCTATCAAGCCGTTACACTCCCACCAGGAGTTGATTAACATTGCGAGGGAAAACCGATGACAATCATCAGCGACAATCAACCTACAGGCGAGTCCAGTCTGCCCTTGCCCTTCACGTTCGGTGGTTTCACCGTTCCGGCCGGATGCAGGCGCATATTCATCACGGCCGAACTCGAACCCTCGAATGGCGATCCCCGAATTCAACCGACCGGGTTCCCGGACATCGGCCCGGTACTATACGCCGATCCTGCCGAACGAGATGGCCTCATCTGCCTCATCGAATCCGAAGCGTCCATGGCGAACCGGCTGGAGGAAGTATGTCTGGAGAACAAATATGACGGTACGCTGAAACCCCAGTTGTCCGGCTTGCCATACCTGAAGGCGCAGACTGGGAACGGTGTGAGCGCTGTGTTCAAAACAGCGTCGACGTTGGACGGCCATCGCTTCGCATCCGATTTCCTCGCCAAGGGGAGGGCAAGGTTTGCAGCAGACGGCGCCGAACAGACTCTTGCCGAGCACATCAAGACGAGTTTGGGAATGGCCGCGGACGGCTCGACTATGCCGATTGCCCGAGTTCCTGAAGTTTTTTCGCTCGTAATGGAGCTGGACTCGATGTCGCTTATCCACGGCTTCCAGGTCTCGAACGAGCAAATCTCCTTTGTGGGTTTGCGTCTGCCGCGCGCGCTGACGGCTTCGATCATCGGACTGCAATGCCAGCGGGTAACTGTGCCGGGCATCAAGTTCAATGTCGGCCAAGTCGAGAGCGAATCGGGTCAGGCGATTTTCCAGAAGCCGCGAATTACGGCAAAGAAGATCGAAGCGCGCTTCGCCATCGACGTAGGTCTTCTGTCTTCGTTGCGTTTGGATGCAGTCGACGGTCAAGGTCGACCCGGCCAGCACCAAAACAGCCGGTTCCAACTGCTCGTAGCTATCGCCCTCTGGAAGGTCGCCTCATTCCTCAAGTTGCTGGAGGTCGAGCTCAGCCTCCGCACGGAGTGTAAGTTGCGGCTGAAGCGCGGCGAGGGCGGCCTAGCGGTTGTGATGGCGAAACGCGAGCCGGATGCGAGCGCGCAAAGCTTCAACTTCCCGTTCGCGATTATAGCCGAACAGAGCCTGACGGGGCTGATCTCACGCGCGGGCCTCCCGGAGAATCGGTCGCCATTGGTTTTGCAGTTTGCATCATGATCGCGATCAAGATTTTCTTCCCTTGGGGACGCTACTATGCTCACCCTTGGGGCCTGAATCCGGTAAGGTTGCGCGAAGCCGAGTGGCCGCCGAGTCCATGGAGGCTGGTTCGTGCGCTCGCGTCCTCGTGGTTTCGCCGCCATCCGGGTTGCACGTTGAGCCAAGATGCTGCGCAACTGATCGAAAAGCTGGGCTGCGCCCTGCCAGAGATCGGCATCGGAAAAGTCACGTTCGGGCAGACGGTTCACTACCAGCCGAATTACGGCGCCACGACTGAAAAGGAAGATGCCCAGTATAAGAGAACTCGGCATGAAAATCATTTCGCCGTGGTTCACGGCCCTGTGGTTTTTCGGTGGTCTAAGATCGAGCTTTCATCAACTCAGCAGAAGCTTCTCGCGGAGATGTCGGCGGGGATGTCGTACTTCGGCAGGGCGGAATCCATCTGCCAGGCAGAGCTGATTACCACCGCTGAGATCGAAGCCCTGGAGGGGATCGGCTGGTGCCGGCCGACTTCAGGGCGCAGAATCTCGGCCCGCTGCCGCGACGTCTTCTGCCCAAATCCGGACGATTTCCGTGTTACTGACCTCTGGGCCCGGCGCGCTGATCATCCGAGTGTTGATTCGGGCGACTCGCCAAGCCACCTTGTAGATATTCTCCTATCGACCGACATGAAAGCTGACGGAGCAAAGTGGATCTCCTACGAGATGCCAGAAGACTGGCCCACCGGCCGCGTCGTTCGCACGCCTCGGATGGCAAAGGAACGCCGGGATCCCATTAATGGTGGGCCGCGAATCGCACGTTACCTGCGGTTCTCTTTGCAGTGCCGCGTCCCGATTCCCCTGAAATTCACGGTGCCGCTCGCGGAGCAGTTCAGGGCCGCGGCGTCACGTTATTTCCGAGAGCAATTCGGTGATCACCAGACAAGTTTCGCCCTTTTCGGTCATAAGGAAGATTTTCCGGAAGACGCTGAGGGGGAGCACCAACATGCCTTTTATCTTCCGACTCGCAACCTGGACAGCCGTTGCGGTCCTGAGGAACGAAGCTCGATCACTGAGATCCACGTCTGGTGCCCATACGGCTTTACACTGGCTGAGACACGAGTCCTCCAGCGGATTCAGCGTCTCGTGTGGAAGGATGGGCGCTATCCTGTGCGCCCGGTGCTCACCGCGATGAGCCTGGAACCTCCGCAAGGCCTCCCATTGGCCACCGGCACTGTCAAGAGCCGCCTCTGGCGAAGCGAGACTCCTTTCGTCCCGCCGAGGCACTTCTACCGCGCTGCCCATCGCGGGTACAAGGTGCGCGACGCTGAGTCGCCAGAGCGCCAGCTCATTGCTTGCCTCCGTCAAGCTGGAATCAAAGCCTCGGGCGAGGTCCGCCGTCTCGGAATATCTGGAGAGGAGCCGCAGACAATCACGTCGCTCCCGCCTACGCCGTACTGGTCCATTGTGCGAGCGCCGGAAGGCGACGCGAGCTTGCCGGGTGCCGTCATCTCGGCGACGCACGCTAACAATGGAATGAGCACGGAAACGAACCGGCAGCGGATTGGCTTCTTTATGGAGATCGCGTTCGAAACCGAAGTCGCCCTCCCCATGCCTGCTTTCGGTCACTCGAGTCATTTTGGGCTTGGCCTGTTCGTGCCGGTGCTCGCCTAATTCACCACCCATGTGGCTGGCAACCCCGACTCCCTCCACCCCTATCTCTAAAATCACCCCCTCTCCCAAACCCCGTTTACAAACAATAACTAACTCAAAACACTCCACTTAACCCTAAACCGCTTGGTCGCGCCCCTTACAATGGTAAGTGGAGATACTATGTCCTCACCCAGACGCATCGCTTCTTCCCGCGCTAACGGTGCCCGCTCGAAAGGCCCCGTAACACCCGCCGGTAAGGCCCGCTCTTCCCAAAACGCAATTACTCACGGCTTCTTCGCCGCACGCGTCGTGCTCGCAAACGAGTCCCACGAGGATTTCCAACGCCTCCTCGCCGCCCTCGGCCAACGCTTCGCCCCAGCCGACGCCGTCGAGTCCAGCCTCGTCGAGGAAATGGCCGCCGCGCTCTGGCGCCAGCGCCGCGCGTGGAGCATCGAAACCAGCCTCACCCACGAAGCTATCGATAAGCAGTTCGAATGGGAGGAATCCGACGACGATATCGCCGACGCCGGCGACGCCACCCTCGCACGCGCGTTCGTACGCCTCGCCAACGGCGGGCAGTTGCAGGTCCTCTACCGCCACGAAGCCCGCCTCAACGTCATGTTCCAGCGAGCCCTCCGCAACCTTCTTCTGCTCCGCAGAACCACCCCGCTTCCCGATGCGCCTGCCTGCCCGGAAAACCTCGAGGACCCTCCTGAACCCTCCGCCCCCGCCGCGTGCGGCCCGGATCACATCCCCGCGCCGGCCCCCGAATCCCCCGCCGCCCCCGCCTGCTCCGCCGGCCCCGGCCAAACGCCGTGCGCGCCTGCACACGTCGCCCCGGAACCAGCCGGAACAGAAACGGGAATCCCAGGCGCCATCCCTAACCCGAGGAGCGTTTGTCCTCCCAGGCGTGCCCCCGTTTCCACGCCCGGCCACAGTCGCCGGCACACTTTCCCACGGCGCGCCTCCGGCGGCCGCCCGGGTCAACGCCCTGTCACAGCCGGGCGCCTGCCTGCGCAAATCACACGATGCACGAACGCGCCCGCCGCCCCCGCGGCGATGGCATCCACGCCCGCCGCTTACTGTCCGGAAATGGGATTGGGTTCGTTTCGCACGTTTCGCCTGCGCCCGCTCGCGCCGGTGTCTTCGCCTTCGCGCCGCGTCCCCGCCGGAGGGCTCCCGCCCGTCCTGTTCGCGTCCACGCCGCGGCTGCGCCCGTTTCCCCCGCCGGCCGCAAAAGGCGGAAATGCCTGAGGCGGCTCTGGTCTACGGCTCCGGGCCGAAATCGGTGCGGCTCTCCAGGTCGTATATTCGCGCCATCAGCGAGTCGAGCGCCTCTTGCAGCTTGCGTATGCGCTCCTCCATCTGGTGCTGGCGGTTCTTGGCGTCTTGCGTGTACTGCTGGAATTCCTGCCTGGTAACGAATTCGCCGTCGCCCATTGGCCCCTCCATGCCCGATTCTAGCGCGATCTGCTTCAGCTTCCGGCCTGTGTGCGTTCTAGAGGTCGATGTCCCGCACCGGCGGCGGCTCTTCCCGCGACTCCTTCGCCTTCTTGAAGAGCTCTTCGAACTTCCGGGCGCGTACCTCGGCACCCATCTTCTCCGCCTCGAACGACTTCCGGAACGCCTCTTCGCGCCGCGCCGCCTCCCCCTTGAGCTTCTCCAGCCCCGCGCCGATGTCCTCGATCGTCCGCGGCTTCTCCGGTTGCTTGTAGGTAATTACCGCCTCTGTTTCCGGGTCGATCTTCAGCTCGGCCTGGCAGCAAGGGCACACCACCTCGAACAGTCTCGCCGCTTTCGCCATACAGTTGCATGTTACCGCATCGCAGCTACATTAAGAAACGTTAGTACTTGTTAATGCCGTCGCCGCCGGGTGACGGCGGCCGCCCTGCATCATCTCTCAAGCAGAGGGGCGCTTGATGCGTATTCTGCTGGCCGACGATCACGCCATGTTCCGCCAGGCGATCAGATGGGTGCTGGAACGCGATGGGTTTACGGTTGTCGCCGAAGCGCCGGACGGCGCCCAGGCCGTCACATCTGCAATCGCGGAAAAGCCCGATGTCGCCGTCCTGGATGCCGTCATGCCGGAAGTGAACGGCATCGACGCCGCACGCGCGATCAGGGCGCAGTCGCCCGGAACGCGCGTGCTCATCGTGAGCATGCACGCCGGCCGGCGCTGCGTGCTCGAAGCTTTGCGTGCGGGCGCCGGCGGGTATGTGCTGAAAAGTCAGGACGCGCGGGTGCTTGAAGAGGCCATACGTGAAGTCGCTCGCGGCAACACGTACCTGAGCGAGGGCGCCTCCGGAAACGCGTTTGCCGCCGGGCTGTCGAAACACCCGGGAAGCGGGAACTCGCTGAGCGCGCGGGAGCGCCAGGTGCTCCAGCTTGTAGCCGAGGGCCGCGCAACTAAGGAGATAGCCTTCGTGCTCGGGCTTAGCGTGAAAACGGCGGAGTCGCACCGCGGCCGCATCATGGCCAAGCTGGGCATTCACGACGTCGCCGGCCTGGTTCGCTATGCAATCCGGCACGGCATGATCGAGCCGTAGTCTCCGCCCCTCACGGCCAGACCGGCCAGGACGCGAGAATCTGCGCCAGTACTATCTTCGCGACCGTCGCCGCCGGGTATACCGATGCGTAGGCGACGTTGGCCGCGTCCGAGCGCGTCTGGTTGTTCGCAAACGCCAGGCATGCCGGCTGCGTCTGTATGCCCGACATCATGCCCATGACTGAATCGAAGGGCATCTTCAGATACCGGTGTGCGGCATACATCGTGGCCAGCGTCACCGTGAACGTAATCGCGGCTCCCGCGAGCACCAGCCGCACGCCCGATGTCTGGAGCGTTTGCAGGAAATCCCAGCCGGCCCGCGTGCCCACGCCCGCAAGAAAGAGAAGAAGTCCGATCTGCCTCAACGTGAGGTTTGCGCTGATCGGAATCGCCCAGTTGATTCGTCCCGTCCGCTCTATGTTGCCGAGCACGAGCGCCGCCAGCAGCGGCCCGCCCGCCAGCCCGAGGCGGACGGCGCTGCCTCCCGGCAGCGGGATCGGAATCATGCCGACGAGCACGCCTATGACCATGCCGAGCGCGACGGAGCCGAAGTCCATCTCCGCCGTCCCGCGAATGGAATCGCCGAAAAACTTCGAGACGTCCGCGAAGCGCTCCCGGACGGTCAGAACCCGGATCCGGTCGCCCAGCTCCAGACGCGTGTTGGGGTTCGGAACCACGTCCACGTCGCCCCGGCGGACGCGCGTGATGATGGCGTGCAGGCGGTTCTGGAGATCGAGGTCTCGAATGCGCTTGCCGACCACCTCTTTCGAGGAAACGAACACGCGCCGGTAATCCAGGCGCGTGCGGTCCAGTTCGATGTGCGTCTGGCTGCGCTCGCCGAAGATCTGCCGCGCCATCGCGTGCGCCGCCTCATCGCCCACCACCGCCACAATGTCGCCCTCGGCCAGGACCGTGTCCGACGTCGCGATGTCCGTCGCGCCCTCGTGCATTACGCGGCTCACCACGAACGTGCGCTCCCGGTGTATGTCCAGCGTCTCTTGCAGCGTGCGGCCGAACACGGCGGGGTTGGCGACCACGTAATTGGCGACCGTTATCTCGGGCGTTTCGTCGACGGCGCTCTCGCCCTTCTTGCGCCAGTACCGGCCGAACAGTTGGAAGGCGAGTATCACGCCCACCACGCCGACCGGATAAGCGATGGAGTAGGCCACCGTCGGCTGATCCGCCAGGGCGCGAACGGCGTTCGCATCCAGGCCCGCGCGCGCCCCGGCCTCGCGCAGCGTCTCGCGCGCGGCGGCGAGCGCCGGCGTGTTGGTCAGCGCCCCGCAGTACAGCCCCGCGGCCTGTGCGCCGCTAATGGCGAACGCGTAGGACATGCCGGCCGTGAGAGCCGCGGCGAACGCCAGCACGGCTATCGCCAGCAGGCTGTCCTGGTATCCGCGCTCCCGGAACCCGCGCTTGAGCGCCGGCGCCGACGCGATTCCTATGGTGTAAACGAAGATGATCAGCCCCAGCGTGGGGATCGCATCGGGTATGCCGATCTTCGGGCTGAGCGCGCCGATGCCCAGCCCCACGAACAGCACCGCCGCCACGCCGAAACGGAAGCCGAAGATGGGGACCTCGCCCACCAGAAAGCCGAGCCCGATCACCAGAAACAGCGTCAGGATCGGCGTTTGGACAAGTAGATCGACGAAAGCCTGCATTCAAACCGGAAGACGCCGGCTCACTTTCTTCAAAACACCAGCCCGAAGCCGGCGCTCACAACAAGAATCTTCAACTTACCCTCGGGATTGAGGCCGAAATCCGGCTTGCCCTGCCAGTAATCGCGCACATCGAACCGGACGGAGTACATGCTGCCCACACGCACCTTCACGCCTCCTCCGTAGTTGAACCCGAACTTGGTCACGCCGTTGCCGCTCAGCGGGCTGGCCCCGGGCGGATAGAAGCTGCTGAAGTGAACGCCCCCGGTAGCGAACGGCCGAATCGGCGCACCCTCGGAAGTGCCGTAGAGCAGGAAGTTGTACATGCCCTGGTGCGTGGACATTCCAAAGTAGTTGACACTACCCAGGTCGACGTTGCCCTTCGTGTACGCATACCCGAACTCGTGGCCGAAATGGCTCTCGTTGTTCAGCGTAAGGCGCGCCTCGAGACGGAACCCGGTGTGGTACGTAAGTTCGGCGGCGCTGCCGGCCGCGGGATCCAACGAACCCAGGGAATTGTCGCGGGTACTCGCGCCTCCGCCGCTGACCCAGATCTCGCCCAACTGCGCGAAGGCGGCAACCGAGGCAGCCAGCATCAATAAAAACGCTATGGACAACCGCTTCATGCTTCCTCCTTTTGTGTGTACCGCTGGAGAAGTACGACGTGAACTTCGCCGGGGCCGTGTACGCCGCGAACCAGAATTTGCTCTATATCGGCGGTGCGGCTGGGCCCGGTGATCAGGAGCATGGAACTGGTGAGCGCGGCCGGCGCGGGGACAAGCGAGAATAACTCGTCGAGTCCGGTCAGCATCCGGTCGAGCGGAACTACCGCGATGTGCGCCGGAGGCAGCAGCGATATCATCCGCGCCTCCTCCGGCGATGAAATCATTACCAGAGAGCCCGTGTCGGCAAGCGCGTAATCGGCGCCGGTTATGCCCGCGCCCGCGGCGGCGCAGGCCGCACGCAGTTCTTTGCGGTCCGCGATTCCGGCGCGGACGCCCTCGATGGACGCGACGCCGCATTCGGCCAGCACCGGCGCGTTCGATGCTACCGCTGTCCTGCCGCAGAGCAGCCTGGCGACGCATTCGCGCGCCGCGGCCGGGGAATCCGCCACATCCACCGTGCCGGACAGCTTTTCGAGCGCCTGCCTGAAGCTCTCGATACGTTCCTCCATGCCGGCCTGCGGAACGCGGATGCGCGCCTCCGGAGCGGCCGCGGGCGGCTGCCCTACGTTGCGCCCGAGCGCCGTGCGGGTCTTGTGCAGGATGTACTCGCGCGCCATCAGCTTCCCTTTCGCGCCCTCCACATCTGCCTGAAGCTGCGCTGCGGTATAGCAGGCAGGTCGCGCCCTTTCAGCCACGCGCCGAGCGGGCCGCGCCGGAACGGGGCGGGAATGCCGCCGTCCCCCGCGATCGCCGACGCCGCCGAGCCCAGCATCTCGTAAACCCCCGGGTGCCGCATCACCCACGACCACGCGCGGAACGCCAGCCGCTCCAGCGTCGTGCCTTTGCCGGCCGCCCTGCTCTTTACAATCTCGCTGCGCAGCGCGAGCAGCAGCTTCGGCAAGTCGATCTTGACGGGGCAGACCTCGGCGCACGCGCCGCACAGGCTTGAAGCGAACGGCAGCCACGCGTCGTGCAGCAGACCCTGGTACTGAGGAGTAATCACGGCGCCGATCGGCCCCGAGTATACCCACGGATAGCTGTGCCCGCCGATCTTCCGGTACACGGGGCAGTGGTTCAGGCACGACCCGCAGCGTATGCAGTAGAGAGACTCCCGCTTGGCCCGGTCCGCGAGCAGCTTCGTGCGGCCGTTGTCGAGCAGCACTACGTAGAACTCTTCCGGGCCGTCCGCTTCCCGTTCCCTGCGCGGCCCGGCCAGGAAAGATGTGTAAACCGTGAGCGGCTGCCCCGTGGCGCTCCGTCCCAAGAGTTTTAGAAACGTGGGCAGGTCCTGCGCGCGCGGGATCACCTTCTCGATGCCGGCGATGGCCACGTGTATCTTCGGGAGTGTGGTCGCCAGCCGGCCATTGCCCTCGTTAGTGCAGATGACCACGGCGCCGCTGTCGGCGACCAGGAAATTCCCCCCGCTGATGCCTATGTCCGCGGCCAGGAACTTCTCGCGCAGCACGCGGCGCGCGATCATGGTCTGCTTCTCTATCTCGACCTCGCGCTCGACCCCGAGCTTGTCCGCGAACAGGTCCGCCACGTCGTAGCGCGTCAGGTGCAGCGCCGGGGCCACGATGTGATAAGGCCGCTGGTGCGCAAGCTGCAAAATGTACTCGCCGAGATCGGTTTCCACCACCTCGAGATGCTCGCGCTCGAGCCGCCCGTTCAGCTCTATCTCTTCGGTGGTCATCGACTTCGACTTCACCACCCGGCGCGAGCCCTTCTCCTTTGCCAGGCCGGTCAGGAAATCCACCACGTCGTCGCCGTCGCGAGCCCAGATGACGCGCCCGCCATTTGCGGTGACCCGCGCCTCGAACTGCTCCAGGTAGTAATCGAGGTTGTCGAGCGTGTGCTTCTTGATGGCGCGCGCCTGCTCGCGAAGCTCCTGGTAATCGGGCAGGACGCCGGCCGCAACCACCTCTTTGCGCTTGTTCATCAGGCGCGCGGTGGAGGAGTAGACGGCCGATTGCAGCTTCTCGTCGGAGAGCGCGGCGCCGATCGCTTGCTCGTAGGCTTCCGGCATAGGTCAGCGCTGCGCGAGCACCTCCGCAATGTGTATGGTCCTGATCGGCAGCCGCGCGCGCGAAAGCGCGCCCTGTATCTGCATCAGGCAACTGGCGTCGACGCCGACCACGTACTCGGCGCCGGTGGCCGCGATGGCGTCCACCTTGGCCTTGGCCATGGCCGTGGAAAGGTCGGGGAACTTGACGGCGAAGGTGCCGCCGAAGCCGCAGCACTCCTCGGCGGGCGTCATTTCCCTGAGCGTGAGGCCGCGGACGTTGGCCAGCAGCCGCCGCGGTCCGTCTTTGATGCCGAGCTGGCGAAGCGCATGGCAACTGTCGTGGAAGGTTACCACGCGCTCGAACCTCGCGCCCACGTCTTCCACCCCGGCTACCTCGGTAAGGAACTTAGTGAACTCCCAGATGCGCGGCCGGATGCGGTTAACCTGCTCCAGCCATACGGGGTCCTTCTTGAACAGCTCCGGGTAGTGCTGCTCTATCATGCCGGTGCAGGAGCCCGAAGGGATGACGATGTACTCGGCGTCCCGGAAGACTCTCAGGAAATGGCGCGCCACGTCGCGGGTCTCGGCGCGGTAGCCGGTGTTGAACGCCGGCTGGCCGCAGCAGGTCTGCTCTTCGGGAAAATCTACCTCGAAGCCGGCGCGCTCGAGTACCTCGGCCATGGCGATCCCGACCTTGGGAAAGAGCTGGTCGACGATACACGTCACGAATAAAGAGACGCGGGACATCGAAGCCTAATTCTATCATTCACTCGCGGGTGAGCCGGGGCCGGAGAGTTCCTGCGCCGGCCGTCCGGCCGTAATCCGTCGTTAGCGGACGACCGCACGCGGAAATCGGCCGGCTGAGGTGCCACGAGCGGTTCGGGTGGACGATCTTCGGGCGGGTGTTGGCCAAATCGATGGATTTCGTGCGGGGCG
>Ga0123519_10006096_pt1 | contig 19049 bp, 23 predicted proteins | sample YelNatPaOPRAMG02_FD_87396 | JGI IMG/M metagenome (GOLD analysis project Ga0123519, IMG submission 87396) | Hot spring microbial communities from Yellowstone National Park - Yellowstone National Park OP-RAMG-02 (version 2) | ecosystem: Environmental > Aquatic > Thermal springs > Hot (42-90C) ... | reverse complement strand
TTGAAAAGGAAGTAGAGGCAGAAACTAAAGAAAGTAAAACTGAAAGTGAAACTAAAGAAAAGTCTTCCTATTATTGAACATCGGTGAAAAATAATTTATGTTAATCGTTAGTAAGACGCCTCTGCGTCTAACACTTGGTGGAGGAGGAACAGATCTACCTTCATATTACTCGAAGTTTGGAGGGTTCGTGGTCACTTCTAGTCTCAACAAGTACATCTACATTGTTGTTAAGGAAAGGTTCGAAGAAAGCGTCAGAGTTAGTTACTCAATCACAGAAGTTGTCAACAATATAAACAATATAAAGCATCCATTAGTACGTGAGGTTCTAAAGTTCTTGGGGCTAGAAAAACACTTGGAAATAGTTTCAATAGCTGATGTTCCTTCAAAGGCTGGTTTAGGTTCATCCGGAAGTTTCACAGTAGGCCTTCTGCATGCCTTACACACATTCAAAGGCGACAACCCATCTCAACATAGGCTTGCCGAGGAGGCATGCCACATTGAAATGGATGTATTAAAGGAGCCCTGTGGTAAACAGGATCAATACATAGCATCCTTCGGTGGTTTCAGGTGTCTTCACATAGATAAGAATGGGAAAGTAGAAGTTGAAGATTTAAAGATTTCTGAGGAAACAGTTAGAGAGCTTGAAAATAACCTTCTGTTCTTCTACACTGGCATTGTTAGAGACTCATTTGAAGTTTTAATGGAGCAACAGAAGCGCATACAAACAGACGAAGAAGCTTTAGAAGCCATGCACAAGATTAAGGAAATAGGTTTCAAAGCCAAGAAGGCTCTTGAAAGTGGGGATCTAGCTGAATGGGCAAGGCTTCAGCATGAGCATTGGATGGCTAAGCGTGGAACAGCAAACTCTATGTCGAAAAGCGTTATAGACAGGTGGTACAAGCTTGGCATTGAGAAAGGTTCTCTAGGCGGAAAACTTATGGGAGCTGGAGGAGGTGGGTTCTTGATGTTCTACGTGGAAAATAACAAGAGCGAGATTAGAAAGGCAATGGCTAAAGAGGGACTGAGGGAAGTCAAGTTCGGTTTCTCTTCAGAAGGTTCCAAAATAATTATAAACTTGTGATGCTCTATGTCTGACAACATAAGTTTCATTAAAGATTTCCTTGAGGATGTTAAGAGAATCATAGAAACAATTTCATTAAGAGACATAGAAAGCTTCATAGATGTTCTTTACAATGCATGGAAAGAAGGAAGAAATGTTTTTATAGCTGGAAATGGTGGCTCAGCTTCTACAGCAACTCATTTTGCAAGCGACCTGATGAAGTTTGTCTCTGTTGAAGGAAAGCCTAGGTTTAAGGTATACTCTTTAGTAACTAATGTTCCCCTTATAACAGCGATAACAAATGACCTAGGCTGGTCTGAAGTATATATTGAACAGTTAAAAAACATGATGAACCCTGGAGATGTTTTCGTTGCAATAAGCGTTCATGGAGGTTCTGGGATGGATAAAGCTGAAATATGGAGCCAGAATCTCCTGAAAGCTGCAAAATATGTTAAGAATAACGGTGGAAAAGTTTTAAGCCTCGTAGGTTTCGATGGTGGGGTTTTAAGACAAATTTCAGACGTATCAATTCTTGTACCCATGAATTCTACGCCTCATGTTGAAGGCTTTCATTTGGTACTCACTCATTTAATATGCGCCAGACTAAAAGAATTGATAGCCCAATCTTAAACGGGGTTGATGACTATGAAACGTATAATAGTTTGGGTTGACTGCAAAGATAAAGATTTAGAAGAAACTCTAAGGAAAATTGAGAATCACCTAAAATCTACAGGCTCATGGTATAAAATAGTTTCTATCGATGAAATAAGATGGCCCGATGAAGATAAACAGAAGTAGCAATCATGCAGTGACAAAAAGTATAAATATGGCTTCCTTAAAAGATAAGGCTGTGTTTCTCGATAGGGATGGAACAATCAACGAGCTTGTTTACTTTCCAGAGTTCGGCCTAATTGATTCGCCACTCAACCCTGATCAGTTTAAGCTCATTCCAGGTGTTGCAGAAGCTATTAAACTCTTCAACAAAATGGGTCTTAAGGTGATCATCGTCTCCAATCAGCCAGCCATAGCTAAAGGAAAGACTACTATGAAGCTTTTCGAAGAAATTAGAGCAAAGATGAAAAGCCTTCTCGAAGAAGCAGGAGCTCACATCGACGGTGAATACTATTGCTTTCACCACCCAGAAGCAAAGCTTCCAGAATTTAGAGTAGATTGCGAATGCAGAAAACCAAAGCCTGGTCTACTCCTTAAGGCGGCAAGGGACTTCAATCTAAACCTAAAAGAATGTTTTATGATAGGTGATGGTATTACTGACATGATGGCAGGTCAAGCTGTGGGTTGCAAAACAATCTTAATAGGACGCTTGAAATGCGAACTATGCAAAGTTATGGATGATCTGGGCGTTAAACCTAGTTATATAGTTCAAAACCTAAATCAAGCAGCTGAAATAATTAAGAAGGAGGTGTTACATGATGATTGAAATATTTCTAGATACAGCGAGTATCGACGAGATAAAGGCTGTTCTTTCATGGGGCATAGCAAGCGGTGTAACCACCAACCAGAAGATATTTCTTACCACAAGCAAGGGCATAGATTTCAAGCAGAGGATTATGGAAATTCTCTCACTTATAAATGGGCCATTGAGCGTTGAGCTTACAAAAACTTCAGGTAGCGATGATGAGCTTATTGAGGAAGCAAAACAATACGCAAGTCTAAGTCCAAACATAGTTATCAAGGTTCCAATGTGGGGAGACGGAAGAGGCCTAAGGATAATAAACTGCCTAAGTAGAATGGGAATAAAAACAAATGCTACATGCCTCATGACTACAAACCAGGTATTACTTGCATGCAAGGCTGGAGCCACGTATGCGAGTATTTTCTTCAACCGTATTAAAGACTCAGGAGGAGACCCTGTTCAAGTTATAAGTGAGTCCAGACGCATTATAGACCTCGGAGGATTCAAGACTAAGATAATAGTTGGAAGCATAAGGAAACCTGAAGATGTATCTCAGGCTGCCTCAGCAGGAGCCCACATAATAACCATAACTTACAAGGTGCTCATACAAATGCCATACCATTGGAAGACTGAGGAGACCATAAAGGAATTCGATGCAGCATGGCAGGAGTACATAAAGTCCATAAAAAGTAAAGGATGATTGCTATAATTCTTGCAGGCGGATATGGGAAAAGGCTTTGGCCGATGACACAAAACATAGCTAAACCTCTTCTGCCAGTAGCTGGAAAACCAGTTATAGATTACTTGGTAGAGAAACTCTCACCCTTAATGGAAAATTTTGAAAAGGTTATAGTTTTAACTAATTCAAGGTTTAAGGAACAGTTTGAAGTGTGGGCTAGACGATGGTTGCCAATGAACATTGAAGTGATATCAGATGGATCAAGTCATGAAGATGAAAAACCTGGCGCCGTGGGAGCCCTCGCCAGCATAGCACGTATGATTAACGATGACTTTCTTGTGGTAGCTGGAGACTGCATTTACGAGGATGAACTAACAGGCTTCCTAGCGTTTTACAACTCTAAGAGGCTTCCATTAGTAGCGATCTATAAAGCCGAAGACCAAAGCCAGATTAAACGAGGGTCAACAGTTGTCTTAGATAGAAACAACAGAATAACAAACTTCATAGAGAAACCTGAAGAAGCTTTAACAGATCTTGTAGGAGCTGTGTTGTATGCTTTTCCTCAAAGGATAAAAAACAGAGTTATAGAGTACGTAAGCCTTGGATTATCTAGAGATGAACCTGGAAGGTTTATAGAGTGGCTTCACAAGGCTGAACCCGTTTATGGATACATTCTAAGTGGAACAGTATGGGACATAGGAACGCCGGAAGCATACAGAAATGCAGAAAAGTACATAAGGAGTTGATGAAGTAATTTGGTCAGGTGCCTGATAACTGGTGGTGAAGGCTTCATCGGCTCTCACTTAGCTGACCTCCTAGTTAGCATGGGGCACGAAGTTTACTGCATGGTATATGCAGACACAAAGAATATAGATCACCTGAAAGACAAGATTACTATATTAAAATGTGATATTAACAATGAAGAGAACGTTAACGAAATCCTCAAAAAATCTGAGCCAGAATACATATTTCATCTTGCGGCGCAAAGCTTCGTCATGACTTCATGGGAAGACCCTTACCTAACCTTAAAAACAAACATTTTTGGAACTCTCAATCTTCTTGAAGGTGTGAGGAATATGAAACTAAGTCCTTTAATAGAGATTGTTGGTTCAAGCTCCGTTTATGGCCCTAGAAGTAAAGACGAATTACCTTTAAAGGAAGAAACGGACTTTAGACCGACAAGTTTCTATGCAGTCAGCAAGGTGGGTGAGGAGATGCTCGGCTACTTGTACGCTAAGACTTACGAAATGAAGGTGATAAGAGTACGACCATTCAACATGACAGGGCCAAGAAAGACCGGAGATGCTTGCTCAGATTTCACGAGGGGTCTTGTTGAGATAGAGAGGGGGACTAAAAAATACTTGGAAGTCGGTAATTTAGAAACTATCCGAGACTTCACGGATGGGAGAGATGCAGTTAAGGCGTTGTGGCTCCTTGCCCAGAAAGGGACTCCAGGAGAGGTCTATAGCCTGTGCTCGGGTAAAGGGTATAAGATGAGAGACATCCTAAATCTTGCTATATCTCTGTCGGGGCTTAAGGATGTTGAAGTTAGGCAGGTTCCTTGGAAGATGAGACCCTATGACGACCCGATCTACATAGGTGATAACTCTAAGCTTCGGAGGCTAGGGTGGGAGCCAAAGATCCCAATGGAGAAGACTCTGACAGACATGCTTGAATACTGGAGAAAATATCTATGATGAAGCTTAAAGATAAAATTACCATCATCACAGGTGCTGGTAGGAGTATTGGGAAAGCTATAGCTTTGGCCTTTGCAAAAGAAGGTGCAGATTTAACTGTTGTTTCTAGGACTTTAGCCGAGGTCGAGCAGACCGATAGAGAGACTGAGGAGTTTGGCGTGAGAGTCTTACCGCTTAAGGTTGAGCGCGTGAGTGGGTGCCCAGTTACAATGAAGACTACTATGCCTAAAGTTCTGTTAAAGCTGATAATGCTTGATAGGTTTATGGCAAATTTTTCATCACTAGCAACTGTATAATAGTGATGTTCAAAAGAAATAGCTAAAGGTTATGGTATATCCCAAGCCTCCTTATCCTAAAATTTCAGTCGTAATATGCACCCTCAACGAGGCAAAGAATCTTCCTCGCGTACTGCCTTATATCCCAGATTGGGTTGACGAGGTTATACTTGTCGATGGACATTCAACTGATGGAACAATTGAAGTCGCAAAAAGGCTTCGACCTGACGTGAAGGTTTATTATCAGCCTAATAGAGGCAAGGGTGATGCTTTAAAGTATGGCGTTAAGAAAGCTATAGGAGAGATCATTGTTACTTTGGACGGTGATGGAACTTACGACCCCGCTGAAATGCATAAGTTTGTTGAGGCTATTTTAATGGGTAATGATCTTGTCAAGGGAACACGTTTTAAAGGTGGGGTGCCTTTTCACATGCCCACTCACCGTAGAATGGGAAATAAGATTCTCGCCTTGACCGCCAACCTATTATTTGGTAGCAGGTATACAGACATATGCTCGGGTTATTATGCTTTTAAAAAAGATGTTTTTCAAAAAATCAACTTAACTAGCAATGGTTTTGAAATGGAGCAGGAGCTTTTCGTTAAAATAGCGAAGATGAAGCTTAGGGTAACAGAAGTTTCCCACTCTTATAAAAAGCGGAAGTACGGCGTCAGCAAGACGAAGGATCTAACACAAGGGATCAAAGACTTACTCTGGATAATCTCCTTCCGCATCCGTTCTTAAGTCACGAAGATGCTTAAAATAGTCGAGATTGGGTATCATGATCGAGAAAGGATATCTAGCGCAAGTAAGGTACCAAGCTGGAGACAAGGATTCAAAACAATAAAAATGATCCTAAGAGAAAGACCGTTCTACTCTTTTTAAGCGAATGTAATTCTTTATGGAAAGGTTAAAGGTTGCTGTGATCGGCCTCGGTAAGATGGGGGTACTTCATACTGGTATTTTAAGTGCTATGTCTAACGTGCATGTTGTTGCTGTCTGTGATAAGAAGAAGCTCATTGTTAGGTTCGTCAAGAAGATTCTAGATGGTAAAGTTCAGGTGGTGGATGATGTTAACCATCTTTCCGCTTTCAATTTAGATGCAGTTTACGTAACTACTCCTATACCTTCTCACTTTAAACTCATAAAGTCGGTATATGCGAATAACATCGCATCCAACGTTTTTGTCGAAAAAACTCTTGCCTCAAGTTATGCAGAAGCTGAGGAGCTATGCCGGCTTTCTGAAAAATTTGGTGGTGTAAACATGGTCGGCTTTCAAAAGAGGCACAGCGTTACGTTTAGAAAAGCCCACGAACTTCTAATTCAAGGAGCTATAGGAGAACCATCCCTTTTTGAGGCCTACGCTTATTCTTCGGATTTTATCGGGTTCAAAAGTGAGGAGATTAGAAAGGTGTCTATCTCGCGTGGCGGCGTCCTCAGAGATCTCGGCGCTCACGCTATTGATTTGTCACTGTGGTTTTTCGGCGATCTAGAGGTTGTGCCTCGCAATGTAAACTTTGATGAGGGAGAACGTTTTGAGGAAGGCGTTAGTTTTACAGTTCGGGGAACGAATGGCTTGAAGGGGCTCATTAAAACCTCGTGGTATAAAGAGGGTTATAGGATGCCAGAAATAGGGTTAAGGATAGAAGGGAGCAGAGGTTCATTGTTTGTTAATGATGACGAGGTTGAAGTTAAATTTACTGATGGGGCTGCGAAAAAGTGGTATAGACATGACCTAAACGATAACGTGGATTTTTTGCTCGGGGCTCCAGAGTATTACCGTGAAGATTCATATTTCATCAAACGCATAATGGAAGGAAAGTCAACTACTCCAGACTTCCTCACAGCGTCAAAAGTAGATAAAATAATTGATAGGGTTTGCCAAGAGATATGTTAATATTGGTTGGAGACAATCCATTTCATGGCGTTAGCCATCTCTCACAGGAGAGGGCTAGAGCTAGAAGCAAAGATGTGCTTAATCCAGAGTATGCGGCTTATTTAGTCGAGCTTTCAGTGGAAAGTGGAGCTGAAGGCTTTATGTTTTCGGTCGATGAGACAACCCTTTCTATCCTTCGTCTTCTTCGAGAAAAAGAGGTTGCAAAGGATTTGAAGCTTTACGCTATTACTCCAGCCGCCTATGGATATGTAAGACTTATGGCTCCGATGGGGGTAAGTGGCTTAGCAAAAAGTTTTGCAAAACAAGTAATTGTATCAGGAAATCTAAAAGCTGTAATAATGGGTTTGAAGGGAGCCATGTTTTCAGATCCAACAGCGCTCCTAAAGAGTTTTTTAAGCTACGAAATTTCTAGGATAAAATCCTCGTCAGGTAAGCATATGGTTCTAGAATCTGTGATGCTTCATGAGATTGTTACAGACATGGCTTTAGCACTCGACTTAAGGTGGCTTTTCAACTCGTATATAAAGTTCATGGAGGAACTTAAGATAACTCCTGGACTTGAAACACGCAACTTTACATATTTAATTAGCAAGTTTAGAGAGTGGGGCATCAACTTAAACGATATTGTGATTGCTGCACCCTTTAATAAGATAGGTTTTCAGATGGCTCCCTCAAGAATAGCATGTGAAAGGGCGTTGAAGCTTCTTCCCAAACAAAACGTGATAGCGATAAGTGTCTTGGCTGCAGGTTATCTAAAACCCGAAGAGGCAATAGAATATGTAAAGAGCCTTCCGAATATTAAAGGGCTCACTGTAGGCGTCTCAAAAGAAAAGCATGCTAATGAAACATTTAAACTACTAGCGCACGAGAGGCCCTTAAAGAGTGAATAAAGACTCAACAGGCATACTTTCAGTTTTACCAAAGACCCCCTTAGTATCGATTGTTATAACGTCCTATACCATTAACAGATTGAAAGGTTTATGTGAACTTTTAGATAGCTTAACTAAACAATCCTATAAGAATATAGAAGTGATAATAGTTATTGAAAAATCTAAAGAACTTTATGATAAGTTGAAAGAGTATGTTAATGATGCGTGTAAAGATTATTTATCGAATAACCTTAAGCTAATTTTTTCCAAAGATGAACTTGGAATTTCTGCAGTTAGGAATTTAGGTGCTCGACATGCGAAAGGCGATATTGTAGCTTTTGTAGATGATGATGCTATTTTATTTCCAGATTGGACTGAAAACATAGTAAAGGCTTTTTCTCTTTCCGGTGAGATAGTAGGAGTTACAGGTCCAGCCTTACCGTTGTGGGAGGACAAATCGCTAAGCTGGTTTCCCAAAGAATTTTTCTGGATTATAGGATGTAGCGAGTGGAAAGGGCTAAACTCTACGTGTGAAGTTGAATATGCTTGGGGAGTTAATATGGCTTTTAGGAGATTTGTATTTAATAAAGTCTACTTTAGAAACCTATATACTAAAGGGGCTCATCAAGAAGGGAAAATAGGGCCTGTTGGGGACGATAGACATTTCTCGCTTGAAGTTAAGAGAGCAACTAACGGAAAAATTATTTACAATCCATACATGAAAGTGTGGCATAAGGTAGACGCATATAAACTTACTTCCAAATATATTCGACGTTATTCCTTTTGGCAGGGGTATAGCGATGCCATGTTTAAATATGTATTAAAAGCGTCACACGAACGATTTAAGTCTGAATATAGCGCACTGCTTCTAATAATATCCAACTTACTTCCATCTATAATGAGAGAACTCATCAGGGATCGTCAAACTGCGTTTAAAAAACTTAGAGTGCTTATGGAAGTAGTAGCCTACTTCTCAATAGGTTATATATCTTTTTTAATACCAGGGTTAATTTACGTTACAAAAAAATTGGTATAGTACATAACTTAAGACTCAAAGTTATTGGTTCATGTGGAAAGCAAAAAAGCTTTTTTATGAGCAGGCAACGTCGACAAATGAAGATCTTGTACCGAAATCTTGGTTCAGATTTGTTAAATGTGGAAAAGACTCTGCTTCGTCGAATTCTCACCAACACCTTTCCATGGATTTTAAGGAATGTTTTTAAAAAACCAGTTGAAGCTTGGAAGCAGTTTTCAATCACTTTGATTATCCTGTTTTTAGTCTTCCTAGGCTGTTGTACATATCACCAAAATAGGGGAACCATTTAATTGGCTGGTAAATTGAATGTGTCAAAATCGAGTTTTCATAGCCACATTCCTTCAAGAGATATATTTACTAAAGAGCACATAGCCAGATATGTTTTTGCTTCAAGGTTTTGCAAAGGTATGCGTGTACTGGATGTTGCTTGTGGTACTGGCTACGGATCGTATTTCTTATTATTTCAAGGTGCTAAAGAGGTAGTCGGGGGATCTCAGCTAAAAAAGTATTACACAAGCATCTCAATACCAATTATGGCTTTCCCAAAGGGATATATGAAGGCTCTCTTGGAGAGGATAACGAGTTTTCAATGAGAGTGAGGAGTATGACGAAAAACGTATCGTTTGCAATCCAAATGTTAGAGTTCATCATAAGGTTCATAGTTACAGATTAAGGTGGTCATTTATTGTAAGAAGGGCTTTTAACATGGGTCGTTCTAGGCGTATATTAAAGAAGTATTACAGTAAGAAAAACTCAAGTGAGAATATACTTTCTATTGAGTTTCTTCTTTTGAAGAGAATTTTTTTCAAAGCTGTTTACGCATTCAAATTTCCATCTAGGAGTTAGAAAATTCTTGACGGTTTTACTCATTCTTTTCTTCGTCGCGTTTGGATATTTGTTTCCATTCGGGTTTGAAAGAAAAGTTTTAAGTCTACACTTGTTTGAGGAGGTGTGAGATATGAAGCGAATGTTAGTTACTGGAGCTGGCGGTTTCATAGGTTGGCATATGGTTAGGTTCCTAAAGAGGAAGGGGTTTTGGGTTAGAGGAGTTGACATCAAGAGTCCTGAGTTCGCGCCATCAGATGCTGATGAGTTTCTTCTGCTGGATCTACGGAAGATTGAAAACTGCAGAGAAGCCGTCAAGGATGTTGACTATGTCTTCCAATTCGCAGCTAATATGGGCGGTATAGGGTACATAACTAAAATAGGAGCCGATATCATGCACGACAACGTCCTCATAAATACTCATATGCTTGAGGCATCATTGAATGAGGGTGTTGAGAGGTTTTTCTTCGCTAGCTCGGCATGCGTCTACCCGAACTATAAACAAACCTCAGAGTTCGTACCAGGGTTGAAAGAGGAAGATGCTCTTCCAGCCGACCCTAACGAGTACTACGGATGGGAGAAGCTGTTCACAGAGATGATGTGTAGAGCATACAGAGAAGACTATGGTTTACATACGGTGATAGCCCGCTTCCACAATATCTTTGGGCCTTATGGCACCTATGAGGGAGGAAGGGAGAAAGCTCCAGCGGCACTATGTAGAAAGGTGGCGACAGCTAAGGACGGCGATTCAGTAGAAATATGGGGCGACGGCAAACAGACCAGAAGCTTCCTTTACGTTGACGACTGTGTTAGAGGGGTGTGGATGCTTGTCGAGAAAGATTATCCTGAACCATTGAACATAGGATCCGACAGACTGGTAACGATAGATGAGCTGGCAGATATAATCATAAAAATCTCTGGAAAGAAATTGAAAAAAGTATATGACTTATCTAAGCCGCAGGGTGTGCGCGGAAGGAACTCCGACAACACTAAAGTTATGAAGGTTTTAGGTTGGAAGCCTGAGGTTCCGTTGGAGAAGGGATTGGAGATAACCTATAGGTGGATAGAAGAACAGATAAAAAAAGCGAGGAAATAATGGGACTTAAAGACCATGCAAGGGCTAAAAATGTCTATATTCAAGGAATAGAGGGGATAGCATTTAAAATCGCTCCCTTCATTCCTTTCACCAAACCTTACTATATACGTAAGGCAATTTTCAAAAGCGGAACTACTTACAGAAAAGTTCTAGAAGCCGGTTGTGGAACTGCTCAACAACAAGATAGAGAGAAGAAGACACACGATCAGTTTATTCAAGCTGATGCATGTGCTTTACCTTTTAAAGAAAAAAGCTTCGATTTAGTACTTGCTCTAGATCTATTAGAGCATGTGCCCAAGTGGAAAGGAGAGAAGTTACTTTTAGAGTTGGAACGAGTATCTCAGCGAGAAATAGTCCTCAGCTTACCAATAGGTTGGCATCCCTCTCGCCATCAAGAGAATCCTTATGATGAGCATGTTTCTATGTGGTCCGTAGACGAAATTTGACAAAGGGGATTTGAACTTTATACCTTTTACATTAGATCGACTGGTGGAGAGCTATTTGAGGCAAAATTGCCAATTTTTTATCCGACCTCTATGGCTCGGAATCAAAGTGGTAGCAGGCGTTTTAACAAGTCGCCTTCAAAGCTGTGCAGGTTATATGATGGCTTATAAAATCGTAGGCGAATAATAGATGAAAGCTTCCTCAAAGGAAGAATTATCAAAAGCCTATGATCAGTGGCATGCTGCTTCTGGCGAAATAAAAGAAATAAAAAAGCGGAATTTAAAGCGCTACTTGACTATACTGAATGTGCTTAACTCCGAACCGGGTAAGAAATTGCTCGATGTTGGTTGTAGAAAGGGCATCTTTCAAATCTTGCTGGCTATATAGTGGCGTGTAAGGATGTTAAAAATGGGCAATAGAGAGAAGTTAGTATACGTAGAACCTGCTTGGAAGTACCCCCTTTCAATACGAGACCTTGTTCTTTACCCTCCAGAAGGATATAGATTTATTGCTCCAAAGGAACGAAGTGAAAGTGTCTTCAGGTTTTTAGCCAAATATGACATTTCTTACCGATTACAAGCTTTTATAGGTAACTTTGTCCCCCTCCAACTTCTCAAGAGCTACTTTAACAAACTTAAATCGCCGCCAAAGGAGTCTGTTTTAACTTATTCTCTATGTCACCTTGTTCCTCGTAAAGAACCTTGGATTTTAGATATGATAAGTGAGTTGCCTTATATTTTGGCTTGGAATGAAAAGCATCTAGAGAAGTACAAGGACAGGGTAAAAAAAGTCTTGAGTTCAAACTATTGTCGAAAAATAATTTGCAGAGTTAATAAGGGGAAAGAGGCTTTCTTGGCTACTTTTGGAGAGGAATTAGACGATAAGATAGAAGTTGTTTATTGGGGTGCCACCACTAAAAACTTTAAAAAGGAGTATGATAAAGAAAGGGTGAAAATCCTCTTTGTAAATAGCGGCAACATAAATACGGCTTTGCATTTCTATGCTAAAGGAGGAGCCGAAGTTGTGGAGGCCTTTAAGGTTCTGTCACAGGAACATAATAATATAGAGTTGGTAATTCGCTCTGGAATGCCACAAAGCCTTAAAAGGAAACTTATGCGATTAAGTAGGGTTAAAGTAATTGACAAACCTATACCTTCGAGTGAGCTTGAGAAGGAATGGCTAAGCGCCGCCATCTTTGTGCTTCCGAATCATGTAAACACTCCTGCACAGGTTTTCTTCGATGCCATGAGTTACGGTCTTCCCGTAGTGACCACGGATACCTGGGCAAATTCTGAGCTTATTGAGGATAATAAAACAGGCTTTTTGATCCATAATCCGTTATCTGCCCGTTTTCAAGAAGGATCTATCTTACATCTCACTCACCCCGAGTACTTAAAAGAAATTATGAAAGGACCTGAGCCTAAAGTTGTTGAAGGATTAGTAAAAGTAATTTCTACTCTAATAGAAAATCCAGAACTGAGAAAGAAGATGGGCGGGGCAGCAAGGTGGGAAATAGAGTATGGTAAATTCTCCCTCAAAAAAAGAAATGAGAAGCTGAAAAGGATACTGGATGAAGCTTCTATTTAAAATTAAATTAAGCTCTGAGCTGATTCGAAGGTGTTCATGGCGTTCTACTGGATAAGATATCTTTTTATTGAATTAGATGCTAGAGAGCGTTGTTTATCTTGATCGTTCCTCGTGGTACTCGAGAGGAATACTTTAAGGTCGTTTTACGATTGCTTAAAGATGCAGGATTTAAAAACACAATAAAAATAGTAACAACATTCCTAATCAGGCTTTTAAGGCATATTGTTTATGATTTTCTGAAAGGTAAAAATGCGCACGCAATAGTGATGCAAAAAATTCTTAGTCATACAATGTATGTTAGTTTGGAAGATGAAGGTTTATCGAAAGAGCTTTTCATTTATGGAATACATGAGCCTTTCTTAACCCTACTGATTTTAAATGAGATCAAAGAAGATGATGTCATCATCGAAGTCGGAGCTAATATCGGCTATTATGTATTATTAGAATGTCTTTTAATTAAAGGAAAAGGAAGGGTTATTGCACTCGAGCCAGATCCTCGTTCGCGCAAACTCTTAGAAATGAATGTTGTTAAAAATGGTTACGCCCAAAATGTTGAGATCATACCTGTTGCCATTGGTGCTAAAAGAGGAAAGGAAACACTGTTTTTGTCGAGCGCATGGAATTTGAGCACTACAGGCTTTCCAACGTCCAAAGAAAGTGTAACAAGAATAATTGACGTCAAACCCTTAGACGAACTCGTTTTAAATGAGTCAAAAATTGACATTATCAAAATGGATATCGAAGGGAGTGAGTTTAAGGTTATAAATGGTATGATTCATACCATTCTAAAATTTAGACCAAGACTATTGATTATTGAATTGCATCCTATTGTAGATGATGATTTGGTATGGGCCTTCTTTGAAACGCTTATTAATCTTGGGTATAAGACTAAATGGGCTATTCCACGCCGTTTAACATATGCAATGCTAAATGTACCGCGGTCACTATTAAATGAAACAATTGAGATTATTTTAGGACGTGCGCAACACTACTTGAAAAACATGCGCATAAAGCCTACGGAGAAAATTTCAATGGAAATGTTCGCTAAAGAGTTTTTGCTACAGGATGAAGTGTATCACGTTATATTCGCCTATGACGTTTGTACACGGAAAAGCTCTAAACAAGGCAACCGTTGATATCTCTTTTAGAGAATTCTAAATTAAGAAAAATATTATGGATTTTACTTTTAGGCCTAACTGCTACCATTTTGCTTTATCCTGTTTCCATTTCTCCTAGTTATCCTTTACCAGTCCAATCTATCTATATTTTTTCGAATTTCGCCTTATTTTCAGTGTTATTTTATGCTTGGATGCTTCTTCTTTTGACACTTCTCTTTTCTAGAAGGGAAAACACGATGGAAAAATTCGCAATTTCCCTAGTCTTTGTAATCGTGTTTGTTGAGTTTTGGGCTTTTATTAGCCCTTGGGGCGGCACCGGTGACGCAATCTGGCAAATGGCTCACATTAACTATCTCTCTCGGGAAGGCAATATACCATTAGGCGGTCATCCTAACTTTGGCTACTTTGATTTTCCAGGCCTTCAACTTCTCGCTCTTTGCCTAACAAACGTATGTGATATGCAAATATTCCCCATTCAAACAACGTTCCTACTAACGAATGCCGCCATCTTTGTGCTCCTCATGTTTACTAATTTCCTAAAAATTTTGAAAAGCCCCTTTTATGCATCACTTGGAGTCATTTTGATGATTGTGGGAAGTACAGCTGGCCTTGGGAAAATAAACTTTTTCCATCCAATAGTTTTGGCCACAACTTTCTTGTCCTTCTTTTCTCTTATGTTGAGCAGAATAAAGGATAAGCCTATCCAAAGCTGGCAGGAAAACTTAATTTTAGTTATCCTCTTTGCTGCAGCTACCATTGAATATCTGTTTACACCATTCCTCTTTTTCTTTATTCTTTTCAGTATTTATGCTCTTTACTACTTTAGGGGAGAAAAAGCGCCTGTAAATTCATTCATAGTAGTTGTACCTGCTATTTTTATTGTTTCCTGGGAAATCTATCAAACCGTCTGGTTTTTCAATACAATTGTTTCCCAATGGCCAAAGATATTGGAAGATCTCTTAGGAGGACGATTTTTCCTCGTTACAAGTCAAATTTTAACCGCGAATATAGGATTAGCATACCCTTGGTGGGGTAATATTACTAGGCTCTTTTGGTGGTCTTTCATTTTTGGATTCGGAACTTTTCTTATCCTCTGGAAGCTGCTCCATTTTAGGAAATATGAATACTCAGAAGGAGTACAACTTGGTGCTTTCCTCGGAACATTACTGACAGTTCTCGTAGGGATGATGGGAATAAGAGGGGCAATCCATGGAGGCATCGCTAGGTATCTCTGGGTAGCTCCCTTTTTCATTGTCCCAACTCTTATAATGTTTTTTTCCAGAATCAAGGTGAAAAAGCATGCTTTTACTTTTATTTACGCTAGTTTGCTTATTTTCTCATTCCCCACTTTCCTTACAAACATGCATATGTTTTGTGCCAACTATATTTATTCTCGCGAACTTCAAACTGGAATATTTATTAGCTCCATCTATGAAAAGGGAAGTGGTGTTAATCTATATAGTTATTCTCCTGTACTTCAGTTTGCTACATTTTATGCACCGGAGAGCCACATAATCACCGGTCCTGAGGCATATGGACTTGAAGAAAAGGAAATGTGGAGTGCATTCTATGGTATAATAGATAAATTCCATAATCCCCTCCACTCTCCAAATCTTTTCGTTAATTCAATTAAAGCTAAATTACAGTATTGGGAGTTCCAGAAAGTTTCTCCGGATGACCCTAAGTGGGCTAAACTTGACGAAAGCTTGCTGCAAAACAACAAAGTTTATGAAAATGGGCTTATTCAACTGTATTCACCATAAAATTAGTGAGGTTTGGAAGAACCTCCATAGAGAGAATGTAAACCCTCTCAAGCTTCCAGATCCTATAAGAAGATGAGTTTATCGAACAAGAGACCAAATCTACTTGCCTTTTGTTGAAAATAAGGAAGTCTTGGAGCTTGGTTGTGGATACGGCTATACTGCATTCCTATTCAGTAAGAAGGCAAAAAGCGTAATTGGAGTAGACATAGACAATGAAGCTATTGAAAAAGCAAGAAGTAACTATCGGAACATATCGAATCTAAATTTCATTAGAGAAGATGCCTTGAACTTCCTTCAGAAAAACTCAACAAAGTTTGACGTTATTGCGTTATTTGAATTCATTGAACACATCAATGCAACGAAACAGAAGGAACTGATAAAGAAGATACATGATGCATTAAAACCAGAAGGTCAACTCTTCCTTTCAACACCAAATGGAAAATTAGTGCCATTTTACAGAAAAAATCCCTTCCATAAACACGAACTAAGCGTTAAAGAGCTTTTAGAACTTGTCAACGAATATTTCGAGGTAGAAATGTTAAAAGGTCAAATTCCTTTATTTTGGCTCTTCATCCCTCTTCCATGGGATTTACTTGAAAAATTTTGGATAGTGCTCGGAATCTACGAAAAAATCCACCAAATCAGAGACGATCCGGAGAATTCAAGAACAATCTTACTCCGAGCTAAAAGGAAAGCAAGAATTGAGCAGTAACTCAAATTGTACATGCAAAGAATCACGTTCACTTCGTGAAGCAAATTTGATGTTTCCCACGAATAAAAGCTTCTTGGAGATAATAAGATGCGCGCTCGAGGGCTTAAAGCTGAAGGAGAAACGCGCGGGATCTTAAAATGGTTAAGAAGAGAACTCCGAGAATTGCACTAAGGCTTCTTCGAAGGCCTATTCAATATCAACGTTCGAAACTTTTCGAGTTCTTCATTCGTAGTTTCAATTTAGGTAAAGAAACAATCTGCCTCGACATAGGGGGAATTACAGAAGGCTTCGAAAGCTTGAGCTATCTTTGTAGAGCTATCAGTGTGAATCTTGAGGTAAGAAAAAGAGTAAAACAGTGGAATTTGATTATTGCCGATGGACGATATTTGCCCTTCAAAGAAAAAAGCATTGATATAGTCATGTCCAATGCACTCCTTGAGCACGTAACTGAAGGCAGAGAGAAGCTAGTTCAAGAGGTTAGGCGAGTTTCTAAAGGTAATCTATTTATGTCAGTTCCTTATTTTTATTCATTCTTCGAACCACACTACCTTCTCCCTTTTTTCCAATTTGTACCCGAATCCATAAAGAGATTTTTGCTCTTTAAATTGGAGGCTGAAGATCAGATGGATGAGCAAGGAAAATTATGCAGAAATTCACTTATTCAAAAAATCACAGCTTAAACAACTATTTCCTGAAGCACAAATCTACACTTTAAAAGTTTACTTGTTACCAGTGAATTTGATCGCTTTAAGGAAAATTTGATATTAGTTAAGTACACGGCGCACGTATAAACTGTTTAAATAACGAATTGATCATTTATAAAAACAGAAATGTAAACAGACAATGAATTAGAGGCTTGACGGTGGGCATGGAAAAGCTTTGTGGAATCAAATTTAGCTTGCTTAGTGTTAGAAAAATGATTTTGCTCCTTCTAAGAAAAGACCCCTATAAAATTCTATTACTAGTTTTTGCTATGTTTGTAAAAGTTGTAAAAATTGTAATTTTTTAGCTTTTTAAGGCATTTTATTCTTTTGGATTTTTAATTTTACAGAAGATTGCAAAAAATTGTAAAAGTACTTTTCAAGGCTTCCGCTATATTATTAGTTCAAAACAACGGCTTTTTTTCTCTTTTAGCTTGTTTAATTCTGTTTAAAAGAATCTACCTTTGCCATTGCGTTAAGCTTTGCCTTTATATACTTAGAGAAGGAGACTGTCAACTTAAGGCCACTCACGATGCTATCCATCTTTCTGAATAGGAACCTCAGGTTCCTATAACCTCCTAGGAGTGGATGAGAACCTAGGTTCTCATTTGGAAAACAAACGTTGAACTGTCTTATCCTTGTAGTGCTATAACTTCTCCACTCTTCACTTCTCTAGCTGCCCATAAGTAAGCTTTCTTAGCAAAATTAAAGATTATAGTTTCATCTGCAGCTATAAAACCTCTTCTCTTTATTTCAATGTTGAGAAGAAGTTCACCAGCTTCTAAATACCATTGCCTTATTGCTTCTCTACTCACTTTATAACCTAATCCTTCTAAGAATTCCTTTACTTGAGCTAAGCTTAATCCTAGAGTATAAACTTTAACTCCAATTGCCTTTACAAAAGGGTCAACTCTTCTCCTAGGGAAGATTTTTCTATCACTGAACAAAGAATATGGCTGACCTATGCTCACCTAATTTGCATGTCACCTAAGTATTGTTCGAGGATAAGTGTAACTTTAAGCCTTAAGTTGATAGTCTCGTCAGATGCTTCAATTTCGCGGAGAGAAAAAAGACAAAAGCTCTAGAGAATCATTGCTCACGGCCTTGAAACTAGTAAATAAAATTCTCAACATTGCTATTGTAGTTAGTGTACTTTTAGTTTTTATCATCTTCGGAGTTTTCGTCTGGAATATAGTTCAAGTATACTCTTCTATTTCTATTGGCAAGCCATCAATAAAGTTTTCAGATTCAAAAGTTGAACTACCAATAAATATCTCAAACCCAGGGCCATTTTCAATCGATGAAATTAGTGCAAAAGTTATTGTTTTTGATGAATACAGTGTAAAGATCTTAGAAGGTGCTACTGAGCTACTAAAAGTTGAACCAGCTTCAACTCTTCAAACTAAGATTGTTATGAATTTAAACGTAAGTAAGCTATCCGTTGAAACTATTGAGAGACTTTTAACGGAAAACGAAAACTTATCTGTTAAAGCTAACGTTAGTATATCAGTCCTTCCAGTTGTTAAAGTAACTGGGAAATTTAAGTACGAGCTTCCTTGGGGCGCACCACTGCATGAACTTAAGATAGAAAAACCAAAAGCTAGCTCTTATAATTCTACGCATCTTCAAGTCTTACTTCCAATCTCTTTTAAAAACGAGAATAGATTCATGCCAGTAGATACAAAAGTTGAAGTAAGGGTATTCAACGCAACTTCTAACGTGCAGGTTGGTCTTGGTTACATAAACATAAAGGCTTCTCCCACTTCTTCTTTTTCAGGAAATCTTACAACCCTCGTAAAGCTTGATAGAAGTACCGTTAGCCTACTCTTTAACGATAAGTTGTTAAGATTTAGAGTTGAGTTTACTGGAACTTACGAT
>Ga0123519_10006090_pt1 | contig 19060 bp, 22 predicted proteins | sample YelNatPaOPRAMG02_FD_87396 | JGI IMG/M metagenome (GOLD analysis project Ga0123519, IMG submission 87396) | Hot spring microbial communities from Yellowstone National Park - Yellowstone National Park OP-RAMG-02 (version 2) | ecosystem: Environmental > Aquatic > Thermal springs > Hot (42-90C) ... | reverse complement strand
TTGATGCTCTAAAGACAACATCCACCAAAGAGAAACGCGTTGTCCGCTGGAACTCGTAATGAAGAAGCGCCTGCACAAGACGGTGTGCAATATACACTTCGAGTGTCAGATACCGAGACAGTTCAAGGTCCGAAGCGTTTCGTCGTGAGAGGCTACCAGCATCCATGAGAACGTGCACTTTCTGAACTGAACCATCAAAACCTCGCTCCAGGTCAGCAACGTTTGTCGTGCATCCGCCAGGTCCAAGGCCTATGTTTCGAACGGAGATTCGAGGGAATTCTAGGCCAGTCAGCTTAGGTATTGTGCTGCGACGCTGAGGATTTCGATGAAGAAAAACCAGTAGCCAGGAGAGACGGCAGGGTATGCTCGCCCGCACCAAGGCACTGGTTTGATACAGTTCAGCAGTCCACAAAGCCTGGTGCACCATGTTTAACCATTCAATGGGAGCGACTCCCCCGTTCGGCTATTCAGCAACGATCATGCAGTTCCATAACTCGATATGACTGAGTGTACGTGATAAGCGACGTCAACGCTGTCACGGATGCTTCGTACTCCTAGCACCTCGATACCACTGCTGTTCAGCCCAAAACCCGAGCGTCCACGGATCCGCTGACTCGCCAGACATCGAGTGAGCACAGTTCGGATTATAGTGAGTTGCCCTCAACGATTTCAGATCGCGCTTGTGTAACCTAGTGTGTCTCCCGGGGGCCCGTCCTGGCCCTATGCACCCCCAGCTGGTACACGAAGGCCTGCCACCAGCGTCGACCAAAGCGTTAGAGGAATCCGGCGATGAGCGCGACCTCCGAACGCAGAGCGCTCCCGTCGCAGGTGAAGCCCCTTGATGCAGCTCCACGGAAAACTAGAAACGCTGGAGCGCTCCATGATCGGTGTACCGTAAGGACACCCTCATCCTATATCGACCAGCACGTGGAGCCGGACGCGGTCATGCACCGCTGTAGGCTTTGACGCTGCGCGGTCGGTAACGCTGCTCGATGGGCGATGTGCTTGAGAGGCGCACCTCATGACTGCTTGGTTGTGGCGGCAACGACGATACAGCCTTGAGGTCATGCGACGTTGACAGCTGCGCGCTGGTCAAACGAACAGGCATATATGTGTCGCTTGTTTGAGACGATTGTTCGTCCTAGTTGCGCACGATGTTCATAGAGCTGACGGATGCGTAGAACAACGAGAACGTCATCGAGCACTCGAATGCAACGAGGCATGGTTACCCTCTTCATCCAGTATCCAAGTGCTGGCAGGCGGCCCCAGGTGTCTGGTTTCTCAAGTGGTGTTCGCGCTCCTCGCATTGTCCAAAAAGATCCACACGCGCCTCGTTGACGTTTCGATTTACCGCGATTTGGTTACTGGCTGACGATCCAGTCGATGCTCGTGAATTTATTGTCTGGGAAACTTGGCATTCATTAGGCGTAGAGAGCGAACACCTCGCGATGGAGTGAAGCACACGCGCGCGAAGCAAAGACTCCAAGATGCAAGCGCGTTGGAATGTAACGCTGCAAACCAGTCGAGCTTCCTCGCTCCGTCCGAGCACTGCTCCAGCTCGTTCCGCAAACAGGAAAATGCATGCACTCGTAGCGCTATCAGTGCCCATTTCCGTTCCAGAAAGAGCCTCACTTTCCGTCTGAGACTTTCTCCCGCATCGTTACGAGTTCCTCGGCGCTCGTCGGATGCACACCAATCACATTATCGAAATCTGCTTTGGTGGCGCCCATCTTGAGCGCAATGGCTACCGACTGGATGATTTCCGGAGCGGCGTCATCGACCAGGTGGCAGCCAAGCACGCGTTGCGTCCGACGATCAACCACAAGTTTCATGAGCGTCTGGCGATCTCGCTTCGTGAGCGTATGCTTCAACGGGCGGAACATCGATCGATAGATATCGATACCCGTGCCGCCTTGTTCAGCGTCCAGCTCCCGGGCGCGCGCTTCCGTCAGGCCTACCATTCCAATAGGGGGCACGCTGAACACCGCCGTCGGCACCATGTCGTAGCCCGGTGCCCGTGCTTTGCCGCCAAAAACCGTATCCGCAAAACAGTGACCTTCGGCAATGGCTACTGGCGTCAAGTTCATTCGATTCGTGACATCGCCGACCGCATAGATCGTCTCCACATTGGTTCGAGAGTATTCATCCACGAGAATATGCCCCCGGTGTTGATCGGTTTTAATACCTGCTCGCTCCAATCCGAGGCCCTCGGTGTTCGGGTGCCGTCCAACAGCGAGCAGCACCTGGTCAACGATCAGTGTAGAGCCGTCTGTGAGATGCGCTTTCAAAACGCGCCCTTCAGGTGCGCTCGCATCCGGAATAGCCTCCACTGCTTTCAGGTTACACCCAAAGCGCAAATCGATACCGTCTTTGCGCATCTGCTCGGCGAGAAAGTGGCGAACATCATCATCAAACCCGCGCAAGAAAAGCTTCCCCCGGTGGACCTGCGTCACCTTAGATCCGTATCCATGGAATATGCATGCAAATTCTGTGCCGATGTAGCCTCCGCCCAGGACCAAGATAGATCGAGGAAGATGTTTCAGGTAAAAGCAGTCATCGGAATGGATGCAGAGCGCAGCACCCGGCAGATCTGCTAAGAGGTTGGAGCGGCCGCCCACGGCAACGAGGATGTACTTGGCGGAAAACGTTTCGCCACTCGCAAGGCGAATCTTGTGTGCGTCGACGAACTCGGCTCTTTCGTGAAAGATGCGCACATTTGCCTTTTCCAGGATGCGTTGATACACGCCATTCAATCGCTCTATTTCTGCGTCCTTGTTGTGAATGAGTCGCTCCCAGTCGACAGGATCTAGCTCGCTTTTGGCCGGAAGATCCCAGCCATACGCACGTGCGTCTTCAAACTCGTGCAAATAATGGGACCCGTACGAGAAAAGCTTCTTCGGAATGCAGCCTACGTTCACACAGGTGCCTCCCAGCCGACTGCTCTCAGCTAGTGCTACGCGAGCGCCGTGATTCGCGGAGACTCGCGCGGCGCGAACGCCCCCAGAACCCCCGCCGATCACAAACAGATCAAAGTCGAAGCTGGTATCCGGTTGATAATGCATCGCGAGCGCTCTCTTAACCTTCGACCCGAAGCCTAAGCGCAGGTCGTCTCCAACGTGGTTGCGAACGTTTCGATGAGCGCTGAACGAGCACAGCTGCGCACCGCAAAACTTTCCCCTGTGCTTGTAGGTTCGTCCGATCGCCTCCGACAGGTAAGCAGAACAACTTGCTTTGAAGTAACTGATCGATGGAAGTGTCGCAAAGGAGACTTCCGCTGTTCTCACAAGCCGCTGAGACGAACGCATAACGACAAGCGTTCTTCGGGGAGTGCAGGCTGGCCACGAGCGGCCGCCGCACACCCACTGGACCCCGACGAGCGCATACGCATGCAACGGCGGACGGTGGCCCGTACGAGACTCTGGAACCCTGCCTTCGGCGGGGCGGTGTTCCAACTTGGAGCCTTTCTTGCAACACCGTGCGACCCGAGGAGTGGTTTACGATCGGGAAAAGCTGAGCTATGCGGTGCGAGCCGTCCGAAACAGCTCTTCTAGAACCAGGATCAGCATGTCCATACGTATGTTTAGGTGAGCGCCTAGAGCCATTTCGCGAACGCTACAACACAATAATGTTTTGAACAGACGCACGTTCGATAACGGCATCGAAAACGAAAGCGAGACGGGAATGCAACTAGAAAGCAGGTCCACCTTTCGTCTTCTGGACGTCGCTGAGCTCAAAGTGCTTGCAGCGTTTCAGAACGCGCTGAACGATGCGTTTGCACTCGACGCACTGCATTTTCACAACAATCTTCTTCGTCGTCTTTGCCTTTTTGCGGAAAACAGGTTTTGTCTGCCCGCCGTAACCGCTCTGCTTTCGATCATACCGCCGTTTCCCCTGTGCGTACAACGAGTCCTTTCCCTTCTTGTACTGGACCTGCTTGTGCAGGGTGTGCTTCTTACAAGCACCTGGACAGAAAGTCCGCCGCGACTTGGGACATATGACCATGTCGGTTTGATGTCGTACACAGAGTGCTGCACGGGGGCGGGCTCAGCGCGTTGTCGAGTCGAACGCGACGTCCAGGGTACCGGTTACACCTCGAGAGCAAAAAATCGGACTGTCTAGTGTGGGTAGAAGCGAAGGCCGGTGTGCGCGCAGTTCACGCCGCGCGGCCAGTTCGTTTAGTCCGTAAATATACCAAAATATTTATGAATAGACAGGATTGTTCTGCTGGTGTTCCGCTCGCGACGTCGTCAGCGCACCGACATTCCACAGCGCAAGCGCTTTGTTCGGTGCTTGGATCTCTGTTTCGGTAACACGGTGTGTTCGAGCGGTACCATGCAGATTTTCGTGAAAACCCTCACAGGCAAGACTATAACGTTGGAGGTTGAGCCCTCTGACACTATTGAGAATGTGAAGAGCAAGATTCAGGACAAGGAGGGAATTCCGCCCGACCAGCAACGGCTTATTTTTGCGGGAAAGCAGCTTGAAGACGGACGCACACTCAGCGACTACAACATCCAGAAGGAGAGCACGCTGCACCTGGTATTGCGCCTGCGAGGTGGGCTCATCGAACCTAGTTTAGCGGCACTCGCTAGACAGTATAACTGTGAGAAGATGATATGTCGGAGGTGTTACGCACGGCTGCCGGCGCGCGCGCACAACTGCCGGAAGCGAAAGTGTGGGCACTCGAGCAACCTGCGGCCAAAGAAGAAGATCAAGTAGAGACACTCAGTGTTCAAAAAATTGGTGTCGGTGGACGTGGGATGTGCGGTGTACCAGCCAGGACGCCGTGGAAAGCAGCCTCGTTGCGTGTATGTGCACAAGTGCCCGTGCGCCGAGTTGCCCGCGCGTGGGCACGAAGCGCGCACCTTGCTCTGCAGCTTGCTGACCATCGCTACCTAGTTGGTGTAAAATGCTTCGTTTGGCCTCCATTTTTTGTACATCAAGTAAGAACCCTTCGTTTACGCGGGAAAGTGCACTTGCTTGCCATCGAGCAGGAAGCTCACGCGAGCTCGCGACTTTCCCGCGCGCTGCGTTATTGGTGCCGGGCACCGCCCAGTATTCTCACGGGCTTCCGATCGACGCCTGGATTCCAAACTACGCCGAGCAAGTGCCGTTTGCCATGCCAGCTTTTGCAGCTTCCTTGTTTTCCGCTCTTGCGCTTTTGCAGCCAACGCGGCGGCGTGCGCGAACTCCTTCTCGCGAGCATCGCTGATGCTCTGCTCGAGCATGCTCGCCACGCGATGTGCAACTGTTTGCTCGGTGTGCTTGTCGACCCATTTGCGATCAGCGCGCTGATGACTTTCATCTTTCACGACGCCACTCTTTGCTCGTTTGATCAGGGCAGCAAGCCGCTGTTTGCGTCTAATTTCTTGGCCCGTACCCTGCAGAACGACTGCGTGCATCATTTCCCGTAACAGTGTGCGAGCGTATGTAGCGTTGTTTCTCGCCGTCGCTATTCTACGCCAGAGAGCGCCGGGATCTGCTGTACGACTTAGATAGAGCCGACGCACTTGTCTGAGTGCCCGTAGGATTTGCGGGTGCGAAGCGTGTTCGAGAAAATCAGCGAGACCCGGAACCAGCTCGCTGGAACCGTGGCTGGCCACATCCGATGATGTGTCCACGGAAGAGGCCAGTTCGGATGTGTTTTTCGTCAATGGTGGAAAGTTGGCAGCAAGTTCCGCAAAATCCTGTTGGTTGCTGGGCTCATGAGCCGGCGTTGCTGGCCATGGGGATGCTGCGGACCCCGCCTGAGCACCCTCTACAGCTGGTTTCGGTGTCGAGGAACCTAAACGCGTTCGCTTCGGTTCCGGCACCTCGCAACTGGAGTGGCAAGTCTCGTCTTTGGCAGAGCCGGCGGACTGCGACTCGGGTCCAGTGTCCTCTGCTGCGGTGTGCAACGTCACCAGTGACTCAGAAAGCGTCTTGGGGTTCGCTTTCCTCGACTCAGGCGTTTGCTCGACTGTGTTCGCTAAGCTTTGCTGACTCGCTGGTGCCGAGCGTTCACAGCGCCCGGCTGTTTCCTGAGAGGTCTCGTTCGGTGCCGCGCGCTTTGCCGGGCCCACCGACGCAGCACGGCGGAAGTGGAGCCACAAAGTTCCCGTGCGCGACTTGTAAAACACATCGGCACTTTGCGGCTCGATGCGTACATGATTGGGTAAGATAATATCTGTCGGTGGACGATCCTTATTCCCAGCAACGCTGACGCTCACTCGCGTTCGTGTGGCCTGGATCTCGAGTCGTTGCTCGGGCGTTCGCCGAGGTACACTCACTCGAAGCCGAACCTGGTCCTCTTGGACTTGTAGTGACCAGGGGTTCCCGGCTGCCATCGTCATCAGAGACAATGGAACAGGCAGCGCCCCGTAAAACACGCTCCTGCTTTAGCGAAACGTCTGCTTGCAGGCGGCACGGCACTCAAGGAGGTCGAAACTCCGGAAGCAAAAGAGCACCAGGTTCTGTATTGGCCGCCACGCTCCTGCCTGTGGACGCTACTGAAATCGGCAGCGTGCGAGACTCGATTCAGTCCAAGTGTTGATTATGGATGAGATTTCATCATCTCTAGCAGCACAAATGGAGAGGTATCGCGCACATCAGGCGCAAGCGGGACTATACAGCGACCTTTGGCAGTGGTAAGATTCCAGGGCGCTCTCGGCGTCGTTCGTGGAACGCGTGTCCCTCCATTCGTTGTTTCTTTCTATGACTCTTTTACGATCGCCTTTTCTGGTAGATTCACAGTCGGCTGGAATCTAGGCTCGGCTCGGCTCGGAGGGAGCGGTGTTGCCTGGAGGTCAACAACCGCAGCACATTGTCTGCTGCATGCCGAGAAGCGCGTAGGTGACGGCAACGGCACGGCGCTTGTGACTCACACATCCGGCCGGGAGTCAGACTGCGTAGCCTCGAAGCGCGACCCAATCTCGATACTTCTCGTTGACCTGGAATATCTTGATGGCTGCAAACCGAACCGCGAGGTATCGAGCATTGAGCAAGCAGCGCTGGGCTCTGCATTCTGAAGAATACGACCTCCTACGAAACGTTACACATCAGTCAGTTGAAACGGGGACGAACACGCAGTTGCTGCTCTCAGTCTCTCTCTCTCTACGGTAGCTGGCGCAGCAGCACGTGAAATATGTGCATTGGGGGAAAAGATCAGTTTGTGCAAGCACGCTGGACGGACGGCATCCAGTCGTCTAGGCGAACGTGACCGTCTCTATGGAGCAGCAGCAGCAGCAGCAGCGCCTTCATGCTGCGCGGGTTTGAGGAACGTTCGCTAAAAGCCACAAACATCGCCAAAGAGGTTTCTCCAGCCCGCGACGATCGATATCTCTAACCGGGGATGCTCTTACGCATATTCCAGGCTCTTGTAAAGTATAGTTAAGGATTCACTCCACTTAGTACCGGGATGACTTCTCCGTAACGCTAACGCATCATGTATCTGTCAAGACATGCATACTTGCGTGCTTGCATATGTGGATACGCTGGCCCGTGCTCGCCATGGCGATAACCGGCCGTGGTCCCGTTCCTCTCCTACAAATCGCGTAGCATCCAAAGCACAGAGACAGCGAGTATGTCGTTGGTGCAGCCGCTAATGAACTTGCTCGACCTCTACGTCGTGGCTTCAGTGCATCGCGGCTTTTGCGGTCGATGCCCCGGGGCTCGTGTCCGTTTTCGCGCACCAAAGCGTCCGAACAGAGCGGTTTGAAAAGCTTCGCTGCAAACGAGTCCGGTAATCAGTCACTTGTGGGTTTCGACGATCGATTCGGTAGCTTCTGCCAGGAAGCCAAGACGATTCAGAACACGCTCTGATCTTCGTTCCATGCTGCGAGGGCGCGCCCATAGACCAGAGCTGCACGCAATTCCAGCGAATTCAGGGATCCGATCATCATCAGCATCAATAATAATAATAACGGCAGCGGAAGGCGTCCTCGCTGAACCTCCCAGGTACGGCACCTCCTAGTCGACGCTGAATACGGACGCCGATGTCGAGGGAGAGGGACGTTCTCCGAGCTCGGCGCCAAGGTGGGTCGATGGTGCTGTCGCCAAGTCGACCGAACGGAGCACATCCGCCCAGGCGATCAGCTGCTGGCACCTTGCACAATGCACCGACTCTGGGAGCAAGCGCTCTGCACATGCATACTGTACAATGCACTGCAAATGAAACGATGCGGTACAGTGGAGGCAGTAGCCGGTCGCCTGCGGATACCGCTTACGACGGCCTTTTTCAACAAACTGCTCACGAGTAAAGCAGACGCAACAAAGCGTTGACAAGTCTCGGCGGCGATGAAGACTGCCGATGCCGTCCGGCTGCTTCGCCACGGCCTCCACCACGGACACATCGCGGAGGATCCGTACCGAAAGGGGCAGTGCAGCAAGCCACCGCTCACTCACGATACGTGGCTTTTGTTGATCACTCGTTCGGTGTCGGTCCGGCACCACGACACGCAAAGCGATGCAACACCACGGGCGCATGGCCAACAACCGCGCTAGCACCTGCAACCGGCCGGCTATACCATACGGCTGCTTGATGCTTGTTTCTGAACCAAGCCCAGCTTGGTGTTGTCGCTGCGTTCGACTGTTCCGAGGGTGCTGCCACTGCCACTCGAACTGCAGTGCCTGTACCTGCGAGCGGAAACCCTCGACGAAAATCAGTAATCGCCAGGGCCTAAACGCCCGAGTCCGATGCGCACCAGCCCCCTTCAGTTCTCCGTTGTGTTGACGTAAACGGCGCGACGGGTCGGTCGTGAAACCAATGTACGTCCTGTTACGCGCCCTTTTATCCGTTGACTCAGAAACAAGCAGGTAGCAGCAGTATCGCTCCGTGCTCGACGCCTCGACTTGCGTACCGCCCTCGCCTGAATCGTCGTCAGCAAACGTGCAACTGCTGAACTCGTCATGGAGACCGTAGTCCGCTTCTGTACCAGAAAATCGAGCAACAGGGTCTAGTATCATGGACCATGAGATCAATCTCAAACGTCCGTCACGTTCGATTCGTCAGTTTTCCCACGAAGATACCAGCGAGACGCCCCCGAGAGCGAACCCATTCCCCTCGTATCGATCGATCGATCGATCGATCCGTACCGCACATCCAGTGCGCAGATCGGCGCGAATCCGCAACGGCCGGAACACCGCCGGTGTCCTTGGCGCGAACGCACGCAACCACACGCGATGATGCACGCATCGCGTACGTTGCCTTGGATGCTGCTGCAGTCGTGCGTTTGCAGCGCGTGATGGAGCTCGACCTCGCCCAAGAGACGCTAGAGCGGAAGCGGGTGAGCACGCTCGTGCGCTGCGCTCTTCAACGACTGGAAGCAGAGCTGCGAGCTGGAACAGACACCGTCGCTGGAAGAGACGGACGATTCCCGAAGCTCACGCCGACTGCTTCGCGTGCTTTAACCTATTACATTCGTTTGTTCACTTTAGAGTGCCTGCAGCGCTCTATTTTGGAAGCGGAGATAGAAGCTGGTGTCGGTGATCGAGCAGAGGAGTCGCTGGTGAACCTTGCAACAACCGAGACACCCGAGGACGTCGGCAGCAGGCACGTGTCGGCGGTGGAAAGCTCGAGGGTAGTCCGGGTTCAGCCCGAGCACGTGTTGCGCGTTATTCCCCAGCTACTGCTGGACTTTTAGTGTTGGAAGAATTGCAACTTCAGGTGACAGAACTCGCAAAGTACCCCATGATACCAGATCCGCGAGCGTTCCAGCTACGCCACTGCCGAACACCGGTACGACTCGATGATGCTGGCGCGATGCACGACGCTCTTTGTCTGCTAAAGCGTCCGATGACTGAATACTGCAGCGATCAACGATAGCGCCAATACCTGCACCTGGGTTGAAATTGATCTGCGCGTCCGCTGCACGTACACCCTGTCACTGGAGGTACTCGAAGATACTGCGTAGCCGCGTACGCGTCACCAATCCGGTCTCAGCCATCGAAGTGACGTCCATGGTCAGATCTAAAGGCCGCCGCAGACCGCTCTCCGCTGAAAGGCCGGGCGTGATTCGCCCGGCTGCCCGATGACGGTACTCGCTCCATCGTGTCGATAAGAGACGCTGGGCGAGCGCAAAGCGATTCGTTGTTTCCGGGCACGCCAGATGAATGACGGTGGCTGTATCAGCATCCATCGTGACGCGCTCGCATCGAATAGCAGTGGCGACCTCGACAAGTGCCTCGGCCAAGTCATTCGACCATGACATATTTCGAATCTCATCGGTGAAGAGAACCAGCGGCTTTTCGTGCGTTTCGATGAGAGCCGAGCGCAGAAACGCGATCGCTTTTCCATCTTCATGCGGTTGCATACCGAGCGTTAGAATAAGTGATGTACGGGCAATAACAAGATCAGGGTGGTGTATGTTTTGCAAGGTATCCTCCATTTCTACTTTGTAGTGACCATACGGATTGAGCGGTCGGCGTGGGGCATCCGTGGTATACGGCGGGTGCGGCGGCACGCCATCGAACACCTGGTCCGTCGATATCGCGACAAAGCGGCACGAACTGCGCTCCGCACCCTCTACCATGCCTGCGAGCTTGGTTGCCTCTGCTGCGTAGAGAACATGGTCAACGATTCCAGAGCGAATGTCGTCTCCGCCTGGGCCTGCGGCACCACCGTGTTTCGGAACAACGCAAAAAACCACCGTGAGCAACGGTCCGATTTCCGTGCTTGCTCGCTGAATCAGGTCTGAAGTAGCGCGTCTATCAGCGGTGTCTAGGTAAAACCATCGTACGGAAGGAGCTTTCGACCCAACCGGTGTGCACACTGACGGTCTTCGAGTGCGGTAGGTCGCCCAGACGGCACGAACGCCACTTACAGTTGGCGTTTCCGCAGCTTCGGCTGCCGCCCGCACAAGAGCGGAGCCAAGTTCACCGCTACCGCCGATCACGAGCAGACCACGCTGGCTCTCAGCGCTGCCATCATATGGGCGATAAACAGCACGAGCTCGCGAACCGTTCATACCAGAAACCGCAAGCGTGCTGCTGCTGCTGCTGCTGCTGCGGGTCAATGGGGCTTCGCTTGTGCGTTGCTGTTCGCGAGCGCTCGCATCAACGACGAGTGCTGTGCCAGGTGTCGCTAGTAATCGTGCAACCGGTGTTTTCTGGTGCGTGTAAACGCTCCTCAGCCTCCAGAAGGACTATACGTTGGTATCTGCTCCACAGGCGCGCGACAGCTCCACCGCAGCCTCCCGATATCGTATGCGGTATCGACGGCAGCGATCGTGTCGGTGCCCAGGCGGCAACGCTCCGTAAACCTGCAGTACGCGCTCGACTGCACCGTGGTGCATTCGTCTTTGGCAATATTCTCTAACGACGAGGCATGTATCGATGTGGTGCAGGTGCCGTCAACCAGCGGGACACCTAACTCGCTGGGCAGCTCAACCAGTGCGTTCTCCATGCTCGCGACTCACCGATGCCCAGTGAGCCGACGCAGTTCGCAGACATCCCTCGGGTCCGGTCGTGCATTCCAAACAAAAGTCACCGAACGATGCGCTGCTGTGCGTCGCGGGCGGTCAAGCGTAACGACGCGATGCCATGTGATGCGAAAGCAGTCGGAGGACGAGCTAGAGCCGGGTTGCGCTCGCCATGAAGATCCTCCGATATGCGAGGAATGTTTCCCAGGTCGTTGTAACGCACCGGATGCCTGTCTTCAATAGGAGAGTATTGGCCATGAGCAAATCCGTGCGACGGTCACGAAGAAACCGGCTCGATGTTTTGAGCTGGGCTCGAATCGATGCACATCGAGGGTTGCTCATGGTCTCGCATCAATGACGCCGAACTGACTTTCGGAAAGTGGCACTGACGTCCAGCAGCGTCGCAAACTTTGCCCCCAGTGTAGCATGCGTAACATCGAAAAGGTTTCTCCGCAAGCACGAATCACTCCCAGGAGCATTTCAACCGATTTTCCTGGAGTATCGCGAATGCCTTTCAAAAGTCGAAAGCAGTCGCCAGCAGTTTACAGAAGTGGCGAGTGACCCGCCCTGGACAGAACGTCTCCACCTGACGTGCGGGCGCCATCCAGATCATTTGGACCGGCTATCCACCACTGGTTTCAAATTCTCTCGTACAAATCCACTGTAAAAGGTTGCCGCACAAAAATCTGTCTCGTCAACTCCGAAAGTCTCTTCTCCATCACCGCGCATCTCCTTATGTTGATTGCTGCGTTCAAGTCCCGGTTCACGAATTCCACGAGTTTCTTGCCGTTGGTTTTACTTACTAATGCAAGTAGCCCCGAACTTTCGCCCTTCTTTCTGTTTGCTCTTCCGTCAGCGCTCCATACTTTGCTGTATCCTCAGGGCTCCGATGGCACTTTTGTATCTCGACCCTCTGGAGTCTACACACCGGTTCTTGGTGAATGTATGACGCTCGGAACTCATTTATCGATATTGTGACAATACGCCGTGCGCACGCCGTGTACGTTCTCGTCGTTGGAGCTGGCGTATATCCTTTTCTGGGTCATCCAGCGCCCTGCTCCGTACGCCATCATGAGTATTTGACTCTCGTCCTCCTGCAAGGCGCTCAACTGATTGAAAAGTTGGCGAATGCACGCTGCTTCCCACATTCCAAGTTCGAACGCAGACGAGCCCACTGGGGCTTTGTATACTCTTTCCACAGCGCGCCTCCCAATGAGCAGCGCGAAATTTCGTGAATTTCAGAACAGCTTGAAAGTCCGCCCCGCGGGTAGTCACCTGGCTGATCGCTTTCAGTTGCTCTTTCACTCCTGCATTCAATTTCTCAGTTTTCTTCCTCGCATTCATTTTTCCCGATTCTCGGTTCTATCTAGCACTTGAGAGCGTTAACAGACGCACGTTTTTCTGACGAAAGTTAGCGTCAATGCCATCTTCCGCACGCTTGGGTACTGCAATGGTTATGATATTCGTGTTCCAAGGGTCCGCGCCAACGACCAAATCGTTCTCATGCACTCTCTGCGTCGCAAGGTCCGCCTCCTTCTTTTCTTCAACCGCCGATAGTGTAGACACAAGGTTACTCCATCAGTTTCGATCATCCCAGTGAATACCTTTTGTTTGCTCACTTTGAGACGTTTGAAATTGAAGATATTCTTCTTACTGTACGTCTCCCGGTTCTCACCGGTGAAGTCCTCCCTGCTAACATTGAACTCCGGACTGATCTCCCTCATGATGCCGTAAAGGACACCGGAGTCGATAGTCCCAAAATGTGACTTGATGTTGCACAACGGGACGACCTTGAAGCGCTTTCCCATCAGGGCAGCCTTCCGTCTCACCCATTCTTCATTTTCCCGCTGCTCAGCTCCTTTTCGGCCTTGCGTTCGAGCTCTCGGTCCAAAAACACGAAATATTGCAGGATGAGGCGATAGCACCTATCGTTATCTTTTTTCATGTCTGATACCTTTTCTTTTGTGTTGACGAGCCCCAAGACTGAACGATGCTCTTTCATAGTCGCATGGATTACAGAAGCTTCATTCGTTCGCTTTCGTGACGTCTTCTCGTCGACGAATTCGATATCTTCTTCATTCTTACGATCGTTCCTGACGCCATTGATGATGGCCCATATTCCCTGGCGGACGAGGTCCGGGTAGGGTGCAATGATGGAGTGTTTCATGAAGCTTTTGAGGTTCGTAGTCATGAGGTTCTTCATGTTCGTGAGGTACATTTTCGCCTCGTATTCGTAAATATACCCATCATCATTGTACCGAGTACCTTCGAAGCGGTATTCGTCGTGATTTTCGTGGACGGCATGCACTCACTCATTTTTCGTCGACGTTTTGCCCTGTACCAAGCATCAGGTGGCGAATGAATGTCATAATGAAAAATTCCTTCATACCTCGACTGTTCCCGTGTGCGTCACTTCGTCGTACACCTCCTCCACCGAATGCATTAGCCCAGACGAGGCCTCTATAATACTCATGGAGCACGAATCGACACGGTTTCTGATGGCCTCTTGGAACTTTTGGTTCTACGGATCCTTGATATATACAAGAAGGCAGGCTTTCACTACCATGTCGTCGTAGTGCAGTCTTTCATGCGGGAATTGACGTTGCGACTCCCCCGTTGTTTCTTCGTCTTTTCCAATTCTTCTTTTCTCAGTACTGTTTTTCGGTTTTCTCCATCAGCCGGCGACATCAGGCTTCCGGGATCCTTTACTTCCACTTCCATGACTTTCCTTTTTTTGAAAACGAACAAACTTTAAACGTTTCTGGTATAAACCGCGAAAAATAACTTGAATATACAAACGTGAAATTTGAAAAGTAATTGAAATGAAAAACTGTATTTTTAGACGTCTTCTGCGCCAGTACAACTTGTAGGTTAGAGCAACAAGTCAACGAATGGCCAGGCTCGCGCTTCCCTTCATTGGCGAGATACACGTCGAGTCTCATGCCTGCCAGACAAGGCGGTGCCAGTTTTCGACCGTACTATATAGAAAACAGACCAGAGACTATCCACGAACTAGCAACGAGATAAGAATTTCTTTCGCCCTCTACGATTAACGTTACAAGAGGCAAAACTTTTTCCGCATTGCCAAAAATGTACCTTATGGGAGCAAGGTCCCGTTATCCAAACGAGTCCTCCAGGCTCGAGCTCTCTGCGCTCCCAGTGACGGGTGCTCTGGTGAGAGGCCTGAGCAACTCGTCCACAACGCAGTTTACGCTGGAACTAGGAGCAGGATGCTGCGTCAGGGCATCGTCCTGGTCGCAGTGGACTACTAGTAGATCCCTTCGCGCTTTCGCAAACAGTACGCCTGTCTGCGCAGCTTGCTGGCTCCCAGAACGATAACTAGCCGTGTTCGCGTATCAGATGTAGCGTTCCTCAAGCCGATGCCTTCAGTGGGACTGCCAACACAGTTCTGTCTTCGTGATGCATCTGAACCAACGGTAAAGGCGCAATCGCGGACGATCATGCCGTGCGCACGACCCACGATAGAACGTACAATTCAACCAGTATGCCCGGGTCTACGTATGGGTAATGGAACTGAAAAGTAGGGCGTGGATCGATGGATGCTTTACTGCGCGCTGAAAACAACCAAAAAAGAAACGAGAAGAAAGTAGAGAAAAAGCGGACAGCCGAAGAGCGCCGGCCTATGTGAGATCGATTTGTCTATTTAAGAAAAATCGACAGCCAGCAGCGACACATCGAGAGGCGTTGGACACGCGCGCCTTGCGAACCTCCGCAGACCTGCGCAGATACCGCACACAGACGCTTTCGCACGCGTATATGGATACGTTGCTGTGGCCTGCGCTGTGCGCGACCTCGGGACCCGTTGACAGGCCACATAATGCGGACAGTTAGGGTACCGAAAAAGTCGACAGAGCGTATTCCAGTACTTGAATCGGTTGTTTTGAGATCGCTGTTCGAGTTTCGAGGAGCTGTAACGCCAGCTCGGCGCGAGGGGGTCACGCAGCGCTACGAGCACGCGTGCAAGCACCTGAAAGCGTTGCGCGAACGAGTGTCGGTCATCAGCTCTGCTCCGGACGTTGAACGAGCTGGTGATGCCGTCCAAGTCATTCGAGACTACTACCGGGCGTTGCGTTTTCTGGAGACGCGCTTTGTTTTCAGGCGTGCGGTTGCACCTGCGTCAGTGCGGCGAGGTCTACTACAGCGCCAGAACGGTACGAGTACGGGGCAACAGAAGACGGGCGCAGGACACGTAGACGCCCCTAATGTAACGCTAACTTTCACTTGGATGGATGCGTTTCAAACTAGACAGCGCTGTTCGAGCTCTAGCACACAGCTGGAGAAAGCCGGTCTGCTATTCAATCTGGCGGTGTGCTATTGCACGCGGGCCCATGACCTGGTACTGCCGGAGCCGCTGACCGAGGCCGCACTCAGAGAAGCGTTACAAGGTTTTCAGTGTGCTGCTGGTCTTTTCGCACTCATTCAGCACATGTCGCTGGACAGTATTGGAGCGGACCTCACTCAGGATCTGCACCAAACGTCGCTGGATACGCTGAAACTAGTCATGCTTGGCAATGCACAACTTTGCACCGTCGATTTCGCGATTGCCGAGAATCGATCGAGTTCGACGGTGAGCTGCCTGGCAGGTGGTGCTGTCGAGCTGTATGGGCGGGCAGTAGCGAATGCCGGGACTCGTTACTTCCCCGCCGACTTTATCGTTGAATTAGAGCTGCTCCGAGATTACGCTGAGGCGGTTGCCATGCAGTACGCTGCAATGGAACTTGATGCAGACGGCACCGGGGATATCCAACGGCTCATGGCGATGCAGGAGGAGGATCTAGTAGAAAGAGCGCGGCGGTATTCCGAAGCGGTCGTCATCGCGGAAAGGCTCCTCAAGAGTGAGCTCGTCCGGCGCGATACACCGTTGCAACGACGCATCGAAGCTCTTCGCGATCGATGTCGTTCCGCCCGCGAGCGCTGTGAACGTGAAAATGCGGTTGTTTTTCAAGTCGATTTCAGCAAAAGACGCGCGGATGACAGAAATCGTCACTCAGCGCCGTCGCAACTGCGTAGACGCATCCTGGCAACGACACCTGATCTACGAGAACTGGCGGCGTCGCTGGGCGATGGCCAGGCAGCAGAACGCATGGCCGCCCTGAGTCCCGCTGCGTTTCTTCCGCCGAGTTCACCGCTCTTGGCCCTACAGAATCTGGTGCCACTCGAATTCATCCCAATGCGAAATGATTACGACAAACGGGTCCGCGCTCTGGTCGAGCGAGCAGTAGAGCGGCTGCGGGAAGCGAATCGCGTTTCAGGCAGCCTGCGAAGAGAGCTGAATCTCGAAGCGATCCTCGCGAGTATTCCGAGAAAAGTCTCTGACCTGCGCGAGACCGAGACACCGGAAGAACTTAACCGTGGAACGGTTGTGCGATTCAAGGAGTTGCACGCAGATCTCAACGCGGAAGAAGGTTCCGACCGACTCGCTTCAGAGCTGATCCGCCAAGCCAAGGAGAAAGTGCGGCGGGCGGAAATCCTTCTAAGCGCAGAGGCAGCGGAAGACGCGGAGTGGCGCGCTAAACTCCGAGGCCGTGCGCATCGGCCGGAATCCGCGGAAGCCCAACAGTCATACCACGCCGAACTGCATCTTATCCAAATTGAGCTGCAAGCTTGCACAGCCGCGAGGCGCAGTGTGAGCACGCGAGCCCAACATTGTCAGGAGTTGAGTGTTCGCGACGCCTTGTCCATTTTGGAACAAAACGGATCCAACGGGGAGACCACCAGTGCCGCCACTAGTACTGCAACCATCACCACCAGTGCCCCGGCTCAGTGTGGGTCCATTTTCGACCATCGGTCGCGGGTAATCACCACTGAGCACCCAGTGGCTGTGCAGTTGCACCATGCTGCAGCGCGACTGGTTGACATGGAGACACGCAGGGACGCGGTCGCGCGCGAACTAGAACAGCAGCGCTTTTCGGACGACTTTGGGTGCACCCTGCTCGAAGATCCGCTGCCGGATGATGATTTCCACGCAAGCGCAACCGAAATTATCGAGCGAATCATCGAACGGCGTTATGGGGCCCTCATTCGACGCGCGGAAGATCTCCTAGGGAGCGTGGCTTCCAGTGCGCGCCACGAACTCATCAAGGCGGTCGAAGATCTCAAAAGTCTGCGGGCGGAGAGGGATCGCGAGCTGGCCGCAGCTGCAGATTTGGCCGGGCGGGTGCATCGAGCCATTGAGGATATGCAGGCGCTCATTCAGGAAAGAAACCGCGTGCGAGAGCGCTGTTCCCGTCTTCTCGAACGATCCGAAGCATTACTCGGGAGCGTCGAGGGCTTCTGTGAAGCGCGTCGACTTGAAGTTTCGCTCGGGTCGTCATGAGGCCGTCGTTGTCGCTCGCGTGCCCATCATCCGCTAGGCCCGCTTCACGAGCCGGCCAATGTCTATACTCGATACGCATCGGGCAATACGCAGCTTGTCGACTCGCAGTCGAGTGTAGGCGCTCTATTGCTTCTTGGTCACATTGACCTGCATTTCGCATGCATTGTCTATGGGTGCTTTTTGGATCAGGGCCTGGCGCTGACCTACTGTATGGACGCGTCCATGAGCGGTTCCATATTCGCAGGTCGAAATGCTCCGCACGTTTGGTAGTTGTCCTTGCGTGTGGTGTTCATTTCTTGGTTCCGTAACCGCTGCACGATTGTGTTGAGGTCAAGCGTAGCGCTCGTCATTGCAGCACAGTGAACTGAGCATTCTTCTGTACGCTGGTTGCAAACAAAACGAGAAGATGTCATTGTTTCTGAAGCCAGATTTGTGCCAACAGACATTTGCGCTTTGATTCGGTACAAAACTCGTCTTCGTCCGAGTCGTGACGCGATCATCACCAGCACCGCGAGCGTCGGCTCTGACGTCGGGCGCACCACAAAGCGCGAGCCGCGAATGCTCGTCCTTAGCGCGTGCGCTGACAGTCACCAGAAGACAACAGAGTCACGCCGAGCACAAGTACGTCAAATCTCTTCCCCAAAAAACCCTTGTTATATATACATAAAGAGCGTTCGCAGTCTCTAGGAGACAGCTGCCTCCGAGGCGCTAGCGTCGGCGGTGGGTACCGGCTGCGAGTCATCCGGGGAAGCGTCGAGCTCGAGGACATTTGCCCAGTCGCAGCAACGCTTCATACCTCTCTTGACGACGTGAACTTCCGGATCTTCACCCTCTAACATCAAGAGAAGCGAAAATAGCGCCTGCATGACGTAAGCGGCAGCGAGACGCTGACCAGCAGCCTGCCGCAACCGCCGAACCGAATCGCCATCGTTTCGTCGCTGCAACCGCTTTTGCCAAGCAGCCAGCTTCCGCAATCTTCTTTCCATCAAGCGAACACGTAGCTCGGCATCGGCTAAGAACTGATCCAGTTCAGACGCACCAAAACTTGTAGAGGTCATGTTGCGACTGCTGCACGCTGTTACCAGCGGCGGCAGCGCGACATGCATGTCGCGTTTGTTGCGGCTGCATGCATGGGCGCCCAGCCTCAGCGTCAGCCTCAGCGTCAGCCTCAGCGTCAGCCTCTGCAGTGGAAAAGGGGCGCTGCAGCAGCGGTCGATACGCTTGCATATCTTTGACACATTATAGTACATCCTAGTACATAGTATTATATCAAAGGACAGATCTTCAGGATGCTGCGCCTGGTGGTGTCACACGTGACATGCAATCG
>Ga0123519_10006087_pt1 | contig 19062 bp, 9 predicted proteins | sample YelNatPaOPRAMG02_FD_87396 | JGI IMG/M metagenome (GOLD analysis project Ga0123519, IMG submission 87396) | Hot spring microbial communities from Yellowstone National Park - Yellowstone National Park OP-RAMG-02 (version 2) | ecosystem: Environmental > Aquatic > Thermal springs > Hot (42-90C) ... | reverse complement strand
CGGACTAATTAAGTTTTTGCATACGATTGAAGCGAAAGCAGAGGTGACTCAGCCGCAGCAAAAAACCATAACCGGCACAGTTACTGACAGTAAAGGCGAACCTCTTGCCGGAGTAAATGTTGTTGTTACAGGTACAACCGTTGGCACCCTGACAGATGCTAATGGCAAGTACAGCATTAATGTTCCTCAGGGGGCAAAAAGTCTTACCTTCTCATTTGTTGGGATGGTGACTCAGGAAATACCGGTAGGGGCATCAGCTAAGATAGATGTAACTATGGCTGAGACGGCCATTGGGCTGGAAGAGGTTGTGGTTATAGGTTATGGAACAGTTAAAAAGAGCGATTTGACCGGTGCTGTTAGTGCTGTTAAGTCGAATGATATAGTAAGGATAAATCCGGTACAACCAGCACAAGGACTTCAGGGACAGGTAGCTGGGGTTAATATTAACAGGGTAAACAGCCGCCCTGGAACTGATTACACAATTGATATCCGTGGACTGCATTCAATAAATTTCAGTAGTGAACCCCTTATTGTTATTGATGGGGTTATGGGAGGGAAACTTAATACCATAAATCCGAGTGATATTGAAGCAATAAACGTATTGAAAGATGCTTCAGCGACCGCTATTTATGGAGCACGGGGTGCTAACGGAGTTATCATTATAACCACAAAAACAGGGATTAGGGGGAAACCAAGAGTAACCTATGATGGATATATAGGAGTGAAAGTCCCTTCCAACCTGCCTGATTTGATGACAGCTCAGGAGTATTTTCATGCATATAATGATGTAGTTAAAGCTGAAAATCCTAATGCAAATCCTGTATGGACAACTGCTGAATTAGCAAACATAGCAGCAGGAAAGTCGGTTAATTGGGTTGACGAAGTCACTGATCCTGCACCACAAACCAGCCATGTTTTAGCCTTATCCGGAGGTAATGAAAACACAACATATTATTTTTCAGCTGGATACCTGAATGAAAGCGGCAATTTACTTAATACCGGCTATAAAAGGTATAATTTAAAAGGAACTGTTGACAGTAAAATAAATAATGTTATAAGAGCTGGCTTCACTGCATATTATACATACAGCATACGGAATCTTGGATCAAATGAAACATTACGGAGCGCTTATCGGGTATTGCCGATAGGAACAATTTATTATAAAGATCTGACCAACCCTACGGAAACAAATGATGTAAATGTTGATGGCTTTGCTATGTGGATGGGAATAAAAGACACTCAATGTCCAAATCCATTAATTGAAGTACAAGAAAAAATTTTTAAAGATGAAACAGTAGGTTCAAATTTTTTAGGCAATGGTTTTATTGAAATTACACCGGTTAAAGGATTATCAATAAAATCATCTCTGTCAACAAAGTTTTACAGTAGCCGGCAAGGAATTTTTGCAAATACATATTCAAAAACCAGGCTTTATAAATTACCTGCGGCAAGTCTGACAAATAATATTAACAGTTCATACACACTGGATAATATAATGAATTATAAATTAGTAACAGGTGCTCATTCTTTTGACATAACATTAGCGAATAGTGTTTTATATGAGAGAACTGAATCTTCAGGAATTCAAACTGAAAATTTACCCTATGCATCTTATTGGTATGCTTTAAATACGGCCGCAACAATTAATGGGGTAACAAGCAACCTGATAGAAAGAACCATTTTATCCTTTATGGGCAGATTAAACTACATATTTAAAAACAGATACCTGCTTACATTAACTGGCAGGTATGATGGATCATCAGTTATTGCTCCGGGAAACAAATGGGCATTTTTCCCTTCTGTTGCATTTGCTTGGCGTGCCGGTGAAGAGCCATTCATTAAAAATCTGAACTTATTCTCTGACCTTAAGATGCGTTTGAGCTACGGTGAGGTTGGAAATGATGTAGTTGCTCCATACAGCACACAAGCTTTCCTGGGAAAAACGGCATACGATTTTAATGGTGTTGATGCATATGGTTATGCTCCGAAAAATATTGGGAATTTAAATCTTAAATGGGAAAATAGTAAAGAGGAGAATATTGGATTGAATATGGGATTTTTGAAAAACAGGATAACCGCTGAAATAGAATTATATTATAAAACAACAAGCAATCTTATCCAAAATGTTGCTATTCCACCCTCTCTCGGGTTCGAATCAGTTACTGCCAATGTTGGTAAACTGCTGAATAAAGGAATTGAAATTACACTGAATACAGTAAATATTCAGAAAAAAGACTTTAGGTGGAGTACATCTATTAATTTTTCGTCGAATCATAATGAAATTTTGGAACTTTATGGAGGTACTGTAACAAAAGATTATGCCAATAAACTTTTTGTAGGTGAATCGTTAAGAACCAATTTCTACTATAAATTTGCCGGAATATGGCAACTGGCAGATTCTACTGAAGCAAAAAAATATGGACAAGTACCTGGTTCTGTAAAGGTTGTTGACCAAAATAATGACGGTATAATTTCATCTTCACCCGATAAAGATGATCGTGTTGTGCTTGGCAACGAGTTGCCCAGCTGGATTGCAGGGATCAATAATATAATTACATATAAAAACTGGGATTTTTCCTGCTTTATTTATACCCGTCAGGGTGTTCAGTTTCGGAGTGCCCTTCTAAGCGGAACTATGGGAGAATTGAATTCAAGCCGTTATAACCGTTTGAATCTGAATTATTGGAGAGTGGATAATCCCACAAATGATTATTTTGGAGTATGGCAGCCAGAACCTTATCGCGAGGCAATTCAATACCAGGATGCAAGTTTCTGGCGCATTTCCAATATAACTCTGGGTTATACTCTTCCAAAAGAATTCCTTAATCGTTTTAAAATCGGAACTGTCAGATGTTATTTACAGGCTAACAATCCGTTTGTATTTACTAAGCATAAAAATTACTGGATGGATCCTGAATATAACTCCGGTACTTACCAGGATGATGTTCCGTTTGCATCATACATTTTTGGTATCAGCGCATCATTCTGAATTTTATTTGTTTAACCAAAAAAAACATATTGCAATGAAAAAATATTTTATTCGAAACTTATCCATCTTCATTATTTTATTATTTATGAATGCAGGTTGTGAAGATTTTCTCAAAGAACAATCTATCTCTAATATTACTGCCGATTCATACATAATAAATGAAGCTGGTTATGAGAATTTAGTAAATGCATGTTATCCATTATTGCGGGATTTTATTCTTCAGCATCAGCTTGTTTTACCCGGAACAGATATATTTCAGGCTGGCTTTTGGACAGCAACAACCGTCGGGGAAGGAAATCCTCTAGATCAATATGATGTAAGGTTAAATTCCTCATTAAGTGAAGTATCAACTTTCTGGATTATATTGTACAGGGAAATTGGCCGTACAAATTCAGCATTAGACCGGGCTGATGGAATAACTTATACCAACCCGGCAAAAAAAGCTGCAAGAGTTGCTGAAGCAAAATTTTTAAGGGCTTTAAGTTATTTCTACCTCGTACAAACATGGGGAGATGTACCTATGCCACTTCATGAAACTAACAAACCAGATAAAAATGTAGTCAGGGTACCTTCCGCAGAAATCTATAGTCAAATACTGAAAGACCTTAATGAGGCTTGCAAAGACCTTCCTGTAACTGCTACAGATTATGGTCGTGTTACAAAAGGAGCAGCATGGTTTTTATTGGCTCGCGTTTATTTAACCCGCGGCTGGAACTACAAAAATTCTTTGGGTGGAAGCAATGCTGATTTTCAGCTTGCACTTGCTTATGCTGATTCTGTAATAGCTGCATATCCTCTTGTTTCAGATTACAAAACACTTTTCCCGAAACGTTCAAATAATCCCCTGACTCAATATACTGGTACTCAAAATGACAGGAACAGTGAAGTGGTTTTTGCTGTTCAATATAATCCAAACGTATTAACGAATACCAATGAAACCGCTAATGAACCAGGGAATTATTACCATTCAATATTTCCTGGTAACGGAGAGCTTGTCGGTAATCCTGGAAGAACAAGTGATTACAACAGGAGTTTGAACAGAAACGTGCCAACACCTTCGTTATACAGGCTTTTTGACCCTCAGAAGGATAAACGTTATCTTCATGATTTTGTAGATGCAATCTACGCATTGAAGGAAGTTAAAAATTATGCTTACAGTTACACCAATCCTAATCTCAAAGTAAGTTATGCAGTAGGCGATACCGTATGCTATTTCACGCCATGGAACAAGCCTGCTTACGGCGCTGATAAGGGAATTGACGAAGGTGGAACACATAAATATGCTGTGATTAATCTTGACCAATATATTGATGGAATTCCTGTCTCACGTCTTAGAAGCAATGCACCTTCAATGTGGAAATTCTGGCAACCCGGTATTCCTTATGGTGATGGTTACGGCACTTTTGACTTTGCACTTTTCAGATCTGCTGAAGCCTACCTTATAGCAGCTGAAGCAATTCTGAAAGGTGCAACCGGTGGTAAGCTTGGCGGTGCTGATGCTTATTACAACAAGCTGATCGACAGAGCTGTAGGTACAGGTATTGATCCTCAGTGTGCAAAATACCCTGAAAATATAACTTCATTTGAAACAGTTTCATATAGAGCTACTCCTGCAACAATTTCTATAGACATGATTCTGGATGAAAGAGCAAGAGAACTATTGGGTGAATTCGACAGGTGGTATGACCTGAAAAGAACAGGGAAATTGATCGAACGTACCAAAAAGATGAATTTGTGGACAAAAGCTAAAGGTTCCAATATGTCAGAATATCATTTGGTTCGTCCGATACCTCAGGATGAGATTGACCGCTCGTCACCCCAAATCTCGCAAAATCCGGGTTATTAATAAAATTAGTGAAACTGATAAGAGAAGAAATTTTTAATAACTTCTTCTCTTATCTTTTTTTCTGAAAATATATTTTTAAAATTTTATTTTATGATTTAACAATTTGTAGATTTTTCAACATTTACTTGTAGTTTTTTTATATGCAATAATCCTTCAATTATGAAAAAATGGATTCTGATTTTAACAATTTCTTTTTTCTCTTCATATGGCTTCTGCCAGAATAAAGAATTTAATATTACAACATTCGGGGCAAAAGGAGATGGTGTCACTTTAAATACTCTCTATATCCAGTCAGCAATTGATGCCGCATCTGCTAAAGGCGGTGGAAAAATAATTATTCCTGAAGGGATATTTCTTACCGGAAGATTGATCTTAAAATCAGGCGTTAATCTGTATCTCAAAAAAAATGCAGTTCTGTTAGGGAGTACTAACCCTTCGTATTATGAATCAATTGGTGGCAGAGAAGCACTAATTACTGCAGACGGACAGAATAATATTTCCATAACCGGAAAAGGGACAATTGATGGGCAGGGGCGTAAACTGGCCTTAAAAATTGATAGCCTTTTTTATGCCGGTAAACTGGATAGCAAATACTATAATTTCCGAAGAAAAAGACCGGAAAAACGTCCAAAAATTCTTGAAATAGACAATTGTAAAAATATCCTGATATCAGGAATTACCTTAAAGAACTCTGCCAGTTGGGTTCAAAATTATACTCTTTGCAATAATCTGATAATTGACAGCATAAGGGTTGAAAGTGATGCTTACTGGAATAACGATGGTATTGACATTACAGATTGTAAAAATGTACGAATTACCAACTCTTTTGTAAACTCCGCCGATGATGGAATATGCCTTAAATCCAGTAACAAAGGTTATTATAATGACAGTATTTATATTGCCAACTGTACTGTTAGATCGAGTGCCAGTGCAGTAAAATTCGGAACTGCCTCTGTTGGTGGTTTCAGGAATGTAATAATAAAGAACATAAAAGTATATGACACGTTTAGATCTGCTATTGCTATTGAATCAGTAGATGGAGGTTTTCTTGAAAATGTCGAGGTTGACGGTATCAATGCTGTAAATACGGGTAATCCTGTTTTTATAAGACTGGGACACAGGAATACCGATGGACCAGTGGGTTCACTGAAAAATATTGTTATCAAAAATATTAAAGTCGAAGTTCCTTTTGGCCCACCTGATTTGAATTACGAAATAAGGGGACCTGAACTGCCTTTTTTTCATAACCCGTTTCCATCTTCAATTACCGGAATTCCGGGCTATTATCCCGAGAATATTACTCTTGAAAACATTGAGATATCTTATCCAGGCAGAGGGAATGAAGGATATGCAATACTTCCGCTCTACCGACTGAAAGATGTACCGGAAGTGGAAAATCAATATCCTGAATTTTCAATGTTTGGCGAATTGCCGGCATGGGGATTTTATGTCAGGCATGTAAAAGGCCTTATTATGAAAAACATAAACATAAAAGCAAGAGAAAAGGATTATCGTCCGGCATTTGTATTTGACGATGTCAATGGACTCAATATGGGAAAGATAATAATTGAAGAAAACGTTAAGGTGAAGAAACAGATAATTTTTAATAATGTCCGGCACACCAAATTAGATATTGATAAAAACATGGTACATATAATAAATTCTGAACCGTCAAATTAATATGTTACCTATAAGTTTTTTTTGGTTGAAATTACCTGTACTATTTATTTTCATACAGGTTTATTTTTCAGCAGTCCCATACATTTTTGCTAATGGAACACTTATCCGATCTGATATTGAATATTATTCAGGGCAGGAGGATTCGCTTATTTTGAATTTTAAAAATCCTCCTGCAGAATATACCATACTTCCTTTTTGGTCGTGGAATAATACCCTTGAAGAAAATAAACTTAAATGGCAGGTTGACCAGATGCTTGATAAAGGAATATACGGAGCATTTATGCATGCAAGAGCAGGACTTGATGAAAGTGCTACACCATATTTCTCTGACGGTTGGTGGAAAGCAGTGGAATCAACAGTAAAATATGCCAGTGAAAAAGGATTCTATTCCTGTCTTTATGATGAAGATAAATGGCCGAGTGGAAGTGCTGGTGGGAGAACAATTGCAGTAAATCCGGCAGAATTTATTAAAAAAGCACTGCATTATGTAAGCTTTGAGGTATATGGTCCACAGGTCATCAGCCTGAGCCTTTTTAAAAATGCCTATGCAATATTTGCTGGAAAAATCTCCGAAAAGGGCTTTTATAGTTTTGCAAGTCAGGTAGACCTCTCTTCGCTGGCCGGGAAAACATGGAATGTTCCCGAAGGAAAATGGGCTGTTACAGTATTCAATATTATTATAGATCCGCATGAACAGATTGACTATATGGATGCTGCTGCTGTAGCATCATTTCTCCATATAACTCATGACGAATATTATAAACGTCTGGGAAAATATTTTGGAAGTACCATCCCTGGCGTATTTTTCGATGAGATTTACGCCAGCTTCTCAGACCGGCAGAACAATATTTTTTGGACAGATGATTTCCCTGAACAGTTTAAAAAAATAAAATTGTATGAACTGAAAAGTAGGCTTCCCCTTATTATTCTGAACGATCCGGTAAACTCAGCTCCTGTCAGGTATGACTATTTCGATGTTGTAAAGGATCTATACACCAAAGCATGGTACAAACAGTACACAAAATGGGGAGATGATCATAGGATATGGGTAACGGGACATACCACTGAATTAATGTCTCAGTTTACTCGGCAGTCAGATTATTTTTACACTATTGGTCAATTACAAATACCTGGCACCGATAATGAAGATTATCGCTATAGCTATCCACGCCGCATTGACTGGTACAATCCCAAACAGATTAGTTCAATAGGGCATATATATGGTAAAAAACGAGTGATGGCTGAAACAATGGGTGGCGGAGGTTATGTAATTCCCCTTGATGAATACCGTTACGGAGCAGCAATGTTAGGTGTTTATGGCATAAATATGTTTGTACCTCATCTTTTCCATTACTCTATGGACAGACCTGAAAACCAGGCTGACTGGCCCCCAAGCTGGTTTTACCAGAATCCGTATTGGAAATACTTCAAACCCCTTTCAGTTTACATGCAACGTATTTCATATATGATCTCCAGTGGTCATCATGTTTGTGACGTTGCAGTACTATACCCTTTAACAGATCTGTGGCTCACAGGTTATTCACAATCACCCGATGATTCATATAAATCACATTACTATAATGAACTGCAGAGAAAACTTTTAATCAATAATATAGATTATGATGTTATTGATCCATCATCTCTTGCAGAAGCAGAAATTGATACCTCAGGACTGAAGCTGGCAGATGAACATTATAAAATACTTGTACTGCCGGCATTATCAGCTGTAAGAAATGATGTTTTACAAAAGATAAAGTTATTTACTGACAAAGGAGGTATCCTTGTATGTGTTGGCGGATTGCCTTTAGCATCTCAAAAATCAGCACCAATAGATCCTGTGAATAGAAAGTATTTCATGGAAACATTTGGATTTGATCCTGAGGTAATGGGTAGCAGGAATTATTATACAATAAACAAAAGAGGTACTAACAATTATACGATAAAAGAAAATATGGCTGGAGGGAAATGTATATTTACATGGTTCGTTAATGAATTACCAGATATCATTAATACTATTATTGATCCAGACGTGCTTGTTTTAGATGGTGATAAAGAATCCCTTAGATTTAACCATCGCATTATAGCTAATAGAAATTCTTATTTCTTTGTAAATGAGTATAAAGAGGCAAAATCCTTATTGGTCAGCGTTAGAAGCACTGGTAAACCTTATATCTGGCATCCGGAAACAGGAAATATAAAAGAATTTTCAAATTACCGTTTAAAAAACGGACGGTTGGAATGTGTTCTAACCTTTGAACCAGGTGAAGCATATTTTATTGTCACAGAACCTTGCACAAATAAAGCAAACGAGGTTCTTGTCCGTTCAACAAATTTGCGTGATTTTAAACTTTTCATGAACAATGGCAAAGCAACTCTTGAGGGATGGGCGCCTTCTTATGAAACACACAACGTCACATGGCTCGAAGACAATTGTTCTTATTCAAAATCATGGAAAGATAATTATGTTTTACCAGAAATAGTTTTTGGAAATAACTGGGATTTCCAGTTAAGCCATCACGGCCTCGATTATAAATGGTTACCTTCAGTAAAATGTGACACTGTTGAATTGCCGGTTATGAAATTCAGACCTGAACGTACGGAGGAAAAATATCTCTTCAAAAATTACAGCTCGGCTAAGTTTGATGACAAAGACTGGATAATGATAAAAGTTGAAGATCCCTGTAACTTGAAAAAAGGTTGTTCACGTTACCTAAGCGATTGGGATGCATGGTGGATAAACTATTACAATTACAGTATGCATTTCCCTGAAATAAGCGGTGGAACAAAATATTTCAGGTATAGTTTTACGGTAAACGGAAATGTGAAAAATGCAAGTATTTATATCACCGCTGACGAAGATTATGAACTGTTTGTAAATGGGAATTTGATTGGAAAAGACAAGAACTGGAAAGATGCGGAACATTATAATATACGGGATAATATCATCCATGGTGAAAACAAGATTATTGTTAAAACCGGTAACTCTCGTGGATTATTGCTCCAGGGATCGGTAGAGATCAGAAATGGGAGGTCAATATCTATTCAGACCGACAGCACGTGGCAGGCTTCTGATGATAGTGTTTCGTGGAATGCTGCTTTTCGTTATGCAGTACCACCGATTGGAAGATGGGGAAATATAGCCCGGACTGGGCATCAGGTTAATTTCCCCGTTGCAATCTGGTATAGGCAGATTTTACCACCGGGTGCATTTGCAATAATGAAACCGGAAATTAAAGGTATATATCAGATTTATGTAAATGGTATGCCGGTGATTATGGCAGGAAAGGAGTTTGTGAATATTGCAGGTATGGTAGGTAAAGGCATGAATATTCTGTCTGTCAGAGTACAAGTTAGCAGCGAAGACGAAGGGCTTTATAAACCAATAAAAGTGCTATGCGGTCAGTCATCAATGCCTTTGATTCCATGGTCTGAAATGGGACTTAACTGGTATTCCGGAAGGGCAATTTACTCACAGAATATATATATACCAGATGAGTACTTTAAAAGTTCGGTAAGGATGATTATCGATCCAGGAACAGTAGACTACTTTGCTGAAATATGGGTGAATGACCAGCTTGCCACTTTCAGACCATGGGCTCCATTTAATGCAGATATCACTAAGCTGCTGAAACCCGGAATAAATAAGATTACAATAATTGTGGCGAACTTACTTGCAAATGAAGCAACATGGAATATATATGATGCCAATCTCGATGTAAGAGATGCAAGATGGTGGCATTATGGAGCAATAATGAGAGAACAAGAAAAGCTTGTCTCAGGTCTTTTAGGTCCTGTAAAAATAATCCCTTTGACCCTGAAATCTATTACTCTCGATAAATAAAAGCTTTAATAAGCTTGAAAAATATTATTATTCGGAAAGGGTATTAAATTCAATATAATATGAAAACACAAATTATTGAATTTCTGATGCTTGATATAATTTTTCTGGCAGCTATAAATATTTATGCTCAAAATTCAATTGATGACTTTAAGAAGGGGGAGTTAATTTACCAGAACTCGTTGGCATCAAAAGCCGATGTGGACGACTGGATAATGGAAGGGACAGGCGTTATTGACTTTAAAGATGGCTGGATGTATATGTATTCACCCAATGAAGAATTTCATCACGTTTTTTGGTGTCCGAAGGATTTTCCGGGAAGTTTTATTGCGGAATGGGAAGTGCAAAATCAGAAAACAGATGCCGGATTATGCATTATTTTCTTTTCAGCCAAAGGAAATAACGGAGAAGATATTTTTGATCCTTCATTTCCAAAGAGAGATGGGACTTTCAGTCAATATACAAAAAGCAAATATTTCAACAATTATCACATTTCATATTATGCAAATGGCAGGGATGATCCCGGACGTGAGATATCACACCTGAGAAAGAATTCAGGGTTCCATCTGGTGCAGGAAAAAGAACCGGGGATTCCTGTAAAATCAACGGCAATTCATAAAATGACATTGATAAAGGATGGAGCCCGTATTGTTATGTTTGTTGACGAACGTAAAATTATAGACTGGACAGATGATGGTAAGAAATATGGACCGGTGCTGGATGGTGGAAAAATAGGCTTTCGCCAGATGAAATGGACACATTTCAGGTACAGGAATTTTAAAGTATGGGCGATAAAGAATTATAAAGATGAAAAGAAATAAAATTATTATCATTATTTCTGCTGTATTGGGCGCCCTCATTGTTCTGTTTGCATTACCTGGCTTATTAGCCGGTGCAGGGAGGAAAACAGGAAGCCCGCTTCCAAAGGGAAATATTGAAATACCGGCTGAACGAACAATCCAATATAAAAACGTTTCGCAAGTTCAGGAAGAAATAATTGATTACTGGTCGAAAGGTAAAGTTACAGATTGGGTGAATGGAGAGAAAGTCAATTTGGAAAATCCAAGAACTGTTTTAGGTTGTCTTTTAGCCGGTAAACGTGTGGAAGAAATCAACAGATATCTTCTTAAACAGAATTCAACCGGGAATGAAGGTTCGCGCTGGTTATTAAATCCAAAAGGTGGGTATGATTTCAATGCAATGGCATTTACTCCTGTGCTTTTCTTATTCGATGATAAGCCTGAATTACTTTATCCTGAAACAAAAAAGCATCTGGTCAATAATATTCTTACCATTGAAGGTGCCGGTTTTACTAGATATGTCCCATATACACGTATTCAAGACTCGGAAAATCATATTCTTATGGCCGAAAGCTCGCGTTATTTGAAAAATCAATGGATTTGGAACGAAGGAAATCACTCCTCCGAATTTAACAATGTAACTAATGGGGTAGAGAGAGGTCTTAAAGATTTTTTACAGGAGATTTACCAATACGGAATGTATGAATTCAATTCGGAGCCTTATTTAGGATATTCATTTTCTGCTTTGTTAAATCTTGATGCATTTGCTGAGGGAGATATAAAAATACTTGCCAGAAAAATTCTTGATCAACAAAATTGGCTGTACGCATTAGGTAGCTATAAGTTTAAACATTTTCCACCGTACAGAAGGCTTTTTGCAAAGACTTTTAAAAAAGGAATAGATTCAGATTATCATACAGCCATGATGAAAGTGTGGGTAAGTTTTTATAATGATACAATTAAACTGGACGCTTCGCGGGGAATTCATCATGCTCTTTGGGCAGCAATTATGCCATACAGACCATCGGATAAGGTAATCGAGTGGACTTTGAAGAAACCTGATCATTATTTTGTAAAAATAGGACATGGTTATAATTCATGTCCGGAAATTTATTCGGGCGACAAGAGTTATTTGCTTTCTGCCGGAGGAGCTAACCAGGGCAGACGTTCTATGATTATGAGCAGACCAACTGTTTTGTTTCTGGACGATGATGCGCGGTTATTGGAGGAAACTTTTCATGCTTATGGCCCCGGGGAAAATTTTATTAACTGGAATAACACGGGAGTTTATGAAGATTTTTCCTGCACGAAAGGGATGGTACATATTCCTGCAGGGAAACAGCCTGTCCTATCTTCCGATGAATGGCAAATATTTAATATTTCTGAAGCTGTTTTTCTTGCCGTTTATTCAAAAAAAGAACTTGGCCTCATGGTAATTGTCAGAGCCCCAACAGCAAAGGAAGCATTGGAAGCTATAGTGACTGGAAATCCTGATAAAGAATTATATCCTACACAATTCAAACATCCAAACGGTAATTTTATTGAATATGATCTGGATTCGCCAAAAAATAAATGGGTTATCAAAAGTGTAAATAACAAACCGGTAAACAGGCAATTTGACAGATGGCCACTTTTAGATGGTAATATTGAGTGGTAAAAATGCTAAAGTCAGAGATGTGTAAGAAAGAAAAAGGTGCAAAAGCCTGCCTGTTTGAAGGGGGGATCAGGGTTCCTGCCATTATAAGCTGGCCGGACAAAATCCCTGAAGACCAGGTACGCGACCAATTTGTAGTGAATACCGACTGGCTGCCCCTTGGCAGAATATTGTAATATTAACCTAAACATCAAAAATCTGGATGGGAAAAGTTTGGTGCCTGTTATTAATAATTCAGAAGCATTAACCTTACATGCCGATGGCTATTGCTGGGCATTTAAAAATATGTGGGTGGCCCGCAGAGGGAAATGGAAGTTGCTCGGAAATCCGGTTGATACAAGTAATAAAGGGGTGTTGACTGAAACGGATTCACTATTCCTGGTCAACCTTGAAACCGACCCGGGAGAGATGAAAAATCTGTCAACCGTGTATCCTGATTTAGTTGAAGAATTAAAAAAACAATATGAACAATGGGAAAAGAAGAATAAACACAACTAACAATATATTAAATTTACATGAAACTCACATGATTTTTCAAATGCGAACATATCAAATGAAACATTTTTTACTATGCTTAATAACATTCTTTGCATTGATTGGCTCAGGTAAATCACAAACCAATAAAACATCTGTTAAAATCAATGCAAAAGTAATTTATCCAAAATTTAGAATATGGACATCTCCTTCCTTTGGAGAAGAGCCAGCATTTAATCCCCCCAGTTTCCAATGGCCTTCAAAAAAGGGGGCATTGTACAGTATCAGAATATCATCTTCAAAAAATTTCAAAACTGATTTGATTGAACAGGAAGGGATACCATTTGTTGTTTTTAATCCACATAAAAAGATTAAACCGGGAATATGGTACTGGCAATATAAAGTTAATGACGGAAGATGGAGTAACACAGATTCTTTTACAATTAAACCCTCAACACGAATATTCGAAACTCCTGACATTAAAACATTAATAGCTGGTATTCCTGCTTCACACCCGAGAGTATTGATTAATAAAACTGATCTGAATACCTTTCGAACAGGAGCAAAAGTGTATGAAGAACCGGAATTGATAATTCAGGAAGCAAACAATTATTTAGACAAAGTTCCACCTGAAGAAAAATCTGCACTGCCTTCATTTCAGGGGAAAGATACATTTCAAAACGAAAAGATTGCAATCTTGTCAAGTAAACGGATTGGATGGGAAGTTTACAATGTAATAAATTTACTTTCTCAAGCCTTTATTCTGACAGGCAATGAAAGATATTTTAATACAGCTAAATTATGGATGTTGGAGGTTTCTAAATGGGATCCATACGGTCCTACTTTTACAAGTGATTTTGGTGATGCCGGTATAATGGCCGGACTTGCAATCGGGACTGATACATTTTGGGATTTATTATCAGTAACAGAGAGGGAAGAGATTATTAAACAGTCTGCTACCCGTGCCAACCGGTTCTACAAGTCATGGATCGGGCAACTGGAAAGCCGGTCTTCATCAATGCACGTTTGGCAACACATTCTCCATCATTTACTTCAAACTTCTGTGGCCTTTATTGGAGAAATTCCGGAGGCTGAGCTTTGGTTAGAATATATTTATGAACTTTGGATTGCTCAATCCCCTAAGATGGGAGAGGAAGATGGTGCATGGTTTAATGGCACCTCTTATTTTGGGATGAATACCCTTACTTTAATTGATGTATCATCTGTTTTTAAGGATATATCGGGAGTTGACTTTATGGGATCAAACTGGTTTAAAAACAATTCACGCTGGTTGATATATTCATTTCCTCCAAATTCTGTTTCAGATGGGTTTTGCAATGATGGAGAAAAATATTCATCACCAACTATTAATTATGCAGGGTATGCTGATGTTTTAGCACGTTTGTTAAACGATACTTGTGCCAGCTGGTATGCACATACGATTGCAGAAAGTTCAGGCAAAGAAATTACTGATGATGATGAGTTTCGCTGGTTCAGAATTAAGAGAGGATATAAAATGAACCTACCTGAACCGATAAAAAATCCTGACTTTCCGCAGGCTGCATGGTTCCCTGACGTTGGTGTTGCTTATATGCATACTACTCTGCAAAAGGCAGAGACAGATCTGATGCTGTCAATCCGCAGCAGCCCGTTTGGGCCAATGGCACATGCCCATGCCGATCAGAATACATTTAATATTGCTTATGGAGGGGAAAGACTTTTTTATAATACCGGCTATCGCCCTGCAATGGGTGATCCTCATTTTCTGGGCTGGTACAAACATACCCGTGGACATAACGGCATTTTAATTGATGGTGAAGGCCAGCCTTTCAGTGATGAGGCGTATGGCTGGATTCCGCGTTTCCTGCATGGAAAACAAATTTCGTACGCTGTTGGCGACGCGTCAAATGCTTATTCAGGTCAGGTGGATGGCGAAAATGTAGATTATGGGATAAAATCTTTCCGGCGTCATTACATCATGCTTCGCCCATCAATAATTGTTATCTATGACGAACTGGAAGCAGATCATCCTTCTGAATGGAACTGGTTGTTGCACAATGATAACGGATTTAAAATTTATCCTGATAAGAAAATAATTATTGCCGGAAATCAGGTTACCAAAGCACAAGTATCACTCTATTCATCTTCTGAAATAGAGTTTATGGTAACTGACCAGTTCTCTGTTCCTGTTGAAAACTGGACAAAAAAAATAAATGAAGAAGGTGATACAATTGTATTTAAAAACCAATGGCATTTTTCCGGGGTATCTAAACAAAAAACTGATAAAATGAGATTTCTGGCTATTATTCAGGTTAAGTCTGATGGAAGTTTTGAACAGGTATACAGTAATAAAAACGAGGGGGTTTTCATAATAGGAAATTGGAAAATAAATGCTGAAATGAATATTTCGAAACCTGCAAATATAAAAGTTTGGAAAAATGATAATAGTGCTTCACTGGTATATACAGGTAATTTAATAAATAATGGCAAAACATATCAGGGGAAAGAAAACGGCAGTTCAAAATTGCTTGAAAATATTGATGGCAAAGAAGTTTTTATGGAAACAATAGATATGGTACCCGTTTCAATTCAGAAAGCGATAAAAAGAAATTGATAAATTATTGATTCACAAATATAAGTATAAATCAAAATGTTTATGTTTAATGTTGAGAAATCATATTACAGTTTTGTCCCTTCATTATTGACTTGCAGTAAATTAAAAATAAAATATTTCAAATGGAAACCACTAAACCACAAAACACTATTTTCAGAGGATGGCTGCAAAAAATTTCTTCCATAAGCCTTCTGATTACACCGTTAATGCAGTCTGTGGGTGCCCAGCAGGTTCAAAAACCAAATTTCATCTTAATTCTTACAGATGATCAGGGATGGACCAGCAGTTCTCAACTAATGGATAATAATATTCCAAACTCAAAGAGCGATTATTATGAAACCCCCAATATCGATAGATTGGCTGCCCGGGGTATGCGGTTTACAAACGGATATGCTCCATGTGCATTATCATGTCCATCACGCAGAAGTATTCTATACGGTCAAACACCCGCCAGGCAAGGAGACATAAATTTTAAAGAGAATTACAATCCTGAAACAAAAAATCATTTAACTATACCACTGCTTTTAAAATCAATTGATCCGGGATATAAAACTGCCCACTATGGTAAATGGGATTTACGTGCTGACATTTTTCCTGAGGATGTAGGTTACGATGAAAGTGATGGCAATACCGGTAATAGAAACGGGGATGTCTCTTCCGATAAGAATACAAAATTTGCCAATTTTTACTTAAACGACGATCCCAAACGAATTGAAACACTAACAGCCCGTGCTCTTAATTTTATGAAACGGCAGGTTAAATCAGGTAACCCATTTTATCTTCAGATTTCTCACTACGCTACACATGTGGATATTCAGACTACTGAAGAAACCTTTAACAAATACCTGCAAAAGAAGAAAGGAGAAATTCATTCAAACCCTGGATGGGCAGGTATGCTGGAAAACCTGGATTCAGGAATTGGTAAAATTTTGGATATGATCGATCAGTTAGGAATAGGGGATCATACTTATTTGATACTGATGTCTGATAATGGGGGAGTTGAATTCATTCCTCCTGTTAAGAATAAGTTTGATCATCCATCTGCATTCAGCGCCCACACACTCAATTATCCCCTACGTGGTGGCAAATGGACTCTATATGAAGGCGGCATTCGGGTTCCATTTATTGTAATCGGACCAGGGATTAAAGCCGGTAGCCAATGCGATGTTCCCGTAACCGGATGGGATCTTCTGCCTACTTTCGCTGAACTGGCCGGAAATAAATCTCCGCTTCCGGATGATATAGATGGAACAAGCATAGTACCATTACTTGAAAAGGGAAGTGAAGGTAAACTCGAAAGAAAAAATGATCTTGTTTTTCATTATTTTAACAGGCCACATTCGGCAATCAGGGTTGGCGATTATAAACTCATTAAATTCTGGGATTCAAAAAAAATTGAACTTTATAATCTGAAGGATGATGTTGGCGAATTAAACGATTTGTCTCAGAAAGAGCCTGATAAAACCAGAGAACTTGAATCAAGATTGATGACTTATCTTAAAAAGGTGCATGCGGAGATTTTGTACCAGCCGAAAAAAACCGGGGGTAAGACCGAATTCGATGATGACAGGGATTAATATGATAAATCAAAACTTCAGTTTTTTACAAAAGTCATGAAAACAATAAATTGGCTCTCAGAAACTGCATTTCTGTTTATTTCAGTTTTTTCACTTCATGCGCAGAAAATTAGCCAACCGGTAGATTTGGTTTACCCTCAATTGGATACTGAAAATTCAAGGTGGATTTTTTTCTCCTCAGCCTGCCGACCCTTCGGTATGGTTAATCTAAGTCCGGATAACAAAACCGATACTGACTGGGGATCAGGCTACCGGTACGAAAAAGATTCCATCAAATTTTTCAGCCATATTCATGGCTGGCAATTGTCGGGTGTTCCTGTAATGCCGGTAACAGGAGAATTTAAGGGACATCTGGGACCGGATGTTTATGGTTCGAAATACAGCCATGATAAGGAAATAGTAAAACCGGGATATCATTCCGTGATTCTCGAAAATTACGGTATCAAGGCTGAACTGACATCAACCACCCGGGTTGGATTTCACAGATATCAATACCCGGCCGCTAAAGAGAGTTATCTGCTGCTCGACCTTGGTACTTTTTTAGGTCCCAGTGGCACAAAAAGTGGATATGCTAAAAAAGTGAATGATAGGGAGATTCAAGGCTACGCTCTGATGGATAAAACATTACGAAGGCCAAAGGAGTTATATGTGTTTTTTGATATTCAGTTTGATACGCCATTTGAAAACATGTCTGCATGGGAAAATGGTAAACTTATTGGAATTGTTAATGAATATAAGGGAAGTAAAGGTGGAGTTTATGTTAAGTTTGATACGAAAAAAGGTAAAGTAATTCTTATGAAGGTAGGAATATCTTATGTTGATGCCGATCAGTCCCGGCTGAACATTCAGCTAGAGTTGCCACATTGGGATTTTGATAGAGTAGTTAACGAATCAAAAGAAGAATGGAACAATTGGCTGAGCAGGATTGAAATAAAAGGCGGCACATTTGAACAACAACGAAGGTTTTATACAGATTTGTGGCATTCACTTCTTGGACGAAGGATAATTAGTGACGTAAACGGCAAGTATTGCGATATGACCGGTGATGAAAGGCGGATTAGACAGATACCTATTGATCATAATGGTAAGCCTCTATTTAACCATTATAATTCAGACAGTTTCTGGGGAGCTCAATGGACAATTGCTACACTTTGGAGTCTGGTTTATCCGGAAATAGTTAGTGAATTCATCCAATCAATGCTAATAATGTATGATGATGGCGGATTAATTCCAAGAGGCCCTGCCGGGGGAAACTATACATATGTTATGACAGGAGCTTCGACAACTCCCTTTATAGTCGGTGCTTATATGAAGGGTATCCGGAACTTTGATATTGAAAAAGCCTACGAAGGAATGAAGAAAAATCATATGCCGGGAGGCATGATGAGCAAAGCAGGATATGAGCATAATACTTTCAACGGTGGAGGAGTTGAGTACTATATAGAAAAAGGATATGTGCCATATCCATTGGACCGGAAATGGGGATTACATCAGGATGGCGCTTCTCAGACTCTTGAATATGCTTCACAGGACTGGTGTCTCGCCCAACTGGCAAAAGTACTTGATAAAGAATCTGATTATATTTATTTT
>Ga0123519_10006080_pt1 | contig 19088 bp, 15 predicted proteins | sample YelNatPaOPRAMG02_FD_87396 | JGI IMG/M metagenome (GOLD analysis project Ga0123519, IMG submission 87396) | Hot spring microbial communities from Yellowstone National Park - Yellowstone National Park OP-RAMG-02 (version 2) | ecosystem: Environmental > Aquatic > Thermal springs > Hot (42-90C) ... | reverse complement strand
TTCGGGACGAAGAAGGGGAAGGTGTTCCTTGGGACAAAATCCTGCAAGGTGGTGACCTGGACGATGAATCCCGTGACAGGACATAGCGAGGTGGTATTTGTGGTGCCGAAAGGGCTAACACCGGGTGCCCAGGATCTGACGATTTCCAATAAAGTGGGATCGACCACCATGCCAGGAGCGTTCAGGATCGAGTGAAAATAGGGACACATCCCTTTTACTTACTTGCCTGTTTCATAGCAGAGCCACGGAGAGGACGTGCTTGAGGCCTTGTCAAAGGGGTCTTCGTGAGATCTGTCAGGTTACGATGAACTTCGCCAAGGGTGAAGTTTCGCAAAGTTAGCCGAAGGGGGTGTTTTGCTTCCTTGAGGTGCCGCTCCAAGGCCTCTTGGGTGGCCTCACCGGGGCCCTTTGTGCGAGGATTTTGCAACATCAGCATAGAATCTGTCTCTTATACGATCTCGCCGGAAGATTTCAAAAACGGGATCGATCCTCATTTGATGGCATTAATGCTCCCAAAATAGAAATGTGAGAAATCTCCCTCTCCCGCCTCGGCGGGAGAGGGTTAGGGTGAGGGTGTCTTTTTGGCATTGCTCCCTCACCTCGATCCTCTCGCCAAGGGGAGATTTGTTTTCCCTGGGTTTGTCGAGTCAAATATGAGCATATTCATATCTCGATGGCTCCTCCGCAAAAGAGGTGATTTTGTCTTGACAGCGCCTTCGGATAATGGTAATTAACTGTCGACTTGTTGACCCATTGGCAGGCGGACTCGGACGTTTGGTGGACGGGACTGCCGGGGCGGATCGCTGTGGGCTGATGAATAGGTATCACCGACCGAACTACCCAGAAGGAGGGCATGAGATGAATCATCGAAGAAGAATCTGTTTGGTGTTTGGGATTTTTGTGCTCTTGGTGCTTCCCTGTGGCCTTTTTGCCCAGGGGAAGGTCGATCTCAAGATCATGACAGGGCCTATGGGAGGAGCCTGGTATCCTTTGGGAGGGGCGATTGCGGAGGCGATTCAGAAAGAGATCCCGGGAGTGAACGTATCTGTAGCTCCAGGAGGAGGGGTGGCAAACGTCGAGGGCGTGGAACTGGGCAAATGCGATATCGGCTTTTCAAATTCCAGTTCTGCAGTGGACGGACTGAACGGCAGGCCTCCCTTCAAGAAGAAAATGGAAAATATGCGGCAACTGGCAAACCTCTACGCTCAATACTTCCAGATCGTCGTCTTGGAGGATTCAGGGATCAAGTCCGTTTCGGATTTTAAAGGGAAAATCCTCGCTACGACTCCCAAAGGCCATACAGGAACGATCCTGGGAGAGCAGGTCCTCGAGGTACATGGCCTCTCTTATAAGGATATGGCCAAGGTCCATCATGTGGGATACAGCGATGCGGTATCCCTCATGAAGGATGGCCACGCCCACATTTACGCACCCGGGACGACCATCCCGGCCTCCTCGATTCTCGATCTCGCGGCTGATCGTAAGATTCGTCTCATTCCCCTTTCGGACGACAAGATCAAAGCCCTTCAGAAGATCAATGCCGGATACCTGAAACGGATCATTCCAAAGGGCACGTATCCCGGCGTGGACTATGATGTCCCGGCCATCGGCTATTTTGCCCACCTGATCGTGAGCGCCAAACTTCCCGAGGATCTCGTCTACAAAATTACACGGGTCTTTGCCAAGAACCTGCCACGGTTTGGAGACGTGGTCAAAGACATGAAAGGAGTGACCCTCAAAGACCTCGCTCTCGATATCGGTATTCCTTTTCATCCGGGAGCGCTCAAGTACTTCAAAGAAAGCGGCGCGTTGTGAGGGGTGTGATGGTCCCTCAGCTTGCTACGCTTACCTCCAAGCTCGTCGCCTTCGTTGCCGTGGCGATGTCTCTCTATCATCTTTATACAGGGGGCTTCGGGCCCCCTGAGGCCTTTCTTCATCGGTCCATTCACCTCCTTTTCACCCTGGTCTTGATCTTTTCCACACGTTCCCTCACGGATAAGCCGTGGGGGAGAAGGGTTCGGTGGACCGATGCCATTTTGATCGTTCTTTGCCTGCTCTCGGTGGGCTACCTTTTTCTCAATTACGAGTATGTGATCACCCGTTATCCTTATATCCACCCTCTGAACCCAAGCGATATGGTCTTTGGAATCATTCTGACCCTGCTATTAATGGAAGGGGCAAGACGTGTGATCGGTCCCGCCCTTCCCCTTACCGCCCTTGTTTTTCTTGCCTATGCCTATGCGGGACCTTGGCTTCCAGGGATCTTTCGCCACAGCGGTTTCTCCACGGAAGCGATTGTGGATCAGCTTTATCTTACGACGGAGGGCATTTTCGGTATCCCTCTTGGTGTTTCAGCGACCTATGTCATCCTTTTCATCATTTTCGGAACTTTCCTCGAAAAGACGGGCACAGGACAACTCTTCATGGACTTTGCGTCCGCCCTCACTGGGTGGACCCGTGGCGGGCCTGGGAAGGTTTCCTGCATCTCGAGCGCCCTTTTTGGGACGATCTCAGGAAGCGCCGTGGCGAACGTGATGGTCGATGGTTGGTTAACCATACCTCTTATGAAGCGAACAGGGTTCAAGCCTCCTTTTGCATGCGCCGTGGAGGCGGCAGCTTCGACGGGCGGTCAGATCATGCCGCCGGTGATGGGTGCGGCTGCCTTTGTCATGGCCGAGTTCACGGGAATCCCTTACATCGCCATCTGTCTTCATGCCATGATTCCGGCCCTTCTCTACTATTTCACCTTGTTCATGTCGATCCATTTTGAAGCAGGAAGAATGGGACTGAAAGGAATCCCCAGAGAGGAACTTCCACGGTTAAGAGAGGTCCTCGGGGCGCGAGGACACATGTTTCTGCCCCTCGGCATCATCGTGTACATGATGATCAAGGGCTATACGCCCATGTATGCGTGCAGCGTTTCAACGATCTCCGTGATTGTCCTCTCGTTCCTTCGGAAGGAAACGCGAATGGGATGGGGCACCCTTTTGAAGGCCCTGGAAGAGGGGGCACGCAATACGGTCGTCGTCGCGGCAGCCTGCGCCTGCGCAGGCATCGTTATCGGGGTCATCAACCTGACGGGATTGGGCTTGAAGTTCACGAGCTTTGTCCTTTCCATGGCAGGAGAATCTCTTATCCTGGCCCTGATCCTGACGATGATAGCGGGTATCGTTCTCGGCATGGGCATGCCGACGACTCCGGCCTACATCGTCCAGGCCGCCCTCCTCATCCCCGCCCTGATTAAACTCGGCGTTCACACAGTGGCGGCTCATATGTTCGTCTTCTACTTCTCGACGATCTCTGCAATCACACCGCCTGTGGCCATGGCGGTCTATGCGGCTGCCGGGATCGGTGGCGCAAAACTGTGGCCAACAGGCCTCTGGGCTTTGCGGATTGCCGCGACAGGGTTCATCGTTCCCTTTATGTTTGTTTTCGGTCCTTCCCTCCTTTTCGTTGGTTCCTCCTTTGAAATCCTCACCACGGTGGCGAGTGCCTCCCTCGGTGTCGTCGCGTTGTCTTCAGGGATGATGGGCTGGATGGGGAGGGAGGTAGGGATGTGGCAAAGGCTGATTCTCGTCGCAGCCTCCCTTCTTCTCATCAAACCCGGTCTGGCCACGGATGCGTTGGGACTGGGTCTCTTGATCTTTATCTATCTTGTTCAGAGGCTGGGCTCCGAAAGGACGAAACCCTGAGACAGGTGGGCTTGCGTTTCCGATCATGGAAAGGCCGGAGCAGTTTTCGGCTCTTGGTCAGCGTTCTTCGGCGGTCAGACTGGTCCTACCGAGAAGACAAACCTCCAAGAAAACCGCAACGAGAAGAAAGCCGAAGCAGATCAGGTAAGGAGTCCGAAGCCCAGTGGCCTGGGCGGCCAGGCCTCCCAAGAGGGGGCCAAGTAGGGCTCCCATGCTCAAGATCGACTCGTGCCGGCCTGTTCCTTTCCCTTTTTGCGCGGAAAGGCGAACCGCATAGAGGAGGCTGGAATAGTAGGTCACGCTCGCCGATAACCCAACGAGGGCCAGTGCCAGGGCAAACCAGAAGGCCTCCTTTGCAGCGAAGATGATCAGAAGGCCCATCGCGCCCAAGGCCTGGGCTCCAAAGAGGTAGCGCCTCCGGAAATGCCATCGGGTGTCGGTTCGTAAGGCGAAAAACCCGACGAAGAGGGAAAACCCGAGACACCCCATGAGGATCCCGATGGTCTGAGGGCCGTTGCCGAGTTCCGTTGCGAGCTTCGGGAAGAGATAGCGCGTGTTGCCCAGGACGAACCACGAGACAAAATTGGCGATCCAGACCGCATAGAGAAAATTCCTGATGGGCTTTCGGGTTTCGCTCTGGGTGGCAGGCTTCTCCGAGATGGCCGCCTTGCGATCGTGGATGGACGTGTAACCCAATAGAAAGAGGCAGACGGCAAAGGCCGCGGCACAAAGGAAGGGAAGCCTGGAGTGAAGGCTGAAGAGAAACCCTGAAAAGATGGGACCTAAAAGATACGCGGCTGTCCAGGCCATGTTGAGGGTTCCGATGTTTCGGGCCACGTCGGTTTCGGTCCGGAGCTCGGAAACCCAGGCCTGAAGGGGAGGCCAGAAAAGGGAGAGACAGAGGCCGTTGAGAGCCGAAAGCATGAGAATCACCTTCACCTGATGGGTGGCGGCAGCGAGGAGGGCTGAAAGGGCGAGAAGGAGGGGAGAGAGGAGGATGAGCCGACGCCGACCAAAGCGATCCGAGAGGGGACCCATTCGATGGGCCAGAGCCATATGCACGGCTGCTGTCATGGTTCCGATGAGGCCGAGTTCGACTGGACTGGCCTTGAGCTCGATGAGCAAAAGGGGGGCGGCGAGGCCATAGATGCTCAAAACGAGATCCATCCCAAAAGGGGCAACCCGAATCATCAACCTCTCATCCATCCGGATCATAGACGTTAATCCAAAAGATGTTTATGGGGATATCCTTTTCTCAAAAAGGAGCCATCGAGGCCCCCTCACCTCAATCCTCTCCCCCGGGGGAGAGGAAGACTTATTTTTCTTGGGTTTGTCCAGACTCATATGACCATACTCATAACTCCGTTTATATGGGAATTTCATGGAGGGGGACGTGGCCCCGTGCGCCTACCTACGCCACTCCAACACATCGCCGATGGTTCGCCACGGGCGAAAAAGCCCAATTTAAAAAGCCGTGGCCAACACCCCCAAATTCATAACCCCCGAGGAAGCCTAAGTCAATGGAGCCACAAGGGCGATCTTTCCCCAACTCCGATTTAGAAATGGTCATTGCGAGGGGACCGAAGCAATCTTGCCTTTTTGATTCTCGCCTTTCACAGCAAGATGGCCCGGCACCTTGCAGGTGCTCGCCATGACCGGATGGGAAAAGGCTTTCGTTTTCTGAATCGGGATTGGAGCCCTTCCTCAACCGTTGAAATCCGGCCCTTTTGCTCTTATGATATTTCCCATTGACGTCGGGAGAGCGAAAGGATCCCGAACGGCAAGACATCGTTCAATCGAGGTGAAAAGTTTGGATTTTTCCCTTTCCATCAAGCAGAAACAGATTCGACAAATGGCCCGTCAGTTTGCTCAGATCGAGCTGGCTCCCATCGCGAAGGAGATCGACGCGGAGGCCCGATTCCCGTGGGAAGTGGTGGAGAAGATGGCCTCCCTCAACTTCTTTGGAATGCAAGCCCCACGAGAGTATGGGGGAGCTGAGCTCGATTCCATTTCCTACTGCCTCGTGATCGAGGAGATCTCGCGCGTCTGTGCCGCCATGGGGCTTACGATCGCCGTTCATAACAGTGTCGTGGTCTTCCCGATCAGCCGATTCGGGAATGAAGACCAAAAGAGGCGGTTTCTGATGCCCCTTGCCCGGGGGGAAAAGATCGGTGCCTTTTGTCTGACGGAGCCCAATGCGGGATCGGACGCCATGGCGATCGAGTCCACGGCGATGCGGGATGGGGAAGGCTATGTCGTCAATGCCAACAAGATCTTTGTGACGAACGGAGGGGTGGCCGATATCCTGATCGTTTTTGTGACGGTGAACCGGGAGGATGTGAAGAAGGGATTCAGTGCCGTCCTGGTGGAGAGGGGTACGCCCGGATTCGAAGTGGGACTGCTCGAAGACAGTTGTGGGGTGCGAGCCAATCCTGTCTGTTCGATCGTTCTCACGGATTGTCGTGTTCCAAAAGAGAACCTCCTCGGCCGCGAAGGAGAAGGGTTCAAGATCGCCATGGCCGCTCTCGACACGGGCCGAATCGGCATCGCGGCTCAAGCTGTCGGCATCGCCCAAGGTGCCCTCGATGTTTCGCTCAAATATGCCAAGGAACGGATTCAGTTCAAAGTGCCCATTGCACGACACCAGGCCATTCAGTTGATGCTCGCCGATATGGGGACCATGGTTGAGGCCTCACGGCTTCTCACCTTACAGGCTGCTCATGTTCGGGATCAGGGGGGAGATCTTTCGGCTCCCTCTGCCATGGCCAAGCTCTTCGCTGCGCGGACGGCCTCGAAAGTGGCATCCATGGGCGTGCAGATCCACGGAGGCTATGGGTATAGCAAGGATTATCCGATCGAGCGCTACTTCAGGGACGCCCGGGTGACGGAGATTTACGAAGGTACGAATGAGATTCAGCAGATCGTGATCGCCCGGGAGCTGTTGAGGCGAGGTGAAGATTAGATAGAAACGGGATTGAGCGATTTTTCCGAAAGGCCTCAAGGACGGTGACGTCTCAAGGGCCTTTCGACAGGGAATGGGGCACGAATGAACATCATTGTCTGTCTAAAACAGGTCATCGTTGGAAGCCAGGTGAGAATTGATCCCCGGACGCACCGTCTGATCCGCTCGGCGGAATCGTCCCAGATCAATCCCTTCGATCTTTACGCCCTCGATCTGGCCGTGAACATGAAAAAGGAATACCGCGGCTTTGTTACGGCGGTGACCATGGGTCCCCAGATCGCAGAGGAGGTGCTGTGGCAGGCCTTTGCCTTAGGGGCGGATCGGGGCGTCCTTCTTTCGGATCCCCGATTCTCAGGAAGCGATACCCTGGCCACGTCCTACGTCCTCGGCATGGGCATCCGAAAGATCGGGGGGTTCGATGTCATCCTTTGCGGAATGAGGACCACGGATAGCGATACGGGACAAGTGGGACCTCAGCTTGCAGAAGAGCTCGATCTTCCTCACGTCACGGCGGTGGAGAGGCTCGTCAGGAGAGGGGGGCATGTTGAGGTTGAGCGTTCGTCCGACGGATTTCGAGAGGTGCTCGAGGTATCCCTGCCCGCCCTCTTCACGGTAGGAGGGAATCGATTGGTAAGGCTTCCAAGCCTCATCGAGATCGAAGAGGCCTTTCAGAGTCATACGATCGAGACGTGGAATCTGGAGGAGATCGGGGCCGATCCCGCCAAGGTTGGAAGCCTGGGTTCTCGGACATGGGTTGAGTCATTCGTCCCAATCGGTCACGAAAAATCCTGTCTCTTCATCGAAGGCGATCCCAGGGAGCAGGCAAAGGCCCTCTTTATGAAGTTGGTGGAAAGGGGGCTTGTCCCTTGAAAGAGGCCGCCGCGAAGATGGAAGATAACTTGGAGATCTGGGTTTTTTGCGACTACCGAAATCATCCTCACGATCGATTGACCTTTCAGGTGATCGGCCTGGCGAGACACCTCTCGGCAGAGAGAGGGAGGGTCACAGGAGTTCTCCTAGGCCACGGCGTCGATGGAATAGCCCGGGAATATATTTCGCACGGAGCTCAACGGGTGCTCCTGGTCGACGATCCGGAGTTGGCCCTCTATCGAACGGATCTTTACACGGCGATCATATGCGATCTGGTTCAAGCCCATAGGCCTGACATCTTTCTTCTGGGAGCCACACAATTCGGGAAGGAGCTTGCAGCAAGGGTTTCCAAACGCCTTGGCGTCGGCCTCTGTGCCGAATGCATTTCCCTGGAATGGGAACGAGAGGGAGGCCGGCTCATCGCTTCAAGCTCTGCCTTCGGGGGAGACTATCTGGCCCGTATCGCCTGGAGCGAGCATCGGCCTTCGATGGCAACGGTGAGTCCCGGGAGCTTTCGTGAGCGGTCACCCGAAGAAAATGGAATTGGCGAGATCGTAAGGGTTGAGAAGGATCTTCGAAACAGGGCGAGAGCCATCCGGATCATCTCATCCGTCCGGGAGACCCACCAGAGCTCGAAGCTCGAAAAGGCCCGTGTGGTGGTGGCGGGGGGGCGAGGCATGCGAAGCTCCGAAGGATTCCATCACATTCGGGAACTCGCCTTCCTCCTGGGAGGCGAGGTGGGAGCGACCCGGCCGGCTGTGGATGCCCATTGGACATCTCCTGAACAGTTGATCGGTCAAACCGGTGCCTCCATCAAACCCGATCTCTTGATCACCTGTGGGACATCCGGAGCGGTCCAATACACGGCTGGAATAAAAGGCGCTCGGACCGTGGTGGCTGTCAATCGCGATCCCCGGGCACCCATATTCAAGGTGGCTGATTTCGGTATCGTGGCCGATGTTCTGACGTTTCTCCCTGCACTCATAGCGGAGGTGAAGGGGCACGTTTTCAGGGAGATCGCGGAGCTTTACCGTCAACGCGTCCCAGGGAGCGGAGGGGAAAGAACGATCACCTTTGGGCAGAGGATCCGCAAGCTCCGGGACGATCATAAGATGACGGTGATCGATCTGGCCGAAAAAACAGGGCAGACACCGGAATTCATCGAACAGGTGGAATCGGACAGCCTCACCCCACCCGTCTCATTCCTTCTCCAGCTTTCCCAAGCCCTTCGAATCGATCCGAGCCATTTTCTCACCGACGAGGAGAAGATCCAAATCGAAGGCAAGAGACAGGAAAGTTTTGCTAAGCGAACCCAGAACTATTCCTACCGGACCCTCACTCCGGGTGCTGCGGACAAACATCTGCGGGCCTTCATGGTCACGATCGAACCCAAGGCTTACCATAAGATGGTCGAATACAAGCACCCCGGGGAAGAGTTTATTTTTGTTTATAAGGGGGAATTGGAGCTCACCCTGGACACCAAGGTCCATCATTTGAAACAGGGCGAGACCATCCATTTCGACTCCGAGACAAAGCACAAACTCCGAAACGTCTCCGAAGAGCCCTGTGAACTCATCGTAACCCTTTACACGCCTTGAGGATCTTTGAAGAAGATCCGGTTCATCTTCGTTCCGTTTTCACGAGGAGGGTGAGTACGAAAAAGGCGAGACACAGGAAAGCGAAAAAGAAGGTTCCCGCAAGGAAGCTACCGCTCAGGTCCACCACCACTCCCATGATGAGGGGACCCGCAAATCCTCCGATTTCCGATACGCAGTAGAACATTCCGCCCGCCGAACCCATATAAGCCGACCCCACCTCAGGAGTATCCATGAGGATCAAGGTGAGAAGGGGGACAAAGGGCGCGATGATGAACCCGAAGAGAAGAAGGGCTGCGAGCTGGAGAGTTCCGGACGCAGTCATGATGAGGACAAGCATAAGGAAGGCTATGAGAACCGAGACACCAAGGAAAGGGGTTCGAAATCGGGGTGAGACGAAACGGGGTACGACGACAAGAGCAGGGATGCCTGCCACGAGTGGAAGGGAGGCCGCTGCGCCAGCCCCCGTGGGGGAGAGGCCTCCAGCTTCAAGGATCTTGGGAAGCCATTGGGTCAAGGCGTGAAGGATGGCGAAGGTCAGAAGCCCAAGGGCCATGACGAGCTGAACGTTTCGAACCTTCATCAACCGGCCGAAGAGGGCGAACGTTCCAGGAACCGTTGCGGAGGCCTGGGGACTTCGGTCGCGGGCAAAAAGCCACCAGATCAGCGAAACACCGAGGGTCAGTAAACCGTAAAGGAGAAAGGTCTTTCTCCAACTGTTGCCCACCCAGGGCATCAACAGGCTGTTCGTCAGTGTGAGGGCCGCAATCCCACCTATCCAAGCTCCTGTCAGATAGATGCCTACGGCTGTTCCTCGGCTCCTCCCTTCAAACCAGATGGAGATCGCCTTGGGAGCGCCCACCGAGATCATGGGGCCTCCAACGCCTGAGAGGGCTACGGCTCCCAGGAGAGTGAAAAAACCTTTTGCCAGAGCACGAAGTGCCGTAGAAAGGCCCAAAGTGAGGGCTCCGACAAAGAGGGATTTTCGAACCCCCCAGCGATCCATGAGGCTACCCGAAAACGCAGCAGCCGCGATATAAGTGAGTTGCCACGATCCGAGGATGAACCCCATCTCCGTGTAGGAGAGGTTGAGATCCCGAAGGATAGGGGTGACAAGGGGTGCGATCGCCCGTTGGATAAGGCCGAAGGCGGCATAAAGGAGCCAGAGAAGGGAAAGGATCACCCATCGATAGGGCAAAGGATGGATGGTTTCCTCCTCGTGAGCCCCGAAGGAGGTTCTTCTTGATGATCGAGCTGGAGGGTTCATAGGTATTTCATGGGCGGCGAATTTTGCCTCGCCTTCAAACCGAGGTTCTCCTGAAACGATGGGCCTCGATTGCGGTATTTATGCCTTCTCGAAATTTTTGTCGCAAGGGCCGGAAAGGGGCTCTCCACCTTTTTGGGGTTGCGAGTCGAGAAAAATGTGGATATGATTAGGGCGTAAAATCCGATGTCAGGGATGAGAAAAAGCACCATGGGAGTGGAAAAGAGATGAAGGAATCGCTCCGTTCAAAACCGCCATCCGATTTCATCCGAGAGATCATTGACGAGCACTTGAAGACGAACCGCTTCGGAGGCCGTGTCGCCACTCGCTTTCCGCCCGAACCCAATGGCTATCTTCATATTGGCCATGCGAAGTCGATCTGCCTCAATTTCGGAATCGCCCAAGAATACGGGGGAACGTGCAATCTTCGCATGGATGATACGGACCCTCTCGGTGAGAGCCAAGAATACGTCGATGCCATCATCCGCGATGTGAAGTGGTTAGGATTTGACTGGGAGGATCGCCTCTTTTTTGCGTCGGATTACTACGAGAGGCTTTACCAATATGCCGTGGAGCTGATTAAGGCGGGCAAGGCATATGTCTGCAGCCAAACCCCGGATGAAATTCGAGCCTATCGGGGAACCCTGAACGAGCCCGGTAAGGAAAGCCCCTATCGGAATCGAACCGTGGAAGAAAACCTCGATCTTTTTCGACGGATGCGGGCAGGTGAGTTTGAAGAGGGAGCCCACGTTCTTCGAGCGAAGATCGACATGGCCTCTCCGAACATCCTTCTTCGGGATCCGGTGATCTACCGAATCCGGAAGGAGCCTCACTATCGGACGGGAAATACGTGGTGTATCTACCCCATGTATGATTTTGCCCATTGCCTTTCCGATTCGATCGAAGGGATCACCCATTCGATCTGTACGTTGGAGTTCGAAAACAACCGGGCCCTCTATGACTGGTTCCTCGATCAGTTGCAAGTGCCGTGTCACCCCCAGCAGATCGAGTTTGCCCGTCTGAACTTGAGTTACACGGTCTTGAGCAAGCGGAGGCTGATCGAGCTGGTTGAACGAGGCGCTGTAAGCGGCTGGGACGATCCGAGAATGCCCACCTTGGCGGGCATGCGACGGCGGGGGTATCCCCCTGAGGCAATCCGAAACTTCTGCGAGCGGATCGGCGTGGCAAAGAACGAAAGCCTCGTGGATGTGGCTCTCCTCGAGCACTGTGTGCGAGAGGAGCTCAATCGGAGCGCCCGACGGGTTATGGCAGTCCTGAGACCTTTACGTGTGGTGATCGAGAACTACCCGGAGGAGAAGGTGGAGGAATGGGATTGCCCCTACCATCCACAGGATGAGGCGATGGGATCTCGCAAGGTTCCCTTCTCGCGCGTTCTTTATATCGAACGGGACGATTTCATGGAGCATCCTCCCAAAAAGTTCCTCCGATTGGCTCCGGGCAGAGAAGTTCGTCTCCGGTATGGCTATTTTATCAAATGTGTTGATGTACGGAAGGATCCTGAAACAGGGGAGATCGCCGAACTCCGCTGCACCTACGATCCCGAAACACGAGGTGGATTTGCGCCAGATGGTCGCAAGGTGGACGTAACCCTCCACTGGGTTTCAGCCGCCCACGCCCTTCCGGCTGAGGTGCGCCTCTATGATCGCCTCTTTCGTGTTCCCAACCCTTTGGAAGGGGGGATCGATTTTGTGGAATACCTCAATCCCAAATCCCTCGAGGTTCTGAAATCCTGCCGCGTGGAGCCGAGTCTGGCGGGTGCTCTGCCGGGGAGTCGCTTCCAGTTTGAAAGAATCGGGTATTTCTGCGTCGATCCAGTCGACTCGACAAAGGAAAACCTCGTGTTCAATCAAACCGTCAGCCTTCGGGACACCTGGGCCAAAGTGGCGAAGGATGGCAAGGTGGAGGGTAAACCCTAACGTTGCAATAAATCCCGCTCAAAGGGCCCCGGGAAGGGCTTGTTTGGTACCTCAAGGAGGTTACGTCCCAAGTACCGTCACCTCTGCTCGATATCACTCTTGGTGGAGTCTGCGATAACCGCCCGCCTCTCAACAAGACCCCATGACAAGGCCTCTGAGGCGTCCTCTTCGGGCTCCGTTATGCAACGAACGGGTAAGTTATAAACCCCGGTGATGGAGATCCTGAGAAAAAGAGTTGCCCGGATCCCGATCCATCGGGCTTGGGACGTCCCGGAGAAAAACGATGAAGCCTATTGGCCCTGCCAGATGACCTCCTTCTGCTCACCATGAGGTGGATTGATCTGGACCAAAAGGGTGACGGAGGCCGCTTTCTCCCGAGGCAAAGGCAGGCCAAGGACGACCACGCGACCTGTGCTTGGAGGAAGGGGAGCGTTTAACGTCCCCTCGATGGCGCCAAAATCATCACGAGACAGGAGCTTCCCTTCCAAGGCCTGGACCTCTTTTACTGTCGCTACGACCGTGATCGTGTTGGCGGGAACCACGTCTTTGCGACTTCGGTTGAGGACGGGCACATGAAGTTCGAGGAGGGTTATGGAGTCGGGCTTCGATTCAATCTCTCGCAGTCGGAATGTCACCTCTCCCAACTGGATTTGAAGCCCTTTCTGATCCGCCGCGTCAGGTTGTGCAAAGCCGTTCTGCAAAATCACCCAAAGAAGAAAAAGGGTTCCCAAGAAGCCGTAGCTGAGATGAAAACGTTTCCCACAAAAAGGTTTCATTTTCCCGTCCTCTCCTCTCCAGCTCGAGCCCTTCGATTGGATTGGCTAGATCATTACGCCGCGACCACCGAGACGGTCTCTCGTTCCCCCAAAGGAGGTTTCCTTTTCCTTAGAATGCGATATCTTTCGGAGAAGGTCAACCGGGAGGCCGGCCGCGAAGGCAAATTTCAAAGGGTTGGGTGGGAAATCGCTCTTCAGAGGTTCGGAGGCGCTCCCCGGGCACGAGGGATTAGGTTATAATTGTATTTGGCAAGGCGTAGAGAGGAGCCATGAAACCCCTTGTTGCAATCGTGGGAAGGCCAAACGTCGGAAAGTCCACTCTCTTCAACCGGATTGTTGGCGGGAAGAAAGCGATCGTCTGGAACGAACCGGGGGTCACCCGGGACCGCAATTATGCCGATGTCCAATGGGACGAGAGACCCTTCACCTTGGTTGACACGGGCGGCTTCGAGCCGGTTTCGAAGGAGCGAATCTTCGTCCAGATGAAAGAGCAGTGCGAGCTCGCCATGGATGAGGCCGATGCGATCCTTTTTGTCATGGATGGCAGGGAAGGGGTGACCCCATCGGACAAGGAGATCGCGGATATTCTGAGACGCCGCGGCAAGCCCGTTTTCTTCGTCGTCAACAAGATCGACGGTCCCAAGCACGAGGACAAGGTCTTTGAGTTTTATGCCTTGGGTGCAAGCCCCCTCTATTCCATCTCCGCAGAGGAAGGTTACGGGATCTCGGAGCTGATGGATGAGGTCGTCCGAGTGCTTCCAGCCCCTGAAGAGGTAGAAGATCGTGGGGAGATGACCCGGGTGGCCGTGGTGGGAAGGCCCAATGTGGGGAAATCGTCCCTCATCAATCGCCTCTTGGGTTACAGACGGGTGATCGTGGATGAGGCTCCGGGCACGACGCGAGACCCCATCGATACGCCCTTCGAACGGGACGGCAGAAAGTACCTCCTCATTGACACGGCTGGCATAAGGCGGAAGAGCCGCATCAGCCTTCAGTTGGAAAAATACAGCATTCTACAGGTTTTTCGAACGATCGATCGTTCTGACGTCGTTCTTCTGGTTCTCGATTCGACCGAAGGGGTCACGGATCAGGACGCCCGAATCGGAGGGCTCGTTCACGAAAGGGGGAAAGGGTGCATCCTCATCGCGAACAAGTGGGACCTGGTCAAAAAGGAATCGTATGCTCCCCAAACGTTTAAAAAGCGGATCTATGAGGGCCTGAAAGAGCTTTCCTATGCGCCGGTGCTCCTGGTTTCAGCCCTCACGGGCCAACACGTGCCCAAGATCCTCGACCAGGTAGACCGGGTGGTTGAAGAGGGAAAGCGAAGGATTCCCACGTCCCAAATCAATCGGTATCTCGAGGGATGGGTCGAAGGAGCGCCGCCTCCCCTTTACAAGAACCGTTCGGTGAGGTTGAACTACATGACGCAGGTCTCTGTTGCGCCGCCGACCTTCTTGATCTACACGAATTTTCCTGAAGGCATCCCCTCTTCCTATGAGAGGTACCTGACGAATCGGATCCGGGAGACCTTTGGGTTCGAAGGGGTTCCGATACGGCTCGTCTTCAGAAGAAAGAGGAGAAAGGATTAGCTCGAATGGCGAAACCACTCAAACGACGATGGATGCTTTGGGGTTTGATCCTCGTTCTCCTCGCGGCAGGGGGATACGTTGCGTTGGATCTCCTGCGGGCCAACGGAGGGAACCAGAATTTCAGGACCATGAAGGTGGAGCGGGGGGAGATAAGCTCAGCCGTCACCGCCACAGGGACGGTCAACCCGGTGACCAATGTTCTGGTGGGGAGCCAAATTTCCGGGACGATCAAAGCCCTTTACGCGGATTTCAACTCAGAGGTCAAAGAAGGGCAAGTGATCGCCCAGATCGATCCCGCGATCTTCCAGGCCCAGGTCGAGCAGGCAAGGGCGAGTCTTCTTAATGCCCAGGCGAACCTCTTAGCCCTTCAGGCCAGCCTCAAGAACGCGGAGGCTAGCCTTGCAAAGGCCGAAGTGGCGGTTACGGACACGAAAAGGACCTATGATCGCTATCGTGAACTTCTCGCCAACAAGGTCATCGCTCAGCAGGTCTTCGATACGGCGGAGACGAACTATCAGTCGGCCCTGGCCCAGCGCGATGCAAGCAAGGCCCAGGTGGAGGCGGTCAAAGCCCAGGTGGAACAGGCCAAGGCTCAGATTGAGCAGGCCCGGGCTTTGTTGAAGGTCTCGGAGACGAACCTTCGCTATACGACGATCCGTTCTCCTGTCAATGGGATCGTCATTTCAAGAAATGTGGATGTGGGGCAAACCGTTGCGGCAAGCCTCCAGGCTCCAACCCTCTTCACCATCGCTAAAGATTTGAAAGCCATGCAGGTCGATTCCAATGTGAGCGAGGCCGATATCGGCCGAATCGCTGTGGGGCAGGAGGCGACGTTCACGGTCGATGCCTATCCCGAGATCACATTTCGAGGAAAGGTTTCGGAGATCCGAAATGCCCCCATTACGGTTCAAAATGTGGTGACCTATGATGTCGTGATTCAGGTGGAGAATAAGGATCTGAAGCTCAAGCCCGGGATGACAGCCAACGTCTCGATTCTCATCGCTCATAAAGAAGGGGTTTTGAAGGTTCCCAACGCGGCTTTGCGGTTTCAACCTCAGTCGGTGAAAAAGGAGCCGCCCCCTTCGGCAAAGCGAAAGGAGCCGGAGACGACCGGCGGAGGGCAACGCCCCTTGGATCGTCTTGCCAAGGAGCTCAATCTGACGGAGGAACAAAAGAGCAAGGCGGAGATGATCATGGCCTCGGCCCGTCAAGAGATTCAGGAGATCCGCGAACGATCGAAGCCCGAAGAGGCCCGAACGAGGATCCAGAGCCTGATTCGGCAGAAGATATGGAGCCTCTTGACGGAAGAGCAGAGAAGGAAGTGGAGCGAGCGAGAGGCTTCCTCCCAGGCCGAAGAAAGGCGGCCCGCCACGGTGTGGGTCTTGTCCAAGGAGGGAAGACCCGTTGCGGTGGACATCGTTCTCGGTATCACCGATGGAACGTTCAGCGAGGTTGTGCGAGGGGATCTGAAAGAGGGAATGGAAGTGATTGTGGAGGAGTTATCCAAGAAGAAAGGGGCGACGCCCTCTGTTTCGTCCCCGCCTGGGATGAGGGGTTTTGGAAGGTGATGAGGCGAACGGATGGTCAAGAGGGCGTGAAGGTCGCTTCGAGAGCCCCGGGACGTGACGAGGATCGATGGGACCACTAATCGAGGTCAAGGATCTCGTGAAGATTTACGGGATGGGTGAGGTCGAGGTGCAGGCCCTGCGGGGCATCTCCCTTTCCATCGAGCAGGGTGAATTCGTGGCCATCATGGGCGCCTCGGGGTCGGGGAAATCGACCTTTATGAACATCCTTGGCTTTCTCGATCGGCCCACGAGGGGGCAGTATCTGCTCGAAGGGATGAGCGGCGAGAGGCTGTCAAAAGATGAGCTCGCTGAGATTCGGAACCGAAAGATCGGTTTCATCTTTCAGGGGTTCAATCTTCTCTCGAGAACATCGACCCTCGAAAACGTGGAGCTGCCCCTTATTTACTCCCGCGTTCCATCCTCAAAACGAAAAGAGATGGCGAAAAAGGCCGTTTCCGCGGTGGGCCTGGAAGGGAGAGAACATCATTTCCCCAACCAGCTTTCCGGAGGTCAACAGCAACGGGTGGCCATCGCTCGGGCCCTCGTTAACGAGCCCGCGATCCTCTTGGCCGACGAGCCGACAGGAAACCTCGATTCAAAGACGAGCGAAGAGATCATGGCCATTTTTCAACGCCTGAATCGCGATTTGGGAATCACCATCATCATGGTCACCCACGAAGCGGATATCGCTTCATACGCGAGGCGAAGAATCCATTTCAAAGACGGCCTTGTGATTCTCGATCAAAAAGAGGGAGCTCCCCTGAAAGGAAGGGAGAGGATCGAGGCATGACGACCCTTCTTGCAAGCCTATGGATTGCTCTGAGGGCACTTCGTGTCAACAAAATGCGCTCGGCCCTGACGATGCTCGGCATCATCATCGGTGTGGCCGCGGTCATCACGATGATCGCGGTCGGTTCGGGTGCGAAGGCCCGGATCGCCGAACAGATCGCGAGCATGGGGTCAAACCTCCTGATCGTTCTTTCAGGGAGTGCCACGAGTGGCGGCATGCGTTTCGGGACGGGGACAGTTCCGACCTTGACCGTGGAGGATGCAAAGGCGATTTTGAACGAAATTCCAGCCGTGCGCTATGTGGCGCCCAATCTTTCGGGAGTCGCTCAGATCGTCTACGGGAACCAGAACTGGTCCACCATCGTGAACGGAACCTTTCCCGAGATCCTGGAAATCCGAGAGTGGCGTCTTGCCTCGGGCCGTCCCTTCACCCAGCAAGACCTCGACGGAGCGGCCAAGGTCTGCATTCTCGGAAAAACGGTGGCGGAGAACCTTTTTGGAGCCATCGATCCTGTGGGACAAATCGTTCGGATCAAGAAAATCCCCTTTACCGTCATCGGCGTTCTCTCGCCCAAGGGCCAATCCACATGGGGACAGGATCAGGATGACACGATCTTCGTTCCCTTGTCGACGGCCCAGAAGAAGCTCTTCGGGACGGCATTTCCCGGAATGGTGAGAACGATCACCGTGCAAGCGAAGGGGCCGGAGTACGTCGAGGAAGCCGAAAGACAGATTACGGAGTTGCTTCGGCAGCGTCATCGGATTCAGCCAAGCCAGGATAACGACTTCTCCGTTCGGAACCTGACCGAGGTCATGTCGAGCGCAGAACAGTCCGCGGAGACCATGTCCTACCTTCTCGGTGCGATCGCATCGATCTCCCTCATCGTCGGAGGGATCGGAATCATGAACATCATGCTTGTCTCGGTCACGGAGCGAACAAGAGAGATCGGTATCCGCATGGCAGTTGGCGCAAAGAGTCGGGATATCTTGTTGCAGTTCCTAATTGAATCCCTTGTCTTAAGTACCATGGGCGGAACGATCGGTATTCTTCTTGGGATGGCCGGGACGTTCGTCCTTTCGGCCCTAACCCAGTGGCCTACGCTCTTCTCTGTCAAGGCTATCCTCCTCGCCTTTCTCTTTTCGGGTTGTGTGGGCGTATTTTTTGGATTTTACCCCGCCCGAAAAGCCGCCCTTCTCAACCCCATCGAAGCCCTCCGCTACGAGTAAGAGCCCGAAGGGTTTACACTTTTACCGAGAAGCCTTTCTTGACAAAAACGGGAAGGATGAGTTATTGGGAATGAAATTCCCTATAGAAAAAATATGGATTGACAAGCTGTGAGAATTTCTACCAAAATCAGATACGGAACGAGGGCGATCCTTGAGCTTGCAATCAGGTTTGGATCGGGGCCCGTTGATCTTCGGGAGATTGCGAACAAGCAGGATATCTCGGTTAAGTACCTCGAGCAGGTCTTCATTCCTTTGCGGACGGCGGGCCTTGTGAAATCGATTCGTGGATCGAAGGGAGGCTACGTCCTTGCCAAGCCTCCTGCGGAGATCGCCCTCAAGGATGTTGTGGAGGCCTTTGAGGGGCCGATTCGGTTAGTTGAGTGTTTAAACGATCCCGCTCTCTGCGACCAATCGAGAGCCTGTGTGACACGGGAGATCTGGGGTGAGGTCTCTCAGGCGATCGAGAGCGTTTTTCGCCGGATCACCTTCGAGGAGATGGTGAAACGAAGAAAGGAGAAAGAGCTCCAAACCCTCCCCATGTACCAAATATGATTTTGATCGAATGCCCCATTCCCTGAGGATACCTTCGAATTGGGAAAATCCTTCGGTGGATGATGGCGGTTTCGACGCAGAGACGAATATTTTGACCTTTCTTGGGGGGCTGGCGGTAGGGGCGAGCCCTAGCCCCTTCGGAGCGGGACCCTGTGCGGGCTAAGGGTTTGAAAAGGGAGAAAGCATGGCGAAGATCGCAAGTATGGTTTCTGAGCTGATTGGAAGGACACCCCTTGTTCGACTCAATCGGGTGACAAAGGACTGTGG
>Ga0123519_10006074_pt1 | contig 19096 bp, 18 predicted proteins | sample YelNatPaOPRAMG02_FD_87396 | JGI IMG/M metagenome (GOLD analysis project Ga0123519, IMG submission 87396) | Hot spring microbial communities from Yellowstone National Park - Yellowstone National Park OP-RAMG-02 (version 2) | ecosystem: Environmental > Aquatic > Thermal springs > Hot (42-90C) ... | reverse complement strand
CTTCCGCCATGGCGTCGGGCGCAGCGACCTGCCCGGCGGGGATGAGGAGAGGCTCATCCAGAGCATTCGTTCCCAGATCTTCACCCTGCCTGCCGAAACGCGTTTGCTCCCCGGCCATGGCCCCGAAACAACCGTAAAAGAAGAACAGCATGTAACGATTTAGCCCTGTCTCAAAACCGTTGTGGATGTCATGGCGAGGAGCATTCTTTGCGACGAAGCAATCCCCAGACGGTCCATTTCGCCTGATAAAGGGGAGATTGCTTCGCCAAAAAACGGCTTGCAATGACATGGCTGAGTAGTTGCAACAGCACAACAATCCCTTCGTCCGATCATGGCCAGCCTGATCAACAGCGTTCAGGAGGAACCCTATGAAACGAGCCGTCAGCATTAGTCTGGGAAGCGCAACCCGCGACAAGAAGGTCACGGTGCGCTTCGGTAATGAGACCGTCCAGATTGAACGTATCGGTACCGATGGCGATGTCGCCAAAGCGCGTCGCCTCTACCTGGAACTGGATGGGAAGGTGGATGCCTTCGGCGTCGGTGGCGTAGACCTGTACCTGCGCCTGGACCAGCGCGAATATCCGCTGCGCGCTGCCCTGAAACTGGTCGAAGGCGTGACCAAAACCCCGTTGTGTGATGGTCGTGGTCTGAAACACACGCTGGAGCGCCGCGTCTTCGAACTGGCGCGTCCGCAGCTGGGTGAGGTGCACTTCCGTCAGGCCTTTGTCCCGGTTGCCGTTGACCGTCTTGGGCTGGCGCAGGCCGTGGAGGAGGTCTCTGACCTGCTGGTTATCGGCGATTTAATGATTGCCCTGGGAATTCCGGTTCCCGTGCGTGGGTTGCGCGCTTATAAACGGCTGGCGCGTGTGCTCCTGCCTCTGGTCAGTTATTTCCCCATGTCCCTGCTTTTCTACGGCAGCGGTGGCGCGGAGCACGAGCCGAAGTATGAAAAATACTTTGCCGCTGCCGATTTGCTTGCTGGCGATTTCCTGTTTATGCGCAAATATCTGCCCGCTGATTTGAGCGGCAAGACCGTGGTCACGAACACGACAACGGAAGAGAATATCGCTCTGCTCCGCGCGCGTGGCGTGAAGACGATTATCACCACCACACCGCGCTACGAGGGCCGTTCCTTTGGAACGAACATGATGGAAGCCGCCTTGACTGCTTACGCAGGAAAAGGGCGACGGCTCACGGATGAGGAACTGAACACCTTGATTGATACCCTGGGTCTCCGTCCCGAAGTGATGTCGTGTTGATTCCTGGCCGGCTCGCGGGGCGGCGGGCCCTCGCTACAAGGCGATTTCCTGCACGTGAAGCGCCTGCCAGTCTTTGCGTCCCAGCCCCATGTTGGCCGCGAGCGAAATATAGCCGATGTCGTCGGGCGTCAACCCGAATAAGGAAGTGGCATAACTGTCCGCGGCTACCATATCCGGGCTGACGATAATCGTATCCCGGCGCTCAACAGCGTTCAGGTCATTGTTTACCGGCCCGCCAGCCGTCAGGATGCGAATCGCATCAATGATGGTCAGTTTCGGGCGTATCAGGCTGGCGAGGTCGGCTATCGTCTGGTGAATATCCATGCGGTGCATCACACCCCGATCGCGATCAGGGACCAGCCCCATCAGGTTCTTCATTCCCAGCGTCAGCCGCGTTGTACTGTGATCTTTGGCGATTGGGACGTTAATCAACACCTCGGCTTCCCGCGCAGGCTGATAGACACTGGCCGCTTTCAGGCGACGTCCTTGCGGGATGGCCACGGCCTGGAAGCCTAAAGCATTCATGACTTCCATTCGCCCACCGGCGGCCTCGACTTGCTCGCGAATGCCAGACGTCGTGTAGGCCGTCTCGCCCGAACCCCGAATGGGCAGGTCCATGACCACAACCTGACTGGCGCCGGCCTCCAGACACAACCGCACCAGGACTCCGACCAGCCAGGGATTGGTGGTCACGGCATACTCCGGCGGAACGGCGGCGCAGATGTTGGGCTTGATGACCACGCGTGCTCCCGAGGGGACAAAGGTCTGTATTCCACCAAAGGCTTCCAGGGCGCGCCGCAGCATGGCTTCTATGTCGCTACCGCGTACGACAACCAGATCGGGCTGTTGGAGGGGAGTCGCAGCCGGTAAGGTTTCAACGGCAGCAACCCCGCTGGCGGTCATCGTGGCAGCCGCTGCGGACTGCGACGCCGGCGTTGGCGTTGGACGCGTCCGCACCCCGCAGGCGCTCAGAAATTGTTGCAATAGCAAACCACCTGTGCCGGCCAGCAACACTTTGAGAAAATCCCGACGATTCATCCGCTTGTTCATGGTCTGCCTCCTCTTGGCACTTCTCCCGTTTGGACACCAACGATGATCGCATTGTATATGGGGTGCGCAGGGATTGTCAAGGAAATTTCGGCTTACGTAGAACAGGCTTCCCGGCCTGTGCGATAGATTGAGAAAGGCCGTCTTACGTAGAACAGGCTTTCCAGCCTGTGCGATAGATCGGAAATAGCGTCTGACGCCAGGGATTGCTGAGATGAGCCCTGCTCCCGAATTCTTGCCTGCACAACCATCTCTGCCCCTTGCTTGACAGGTATTCTGTTTTCGAGTATCTGTTACCTGAAAACAGGTCTGGAAGGTATATGTCTTTCAATCGTATGGAGGTGCTTATGTTTCAGCGAATCCGGCTGCTGTTGTGCGGGCTGTTTTTCCTGTGGCTGGCGAGCGCGTGCGGAACACAGCCAGCGGCTACTCCTGTCCCCTCCCCATCGCCGGCTGCGACCGTTGACTTGCCTTCGATTACAGGCGTTAGCCTGGACCGTCAGGAAGTTCCGCGCTACGAGTCGCTGGAAATCACGGTCGCATTGCGGGCGGAGTACACGAATCCTTACGACGCCCGTCAGGTCAGGCTGGAGGGCCGTTTCATTGCCCCCGATGAGCGGCAGATGACTGTACCGGGTTTCTGGGATGGAGAGACGGCCTGGCGCGTGCGTTTTACTCCCTGGCAGGAGGGCACATGGCGTTACCAGTTGACCGTTGCGGACAGGCATGGAATCAGCGCGCCGGCGGAAGGCACCTTCATGGTGACTCCCTCTGATTTGCATGGCTGGCTGCAGGTCGGTGCATGGGTGAACCCCGCTTATAGCCCTCATTACCTGGTGTATCATGACGGTACGCCTTTCTATGGCACTGGATTCTGTGAAGCCCTGAATATCCTGATTGACCGCTTCGATGCAGAAAATGGTGTCTTGCTGTTCGACAACATGAAGGCCGCGGGCGCCAATTACGTTGTCTGGTGGCCACTGTACACCAATTCGCCAGTCAGCGGTCGCTATGACCAGTACAATGTGGCCAATCTGAAGATGATTGATACCATCGTCGCTGACGCACAAAAAGAGGGGATTTTCCTGATTTTCACCATTTGGGACCACCCTGAATTACGGGCGAAAGGGCATCCGTGGGGTAACGGTAACTGGGAACGCAACGGTTTCAGCCAGTTGAGTGACATTGATGATTTTTTCACATCAGAGGAGGCCTGGGCCTGGCAGGAGAACCTGTATCGCTATGTGATTGCGCGCTGGAGTTACAGTCCGGCCATCGGCATGTGGCAAACGGTTTCCGAAATTAACGGGACGAACGCGGGCGCGCAGACCAATTCCTGGCACAGCCGGGTCAACGCCTATTTTGCGCAGCACGATCCCTACCGCCATCCGACAACGGCCAGTATGTCTGGCGATGTGGATTGGCCCGAGGGTCATCAGGTCATGGATGTACTTCAGGTTCATCTGTACGATTTCCACAATGGCGAGTTACAGGGGGATGCGGTCAAGGCGGCGGAGATTCTGGCACGTTGGACAGCGCGCATGTGGCAGCGTGCCGATAAGCCCAACTGGGTCGGCGAATTTGGCATGCCGGGCAACTCGTACTATCCGGAACTGTTCCATAATGCTCTCTGGGCTGCTCTGGCTACAGGCGCGGCTCTCACGCCGGCGGAATGGAACAGCGGCGGCGCCTGGGGACGCCCGACGCCAGAAATGTATGCGGATATCCATCGCCTGGCGCGTTTTGTGGCCGATATCCCGCTGGCGCAATGGAATCCTGCTCCTTTGCAAATCGTCAGCCACAATCCGCACGTGCGCGGTTGGGGGCTGGCGGGGACTCAAGGCGGCCTGTTCTGGGTGCAGGATTTTTCGCTGGAAGGACAGCCGTTGGAAACCGTGCGTCAGGGACTGAGCGTTCGTCACAACGTGGAATTGGAGGTGCAGGGCCTGGCGGAGGGTACCTATCAGGTTTCTCCGTATGATACCTGGCAGGGCGTCTCATTGCCGGCCTTTGAGATATCCTGTCTGGCGGAGCAGCCGTGTCGGATTGTGCTGCCCGATTTTAAGGCCGATATGGCTTTCCGTTTGGAACGGAAGTAATCTTCTGGCGGCAGCGCGCAACCCAGCCATGCACATTCTTCTCATCCATCAAGCCTTTGCTTCCTTGAACGAGCCGGGCGGGACTCGTCATCACGAACTGGCGCGTTATCTGGCAGCCTGTGGGCATCGCGTGACCATCATCGCCAGTCCGGTCAGTTATCTTACCGGCAGCGCGATGCCATCCGCGCTCCCGCAGGAAGAGAATGGCCTCCGCATTCTGCGGGCGTACACCTACCCGGCCTGGCACAAATCGTTTGTCCACCGTGTGTTCGCTTTCCTGTCATTCATGGTTTCCTCGTTTGTGCTGGGGTTGGGCGTGCGCCGGGTGGACCTGGTCTGGGGTACTTCGCCGCCGATTTTTCAGGGCGTCACGGCCTGGGCGCTGGCGCGGCTCAAGGGGGCGCCTTTCCTGTTTGAGGTGCGCGATTTGTGGCCGAAGTTTGCGATTGCGGTCGGTGTACTGCGGAATCCGATCTTGATCTGGCTTTCGCTCGGTCTGGAGCGTTTCCTCTACCGTCACGCCGACGCGCTGATGGTCAACAGCCCGGCCTACGTGACGCATGTGACTGCGCGCGGGGCGCGTCGCGTGGAACTTATCCCCAATGGCGCCGACCCGGCCATGTTCGACCCGCAGGATGATGGCGCGGCCTTCCGCGCGCGTCACGGCCTGGAGGGGGCGTTTGTTGTGCTCTATGCTGGCGCGCACGGCCTTTCGAACGATCTGGGAGTCGCGCTGGAAGCCGCGCTGCAATTGCGCGACCGCGCGGATATTCGTCTGGTCTTCCTGGGAGATGGAAAAGAAAAGCCGGCCCTGCAGCATCGGGCTGCTGCAGCGGGTTTGACGAACGTCGTCTTCCTGCCTCCGGTGCCAAAAGCGGCGATGGCCGAGGCGCTGGCTGCTGCCGACGCTTGCCTGGCTATTCTCAAGCCTCTGGAGGAATACAAGACGACGTATCCCAACAAAGTGTTCGATTACATGGCCGCCGGTCGCCCGGTTGTGCTGGCGATTGATGGCGTGATTCGGCAGGTGGTCGAGGCGGCTGGTTGTGGTATTTTCGTCCCTCCCGGCGATGCGCAGGCGCTGGCGCAAGCCATCCGCGCTCTGGCGGATGACCGTCCACGGGCGCGCGCCATGGGGCTGCGCGGCCGTCACTATCTGGAACAACACTTCAGCCGTGCGGTTCTGGCGGAGCGGTTGCGCCACCTGATAGAGGAGATGAGCAGATGAAGGATACCGGGCAGGCGCGCCTGTGGGCCGCGCGAGTGTTGATCGGGCTGGTGGCGGGCTGGAATCTACAATGCGCGCTGGTTTTCCTGATGAGGCCGGCAGCCTTTGCCCCTTCTTTCGAGCTCAGCGACGTCAGCGGCGCGGCGGCGGTGCGCGGCGTTGGGATGCTCTTCGTCATGTGGAATATCCCTTATCTGGTTGCTCTCTGGCATCCACGGCGGCATCGTCTTTCCCTGCTCGAAGCCTGGGGAATGCAACTGGCAGGGTTGCTCGGTGAAAGCGGACTGCTGACAACCCTGCCGTTGGAGCACACGCTGTTGCGCGTTTCAATTCAGCGCTTCATCGTCTTCGACGCGGCCGGCCTGCTGGCGTTGACTCTGGCCTGGTGGTTGACGCACCGCGCTGGCCCTGCCTTAAACGCCTGACATGAATGCCAGTCCGACCACACCCGGCCCGGTATGGACACCGATGACCGGGCTGACGCTAGCGAAGAACGTCTCCACAGGATTCATCTTTGCAGCCGCAGCTTCCAGTAAAGCCTGCGCTTCGGCTTCGGCATTGGCATGGACGGCTGCCAGACGAACGGGAGTGCGCCCGGCAACGCGCTCGGCAGTCAGTTCGATCATGCGCTCAATTGCCTTACTCTTGGTGCGAATCTTCTCCACGGCCTCGATGCGGCCCGCGCGCAGTTCCAGCAGTGGTTTGATGTTCAGGGCTGTGCCGAGCAGGGCTTGCGCGCCGCCGATCCGCCCACCACGATGAAGAAATTCCAGCGTATCCACCACGAAGTACACGCTGCTGTTGGCCTGAGCGGTCAAGGCGGCTTGCTGACATTCGGTCAACGAGGCGCCCTGTTGTGCCGCGCGGGCCGCCTGTACGACCTGAAAGCCCATGGCCATCGCGGTAGAAAGCGAATCCACCACCGCAATCCGTGAGGCCGCCTGCGGCATCATTTCCAGGGCTTGATGCGCCGATTGCACCGTACCGGAGAGTTTAGAAGAGATGAAAATCCCCAGCACATCGTAGCCCTGGTCCAGCAGGTTCTGGAAGGCGTCTTTCATATCCTGCGCGGAAGGTTGCGAGGTGGTGGGCATGGTTTTCGCCGTCGCCAGCCGCTGGTAGAACTCCTGCGGGGTGATGTCCACGCCGTCGCGGAGCGATTGCCCGTTCCAGACGACGAACAGGGGAATGGTGAAAATGTTGTACTGTTTGAGAATGGGATCGGGAATGTAGGCGGTGCTGTCGGTCAATACGGCAACTCGTGACATGGCTTCCTCCTGGGGAATAAAATTGAAGATGGCCTGCCCTCGATTGTACCCGATTTTGCCCGGATTCTGGCGGATTTAGCGGGAGGGTATCTGTGCTTTGAGCAGGGCAGGGAGCTCGGCGCACATGGCGTCGCGCACGCGGCGGAAATCCTCCAGATTATCACTTTTCGCCGGATCGGGATAACCATGATGGATACGTTTGCCGCGCCCGAGCCAGATGGGGCATTCCTCCGCGGCTGAGTCGCAGACGGTGATTACCAGATCGAAGTCGAGGTCGCGCAATTCCTCTACTGATTTGGAGCGACCCTGATGCGGAATGCCGATTTCCGCCAGTACTGCAATCGCTTTCGGATGCACATAGCCGGCCGGTCGTGTGCCGGCGCTGAAAGCCTGCCATTCGTCCGCCAGCCGGGCGTTGACAATGGCCTCCGCCATTTGTGAGCGACAGGAGTTACCGGTACAGAGAAACAGGACTTTGCGTTTCATCGTGAGCACAGACTATCCTTTCTGTGGGGGATCGCGTTCGAGAACGCGACCCCTTATGGCTTTTTCATGACAAGAAGGAACTCAGACTTCATCCCTTCGGGATTCTTGTTGCGACGGTTGCGAAAGAGCTGACGGTTCTTGATCTCGTCTTCGTAGACGCCGTGCAACGCGTACCCTTGTTCTCCAAAGTATTCGGCCATAATTTTCCATGTTTCCACTTCAATTTCATCTATCTTTGGGCTGCCCACAAAAATGCACAATGTGCCACCAGAGACAATAGGGCGCGCTGCGTTTTCCAGAGCGCGCAGGGTGTAGTAAAAGTACGAGTCAAGAACGGCCCGTAAATCAGCGCGCTGGAGCGCGGCCCGTACGTTGTCCAGCGTGGGGGTTGAGAGAATGCGTTCGGCTTTACGATAAGGAATTTCCAGCCGGCTGACCGCCTTGACTTCTTCCTCTGTGTAGCCAAGCCAGTACAACTCCAGTTTTGCGGTACGGATATACTCCTGGGCTTGCAGATAGGGGGGCGAAGTAATCAGCGCCTGAACGGGCAGCGAGAGAATTCCTGACGTTTCGAAAATCGAAGCATCTGCCGAATCGACTCCCCCATAATAAAGCACCCTGGCCTGGCTTTCATGCAACAGATGCGCCAGCCGGCTCAGACGGCGATAGGCATCCAGAGCCGTCTCGTAAATCAACGTCTGGAGAGAGGCCTGCCAGTCTCCCTGCAGCAGATTTTGCATTTCTGCCCGCTTGGTCTTCGATTTGAACAATTTGGGAGTCTTGTGCTCGGCGTAGGAAAAATGCTTACTGGCTTTGAGTAAAGCAATTTCCAGAACAGGTTGATAGGGATTGCCTGCCAGACCTTTGACCCAGCCCCAATAGCGACAGAGCGCTTCCAGCACTTGCGGATCATACCAGTACTCCAGGTTGCTCCACGCGGGGCGATATACGACAGTGGAGGCCTGGGTCATTTCTTCCAGCATTCGCTGCAGTGTCTGGCGGTCGAGATGCGTATGGCGGAAAAGTATCTTGGTTGGGACGATGTGATTGAGCAAGGGGTTGATGTCCAGCAGAATCGCGTGGCGCTGAGTCAACACTGCCTCCAGACCAACAGTGGCAGACCCGGCAAAGGGGTCAATCACCCAATGGTCTGGCTCGGTGTATGTTTGCAGGCAGAAGCGTGGAATCTGGGGGATGAATTTCGCTGGATAATAGAAAAGGCTGTGGGTTAAGTAGTTCGTGTCCGTGATCTCTGGCACCAGCTGGCGGAAGTTCACAGGGGCAGGCCATTCTTGACTTTCAGGCAGGGATGTTCCCCAGAGCATGGTCTGGTAAGGTATAGAGGTTTCCTTCAATGCTTTGCTTTCCTGTCCTTCTTGCTGATAGCACCATCTTTCGTAAATTGCACGCAAGAAAAGCAGATCGCGCAGGTAACAAGCCTGATCAGCCGGAGATTGTACGGGCAAGGTAGATTCTGTCCAGGACGGGATCAATTTCTCAACGGCTTTCTCAACAGATTCCTGCAGCAGTGTCCAGGAACGATGATCCAGGTCAAGGTTCATTTCGGCGCATTTTTGCATGAGCAGGTCAACATTCGAGACTCCCCGCAAAGCCTGATTCTGTATTTCGATCGACGCGACCGCGTACGCTACCCAGAGATCATCCCATCCCTGTATTCTCTGAACTATTTGCGTTACCGAATCCAGAACAGACGGTTGTGGCGCCGGATCCCAATCGAAGATAGCCTGCAAAATCTCCTTTACCCCATAAGCCAGCTGCAGGTAGAATGAGGGATGAACACAAATCCTGTTTCCTATTTGCTCAAAATCCTTTTCTGTCAGGGAGGTGTAATCTCTCAATGCGCTATAAAACTTATGAATCGTAGCAGTGCGTTGCTGCGTATGGCGTTCGTCCCATATTCCGACCAGATAAAGCACTTCAGAGGAACAGGCAGCGCCTGTTCGCAGGAAAGTCTGCAGGGCTTCCACCAGCGAAGTCTTTGCTGTTGTTCCGCCAGTATCGTCGCGAGAGCGCAACTGGAGGAGAAGCAATCGCTGCCCATCTTGAGTCGCGCCGCAGACGTCGATATCCCCTTGCCAGGGGGACTGTAGATTCAGCATGGCCTGAAGCATCGCTTGTGTTTCTCGCTTGCCTGAGGGAACGTGCTGAAAACTGGTGTAGGAAGCAAGTACTCTTTGGAGGATGCTCTCCAGTACTTTGCCCTGTCTGGCGCGATAGGAACTGTGAAACCATTGCTGAAAAGCAAACATCAGGGAGTAGTAATTCGCCAGTGGGTAGGCTTGCAGTTCCAGAGCGCGGTGAATGCCAGCGGCAAATTCCTTGATGATGTCTATCTCTTCACGAAAGCCGGCAATTTCTCCCCGAAACAGATGACACACAATCTTCTGCGCCAGTTCCAGTGGACTGCGCAGCACCTCGTATACCACTTCAGACTCTGAAGAGCGATCTTCCAGCAGCAAGAATGTGCGGGGATGCTGGTGAAAATCCATCGTTTTCTCCTCTCACCTGACACCGATAACCGCTGCCAGACAAACTGGTGTCACAGCGAATCCTTTGACCCGGCATTGCGCGTTGCCGGCAGGCTGAGCAAGAGCAGGAGCGTCATGATGACCGCTGAAGAGAGACACCAAAGGCAAATGGCTCGGATAACAGATATCTCAAGCCAGGTCAGGTACACGGAAAACAAGGTGCCGAAGAGAGCCATCGCGAAGAAAGACAGGGTGGCCAGGGAACGCAGGCGCGGCAGGAAGCGTCGCGCGCTCCAGGCGATCAGGAGCGCCAGATAACCAGCCAGGCCAAAGAGGCCCACAGGCAATACGCCGAACAGGCGCGCGTAAGGGCTGGCCTGCACGGCGTTACAATCGCCTACCGGCCCGCAGACGGCTTCCACCAGGTTCACTTCCACATAGGCCAGGTAGCCGGCCACGCCTGCGCCGGTGACAATCAGGGCGGGAATGAGCCAGTCGGCCCAGGGCGGCAGGGAGAACGTTTTGCCGAGAAGGAAGGCGATCAGGCTGTAGAGTAAGGCCGCCAGCATCAGTATCATGACCGCCATGGCCAGCCCGAACCCGGACGGGCGCGTCGCGTGCGCCTCCCCGGCAGGCGACGTCGGCGTGGCCGGAGGCGTCTCTGATTGACCCGGCTCAGCCAGGGAAAAGAACACCGCCTGCGGCGGCGGGGTCAGGCCTGCTGGCCAGTCCACACCGCCCTGCGCCAGATAATGCTCGATCAACCCCGGTAACTGGTCGGCAATCTGACGTGAGCCAATCAGCGCCTGATCGCCGATCACCAGAAACGGCACCCCCACGCGCTCGGGCGGCAGTCCATAGCCCTCGGCAATCTGGTACAGGAGCGCGCTATCGGCGCTGGTTTTAAGTTCTATCAGATAGATTTCCAGCTGTTGACCGTATTCTGCCTGCAAAGGCGGCAAGACCTGTTCCAGCACTTCATGGCAATGAGGGCAGGTTGCCAACCAGAACAGGACGGCCCGAACCAGCGGGGTAGGCGGCGCGGCAGGGGAGCCAGGGGGGAGCGGCGTGCGGGCCGGCGTCGCAGCCGCGACCTCCGGCGTGGCGGGCGCGGTCAGCGTCTGCGTCGCCCGATACTCTTCCAGGCCGGGAATGGACGGCCAGTCCACGCCGCCTTGCGCCAGATAACGTTCTACCAGCCCCGGAAACTGTTTGGGAATATTGATGCCCATCACATAGTCTGTGCCAATGAACACCAGCGGGACCCCACGCGGCGACTGGAAGGCCTCCAGCGCGGCCAGGTACAGACGATAGCCTGCCTCCGTGTCCACATTGACGTACAGGATTTCTACCTGCTCGCCAAACGGCTGCAGGAGTGGCGGCAGTTGTTCGTCCACGATTTCGCGGCAAAAGGTGCACAGGGGCGAGGTAAATAATACCGCACGCGCCACAGGCGGCTGGGCGGCAACCCCGCGCACGAGCAAGCCGAACCACAGGGCAAGAAGCAACGCCGCACCCATCCGCCGCGTAGCCATCGGGTCACCTCTCCACATCTACAGTCTCCTTTTCTAACGACGACAGGAGAAACGCCAAGAGGATGCGATTGAAGGCCTCGGCCTGATCAATGGCCAGAGCATGCCCGCCACCGGCAAGAATGACCTGCTGCGCGCCGGGGATACCGTCGGCCAGTTTTTTCTGCTGTTCTGGCGAGACGGTCGAGTCCTGTTCGCCGGTGACCACCAGCACGGGGGCGCGAATCTCCCTCAACCGTTGGCGAAGATTTACCAGGCCCAAGGCGCGCATGGCGGCGCGATAGGCGCGTGGGTCTGCACGGGCGATCTGCGCCGCGGCCAGGGCACGCAAGGCTTCCTGTTCTGGCAAAGGGAATACCCGTTGTGCAACGATGGCCGCTTGTTGCGGCAGCCCCACGCATTGAACGAGAAACAGGCGCTGGAAAAAGTAGAACCACTGTGAGAGACGCCTGGGGCGCAGCGCAGCAAACGTACTCGCCAGCACCAGTTTGCGGACCAGGAACGGGTAATCGAGGGCAAATTGTTGGGCGATCACGCCGCCCATGGAAAGCCCCACGACGTGCGTCGGGCCGGTTTGCAGGTGGGTCAGCAAATCGCGCAGCTCGCCGGCTATGCGGTGAAAAGACCAGCCGCGCCCATCGTAGGGAGAATCGCCGAAGCCGGGCAAATCGGGCGCGAGCGGACGCAAGCCGGCGGCAGTCAGTGCCTCTATCTGGAAAACCCACATGGAATGATCGGCGCCCAGGCCGTGTAACAGAAGCACAGCAGGCGAGCCAGAAGGGTTAGGGTCCAGGTAGTACAAGGAGGTCATGCTCTGGTACGTTGGCGGTTTGTGTGTCTCGAATCGCTGTCAGGTCAGGATTACTGTCACTACGGCGTGGATTATAGCATGACCGTTCCCGTGAGGACAGTGCGGAAATGCCGGTGGCACGGCGTTGTTCGCCCTTGACAGATTTTCTTTGTTTTGCTATCATACTTTCAGTATTATACATAAAGAATAATACTGGAGGCAAATTGTGAAAGACCTCGATCGTCTGCTTGAAAACTGGGAAAGCGTGTACAAAAAGGGATTGCTCACCTTTTGGCTGCTTCTGCTGTTGAATGAGAAGCCCTGTTACCCCTATGAAATGAGCGCCGAGGTGATTCGACTCAGCGAGGGGACGATTTCCGCCGATGATAACAGCATCTACCGCGCCATCAGCCGTTTCGAGGAGATGGGGCTGGTGGTCAGCGAGCGCGGCGAATCGCAACTTGGGCCGCCGCGCAAGTATTATCGCCTCACCGAGGACGGGCGCGAATTGCTGCGCCGCTTCATTCAACGCAATATCTTGATCTTTCAACAACCCGCCGTGGCAGCTCGAATTCAAAATGTGGTAAATGGAGGTAACAATGGACAGTGATCTCGCCGAAAAAATCGAGAAACTCGAAGCCCGCTTCCCGCGCTGGGAGAAGTGGTTGTATGCCTGCTACGGCGCGGTGTTTATGATGCTGGCGCATAGCTTTATCAAGGCAAGCGAAAACACCGCGCTGACCAAGGCTCTCTTCTTTATCGAAAGCAAGGTGGGAACTACAAACTTGCCGGGATTTTCTCAATACTACACCAACCTTGCATACGTTTACCTTTCACCCTGGCGGCTTTTAATCTGGCTCATCATTGAAATGGCCGTGCTTGTTCCTGCCGCTATCCTTGCTTTTCACTCCGCATGGCGGAAAATTGCGCTTGCCAGACGCCTGAATTTGATATTCGCCTATCTGCTCGCCGGATGGGTAAACCTGCTTTCTCTCGCCGTACCGGATCCGCGCAGTGTACCTGACGGCTACAACACCATCATTGTCGTCTACTTGCTCGCGATGGCGCTGGGATACGGGTGGCTGCGCCGCAAGAAAAACAAGGCAGAGGAAGTGTTCCCGTAAACAACGGCCTTCGGAGGTCTCCGGCCTCTCCGAAGGCGTCTTTTCCAACCTGCAGCGGAGTTTGCTGTCCAGGGCAGGCTTATGTCCCGGCAATGAACCTGGCCAGTTGCTCACGGTAGCGGGCAAAGGCCTGTTTCCCCTGTGGCGTCAGGCGGCACAGCGTGAGGGGGAGTTTGCCGCGAAAGGTCTTCTCAATGGTGATGTAGCCGGCCGCCTCCAGTTTTGCCAGATGTGAGGAGAGATTCCCTTTGGTCAGGCCGGTTTCGCGCTGCAGGTAGAGGAAGTCCGCGCTCTCGACGGCATCCAGAATGGCGACGATGACTGCCCGCGCTGGTTCATGCAAAACGCGGTCAATGGCGGTGTGGTCACGCAGGCTCGACATTGTGCGTCTCCTTGAGGTAGCGGACGCGCGCCACCACGCCCAAAATCAAAGCCGCGCCCCCGACGATGATCAGCAGAAAGGCAACGTTGGCGTACATCGCAGCCATCAAAGTCCGCATGACGGCGGCAGTTTGCATCGGCATCGGCTCCGTGATGCGGCCTGCGGTCAACGTCGGCGTGAGCAGATTCATCAGGGGGAAAGAGCGCCATCCCAGCCAGAGAGCGGTGAGAATACTGAGGCCGCCCAGCCATGCCCGGCGCGTCAGCCCGGTTTCCCGCTCCGAGCGGAAGAGGCCCGCGCCGACCAGCACGCCCATCAGGGAGGGCATCCAGACGAGGCAGGCCATTGCCCACAGCCGGGTTATCGGTGAGGCAAGGATGGAGCCGACAATCAGGACAGCGAGGGCGAGTGCCAGCAAGATCGCCGGAGTCCCTCGCTTCAGCCGTTCAGCAGGCTTCAATTGCGGGTAGGCAACGTAGCCGCTGCGTGGATAGGTGACGCGCTCCTTCATCCAGCGCAGCAGCAAGGGGATCGAGACCGCGCCCGCCAGCAGGAGCATGTTGGTTACTGTGGAGAGGATGTCTGCCTGGGCGCTTTGGAGGGAATTTTGCAGCAGGATAAGCGCGCCGAGGATCGCTGCGAACGTCCCCCCGACGATTTCGTTCAACCCGTCCGCGAACCAGTAGGCGCGGGCGCGCTGCTGAACCTGGGTGAGTGTGTCATTCATGGCAGCCTCCTGATGTTTATAGTTTGTATTACAAACCAGTTTGTGTTATATTCTATATGGGTCGTTTTGTCAAGAGAGGAATTTTCCCTTCCCCCAACCTTTGAAACGGTTATCGGATATATTTAGCAGTTATGGACGAACATCAAGCCATTCAACGACTCAAAAACGGCGACATCCGCGGACTGGAATTTCTGGTCATCCACTATCAGGTGAAAGCGGTGCGCGCAGCTTTCCTGATTACGCGCGACCTGGCACTGGCCGAGGATGTGGTGCAGGGGGCTTTCCTTCAGGTTTTTCGCTCCATCGGCAGTTTCGATGCGACCCGTCCCTTCGAGCCGTGGTTCATGCGTAGCGTGGTCAACGCCGCAGTGAAGGCGATGCAAAGGTCGGCGCGGCAGGTTCAGGTCGGGGAAGAGGCGGATGAGGCCCTTTTAGCGGAACCGGGCGCGAGGGGCGAATCGGTGGAGGCGCAGGTGGAATCCCTCGAGTTTCAAGATCAAATCTGGGAGGCGATGCAGAGGTTATCTCCCAGGCAGAGAGCGGTCATCGTGCAACGGTATTTTCTGGAAATGAGCGAAAAGGAAATGGCAGAGGCAGCCGGCACGTCCATTGGGACGGTGAAGTGGCTGTTGAATGCGGCGCGTACGCGGCTGCGTGCTCTGCTGGAAAGGAGCGAGGAATGATGGAGAAGTCTCTGAAAGAAGCGCTGGGCGCCATCGCTCGCCGCAATGTCCCGGAGAACACCAACCTGTGGCCGCGCATCGAAGCGGTCCTCACGTCCAGCGTTCCTGCTACAGAAAGGAGAACTTTTATGCAAACCTTACGCGCAAAACCCGCGTTCATGCTCCTGTTCGCTTTGCTTGTCTTCTTGATGTTGAGCGGGGTGGCCTATGCCATCGGGCGTTCGCTGGGATATATCCCTGGCTTCGGATTGGTGGAACAGGGCGCGCCTGTTCGCATTTTGAAGGCGCCGGTCAGTGTGACCCGGCAAGGGGTAACCGTAACGGTGAAGAGCGCAATCCTGACGCCGGAGCGGACCAGCCTTGAATATATTGTCTCTGGCGTGCCGCGCACGGCATATCCCGAAAACGAGGCGGTGACAGGTTGTATCCGCTCGCCTTATTTGCGCTTACCAGACGGGGCGAAAATAGAGGTGACTGGTAATATGCCCCCTATCCCTGCGGAGGTGCAGCAGGCTGTCTTTGTCTTGCCGTGTATCTTTAACACCCTTCCAGGAACGGTGCCGGAAAACTGGGAATTGCCTTTGGAATTTGTGCCGGCTCCGCCGCAATGGACGGTGATCCCGGTGACTGAAATCTTGCCCTCCGCAACGCCCATAAAAAACGCCGATTCTTCAGAGAATCCGCTGACGATCACCAGGATTCTCGACGTTGGGGATCGGGTGGTGATCATGGGTGAATTTCGCCATGAAGGTCTGCAGATGGATCATGCCTCTACGTGGTCAGTCAAAGGGATTCGCATCGCAGACGCAACCGGGCGCGAGATTCCCAACCAGCCTTCCGTTGACATCGAACCCCCAACGCCCACCATTCCAGAGGCCGATGCCTGGCTTGTTCAGGTGCCAAATGCCTTTACGCCTCCTCTTGAAATCACCTACGAAGTTGAAATCACTACACCAGTTGGCCCGGAAGAACAGGTTGCCTTTGACTTCGATGCCGGACAAAATCCGCAGGCTGGCGGAGAATGGACGGTGAACCAGGATTTCAAAGTGGGCGGTTACAACCTTCGGCTGGTTTCGATCACTTCTGGCCCGGATGGGTATGTCTTTCACTTCCGGGGCGATCCGGGCATTAACAGGAATTGGATCAATGTCGAGATCGCCGGTTACGTTCCGGATTGCGGCGGCGGTGGTGGGCCAGAAGATGCGCATGAATTCAGCCGCGCGGTCTGTTTTGCTTCCATCCCCGGCTCCTCGAATCATTTTCCCACAGGAAGATTGCAGGTTATCATCCACTTCCAGGCTGTAAGCGTTGGGCAGAAAACTTTTCAGGTGAAGTGGATGCCGGACACGCCTTTTATTACCCCAACCCCGAAAGCCGGTGTGTGCCTTACCTATGCTCAATGGTATCAACTCGCCGAACAGGGCGGTGAACTTCCTCCGACCGTGCAGGGCAAAATCGTGAGCACGGTCAACGAGGGCAATCGGTTGTCCGCCATTTACGTCAGCAATCCGGCAGGGGACATCCTGCAAAAGGTAGACCTTGGGGCATGGCCATCGCTTTCTCCAGATGGAACGCACCTGGCCTATAGCGCCCCGGATGGCATTCGCATTCGCGATCTCTCCAGCGGGGACGAAACCCTCCTGGGTACGGATGGCTACCGGCTGATCTGGTCGCCGGATAACTCGCGCTTGATGTTCACGACTACCTTTGCGCTGTATCTGGTCAACGCGGATGGTTCGGGGCTGCGGCGAATAGAGACGATGCCATCCCTGGTCATTTCTCCCGTAGGATGGCTGCCTGATGCTCAAAGCATTGTATACGCTGTGCTGGATGGCGATCATTTTACGCTGATGAGGCATGACCTGCAACTCGGTGAGACGAAAACGCTCTTCCCGATTCAGAACAAAGCTGGTTATGGTGCGATTTCGCCAGATGGAGCATGGGTTGTCTTCGCTGATCGCATTGTCGGCGAGTCGAATTGGGGTATTTTCATCTCGCGGCTGGACGGCTCGGAACGCAGGCTGATCGTCGAACCACAGGTTCCTACCGCGTTTACTTCGGTTTGGAGCCCGGATGGACAATGGCTGATCGTCAACACGCGGGATACCGAGGGAAATAACCACCCCGTCCTGGTTAATCCGTTCACCTGTCAGGGGATCCCGTTGACCAACATCCGCGGAACGGTCGAGGGCTGGGCGCGTTAGCGTTTGCTCTTTGTCCTGACCTGTTTTTCTGCCGCTCCTTTTGCGGATCGCCCTGCATCCTGGCGCTGCCTCTCCTGGCTAGGATGCAGGTCATTTCCAGGGCTTTGGAGGGTTTTCTCACCGGGTGAAATATCTGGAACTCAACCGCAAAGCCTTCCTGTCCGGGCGGGGAGCGGTGATCAAAAAGCGCCAACAGGCGAACGCTCCTCCTATGCCCTCGAACGATGTATAATTTCATCAACCCTTCACATTCCGGCAGCGCTCCTGGTCATCGGGGAGTAGGTGAGGGAGAAGATGGTCAGGTAGTCGGATAGTCTGGAGGTCGAAATGAGAAAAGGCGTGTTTCTTGTTGGAGCGGGGGGCGGGGGGCTGGTCAGCGCGGCGAGCGCGCAGGTTTGGGATTAAAAAATTGGTACAGGCTGGAAAGCCTGTCCTACGAGCCTGTTTTTTTCTCGGTACAGGCTGGAAAGCCTGTCTACGGGCCTGTTTTTTGGGCACAGGCTGCAAAGCCTGTCCTACGGGCCTTCCTGTCCGTCGTCAACCGTCCACCGTCCTTCAGCCGTCGGATAACGCCGTCGCGCCAGAAGAGGTGAGGGTGGAATCTTTGTCCAGGGCGCGGCCGGGCAGGGTGCAGGTGGTTTCCAGGAGTTCGGAGGGTTTTCTCACTTCTCGATATACTTCACCCCTTCGATGCCTTTGAAGTGCTCATCCTGGGTCCAGAGCGTGGCATTGTGGAGGCGGGCAGTGGCAAGGATAATGCTGTCTGCCAGGGGTAGTTTCAACTCATACGATAATTCAGCCGCAAACAGGGCGAGATTGTCATCCAAATCAACAACGCGCCCCTCTTTCATCATTGCAATAGCTTCCAGGGCATAATCCCTGTTCTTCTCCATCAAGATTCGCTTGAATACCTCAAAAAGGCTGATAGTTGGCACAATCACTTCGCCCGTATTTTCGATGACAGGCGCAAAAAAATCGGCGTTTTTGCCATTGATGAAGTACTCCAGCCAGCCCGACGAGTCAACAACGTTCATACGCGGTCTTCCTCGTCGCGCTCGATGTCGCTGCTCATGCCTTGTAGAAATCCGCGCGCCGTTTTGATGTCGCGCACAGGGACAATCTCGAGACGATTCCCGTAAATGATGAAGCGTACTTTCTGCCCTGGTTTGATGTTCCACTTCTCGCGAATGGCGCGGGGAATTACCACTTGATATTTGGGAGATATTGTTGCGGTGTCCATATCTTACTTCTCCTTATCGAACAATAAGTTGTAAGATTATTATACTGCCATTTTGTTCGCGAACAATAGATCGGGGGTAAAAAATTTGGACAGGCCGGAAAGCCTGTTCTGCGGGCCTGTTTTTTGGGGACAGGCTGGAAAGCCTGTCCTACGGAGCACGAAACAAAGAGTCCCCACGAGCGCAAAATTTGCCCTAACGCGGCGCTATGGTGAGGAATCTCTTTTGCCCAATTGTTTTCGGAATTTCCTGAACGAAAGATACACTACCCTCTGGCGACGTGCGCTCAAAGCCCATCCCGGCTACACCGACGCGCTCTACGCGCTGCAATTCACAGGGCAGAAGTAGAAAACCATTCGCGGGGATGTTGTCAATATTCGCCGTCTTCGCCTGCTTCGTCTATCCCGTAAGGCGACCGTTCTTCCTTCACGTAATGCGAGGAAAAATCTTGTGCAAGGCCGATGAATTCCTGCAACGGAGCAGATTGAATCTGTTGCCGCAGGAAGTTTTCCGTTTGCCCATCGTCCATGCCGGCCAGGG
>Ga0123519_10006073_pt1 | contig 19096 bp, 13 predicted proteins | sample YelNatPaOPRAMG02_FD_87396 | JGI IMG/M metagenome (GOLD analysis project Ga0123519, IMG submission 87396) | Hot spring microbial communities from Yellowstone National Park - Yellowstone National Park OP-RAMG-02 (version 2) | ecosystem: Environmental > Aquatic > Thermal springs > Hot (42-90C) ... | reverse complement strand
CGTTTGTGGCCGCCTAACGGCTTGCGTCGTCTGCCATTAGGTTGGCGGATTTCCGTCTTGACCGTTAAGCCGAGTTTTCCTACCTTTCGCCGCGATGAACGTTTCCTGGCGATGGATGGGTTCCCCGGGCCGAATTCTCGGCAGAGGCCTGCTTTTGGCAGTGATTGCCGCGGCTGGGCTGCTTGAGGGCCGCGCTGACGGGCAAGAGGTAGGGGTGCTGCTGCTTCGCAACGGCCAGACGCTGGAAGGGCGGGTCCAAGCCACCGAGGACGATCTTTTGGTGTTTGTCCCGGGCGGTCTCATTCGGGTAAAGCGGTTCGAGGTGCTCGCTTGCTGCCGCGACTTGGCCGAGGTCTATCGGTACAAGCTGAACCTGATTCGGCTGGATAGCGCCCAGGATCGGCTAACGCTGGCCCAGTGGTGCCATCAAGTGGGCTTGCTGGAGGAAGCGCACCGCGAGCTGGAGGCAGCCACGGCCCTGGACCCTACGCATCCGCTGATCCCGGTGCTAAAGCGGCAGTTACGAACTTCGCCGCTTTTGGCCCAGGGAGAGCCGGCCAACAGCCAGGTTGCGCCTGGCCCATCCACGTACGAGCTGGACTTGATGGTTCGTGGGATGCCGCCGGGGACCGTGGAGACATTTGCCCAAACCATCCAGCCGCTGTTGGTGAATCGGTGTGGGGCGGCGAGTTGCCACGGGCAAGCCTCGCCGAGCAGATTTCGGCTTTTTCGCATGCCGCCGGGGGGGCCTTCCAGCCGGCGATTGACGCAGCGGAATCTCTATGCTGCGCTTCAATGGGTCGACCAGGCCCATCCGGAGCGAAGCCCGCTGTTGACCACGCCCATGCGGCCCCACGGCACTGCACGGGCCCCGGTCTTCGGCGACCACCAGTTGGCGCAGTACCGCCAGTTGGTCGATTGGTGTCACCGAGTGGCGCAGGCCGAGCCGCCGGTAACTCAGGCAAATTACGAGCAACCAACGGACGATGCCCGTCCCACCTTCCGGCGAAGCGCAAACCCGCATCGCAGTGGTTACCCCACTAGACCGAACGCTAACTCGGAGGTGCTGTCCGCGGTTGCGATCGACCCAGCTTCCGGCAAGGAGGGCCAGGCGGCGCACCCCCTGGCGGGGAAGCCTAAGGGTGAGCGCCGTCCGGCAAGCGTCCCCAAGTTCGTGCCGACCGACCCCTTCGATCCCGAGGTGTTCAACCGGCAGTTCTGGTCGAATAGCCAGCCAGCGGCCTCAGACGGGGCAAGGGGCGGCGATCGGGCGAGTCCGCCAAAGCCTGCCAAAAACCCCACCGCTTCGCGCCCTCCCAGCGGACTGCCACGCCATGCCACCGGCGAGGAAAAGACCGGGGCGGCCGATCCCCCGATGCCGGCCGCCCCGATAGGACCGTAAGTCAACGGACCGTCGCCGCGCCTGGCACGAGGCAGTGCGAGCCCTTCGTCGCCGGTGGGCAATTTGCCATCAACTTTTCGCCTCTGGCGACTTGGATTTTTCCGGCTGTTTGGCGGGCTCGGGCTCCTTCGGCTTTTCTGGCTCCTTGGCCTTTTCGGGCGCCTTGGGTGGCTCCGTCGGCGGCTCGGAGAGCTTGGGCTTTTCGGGCTCCTGAGTGGGCTGGGGCGCCTTGGCTTTTTCCGGTTCCTTCGGCTTCTCCGGTTCCTTGGGTTTCTCGAATTCTTTCACCGGCTCTTTGGCGGTCTCGGGGGCCTTGGCCTTTTCCGGTTCTTTCGGCTTCTCGGGTTCCTTGGGTTTCTCCACCGCCTTGGGCATTGGGGGTTCGGCAGGGAGCGGCGGAAGTTCGGGCAGTTCGCTGGGCTTGGCCGGTTTGGCAGGTTCGCTGACCGTCGGCTTGGCCGGCTGCGAAACGGGCGGCGAAGGTTTCTTGACTTCGATTTTCTTGGGTTGCTGGGGGCAGCCGGCCGCAACAGGCAGAATGCCTAGTACAGCCACCCATAGTCCAAGGCGTTTCATACGCATCTCCTTGTTGTGCGGTACCGATGGTTCCTCAACCGCCTTCCAAGATAGCGGCGGCCACCAGGGGCGTAAAGGAGTGACCGGAAGCGGCGGGCCGCTTGGGCCCGGACAGTTGACGCGGCCGCCGTAAGCCCTCATATTCGTGGAAACGACCCTTGCGGGTCGAAAGGGGGATAGATTTTCTCAGAAGACACGTGGCCAGGAGCAAACCAATGCCATTGCCAGGCACGATGGGGAAGATTCTGCGGGTAGATCTCGCGCGAGGAGATATCGCGGTGGAGGTTCCCGACGACGAGCTTTATTTGAAGTATCTGGGTGGCTACGGCCTGGGTGCGTACTATCTGTACCGGTTTCAGAAGCCCCGCGTGGATCCCTTGGGCCCGGAGGCGCACCTGGGTTTCTTCACGGGGCCCCTTACCGGGACGCCGGCTTTGAGTGGCAACCGCTATTTCGTGGTGGGCAAGAGTCCCAAGACCGGCACATGGGGCGATGCGAACTCGGGCGGAACCTTTGGCCCAGCGATGAAGGCAGCGGGCTTCGACGCGGTGATTTTGACCGGCCAGAGCCCGCGGCCGGTGTACTTGCTGCTTCGTAACGGGCAAGCCGAACTCATTGCGGCGGACGACTGGTGGGGGCAGGATACCAACGTGGTGCAGGACCAGGTTGTCCAGCGCTACGGGGCCAAAGCGGTGGCAGCGTGCATCGGGCCGGCGGGCGAGCGCCAAAACCTTCTGGCGGCGGTAATCAACGACAAAGGCCGGGCGGCGGCCCGCAGCGGTCTGGGGGCGGTGATGGGCTCCAAGCGATTGAAGGCCGTGGTGGCCGTGGGCGACATGCCCGTCCCCATAGCCAATCCCGAGGCCATGCGCCAGGCCGTCAACCGTTATCGCGAGTTCATGAAGCAACAGGGAATGTACCAGGTGCTCAACCAGTACGGCACGGCGGGGATCACCGCGGCCAGTTGCGCCTCAGGCGATACGCCAATCAAGAACTGGTCGGGCGTGCCTGGCGATTTTCCGCAAGTCAAGAAGATCAGCGACGACGAGGTGCTGGTCATCCAGCGGCGGAAATATGCGTGTTGGAGATGTTCCATCGCTTGCGGGGGCGAGACGGTGGTGGAAGAAGGGCCTTTCGCTTCGGAGACACACAAACCGGAGTACGAAACGCTGGGGGCGTTTGGCACAATGTGCCTCAATGCGGACCTGGCGGCCATCAATAAGTGCAACGAGATCTGCAACCGCCAGGGGCTGGACACGATCAGCACCGCATGTACCATTTCGTTTGCCATCGAGTGTTACGAGCGGGGAATCCTCACCGATGCAGACACCGGCGGCCTGAAGCTCACGTGGGGTAACGCCGAAGCTATCGTGGAAGTTACCCGGCAGATAGGCGACGGGGTGGGATTTGGGAAGGTGCTGGCCGACGGCGCCAAAGTGGCTGCGGAGCGGATTGGCCGAGGTTCCGACCAGTACGCCATGCACATCCAGGGCGAAGAAGTGCCGATGCACGATCCTCGCCTGAATCCGGGGCTTGCCGCCAGCTACAAAATGGATGCCACGCCTGCGCGGCATACGCAGCTCAGCGCCTGGACGGCGGAGGCCGAATTCGCCCCCCCGGGCCTGGTGACCGGCCCGGTCGACCGCTACAACCCGCGCGGCAAGGGCCGGCTCTACCGGCTGATCAGCAACCATCATCACACGGCCACGTCCTCGGGCATGTGCATGTTCGCCTGGGTGTGCCTGCCGCCCGAGGCCGTTCCCGAAATGCTCACGCACGTCATGGGGCGGCCTTTCTCTGTGGACGATGCCGAGCGGATCGGCGCCCGTATTGCGACCCTCCGCATGGCCTTCAACCTCCGCGAAGGGCTGCGCAACGTGGACTTCAAGATCCCGGGCCGTGTGATTGGCTCCCCGCCACTGTCCGACGGGCCGCTGAAAGGCGTTACCGTGGATGTGGATACGCAGGTCCGCGAATATTTGGAAGCCATGGGTTGGGATGCGCAGACAGGCGTTCCTAAACCTGAGACCCTCCGTGAACTGGGTTTGGAGTTCGTGATCCCGGACCTGCACGGCTACTAGCGCAGGGCTTTTAGAGAGCGACGCCCTGGTCTGGATCAAACGGCAGAGGCGGCGCAATATGCCGGGCGGTGTGCCGGACGCGAGGGACTGTCGCTCCAGCCAATAGGGGCGTTGCTTTCGGCGTTCTGCGGCCGGCTCAAGAAACGAGAAAGCCCGCACCCGACAGGCGGGCTTTCCCACTACGCGAGTTTTGAGCAACGAGAGGCGATACGCCGATCTTTCGGTCACCTGTCGCCCATGTTTCACTTCGAGCCGGCGGTGAGCCCGGTGTATCGGCCCTCGCACTCGGCTGGCCAGCCACTAGAAGCCTAGCACAGGGTGCGTCTGCCGACAATGCCCCGAGTGGAGGGGAGCGCGCACAGACATCCTGCCCCATTTCCGGGGAAAGTCGGGTTCCTGAGCGTAACCCCTTTTGGGCGCGAAAAAGCGTGAGCTTTGCGACCTTTTCTGGGACCGATGGTCAGGCTTGGGGCCTGAAAAAGCACGGCCGCAGAAAGGTTTGAATGCCCGAAGGCGGACCCACGGGGCGAAGCCGGTTCAGCGGGAATAGCCGCCGTAACGCCCCCCGCGCCCGCCGCCTTGTCCGCCGCGGCCACCACTGCGGGGTCGATCCTCAGCCGGATTGACCTTGATGGTTCGGCCCTCTAATTGGGCGCCATCCATCTCTGAAATTGCGTTTTCTGCGCTCTCGGCTTGGACGAAGGTGACGAAGCCGAATCCCCGGGACCGTCCGGTCTCACGGTCGGTGATCACCTTGGCCTCGGTGATCTCGCCGAAACGGGCGAACGCTTGCCGCAGGCCCTCGTCTGTCGTCTTCCAGTTCAGGCCACCCACAAACAGTTTTTTGGACATCGAACACAAACTCCTGACTGCGGCGCCACGGCGCCGCTTGCTCGAAACACTCAGGGCCGTGCGGCTCACACCGCATCTCCCAGGGGTGGCCCCGCTGGCCACCCATCGCGCTTTGGTAGCATACCATGAATGCCGCCCGGTGCAACGGGGCTTTCTTGATAGGGCGGGGATTTGGGGGCTCCGGGTACGCCGGCGCCCGCCCAGGGCGGTAGGGAGGCCGACGAGCCCTGGTTGCACGGGCCTTGACGGCGCGCCCGGCCGCGGTCAACAATCGGCGTAGTCAACTTTCCCCCCCGCCTGGTCCGACAGCGAAAAGCCATGCCGTACATCCGCTTGATCGTATCGCTGCTGTTCTTTGTGGGAATGCTTGGGGTGGTCGGAGGCGATGCCGGGGCGGCCGAGGCCAAGCGGCCCGCCGCACCGCTTTGGCCTTGCGCAGGGCCTATGGCCGAAGTCGAGGAGATCGTCTTTGCCGTGCGCCTGCCCTATGACGACCCGCACTGGTACGCCAATATCGGCTACTATTGCGACGATGAGAACCACAAGGCCTACGCGGGCAACGGCCAGCCCGACGTGGGGAAGCTGCTGGTGTGGAACCGGCGCACGGGGAGGCTACGCACACTGGTGGACGACCGTGGGGGTTCGGTCCGCGATCCGCAGGTGCATTACAGCGGCCAGAAAATCTTGTTCTCTTACCGCCGCTCGGGTACCGATCAGTACCATCTGTACGAGATTGGGGTGGACGGCAGGGGATTGCGGCAGCTTACGTCCGGGCCGTTCGACGATTATGAGCCGGCCTACCTGCCCGACGGCGGCATCGTGTTCGTCTCCACCCGCTGCCGGTCGTGGGTCAACTGCTGGATGACGCAGGTGGGGGTGCTTCACCGCTGCGATGCCGATGGCCGGAACATTCGCCGCATCTCTTACAACGGCGAGCACGACAACACACCGTGGGCCCTGCCCGATGGCCGCATCCTGTACACCCGCTGGGAATACGTGGACCGCAGCCAAGTCGAGTTCCATCACCTGTGGACCATGAATCCGGATGGCACGGGGCAGGCCATTTTCTATGGCAACATGCGGCCGGGGGTCGTAATGATCGATGCCAAACCCATTCCCGGCACGCGTGAGGTGCTGGCGAACTTTTCGCCAGGCCATGGGGTCAACGAGCACCAGGGTATCGCCACCATTGTGACGCCGGCAGCGGGTCCGGACGAGCCGGCCTCGGCCCGGGCACTGCACAGGCACCCGTTGGTCAAGGACCCCTATCCTTTATCGGCCGATCGGGTCCTGGCTGCCCGCGGCAAGCAGATCATCGTGCTCGACACGGCAGGGCGGGGCGAAACGCTGTGGACCTGGCCTGAGGAAGGCGCGGTGCACGAGCCGCGGCCCATTGTCGGCCGGCCCCGCGAGCCGGTCATCCCTGCCCGGGTCGATTGGAATAAAGCTACCGGCCGATACATCCTGGCCGATGTTTACCAGAGCCGCAACCTGCAAGGTGTGCGCCGCGGCGAGATCAAGAAGCTTTTGGTGCTGGAGATTCTTCCCAAGCCGGTCAACTTCAGTGGCGGGCCGGACCTGGTTTCGTGGTTGGGCACCTTCACGCTGGAACGGGTGCTGGGCACAGTGCCCGTGGAGGAGGACGGATCGGCCAACTTCGAGGTGCCCGCCTGCCGGCCGGTTTTCTTCGTGGCCCTGGACGAGAAGGACCTTTCGGTCAAGCGGATGCACAGTTTTACCACGGTGATGCCGGGCGAGACGCTCTCGTGCGTGGGGTGCCATGAGGAACGCACCCGGACGCCGCTGGCCGGCAAGCTGACCGACTTGGCCGCGTTGCGCCGCCCCCCCAGCCGCATCCAGCCGTTCTCCGGGTTCCCCGATGTGCTGGATTTCAACCGCGACATTCAGCCGGTGCTGGACCGGCGGTGTGTGGAGTGCCACCGGCCCGAGCGCCGCGAAGGTGGGGTCCTGTTGACCGGCGACCTGGGGCCGGAATGGTCGCACGCCTATTTCAGCCTGCTGGCGTTTTTGCAAGTGGCCGACGGCCGCAATGGTCTGGGAAATTACCCCCCGCGGACGATTGGGAGTTCCGCCAGTCCGCTGCTCAGGAAACTTGAGGGGGGGCATTATGACGTGCGCGCCACGCCTGAGGAGTGGCGGACCGTGTGGCTGTGGATCGAAAGCGGCGCGCCGTATGCAGGCAGCTACGCGGCATTGCGGAACGCCGAGGAACAACGGCGGGCCGGCTTGGCCATGGCCCGGGTCTTTCACCAAGGCCGCGACGTGCTCCAGCGCCGCTGTGCCCAGTGCCATGCGCTGAACAAACCCACGGACGAGCGGGGCCGGGCTTTGCCTTTTCAGCCCAACGTGGCCCATAATCGCCGGGGATTGAACCGGCCTATCGGGATTCACGAGCGAGTGGTGTTGGAACACGACCCGCTTACGAAGTTCAGCGCACACGTGCTGCTGAACTTCACCCGCCCGGAGAAATCGTCGTTGGTGCTGGGCCCGCTGGCGAAGACGGCCGGAGGCTACGAGAGTTGCGGCCCGGTGTTTAGCACGACCGATGATCCAGACTTTCGGCACTTAGTGGCTCTCCTCCGGCAGGGCAAGGCCGACCTGGAAGTGGAGCCACGGTATGCGACGCCGGGGTTCCGGCCCAATCGGCAGTACATCCGTGAGATGCAGCGGTTCGGCATCCTGCCGCCGTCGTTCGACGCCGGGCGCGACCCGCTTGACGTCTTCCAGACCGACCAGGCCTACTGGCGTTTGTTCTGGTACGAGCCCCCTCGCACGCTCTCCCAGACGCAGTGAGGCACCGGTTCCAAAGAGCGCTGGCGAGGCGGCATTGCAGGATGGCCCTGCGGTACCCAAAACCGGAGTGCCGGCCGAGCGGTTTATCAATACCTCGTTTTAGGGAGCGTACGCCATGATCGCACTGAAAGACGACACGAACCGATTTTCCCGTCGCCGATGGCTGGGGGCTGCCGCGGCGGCCGGTTCGGGGATGCTGCTAGGGCGCGGGGTCCAGGCCGCGGGCACGGAGGGCCCGGAGCGCCAAGTGCCCCCGGAAGATTACCGCATCCAGCGGGGCCGCATTCGCCAATCGGTATATAGCTGGTGCTTCGAGCCCATGCCCGAGGAACAACTGATCCGCGCGTGCCATCGGATGGGCATTCCCGCGATGGACGTCAGCGAGAAGCAGTTCCCCCTTTTGCGCCAATTGGGCATGCAGGTAGCGATGGTCTCCAGCCACGGCTTCGCCCGGGGGCCAGTGAGCCGCGACAACCATCCGTTTTGCATCGAGCGGCTGAAAGCGGCAATCGACACGGCGGTACGTTGGGGGTCGGCCAACGTGATCACCTTTACGGGCATGCGGGTCAAGGGCATGTCCGATGCGGAGGCCGCCCGCAACTGCGTGGAGTGCTGGAAAAACGTCATCGGCTCTGCCGAGTCCAAAGGACTCAACCTTTGCCTGGAGATTCTGAACACGCGCGACGCCACGCACCCCATGAAGGGGCACCCCGGCTACTTTGGCGACGACGTGGAGCGGTGCGTGGACCTCATCCGCAAGGTCGATTCGCCGCGCATGAAACTCTTGTTCGATGTGTATCACGTCCAGATCATGAACGGCGACGTGATCCGGCGGATCCGGCAGTACAAAGATCTCATCGGCCACTATCATGTGGCGGGCTGCCCAGGACGCAACGAGCCCGACGAGACCCAAGAGATCAATTATCCCGCGGTGCTCCGCGCCATCCTGGAAACGGGGTACCGGGGCTTCGTGTCGCAGGAGTTCATCCCCAGTTGGCCCGACAAGCTGGCCGCCCTGCGGTACGCGGTGCGGCTTTGCGACGTGTGAAGGTGCGTTGGCACCGGCTAGCCGGCCAGCGCCTTGTCGCGGGGCGTGGCCGCCGCGGTCAGCGAAGGTGTGCCTGCCGGATCGAAGCCAAGTGCCGCAGCACGGGTTTGGGATGCCGTTGGAGGTCGAACAGCCCACCGTGGGCAAAGGGGTGCGGCTCCCAGTCGCGGGACTGATTCCAGAAGATACCCTGCACCAGGGGTTTCGCAAGCAGCACCGGTAGATAGCGATCGACCCACGATTGCTGGCCGCCGGGCGTCCAGTTGCCCGGGGGCAACCGCGTCTTGCGCTGCGCCAGGGGATCGGCCACCGGGCTGCTGGGGTAAGTCAGCATCACGAACAAGGGTGCGCCCAGCAGGGACCAGTAGTCGATGGCTTGGCTGAACTCCAGCGGGTCACGCAGGGGCGACCCCTCCGGCCAGTATCCCACGTTGATTTCCAACCCAATGCCAGTCAGCCCCAGCCCTGCCCGCAGCAGCATGTCGGCAAACTGGAGAGGCGGGAAGTCTTTAGGCGTTCGGCTCAGGTATTCTCCCCAAGGCTGATCGAAACTGATCAGAATAGGCGTCTTGGGGTCATGGGCGCGGGCGACTTCGATTGCCCGGGCCGCAACCCGAATCTCCTCTTCCTCAGAAAGCGAGAGGACATCGCCGCGATTGGCCCGGCCCACACAGTGCCAGTAATCCACCTGTCCGCGGTAGCGCTTGACGGCTGCCTGGATGTAGTCGGTGGCGAACGCCAGTATGCTTTCGAAATCACCTTCGCAGACTTGAAGCCAGTCGGGGACGGCCGTCCGGTCGAAGTTCACCAGGGGGCCCGCACACACGGCCAATCCTGCGGAGCGGCACCAGCGGACCTGGCGATCGGTCACGTCCCACGCATATTGCCCCTCGCCGGTCTCCACCTCGCGCCATACCATGGGCACTTTGGCGGCGCTGAAAGTGAGGCGGAACTGGGTAGCCGCATACTCGTCCCACGGTGCCTGCCCCAAATCGGCGCCCAGTACCGTAGTGATGCGGTTTCCCAGCCGGCGGCGGATGCCCAAGGCCTGTTCGGTGTAGGCGGCGACCAATGCCTCGGCCGAGCGGAGGGCCAATACCAAAGCCCGCTCGGCGGCAGCGACCGACGAGCCCGACTCCCGCTCGCTGCAGGCAGCCTGGCCGAACCAGCGGATACCTTCGCGAAGCGACTCCAGTACGGTCGAGGGCACTTCCAGCCCGGCCGCTTGCCAATCGGCCAGTTGATTCTGGACCTGGGAGAGTTTTCCGCGGGCCAGTTCCAGCGGCAGATAATACGGTTCGGGCCGCTCCCGCAATGTGGGCGTCGAGAGCATCAACTGCCCATATCCCTCCACGACCCACGGCACATGCAGGCACCCCGAGTCGGAGGCGGACCGCTCCAACCACAACTCGTTCTCTTGCGGGGAAACCTCCACATGCCAAGGCACCCGATCCGGCCCGCACAGATAGGCCTGCTCAACCAACTCCTGCGTGATGCGATCCGGGGGGACAACGATGAACCGCATCAATCCCATCAGGAGGCGTCCCCAACCCGTCGCAACCTAAGGCCTTATACAAGTGTGAGTTCAGTCTAGCGAACCCGCAAGGGGGGAACAAGGCGAGCGCTCTTTGGGGGCGAAGGGTCCGTCGGCACCTTAAGGAGCGGCGACCGGGCGAATGGGCGCCAGTGAGAGGGGTAGGAAAGCGGGCGGCGCCCGCATAGAATAGTAGGCGGACCCACCTGTATTTTCCCGGTCGCCTGCCCTGCCTGCCACCATGGCGACGAAATCGGCCGTGCCATCCGTCCCGCCTTCTGCCCGTCTCGCCCTCGCGGGCGTGCTGGCCACGGTCTGCGTGGCAGGGCTGGTGGCGGCCAGATACCTGCACTTGCGGAGCGATTCCGTCCCTCTCTTGCTGTGCCGTGCTGAGCGTGGACCCTTCGTGCATCAGGTCAAGGTGAAGGGGGAAGTGGAGAGTTCAGCCAACGTGGACGTGGCCTGCGAGGTCCGCAGCCGAAGTTCCGCGTGGATCCGTATCCTGGAGGTGGTTCCCGAGGGGACGCGGGTGGAACCGGGGGATTTTCTGGTCCGGCTGGATTCATCCTTGCTGGAAGAAGAGCGGACGCGGCAGCAGGCTGTGTGCGAGGACCTGGCCGCCCGCGTGGCGCAGGCCCGCAGCAGGCTGAAGACGGCCGAGTACAATCGCGACCACTATCTTCAGTCGGAATACGCTTTAGCTCACCGCGACGCCGAGATGGCGGTGTTTACGGCCGAAGAACAAGTCCGCCAAGCCAAACAATCGCTGGAGGCCAGCCGGAAGCTGCTGGGCATGGGCTTCATTACCTTCAAACAATTCCAGGCTGACGAGTTCGGCCTTCAGCGGGCCGAAACCGAACTCCGCGTGGCCAAACGCAAGCGATTCGTACTCGAGAACTTTACGCGTCCTCGCCGGCTTATCGAGCTGGAGACTGCGGTGGTGGCCGCCCGCGCCCGGCTCAAGAGCCTGGAGCATGTCCTCCAACGCAATCAAGAGCTTCTCGCCGACATCGAACAGCAGATCCGCAAATGCATCATCCGGGCCCCCGTGGCCGGCGTCGTAGTGCTGAACCACCTCTATCACAATGACCATGCTCATCTCGTGGCTCCCGGCGAGCTGACCATGGAGCGGCGGGTGCTGGTCCGCCTGCCTGACCCCCGCCACATGCAAGTCAAAGCCCTGGTGACCGAAGACAAGATCGCCGCCGTCCGGCCAGGGGTGAAGGCCACCATCGAACTGGAAGCCTTTCCCCACGTGCTATTGGAAGGCGAGGTGGTCCGCGTGAACGAGTACCCCGAGCCTGACTCGTTCATGGGCTCGGCCGTGAAAAAATACCAGACTATCGTGCGTGTCCACAACCCGCTTTCCGGAATGCGCCCGGGGTTGACGGCCGAAGTAACCTTCTCGCTGGCCCAACTGGGCGACGCCATCCAACTGCCGCGCCAGGCCGTATTCAAACATGGCGACCGCGACTACTGCATCTGTGTCTCCGGAGATCGCTGGGAAGTGCGGCCGATTACTCTGGGACCTTCTAACGGCAAAGCGGTGGTGGTGCGTTCCGGATTGACACAAGGCGAGTCGGTTGTCCTGTGCCCAGAGGCGTACCGCGACAAAGTGGAAATGCCGCCGAACGTACCCGGTGCCGGCCCGCAGCGCGCCGATCCTGACGGCCGGCTGGTCCGCGCCGGGGCGCCCTCGTAGCGATGGCGGGGCAGCATCCTCGTTCGTTCCGCTCAACAGTCATCGCTTCTTTCGCCAGTTGCCGGGACACGCGGTTGCGTGCGTTTCAAAAAGACCCGCGGGAGTGGTAGCCCTTGCAGGCGAACGCGGTGCAGCCCCCGCTGAACATCAGCCGACAGAGCGTGGCTGCCAGGGTTTTAGCAGGGTTTACCGAGCCCGTTCGGAGGCGGGCTTAGCCCGGGGGTGCGCTTTCTCGTAAACGGCACGGAGGCTGGCGGTACTCACGTGGGTATAGATCTGAGTCGTGACAAGGCTCTTGTGGCCTAGAAGTTCCTGCACACTGCGGATATCTGCCCCGCGGTCCAGCAGGTGGGTGGCAAAGCTGTGGCGGAGGGAATGGGGCGTCGTCCGCCGGTCCAGTCCCGCCGTGCGAAGGTATTTCTCCAACATTCGCGCGACGCTGCGGGTGGTCAGTCGCCGGCCAAAGCGGTTGACGAATACTGGGGCATTCGGGCCGGCGGGCTCGCTGGCATGCAGCCGGCGCACCTCCAGCCAGCGCTGGAGGGCCCGCACGGCAAAAGAGCCAATAGGAGCCAATCGCTCCTTGCGCCCTTTGCCACGCACGCGGAGGATTTCGGCACACAGGTCCAGGTCGCTTTGGTTCAGCCCCACCACCTCGCTGACGCGAAGTCCGGCTGAATACATGGTTTCGAGGATCGCCCGATCGCGGAGCCCCATGGAGGTATTGCTCGGAGGCGCCGCCAGCAGCCGGGCCAGCTCTTCTGAGGAGAGAAAATGGGGCAAGTTGCGTGGCTTGCGCGGGTTGCGCAGGGCTTTGGCCGGGTTCACCTCGACCCATCCCTCCCGCTGGCCAAAGCGGAAAAAACTTCGCAGCGAGGCCAGGCGCCGGGCAATCGTGGTGGGGGCATAGCCGGCCTCGTGCAGCGCGCCGACGTACCCTCGCAACTCCAGCACCGTAATCTCGCCCGGCCGAGGACATCGTCCGCCACGGGCCTCGGTGAGATACTCGATTAGGGCCGTCAGATCTTCTCGATAGCTCTTGATCGTCAGATCCGACGCATTCCGCTCGACACTAAGGTACTGCAGAAATCGCCCCAAAGCGGTGCGCATCGGCCGGCCCTTGTGCCACGACCTTCCAGCGACCAGCGCGCGGTGTGCCTTCCTCTGGCAGGCAGGTACAACCCGGGGTGCCGGGCGTCCCGGGGCAGGCGCGGGTGGGTCAGGGAGCCAAGTCGTCCCCCTCAGCAGGCAGCGGTGCCCGCATGCGGCGCGCCAACGCCTGCTTTTGACTCTCCTGGCGGATCTTCTGGCTGAGCACCGCGGCATCGTACCACGTGAAGCTCAGCTCGGGGTTGGAAGCAAACCGGCCCAACACCCGCAGCACCTCCGACCGCCGGGCATCATCGTATAGAAAGATGTACCGTTCCTGACCTTTCACCAGGGCCAGCACGTTGATGTCTTGACTCACGGCAATCGGTCTCCTGCCAGCAGGCTTGAAGGCTTGCGCGACCACTAGGCGACTACTGCCTTTCAAGCAGTCCGGGCCAAACGCCTCGCGTCCGCCAAACCCTTACCTCAACTCCCTGAATTGTTATCGGATTGTGGGCCACCTCCACACAACCCGCGTTTGCCCGGCCCCGCCCCGGGCGCTAAGCATTTCCCAAAGATGCATCCGACAACAGAAACGAATGAAATCGTCGCTACGTTGCAAATAGCTTTGCCATCCCCCAAATCGGGCATCGTCCTGGAAAAAATAATAGTTGGCCAGCGCTTCGGTGAACTTGGGGTCCCGGCCATCGTAGGCCTGCGTGTGACGCATGACGGGGCCTGCTTGAGGCCAGCAGGGCGGCGAGCGCTCCGAGGGGGGCGGGGGAATAAACCCGCGCGGATCAGGCCAGACCGCGGGCAATCCGTTGGCTTGGCCCAGCGCAGGCGGCTGGCTGAGTTTTCCTCCCTCCTCGGCACTTCTTGGCGTTTGCGTGGCCAGTTGGGCTTTGGCCAGCGCCATCTCCGCCTCGAAGATCACCGGGCCCGGGATTTCTTCCTCCTCGGGCGTACCCCAGGGTAGCCCATACCCCGGCGGTATGGGATGGAAACACGGGTTAGTTGCGTACCACTCGACATGCAGTGAGCACCGGGGTGGGTAATACGGCGAATAATCGGTAACGGCCCCGATGACCACCGCGTCCACCCCCAACTCCCGGCCCAGTTGCCGCGCCTCCTCCGGACCCGTCAAACGCAGGTTCAATCCCCGGAGCGCTTGCTCGACGGTACCCACAGGCACGACCTCAAAACCCGGCACTTGCTGCAACTCGTGAGCATAAGCCAAAGCGAATCGCCGACCATCCAAGGTGGGCTCGGCACTCAGGTTAAAGAAGGGGGCTACGGCAATCTTGGAAAGCTGGGGAAACGGGTTATGCAGGGTCGGCTGGTGGGCTATCTCCGGAAGCAGCGAGCAACCGGAAAGCAGCACAACGCCCACGGCGACCCACACTTGCCGTTTCATTGCCCGTCCCGGCCATCACCACCAACCCCCCTGAGTCGGATGCCGCGCCAGTAGCCCTAGCCAATGGCGTGCCGATTATCGGCAAACTCAGCCCAGCCGGTTTAGTCGAAATATGGCTCCTGGCTTGCCCGCCCCGTACTCCGTAATGAGGCTGCAGCAGGCTTGTACACCCCCGCAGCCGGGGAACGTTCAAGCAAGGCGATATCGCCCGGCGGCATGCAAAACCGGCGGATCAGTAAAACCCGTGCTCCCGTCGCTGGTCACCGGGAGATGGAAGACCGGCGGCCGAACCCACCACACGGGCCGTCGCGGCCTCGAGGGCCTCACACGTGCTCGGGCACCACATAGGGCGCCCGGTACTCCTTGGTCAGGAGCCGATCGGCCTCCGGGTCGTTGACGAACCGCTCAGCTTTAGGATCAAACTGGAGAGTCCGACCGAGCTGGTTGGCGATTTTCGCCAAGTGGCAAATGGCCGTGGAAAGATGCCCCTCTTCGATGTCGGCGCTCAGGTCTTTAGGATTGCGGCTTCGCATGGCCTTGACCCAGTTTTGGAAGTGCTCCAGGTCCATCATGGGCTCGCCCGGCGTGTGCGCGAACGGGCCGGGCTCGCGCTTGGGTCCCAGAAAAGTCCGGTAGCTGGAGTAGTCGGGGATGATCATGTAGCCCTGGGTGCCGAAGAAGATGACACCCACCACGCTGGAGTGATCGACAAACGGGTACTGGTCGCCCATGCCGGCCTCGGTGGGGGTGTACCAGTGGCGGATCTCGAATTGCACCAGTTGATTTCGCCCCGGAAAACGGCACCCGAAGAACTGCGTATTGGGAGTATCGGCGTCATCGTCGGCGGCCGGGGGAAATCGGCCGCCCATCGACTGGATCTGACAAGGGTGGGTATCCAGTCCCAGGCCCCAGCGGATGATGTCGATATTGTGCACGGTCTGATTGGCAATGTCGCCGCTGGCGAAGTTCGATACCCAGTACCACCGCCGGTGGTAGAAGTTGCTATAAGGAACCATCTTGGACGGGCCGACCCACTTGTCCCAATCCAATCCTGGGGGCACCGGCTGGGGGCGGTGTTTCCCCAGATGCCCGCGGAGTTTGTACGACATGCCGCGGGCCATATAGACCTCGCCGATGATTCCTTCCTTCAGCCTGCGGATGCCCTCGATGATGTTCGGGCTGGAACGGCATTGGGTACCATGCTGCACGATGCGCTTGTACTTGCGGGCGGCCTCGACCATCTTCCGGCCTTCCCAGAGGGTGTGGGCACACGGTTTTTCCACGTACACGTCCTTGCCTGCCTGGCACGCCCAGATGGTTTGCAGGGCGTGCCAATGGTCCTGGGTGGAAAAGCTGATGGCATCGACCGATTTATCGTCGAACAGCCGGCGCTGGTCCGTATAGCGGGCTAACTTGAGGCCAGCCAGTTGCGGATAGTGCTTTTCCGCCTCCCGGACGCGGGGCTCGTCGCAGTCGCAAACCGCCACGATGTCCACGTCCTTCTTGAGCTGCACCAGGGCGGCTACGTGCGAGTGCATGCGCCCGCCCAGGCCCACCAACCCGACCCGAATGCGGTCGTTGGGGCTGCCCGCTCGCGCCAGCGCAGGGACCCCCACCGCAGCCGCCCAAGCCGAAGACTTAACGAACTGACGACGATTGGCTCGCGACATGGCTTCTCCTTTCGCATGATGAACTGCTCATTTGGAAGTTTAAGTTCGTCGGCATTGATACGCTTGCCAGGCCCGGGCAGGTCACAAGGCGACAGATTCGGGGCAGCCGCTGCCCGTTACGGGCTTTCCCCCCGCACATAGTCGATGGCGAACTCGGCCTTTGCCGCCCCATTGCCCGGGTCAATCCGCAGCTCGGTGATGGTCCGACCTTTCCACTCCGGGTGGTCTCCCACAGGGATCCGGTACTCGTGGAACTGCCCATCGGCCTGAAGCGGAAAGACTACTACCCGCTGTTCCGAAAACCCGGGAGCCTCGGTGGTACCCCAATACAGTTGGCCTGTTTGCCCGGCGCTTACCCGCATGCGCAGCACAACCACCCGACAGGTTGCTGCCGACACTTGCAGCAGGCTCCGAACCAAGTACGGATCTGGGCCGGTGATGCTGCCCGCCAGGGAACCGTCTCGGACCACAAGCGAGTCGATATGGTGGGCGGCCAGCCATCCCTCGGCCGATTCGTGGAATTCGAACGCGATGCGATCCACGGGCTGAGGCAGGCGTTGGACCCCGCGAAAAGCGGCGCCTTCCATCCGGACCTGCCAAACCCCCTGGCTGGGCAGCCGAAGCACAAGAAACCCCCAGCCCGGATCATAGCGCCAGCCCGCTTGGCTTCCTTTTTCTGGCCAATCCCGCTGCATTAAGTCTTGCTCTTGGGCCGCGGTGGCCGAGGAACCGGGGGCTACCACCACCCGCGTGGGCCGCGAAATGTTGCTGGCCAACACCAGCCCGTCCTGGCCCTGGGGAACCGCCGCCAGGAACGAGCACGTCTTGCCATCCCACGAGGCCTTACTCAGCGGCACAGTGGCGGTGAGGTGCAACCGGTGCGGGCTTTGCCCCAGGATGACGGTCGCCGGCTCCTGATCGCGACCCAGCAGGTGCAATATGCCCTGCAAGATCATGCCGGGCGGGAAAACCCAAGGGCATTTGGTGCCGTCGATGGCGCTGATGTTGTCGGGCCAAAGCCCGACGTTATCGCCTGAGGTATCTTGCTGGTGGATAGCACTGCGGATTACGAGTTCAGCCACGTCGCGCCAGGGGAGGCTCCGGTCATATTCGCTCAGCTTCAAAAGGGCCTCGGCATATCGGAGGCCGTTCCACTGCACCGGCCGGCCGAACCATGATCCCTGGTACCACGTAGCGCCGAAGACGGGGATGCTGGCACCGAGGAGGAACGGCTTTTCCGGATCGTGCCACAGATAGACGAAGGGAAGCCCGCGACGGGCCCAGGTCACGGCGTCGGCCAGCCACCGCCGGTCGCCGCTGAAGCGATAGGCTTCGACAAAGGCATCCACGGCGTCGGCCGCGGCCAGGATGTCGGGCGTGTGTACCGGCACCTCCCACACCTGGGCCGCGCGCGGCACGCGGAACCGCTCCATCAACTCCAGCGTGGGGAGCATTTTCCGGTAGGCATCAAGATCGCCCGCCACCCGGGCGTAACGCAGCACTTCGTAGGCTTTGCGCGCACAAGTGCCCACTTCGACAGCGTTATCCGGGCCCAACTCGTAATAGTCCATACCTACAAAGGGCGGCCCAGCCTGAAGGTCGGCGTCAAAACGCCACGCTCCGTCCTCTTCCCGCGACTGGAGTAGCGATGCTGCCGAGAACGGGTTGGCCACCGCGTGGTCGAACCGGCCCGGAAAACGCATCGCCTCCCAACGGGGCTCGGCATCCAGCAGTTTCGCCACCCGCTGGGCCAACGCCCGGCATTGGGTACGTACCCCGGCATCGGGGCTGAGCGTTGCGCCGACCAGCACATCGGCCACGAAAGCCGGGGGCCGGCCCTTATGCGAGAGAATGCCGCCCGCTTTGGTGGTCCACCACGTCGATTCCTCCTCCACCCACAGCGACCTCAAATAGCCCTGCATCGAGAACTCGATCTCTTTTTCGTAGGAGCCGCGAGGCAGCGGAACCGGCGGTGGAAGCCCCACGCGCCGCAGATAGGCTTCCAACGGGGCCAAGGCATCCACCGCGTGGCCATCGGCCACAATCTCCGCGCGCAGTACCAGCTTGGTCGAAGGTTCCAAGCGATAGGGTTTCTCGGCCAGCAGCCGGCTGGGCAAAAAGAACTCTGGCACCGTGGGCAGGCTCAAGGCCATCAGATGGGCCCGCTGGCCGTGAAAGCGGTCCGGCGAGGCGAACACCGCCCTCGGCCGATCGCGCCGGCCGTCCCACCGCTGGTGCACGTCCCACATGAGCCCCACTGTGCCCTTTGGCCCATGCACTCCCATGGCCGGCACCGTGACATAATTGGGATGGGGGGCGAAGCGAATGCGGTCCGGGTGGTCCTCGGCGATGTCCAAGGCCGAGGAGGAAACCTCATCCCCCACCAGCCACTCAAGCCCCGGAAACACCGCTTCATCGCGGGCCAGCGCGTACACGGCCGGCCCGACAAACAGCAGCACATCCAGCGGACGGGCGGCTTCCAGCCGATGCTCGACGCTGATCAGCCGAGCGTCGCGTTTCAGCCCGAAGACCACGTGCACCCGGCACGCATCCCCCAGGGCAGGCGCGGTGGCCAAGAACTCCAGCCGCGCCTCTGACTGGCCTTCCATCTGGCCCTTGGCCTCCGCGGCGCACAGACTCCCTATGCGAACTGCGCCGTCCGACTGCCTGATAGCCAGTCGCGCCAGGACAGGCACCCATGCGGCTGTGGCCCAGCCGCTCGGGGTTTTCACGACCACCTCGCCCGGCCCGAACCCGAAAGCATTCTTGCGGAACACCAGGCGCAGATGTTCGTTCTCCAAAGTTGCAAAGGACTTGCTCACCTCTGCGGCGAGCCTTTGCGCCGGCTGGGCAAGAGGTGCGTCGCTTGCCACCGCCAGCGTAGCTTTCATGCAGGGGGCCTCTTGGCAGG
>Ga0123519_10006070_pt1 | contig 19098 bp, 17 predicted proteins | sample YelNatPaOPRAMG02_FD_87396 | JGI IMG/M metagenome (GOLD analysis project Ga0123519, IMG submission 87396) | Hot spring microbial communities from Yellowstone National Park - Yellowstone National Park OP-RAMG-02 (version 2) | ecosystem: Environmental > Aquatic > Thermal springs > Hot (42-90C) ... | reverse complement strand
CCCCCTGCGCCCACGGCCGGTTCCTCCCGCGCCAGCAACGGCGTTCTCGGCAAACCGCCCCGCCGCCACCTACTCCGCCGCTCGTCCGGCCTACCGCAGTATGCAAGCGCGCCCTGCACGCGAGGTCGAGTACGTCGAACCAGAAGCCTGACCCGCCATGCGCGCCCCTCGTTCCTTTCCTCCTTCCCGTGCGGCAGCCGCCTCCCCCACAGGCGGCTGCCTCGCTACTATCAGGGAAACGACGTGGGTCAATTTCTCAGGAAAGCGTGGAGGTGCAGTGCGGACAACGAGTCGCCTTAATGGGAATGGTACTGAAACAATACGGACACTCCCTGGTAGTTGGCTCTATGGGCGTAGCGGGAACAGTCGGCTTCGCGCGCAGGCGGTTGAAAGCGCGTACGAAGAGGAAAACGGAAAAAGCAATGATCAGGAAGTCCACAACGGACTGCAAGAAATTACCGTAACGAACGGTGGCTTCGCCCACGGTAAATGCCAGGCCACTGAGGTTAACGCCGCCTGTGAGCAAGCCAACCAGGGGCATAATAACATCCCCGACCAGCGAACTGACAATCTTCCCGAAAGCCCCGCCGATGATGACACCAACGGCCAGATCAACCACATTGCCACGCAGAGCAAATTCTTTGAATTCTTTAAGCATGACGCTCCTCAGAAGTCGTAATGGAGTAGCAGGATTATACGTACACCGCAACAAGGAGTCAATCTCACGGCTGTCGTGGCACACGACAAAAACAATCGAACGCAAGAAACAGCAATGGTATAATTCACGCCATGAGCCCTGAACCCTCTCTTACTAAAATCTGCCCTGTTTGCGGAACAAAATTAGCGGAGGACGCCACGCGCTGCGTGGTCTGTGGCAGCGAATTGACCCCCAAAGCCAGTACGAAACATGCGCGTCCGATTCGCGCCAGCCAGATGCCGATAATTCAGATCAGCCTGCCGCTGGCATTACTGCTGCTGATTCTGATGCTCGCTCTGGGAGCAGGTGGTGTCTACCTGGGATTAAAAGGCGCCGGTGTCGTCCAACCGCCCACGCCAGTATTCACTCCGACGCCTACGGCCACTATCACCCCTACCCCAACGGTCACTCCAACACCAACCGAAACACCGACGCCGACCCCTTTGCCCCCGATTGAATACATCGTCAAGGCCGGTGATTACTGTTCCACCATCGCCTACACCTTCCAGGTTTCGGTCAGCAGTATCATTACCCTGAACAATCTGGATGCTAACTGCAGTCTAAGGATTGGTCAGAAATTATTGATTCCTCAGCCCACGCCTACACCCCTTCCGCCCCCCACCGCGACGTTGGAACCAGCCGAGGCCACGCGCGCGGCCTGTCAGCAGGTAAAGTACACCGTGCAGGCTAACGATACGTTGAGCACCATCGCCGCGAATTACGCGGTGAGCATGGAGGCTATCAAGGAATGGAATGGCCTGACCTCCGATAATGTGTGGACCGATCAGGTGTTATTCATTCCGTTGTGCATGCGCGCCGCCACGCCTGGCCCTTCACCGACGCCAACTCCGCCGCCGCCCTACCCGGCGCCCAATCTCCTGTTGCCGGCCGATGGCGCGCCGTTTACCCTGGCCGACAATGCGGTTTCGCTCCAGTGGGCTTCGGTGGGAACATTGCGCGAAAACGAGCGTTACATGGTTGTCGTGGAGGATGTCACCGCCGGTGGTGAACGCAAAATCACCGACTACGTGCTCGACACCAAATATCTGGTACCGCCTTCCTTCCGGCCACAGGATGCGCTTCCCCATGTCATGCGCTGGTGGGTAGTCGTTGTACGGCAAACCGGCGCAGACAGCAACGGCAATCCTATCTATACACTGGCCGGCACGCCGAGTGAAACGCGCGTCTTTACCTGGAGCAGCGCGGCCCCGCTCGCTACGCCGACGAAGTAATCCGCAGCAAAAGAGCCTTTTGCCTCTCGGCAACGCTGATACACAGCGTACTTGAGCGCTGAGGAGCGACAGGACTCCCTACGGGCAGGTACAACTGGGATCATACGGGCTGCAGGGAAGAATACCCCAATCCCGGCGCACGCTCACCCCGGCAACAACGCTCACATGGGCATACGAGGGCGGACAAAACGCCGGACCTCCAGCCGCGTACACGACCCAATACGTCCCTGGTGTAGGGTGGAAAACATATCGCCCACCGGCATCAGTGGTCGTCTCCATCAGAGGCGGTCCGAATTCCGTCGCCGTAAGTTGCATTGGATAATCAGGGACGCCTGCTTCGCCGGCATCTTTACGACCATTACGGTTGTCATCATAGTATATATAGCCCCAAATCGTCGTTCGGACCAAAATGGGGGTAGGAGAGGGCGGCGGAGTAAACAGGGGCAGAAGGTTAATGTCGCCTATCACCCTGGCATATTCGCCCCACAACCAGCAGGTACCTGCGCCATCCGGATTCCGAATGATCCAGTAATTCGCCGGCGGATAGCGGCCAACGACTTCAGCGGTCTCGCCCACATTCAAATCTCCCAGCCAGTCATACTCCTTACCAGGTCCACTGCGGCAATTTGTGTTGACAGAGACGCTCACCTGCACCACGCCCGCTGTCAACGTGACAGGCAAGGTGGGGAGGGATGTGGCAGTAGGGGGAAAAGTCGCCGAAGGCGGCAAAGACGCAGGCGGGATGAAGGTAGCCGTGGCTGACGCGCCGGACTCCTCCCGGGCCTGCGTGGGCGGGAAGGTGAGGGCGCCGGGCGCAAGCGTCGCTGGCGTGGCCAGCGGTGCATTGCAGGCCAAAACAGGCAAAAGGGCCGACCAGACGATAAGAAGAACTTTTGTACGTCTCATAGAACTTTTCCTCCCGGCAGAAACAATCTGTGTCATTTCCGGCCATCGCGCACGCTGACAGGCATCGCCCAAGCCAGCGCTCAGAAAACCTCATCTTCAGTATAGCGCGATTCGCGCCCCGTTCAATTAGTCCATTAGTCGTAATTACCTCGACAATGTTGTATTTCGGCAGCGTTGTCATTGCGAGGGCGTTCTTTGCCCGAAGCAATCCCCTGGTAACCGGGAGACTGCTTACCTTAAACTCGCGAGGAGATTGCTTCGGCGGCGCCTCGGGCGAGCCTCGGCGAAGTATAAAAACAGAAAAACGCCGTTCACGCAGCGCAACGGCGTCAGGAAAAACAAAACAGGCAGGGAGAGAAGCCTGCCTGTTCCAGAATACGCTTGCAAGATGAAAAGAATTACTCTGCCGCCACCTGGCCGCTTTCGGGCAAGGTATAACCCAGGGCGCGTAATTTCCGTTTGATGTCTATCAGCGACTTGCGGCCAAAGCCTTCAATGGCCAGCACTGCCTCCTCACCCTGGCTTAACCTCTCCAGGAATTGACCGACCTGAGTAATGCCGGCTCTCTCCAGCGCGGCTGTGGCGCGCGAACCCAGCTCGAGATCGGCAATCGGGCGCAGAGGCGAGACTCTGGCTTCGGCACGCGCGCGCTGCTCTTCGATGTAACTCTGGCGCGCCTGCAACTTCTTCATGAAGCGGTCAACCTGCCCTTCAATATCCACGATACGCTGGGCCTCGCCAGAGAAGAAAGGATGGCACTTCGAGCAGATTTCCACGCGGATTTCCTTACGAGTCGAGCCGGTCGTCCAGGTGTTCCCACATGCACACACTACCCGTGCATCGGTATAAAAGGTCGGGTGAATACCCTGTTTCATTTTCTTGCTTCCTTTCGATTATTGTTTTGTCAGCGCCGGTATCACATGCACGCGCTTGCGGCCATGAACCACATCGAAAACCACGACACCATCGGCCGTCGCGAAGAGGGTATCATCCTTGCCGCGATCTACATTCAGCCCAGGACGAATGCGCGTTCCGCGTTGGCGAACCAGAATATGACCAGCCAGCACGTATTCACCGGCGTATTCTTTAACGCCCAGACGCTGCGAGGCGCTATCCCGTCCATTACGGCTGGAACCACCACCTTTTTTATGTGCCATGCCAACCTCACTTTCTCCGACAAATCAGGCTGGCGAAGCGGCCTGCTCTTTGTTCCCAGACGCCGCCCCACCAATTTGCTCAATCAACAAACGCGTATACGCCTGCCGATGACCGATTTTCCGGCGAATGCGTTTCTTGGGACGATAACGAAAGGTCACCTCTCTGGGGCCCTTGACGTGCTCCACCACCATCGCGGTGACCGAAACCCCGCTCACCGTCGGTGTGCCTACAGCAACCTGCTCGCCATCTACCAGCAACAGCACCCGTTCCAGGCTCAGACGTTCGCCAACAGCCTGAGGCAGGCGATCGACCTCAATGGTGGCACCTTCCACGGCGCGATATTGTTTTCCGCCGCTTTCAAGAATGGCATATTTCATCGTTTTCTCCTGGTCTTCGCTTCGCCGTCAGCAACGCAATGGTGGATGCCCTGCGACGGGGAAGCCGGGATTCAAGCCTCTGCCCCAGCCAACTCACTGCCGGGGCAGAGCGCATCAATTATACTACGGGTTCGCCTGTTGTCAACGGCGTGGTGTGACCGGTGCAGCAGCCACCTGACCACCTGCCTCCTCCGGCAATTTCGCTTTGCCTTTGGAGCGGTTGATGGCCCAACCCACACCAACGAACAACACCAGGACAATCGCCCAGATGACCGCCCGACCGGCGCCTTGAACATTGGCATATTGAACAATGACCGGCGCCGAAATCAGGGATACCAGATTGACCACTTTGATCATCGGGTTCAAGGCCGGGCCGGCGGTGTCCTTGAGCGGATCGCCCACCGTATCGCCGACCACACTGGCCTTATGACGCTCCGAACCCTTGCCGGTATTGGCCTCCAGATCGCGCGGCTCATCTTCAATGGCTTTCTTGGCATTGTCCCAGGCGCCGCCAGCGTTGGCCATGTACACAGCCAACAACTGACCGCTCAAAATAATCCCGCCGCAGAAGCCAGCCAGCGCCTCCACGCCCAGCATCAACCCAACCGCCAGGGGCGTCAACACGGCAATCAGCGCCAGCGGGACCAGTTCTTTCTGGGCCGCCGCCGTGGAAATACTGACCACGCGACCGTAATCCGGCTGGACTTTGCCTTCCATCAAGCCGGGGATCTTGAACTGGCGGCGCACCTCCAGCACAATCAGGCTGGCCGCGCGGCTGACCGCTTTCAGCGACAGAGAGCCAAACAACCAGGGCAACGCTCCGCCCAGCAGCAAGCCAACGAAGACCGCCGTCTCCGAGATGCGAATGCCTGTGTCACTGAGCAGTTGAGCAAAAGGCAACGCCTCGCCGGCCGCCCTGGCCGCCGCATTCGCGGCTTCCTGAACACGCCCAACATCAATGAAGAACGAAGCGAACAGGCTGACCGCCGCAATGACTGCCGAGGCAATGGCCACTCCCTTCGTGATGGCCTTGGTCGTGTTGCCAACGGCATCCAGATCGGCCATAATCTGGCGCGCCTTTTCGGTCTCCTCATCGTCCAGCCCCTGCCAGGCCATCTCGCCAATACCATGGGCGTTATCCGAGATAGGACCATAGGAGTCCATCGCCACGTTGTTGCCGGTATGGCTCAACATCCCAATGCCGATCATGGAAACGGCATAGAGGACGTAGGTCGGGCCTTCGCCGCCATACAGCAGCATGCCCAGAACAAAACTGATGACAATGACCACCAGCGCCCAAACGCTCGACTCCATCCCGACCGACATGCCCGAGAGAATCGTCGTCGCCGCGCCGGTACGAGTCGCCTCGACAATCTCCTGCACCGGCTTGTGCTTGGTCGCAGTAAAGTACGAGGTCAGCGGGTTGAACGAAACAGCCAGCCCCACGCCAATCGTCGTGAGCATAGCCAGCCGCCAGTCATGGGCATACAGAATCGCCAGCAAGAACGACCACAAAACCGTGTTCACGCTGGAGACCTCATAAGAGCGGAACATGGCTTCTTCCGCATCGCGCGCGTGCAGGAAGCCGAAAAGCCCTTTCTTTGGCATGCGCTGCCAGACCGGGACGGTGAACGTGCCCAGGATCGAAGAAATGACGCCAATCGCGCGAATCGCCAGCGGATAGACAATCCACTTCAGGCTGTGGGTAGGATCAATCGCCATCAATGCCAGGCCCAGGATCAGGCCCGAAACGATGGTGACTTCATAGGACTCGAAAATGTCAGCCGCCATGCCGGCACAATCGCCGACGTTATCGCCGACCAGGTCCGCCACCACCGCGGCGTTGCGCGGGTCATCTTCCGGAATATCCTTCTCGACCTTGCCGACCAGATCAGCGCCGACATCCGCGGCTTTCGTGTAAATGCCACCGCCGACGCGCATGAAGAGGGCCAGCAACGTACCGCCAAAGCCGAAGCCGAGCAATGCATCCGGAGCGGCCTTGCCGAAGACGATGAAAATGACCGTCCCGCCAAACAGGCCCAGGCCGTCCGTCAACATGCCGGTAATCGTGCCGGCGTAATAGGCGATGGTCAAGGCTTCATTCAAGCCGCGCCGCGCCGCCGAAGCCGCGCGCACATTCGCCTGAATTGCCATGCGCATCCCTAACTGACCAACCAGCAGCGAGAACGTCGCGCCCATCATGAACGCGATGGTCCGCCCAATGGCGATGGCGATCTGAGCGCGGTCACCAAATTCCTCCACTGCCTCCGGCGTGGGGCGGACAACATACACGCTCAAGAACAACACCACCGTCAGAACGAGAATCAAAGGCAGGATGGTCTTCAACTGGCGATTGAGGTAACTGTCTGCCCCCACCCGAATCGCGTTCCAGACCTCCTGCATCTTGGGGGTGCCTTTGTCCTTATTCAGGACGTTGCCTCGCAGCAACCAGGCATACAGAAGACTGATGAACGCAGTCGCCAACACGCCCAGAATGACGATTTGCTCAAAGCCATTCAAGCCGTGACGACTGCCAAGCCACAACAGATCCATACGAACGCCTCCTCGACAAGAATTTTCTCGGGCAAAGAGCCGTCCGGACAGAACAGAGACCGGCCCGCGCCTCCGCCCGAATTGCATTCGAGCACAGAAAGAAACGTCGGACGCCTCCCGCCCAGACGTTTCGGCTACAATTTTACTCCATATAACCCTGAGTGCAAAGATAAGGTGCGCAAAGATTAGGGTTTGATTAGAATCTGAACCAGCACTTGACTTTTGCCATTGATTTCTGTATAGTGTATAGCGGTGTCACGCGGGTGGCCCAACGGCGCCGCTGCCAGCAGGCTGCTGTGCCGTTGTGTTTTTGTTAGCATCTCATCAATCAGGAGAGGGTATGATACGAGCAGAAGGTCTGACCAAAGACTACGGTGCGCGTCGTGCCATTGACAACCTGACGTTCGAGACCCGCCAGGGAGAAATTGTCGGTTTCCTGGGCCCGAACGGCGCCGGCAAGACGACAACGATGCGCATCCTGACCGGTTACATGCCGCCCACTGCTGGAACGGCAACCGTCGCCGGTTTTGACGTCGTCGAAGAATCGCTTGAAGTACGGCGGCGCGTCGGTTATCTGCCGGAAACTGTCCCCCTGTATCCGGACATGACCGTTTTCGAATACTTGAAGTTCATGGCCGACTTGCGTCACCTGCCAAACGCCGAGGACGCCGTGGACGAGGCGCTGGAGGCTGTTGGCATGAGCGAACGCGCCGATGGCTACATTGCGAATCTCTCCAAAGGGATGCGGCAGCGCGTCGGGCTGGCGCAGGCTTTATTGCACAAGCCTGAAGTGTTGATTCTGGATGAACCAACCATCGGCCTGGACCCGGCGCAAGTTGTCGAAGTGCGCACCCTGATTCGCGAAATCGGCAAAGAGCGCACCGTGATGCTTTCCACGCACATCCTGTCGGAGGCGCAACAGGTATGCGACCGCGTCCTGATCATCAACAAAGGGCGACTCGTCGCCGAAGATACGCCGGAAAATCTCCAGGCGCGCCTGACCGGCGCCCAGCGCGCCCGTCTGCGCGTGCGCGGCGACATCGAGGACGCCCGTCCGCTGATCGCCAGAATAGACGGCGTTCAGGACATCAAAATTCTCGATGACGGCGCTCTGGAATTCCAGTTCGCCCCCGCCACCGACATCCGCCCTACCGTGGCAAAAGCCGTTGTCCAGGCCGGACTGGACCTGCTCGAATTAAGCCCGGTGGGGATGAGCCTGGAAGAAATCTTCCTCGAGTTGACTCGAGGCGAGACTACAGTGAGGTGAACCATGCGCAATATCTGGACCATTGCTCGCCGTGAGTACCGACAGTATTTCATCAGCCCTCTGGCCTACGTCACGGCGCTGGCTATTCTCCTCGTGGTCGGAGCTTACTTTTCGCTCTACCTCTATTTCGTTTCCCAGCAAAGCCTGTTTGGCGCGCAGGCGCCAGAGACGAATATTGTCGTCGGGCCAATGGCAACGATCTTCCTGCTGGGCATCCCGGCGTTGACCATGCGCTTGCTGGCCGATGAGCAACGCATGGGCACACTGGAATTACTCCTGACCGCGCCAGTGCGTGACGCCGAACTGGTTATCGGCAAATGGCTTGGGGCTTTTCTCTTTGCCCTGACCATCATTGCGATTACTTTCATATTCCCGGTAATCCTGAACGCGCTGGTTGATCCGGGAATTGATCAGGGCATCATGATCAGCGGCTATCTCGGCATTATCCTCATGGTGGCCGCCCTGTTAGCCCTGGGAACAGCCATCTCGGCCCTGTTCAGCAATCAATTCGCCGCGTTCTTTGTCACGCTGGGACTGATGCTGTTCCTGTGGTGGGTCATTGGCTGGCCGTCTTCCGTATTCCAGTATGGCGCGCCGCACGATATCTTTGAACACCTGAACATCAGCAAACACTTCGGCGATATGACCGGCGGGAATGTAACTCTCGCGGCAATTGTGTATTTCCTCAGTCTGACCATCCTCGGCCTTCTGGTGGGTACCACGGCCGTTGAAACGAGAAGGTGGCGATAATGGCTAAGAAACAGAGAACCCAACACCCTCAACAAAGTCCCCAAACCTATGCCCCGTTGGGGCTATGGCTGGCCGGGGCAGCGACTCTGGCCACACTGATTCTGCTTCTCCTGAAGTTCCTGGCCTATGAGGGCGTCTATACTCCACCCGATGCAAAGCGCTTCAATCTGGTGATGTGGATTGCCGCCGGTTTGATTCTGGTCGGTCTGGCAGTATACGCTCTGCTGGACCCGCAACGTACGCGGCAGTTCATCTTCGGGCGCCAGGCGCGTCATGGCAGCAACGCGGCGATTACCCTGGTTGCCTGGCTGGGAGCGCTCATCGTGGTCAACATCATCGCTGTCCAATACCCCAAACAATGGGACCTGACCGAGGAAAAGAAATACACCCTGGCCAAGGAAACCGAAGAGACGCTCGACAAACTGAGCGCGCCGGTCCATGCCATCGCCTTTTACACTTCCCAGTCTTCGCCGCAGGATGCGCGCGAACTGCTCGAAAATTACAAGCGGAGCAGCAACGGCAAATTCACCTATGAGTTCCAGGACCCGGATCAAAATCCCATGCTGGCACAGCAACTGGGCATTTCGGGCGATGGAAAAATCTATCTCGAAATGGGAGAACGGCACGAAATCGTCTCCTACGCCTCAGAGCAGGAAATCACCCGCGCTCTGGTACGGCTGATGAATCCCGGCGAGCGCACCGTCTATTTCCTGACCGGGCATGGGGAGCGCGATATCGAAGGCTATGGCAATGACGGCTACTCCAAACTTTCCGCAATGCTGGAAGCCAAGAACTACACGGTCAAATCGTTGCCCCTGCTGGCCGAAAAGAAAGTGCCGGATGACGCGCTGGCCATCATCATCGCTGGCCCCCAACACCCCGTCTCGCAAGAGGAAGTGGATCTGCTGAGCGATTACGTTGCCAAAGGCGGATCGCTGATCGTCATGGAGGACCCTGTGCCGCTGACCCAATTTGGCGACGCGCCCGATCCACTGGCGAACTATCTGGTGACCATCTGGGGCATCCGCCTGGACAACGATATTGTCGTGGATACGAACTCCAGTTCGCCGCTGGTGCCGTTTGGCGTGGACTACAGCACCCATTCCATTACCCAGAAACTGCGCGGTATCGCTTCTTTCTACCCGGAAGCGCGCAGCGTCAGCCTGGTGGAGAACCCGCCACACGCGGTTGATTCGCTGATACGCACGCTCGATCGTGCCTGGGGCGAGACCGATTTCGCCACACTGCAGAGTGGCCAGGCCGCTCCCAATCAGGAAAGCGACATCGCCGGCCCCATCACCCTGGCCGCCGCCTCAGAAGACACCACCAGCGGCGCCCGCGTGGTCGTCTTTGGCGATTCGGACTTCGCCTCCAATGCCTATTTTGACCGCTATGCGAATGGTGACGTGATCGTCAACGCCATTGACTGGGCCGCAGAGCAGGAAAACTTGCTCAACCTGACGCCCAAAGATACCATCTATCGCCAGTTAAAGCCGGTGAGCAATGTGACGCTCGCCCTTGTCGCCATTCTCTCCGTCTGCATCATTCCTCTCCTGGTCATTGGCGGCGGAGTAGCAGCCTGGATTAGTCGTCGCATGCGAGGGTGATACTATGAAACGATCTTCGTGGATTGCACTCTTCTTGCTGGCTCTGACCATAGGGCTGTACTTCTTCCTGAAAAATCGCCCGGCTGCCCAGGGGAGCAACAGCAATGAACCCACGGCCACCCCTCGGATTTACCTCTACGATTACAGCGAGGAACGCGGCAAAATCGTCTCCATCCGCATTCAAGATGCAGAAGGGAACTTCATCCTGCTGGAAAAGGAGAACGACCAGTGGTTCATCAAATCTCCCTCGTTCTCACCCGCAGACCAGGGTAAAGTGACCATGGCCGAAACCCAAATCTACGGTTTGGGTGTTAAAACTCCTCTGGAAGGCACGCTGGATTTGCCCACAATCGGCCTGGACAAGCCAAAATATGTCATCGAGATTCGCTTCCAGAATGGCGAAACCAGCCGGCTGGAGGTAGGCAGCCGGGCGCCAAGTGGCAGCGGCTACTACGTGCGGCGCGATGGGCAGCTCTTCGTCGCGTTTGAGTACAACATTGACGCCCTGGCCAGCCTGATTCAGAATCCGCCGTACCCGCCCACGCCAACGCCCGCAGGAACATTCACTCCAACGCCAACCGAAACCCCAGCGCCGACTGCCACTCCAACACCAATGCCCGAGCCCCCCACCGCAACGCCAGAATAAATGCGGCGAGGTACAACAGGGCGAGGCAAACTCGCCCTGTTGTATCCTGTCAGAATGGAAAAGGTCTTGAATTTCACGCCAAAAAAGAGTATTCTGTTTCAAGATAGAATCACATCCGTTTTGATTTCAAATCAGGTACACTCACGATGATGATGGAAAACCCGCTTTTGCTGGAAGAGGAGGATGAAGAATATTCTGCGCTGGAACGCCTGATTGCCCTCGGACGGCAGAAGTCGTACATCACGATTGACGATATCCTGCACTTCTTCCCCGAGGCCGAGCAAGATATTGACCAGCTGGAAGAAGCGTTCGCGGCTCTGCTCAGCGCCGGCATTCCCTTCGTTGAGGATATTCCAGAAGAGGAACCTGCTGAAGAGGACCTGGCCACGATGGAAGAGGAAGAGGTCGAAGCAGAGCTGGCCGTCGCTCCGCTGGACGATTACCTGGCCAATATTGAAACCGATGACACGATTGGCCTTTACCTGAAAGAAGTCAGCCGGGTGCCTCTGCTTACGGCGGAGGAAGAAGTGGAACTGGCGCAGCGCATCGAACGCGGCCGCATGGCGCGCGAGGAACTGGCGCGCGGTAACGTCTCACCGCGTCGTCGTGCCGAACTGCGCAAGCTGATCGAGGACGGTTGGGCCGCCCGTGAGCACCTCATTACGGCCAACTCCCGCCTGGTCATCAGCGTCGCCAAGAAATACATGGGGCGCGGCGTGCCTTTCCTCGATCTGATTCAGGAAGGCAACATCGGCCTGATTCGCGCCACCAAGAAGTTCGATTATCGGCGCGGACATAAATTCAGCACCTATGCCACCTGGTGGATTCGCCAGGCAGTCACGCGCGCAATCGCCGATCAGGGGCGCACGATTCGCGTCCCGGTCCATATGGGCGACCAGATTAACAAACTGCTGCGCGTCCAGCATCAATTGACCCAAAAACTGGGGCGCGAGCCAACCCTGGAGGAAATCGCAGAGGCGCTCGACGTGCCACCGAAAAAAGTGGAGAACATGATTCAGGTCGCGCGCCGTCCCCTCTCCCTGGAAACGCCCACCGACGACGAGGAGGATTCGGTCCTGGGTGATTTCATCGAGGACGACGAAGCCGCACCGCCCGATGATACCGCGACCTATAACCTGCTGCGCGAACACCTCAACGAGGTTCTCAATACCCTGCCGCCGCGCGAGGTACGCATCCTGCAACTGCGCTATGGTCTGCTGGACGGACAGCCTTATACCCTCGAAGAAGTGGGACGAAAAATGGGCGTTACGCGCGAGCGCGTGCGACAGATTGAGGCCCAGGCGCTCAGCCGCCTCCGCCAGCCCGGCGTCCGCCGTAAGTTGCGCGACTACCTCGGCGATTAACCTTCCTTACCACAACCAGAATCAGGAAACCATTGCCAGCACGGGAGACAATCTCCCGTGCTTTTGTCAACATCTGTTTTGTGCGCGAGGGCGGGGATTCCTCGTCCCTACCAACGCTTCTCATGCCGACGGCCTGGAAAGGCCGGCTTACGCTGGGAAACATGGTAATCAGTCTGCCTCCGGCTGAGCCTCTTGCGTGGACACCAAAACAGACAGAAACAGTACAATTTGGCGGCTTTGTGGTAAAATGTGGCCGTTTTGCCATAGCGAATGTACGACGCGGAGCACAACATATGCGCAACGAATGGCTTTATATCGGTGTTTTCCTGATTGTTGCCATCATTGTTCCTCTGGTGCCGCTGGGCTTTGCCGCTCTCGTGGCGCCACGCAAACCCAACCCAACCAAACGCCTCACGTATGAGTGCGGTGTGGAGACGGTCGGTGATGCCTGGGTGCAGTTCAAAGCCCAGTATTACATTTTCGCCCTGGTTTTCCTGATTTTCGATGTCGAGACCGTTTTCCTCTTCCCCTGGGCACTGGCTCTGAACCGGCTGCCCATGTTCGCGGTTACCGAAGGCGCTGTTTTTCTGGGGATTCTGGTGGCCGGTCTGGTTTATCTCTGGCGCAAAGGATTACTGGAATGGCAATAGAAGGCTGAATGAACAGCCTTCTATTTTGGTCACACGACCGCCCAATACGAGGCGCAGTTCTTCACCGCGCGCCCTGACCTCTTCGCAGGAAACCGCCCATGAACTTCTGGAACGATCCCTTGCATTTCCTTGCCGAACAGTTGACCGCCATGCTCAGCCGCTGGGGGCTTCCAACCGCCTGGATTACCTTCATCGAGTTCTTCCTCGGCGCCATGGCGTTGATTGTTTTCGCCATGGCGCTGGATATTGGTCTGGTGTGGGTAGAACGCAAGGTTGTCGCACGTTTTCAGGATCGCCTGGGGCCAAACCGCCTGGGTCCATTTGGCCTGTTCCAGCCGGTGGCCGATATTATCAAAATGGTCATCAAAGAGGACATCACGCCAGCCACAGCGGACAAATTCCTGTACAACCTTGCGCCGGTGCTGGCGGCAGTGGCGGTCATCGCTCTCTGGGCGATCCTGCCGCTGGCGTCCACCATTTACGGCGCCGACCTGAACGTTGGCCTGTTGTATGTCATCGCCGCTGGCGCGCTGGGGACGTTGGCAGTTCTTATCGCAGGCTGGGCTTCGCGCAACAAATTCGCCTTGCTGGGCGCATTCCGTATGGTTGCCAGCCTGATCTCCTATGAAATCCCAATGGTCATCGTCTTGCTTGTTCCCACGCTCCTGGCCGGGACGATGAGCCTGCGCGGGATTGCGGAAGCGCAACGCTCCATCTGGTTTGCGCTGTTATCGCCGCTGGCGTGTCTCATTTTCCTTATCAGCGCCATTGCTGAACTGGGACGCGCGCCTTTCGACCTGCACGAGGCTGAATCGGAGATCGTCGCCGGCTACCACATCGAGTACAGTGGAATGAAGTTCGGATGGTTCTACGCCGCCGAATTGTTGCACGCCTTTACGTTTGGCGGACTGCTGGCCATTTTGTTCTTTGGGGGCTACACCGGCTTCTTCGGCCTGGAAAAATTGCCGGCTTTCATCTGGCTGGATAACCCATTCGTCCAGGCCGCCGTTTTCCTCGCCAAAGCGATGGTGGGGTACTGGGTTATCATGTGGGTCAAGTATTCCCTGCCACGCGTGCGCATTGATCATTTGCTGGCCTTCAACTGGAAATTCCTCACGCCGCTCGCGCTGGTGGTGCTGGTAAGCACGGCCATCCTGCATCGCGCCCTGATGGAGGCTCCCCGCTGGCAATACGGGATGGCTTTGTGGCTGGCCAATCTGGTTATTGCCTGGATTACCATAGAAATCCTGCGCGTACAGGCGCGCCGGCAACGTCGCCATCAACGAGCCGCGTCTCAACGTCAGCAGACGGCACAGGAGCAAACAGTATGACTGCGGAACAAGGGTTGTTTCTTTGCGCGGCCGCGTTCACGCTCGCCTCGGCAGTTATGGTCGTCAGCGCACGGCGTCTGATCCATGCCGCGCTATGGTTGATTGCCGTGCTTTCAGGGGTGGCGATTCTATATGCTCTGCTCCAGGCGTCCTTCCTGGTCGTGGTGCAGGTCGTGATCTACATTGGGGCAATCGCCGTGTTGTTTATTTTCGCCATTATGCTGACGCGGCGCCAGACAGACCATGACGCCCCGTCGCGGTGGACGCGTCGTGCGCCGGCGTTCCTGATCAGTCTGCTCACGCTGGGAGCGCTGAGCGGCATCGTCCTGGCCTTTCCAGAAGCCGGACGTCTGCCGCCGCCCATGCCGCCTGATCTGGACGCCGTGAACGCCCTGGGCGCCGCCCTGCTTTCGCCGACAGGCGCTGCCGCCTACGCCGGCGTCCTTTTCCACGAGAGCTATGTATTACCCTTCGAGGTTGCCTCCGTCCTGTTGCTGGCCGCGCTGGTTGGGGCCATCTACCTTGCCACCACAGAACGCCGTCGGAGGGAGTCATGAGCATTCCGCTTTCCTGGTATCTGTTTCTGGCCGCGGCCTTGTTCTGCACTGGTCTGTACGGCGCGCTTTCCCGTCGGAACGCCATTGCCATTCTTCTTGGTGTGGAGTTGATGCTGAACGCCGTCAACGTGAATCTGATCGCCTTCTGGCGTTACCTTGACCTGCGTCCGAACGATCCGGCCCCCATGAACGGCCAGGCATTCGCGGTCATCGTCTTCGCCGTCGCCGCGGCCGAGGTGGCTGTTGGTCTGGCTCTGATTCTCTCCGTCTATCGCCGCCGCAAGACGGTAGCGGCTGACGAAGTGAATCTGCTGAAATGGTGAGATAAAGCGTGAAGGGTAAAACGTAACGCAAGAGGAAATGGAATTGGAGATTGCATGATGAATTGGCTTCTCTGGATTTTGCCTTTGCCGCCCTTACTTGCATTCATGCTTATCCTTCTGGTGACCCATCGCAGCCACGCCTGGAGTCACGGTCTGGCCACGGGCGCGGCAGCGCTTTCCTGGCTGGGGAGCATGGTTCTCTTTATCCGCGCCCTGATGATCGAACATCTCGGCCAGCATCCTCTGGAATCCAACATTAACTGGTTGCCGAGCGGCACCTCCTGGCTGCAAATTGGCGTCTCACTCGATCCGCTGAGCGCGGTCACGCTCTTCTTTGTTGCCTGGACGGTGCTGGCGATCTTCATCTACAGCATTGGCTACCACAACTTCGGCCAGCCCCGCGGCGACCACGACCAGCCCGGTCTGCCGCCGCACGGCGCGACGGTCACAGACGCCGACGGTCACCGCCGCATCGTCCCCTCGGTCGAGCCAATGTATGCCCGTTTTTTTGCCTTTATCAGCCTGTTCGCTTTCGGGATGTACCTTCTGGTCGTTTCCAATAATCTCCTGACGCTCTTCATTGGCTGGGAGATTATGGGACTTTGTTCGTACCTGTTGATCGGTTTCTGGTATGGGAAACCCTCGGCGCGTGACGCGGCGATCAAGGCGTTCATCACCACACGCGTTGGCGATATGTTCCTGCTGCTGGGGATGGCCTGGCTGTATACGGTCAGCGGTTCGCTTTCTTTCCGCGTGATTTTCTCCGCAGAGAATCTCCGCGCGCTGGCGACCACGGCGACGCCCGTCTTTGGGCTGTCGGCAGCCGGCCTGATTGGACTTCTGTGCTTTCTGGGGACAGCAGGCAAGTCGGCGCAATGGCCGCTCCACGTCTGGCTGCCAGACGCTATGGAAGGGCCCACCCCCGTCTCGGCGATGATCCACGCCGCGACCATGGTCTCGGCCGGCGTCTATCTGGCGCTGCGCATGTTCCCTCTCCTGAGCCTGGACAGCCGCGCCCTGACGGTGGTTGCGTTTGTCGGCGCGTTCACGGCCCTCTTTGCCGCTACCATTGCCCTGGCACAAAACGACATCAAGCGCGTTCTGGCTTACTCAACCATCTCGCAGTTGGGCTATATGGTTGCGGCCGTTGGTATTGGGGCTTACGTCGCGGCCGCGTTCCACCTCGTCACCCACGCTTTTTTCAAAGCGTTGCTTTTCCTCGGCGCCGGCTCGGTCATTCACGGCATGGAACATGGCGCCCTGCACAGCGGCGAACACGTGGACGTTCAGGACATGTTCCAGATGGGCGGCCTGCGTCAGCGCATGCCGGTTACCTTCTGGACCTTTCTCATCGGCGGGCTGGCTCTTTCGGGTTTCCCCCTGATTACCGCCGGCTTCTGGTCGAAGGATGAGATTCTGGCCGAAGCCTACGCGCATGGTCATTATGCGGTTTTCCTCACGCTCGCAGCAGCGGCTTTCCTGACTGCTTTCTATACCATGCGCCAGATCACGCTGACGTTTCTGGGACAGCCGCGCACCCAGGCCGCCGCGCATGCTCACGAGACGCCCCGGACAATGACGGTACCTTTGCTCACGCTGGCTTTCTTTGCTATCACCGCCGGCTGGGTCGGCATCCCGGAGCATTTTCCCCTTTTGGGCGGATTACTGCCGAACTGGTTTCACGAGTTCGTTGCAAGCACGTCCAGCGAAGCATCCGCCGAGGCGCCCTTCCACTGGACTCCCCTGCTGATCTCGCTCGGCGTTGCGCTGGGTGGCTTATGGCTGGGATGGCTGGTCTACCGCAAAGTCGGCGCGCCGGCGCAAGATAAATTGCAAATTCCCGTTCTCAAGAATCGCTGGTATTGCGACACGCTCTACAGCATTCTCTTTGTTCGCCCGTCAACCTGGCTGGCAGAACATTTTGTCTCTCGCTTTCTGGATCAGGGTATTCTGGACGGCATTCTGCACGGTGTGGCACGCCTCTCGCTTGTCCTCGGCCATGCCTTACGGAACTACGTTGACGCTCCCATTATCAACGGTCTGATCGGCGATGGCACCGGCGCCACGGTCAAAGCCTCCGGTTCGGCCTTGCGGCGAATGCAAAGCGGACGGGTACAGTCCTACATGACCGCTTCGCTGGGAATGCTGTTCATCGTCGCCGTGCTGTATCTCGGTCTTCGTCGTCTTTTCTAAAAGCACCTATGGACTTTCTGAACACCCATCTCTTAAGCCTCATCCTGTTCTCGCCGGTACTTGCGGCTGGCATCGTGCTGCTGATCCCCAAAGCGAAGGTCTCCGCTATTCGCTGGACGGCTTTACTGAGCAGTCTGGTACCGCTGGCGTTAACCGTTTACCTGTGGACCCGGTTCCGCCCGGAACAGGCCGGTTTCCAGTTTGAGGCGCGCTATCTCTGGTATGCGGCCATTCACTCCAGCCTGCACCTCGGCGTGGATGGGCTTTCCCTGAGCATGGTGTTGCTGACCACGCTGCTCACGCCGCTGGCCCTGCTGGCCTCCTTCTCCATCCGCACGAACCTCAAGGCCTGTCTGGCGCTTTTCCTGTTCCTGGAAACTGGCCTGTTAGGTGTTTTCCTGACGCTCGACCTGTTGATTTTCTTTGTCTTCTGGGAGGTGGGCCTGGTGCCGATGTATTTCCTGATTAACCAGTGGGGCAGTGAAAAAGGGGAACGTCGGCTCTGGAAAGGAACAATGCTGCCCGCCAGGACATACGCCTCGTTAAAGTTCATGATTTACACCATGGCGGCCTCGCTGGGCCTGCTGCTGGCTATTCAACTGCTGGGCGTGCTCTTCCAGGACTACGATTTGCCGGTGCTCTACCAGCGCTGGAACGCTCTGCGCGACACTTCGCTGTTGGGTCTGCCGGTGGAGACGGTCAAGAGGGTGGCTTTCTGGGCATTCGTGATAGCCTTTGCCGTCAAGGTGCCCATCTGGCCATTCCACACCTGGTTGCCCGATGCGCACACTGAGGCGCCCACCGGCGGCTCGATGCTCCTGGCCGGCGTGTTGCTCAAACTCGGCGCCTACGGTTTCCTGCGGCTGGTGCTCCCCCTGTATCCCGCCGAAGCGGCCCACTATGCCTCCACGTTGGGACTGCTGGCTACTCTGGCGATCATTTTTGGCGCCTTCGCGGCTTATGGCCAGAAAGATTTCAAACGGCTGGTGGCCTATTCTTCGGTCAACCACATGGGCTTTGTCGTGCTGGGGATAGCCGCCGCTGCCAGAGCCGCCGGTACCCTGGACGCCACTATTGCCCTGAACGGGGCGACTTTGCAAATGTTTAACCATGGCCTCTCCGCGGCCGGGATGTTCTTTCTGGTCGGGGTCCTGTACGAACGCACGCACACCCGTAATCTGGACGACCTGGGCGGGTTATTCCCGCTTGCGCCGCGCTACGGCGGCCTTCTCATCCTGACCGCCATGGCTTCGCTGGGGTTACCTGGCCTGGGCGGTTTCGTCTCCGAGTTCCTGGTGGTGCGCGGCGCCTGGCCTGTGTTGACCGGCTACACTGCCGCCGCCATGCTCGGCCTGCTCTTCACCGGCGCTTACATCCTGAAAGCCATCAAACAGGTGCTTCATGGCCCCCTGAACCCGCGCTGGGCGCAGGGTGAGCAGCGCCTGACCGACATGCAGCAGCGCGAGGTCCTCGTCATGGTCCCGTTG
>Ga0123519_10006069_pt1 | contig 19100 bp, 16 predicted proteins | sample YelNatPaOPRAMG02_FD_87396 | JGI IMG/M metagenome (GOLD analysis project Ga0123519, IMG submission 87396) | Hot spring microbial communities from Yellowstone National Park - Yellowstone National Park OP-RAMG-02 (version 2) | ecosystem: Environmental > Aquatic > Thermal springs > Hot (42-90C) ... | reverse complement strand
GATAGGAAAGGATGCCAAGATCACCCGATGTTTACGAGGATGCCAAACTTTTATATTAGTTATTGTAGAGAAGGTAAATTTGACCAGGTTGACTTTAGAGATGAAAAAGGGAAAGAGATTAAAGTTGAGGGAAAACATTTATACATTGAATATTCTATAAGAAAGGGATCTGTTCCACCAAGTTCATTACAAATTATTAGGAACTTTGAAAATGCTATAAAGAAAATAGGAGGGGTTAAAGTATATGAAAAGGGTTCAAATGATATATGGTTAAAACTTGATAAAGAGGGTAAAACTTTCTATGTTTATGTAAGGGCACCACATGGTGAAACCTATTATCTCACGATTGTAGAGAAGGAGGCAATGGCTCAAGAAGTAGTTGCAGATGCAAAGAGTCTGATGAGTGATATTCAGGCGAAAGGAAGCGCTTCAGTTTATGGCATTTATTTTGACTTTGACAAGGCAGATATAAAGCTTGAATCAGAACCTGCGATTAAAGAGATTGCAAAACTCCTTCAAGAAAATAAGGGATTGAAACTCTATGTGGTAGGTCACACAGACAATGTGGGAACTCTTGATTACAATCTAAAACTCTCAAAGGCAAGGGCAGATGCAGTGGTGAAGGAGTTAACGACAAAACATAAAATTTCACCGGACAGACTGAGGGCGTTCGGAGTGGCTTCTCTTGCCCCTGTTGCCTCGAATAAGACAGAAGAAGGAAGGGCAAAGAATAGAAGGGTGGAACTGGTAGAACAATAGTTGAAGATAACCCTTAAATAACTCCCTCAACCCCCTCTTAAATAAGAGGGGGCGAGGGGGAGTTAAGAAGAAGATGATTATCAAGGGGTGTTAGGAAAAAGTCTCAAATAGAAGGAGGAAAATTAGATGAGAAAAAGGATGATTATTCTGGTGGTTTTTATTTCGTTATTTTTACTTTCAGGAAATGCCATAGCACAAGGTCCTAATATAAAAGAAGGATTGTGGGAAATTACTACAACAATTGAAGAGTCAGGTATGCCCAAAGAAATGCTTCGTCAGACTTATAAGCATTGTTTAACAAAAAATGATTATATTCCATATAAAGAAGAGAAAGATAAAGAATGTAAGGTGACAAAATTTGATGTTAAGGGAAATACTGTATCCTGGGTAGTAAAGTGTAAGGATGAAGAAGGGACTTCTATAGGGAATGGCAGAGTGACCTATAGAGGAGATACTTTTGAGGGATTAATAAAGTTCAAAGACCCGGAAGGGGAGATAACTATGACTATGAAAGGAAAATGGGTTGGAAAATGCCAAAAATAATTTTTCTCATTCTTATATCGATTTTTATAACTATCACAAACTTTTCTTTTGCCTCGGAGCCTTATACTTTTCAAAGAGGAAGTCCTGAGCGGAAAGCTATCTTGGATACCTTGAGGGAAGGGTTAAAACAATTTCCGGATAAAGAACCTTCAGGTATTGGTTTCGAATACAAAAGAGAAGATGCGGGAGTTGCTAAATGGTTTATCGAGGAAGGTAAAAATGTAATCTTCATCGTTAATTACCTTAAGGTTAAAGATAATTGGGCTTGGATTGAGGTAAGAGGAGAAAATTATGGCATAGATATTGATTCGTTGCTTCATAAAGAAGAAGGGAAATGGGTAGTGAAAGGTCTCGTTCGACCTTCTTATGTGTTGTGTTTAAATGATAAAGAAGGTGATGTGAAGGCTTACATCTATAAAAGATTTATGGAGAAATTCCCTCAGGCACCTGTCAATATATTTCCAAAAGTAGACTCTGAACGTAAGTCAATATTAAATTCATTGAGAGGGATTCACAGGGAGCTTGATCTAATTTTTGTGATTAAATATCTGAAAGTTAAAAATGGATGGGCATGGATTGAGACAGGCCCACGAACTCCGGATGGAATGGGTCAATTTGAACCAATTGATGCCCTTCTTCATAAAGAGAAGGGGAAATGGGTTATAAAACACATAAAACCTTGCTGTGGAGAGTGGGAAGACTATTTAGAACAGAATAATATTAAAAGTATGGAAGGATATTATAGACACCTTATGCGAATGTTTCCTGGGCTAACTCGGGATTTATTCCCGAAATAATCTTTAAATAGGAGGTCTCATATGAATATCGTAGAGAGGGCAAAGAATATCATCTTAAAACCTTCAGAGACATGGGCAGAGATCCAGGCAGAGCAGATGAGTATTTCTGATCTCTATAAATCCTATGCAGTGATTCTTGCTGCAATTCCTGCAGTGGCTTCACTGATTGGGTATGGACTGATCGGACATTCTGCGTTCGGAATGCATGTGCGATGGGGAATAGGAAGAGCCTTTGGCTATGCTATCCTATATTACGTTTTAACCCTTGTGGGAATTTATGTAGATGCTCTGATTACGGATGCCCTTGCCCCAAGCTTTGGTGGAAAGAAAAACATCCTCAATGCCTTCAAGGCTGTTGTTTATTCCATGACTCCTGGTTGGGTGGGAGGTATTTTTTATATCATCCCTTCTCTCTCCATTCTGGCAATTCTTGCCGCACTTTATGGAATCTATCTCTTCTATCTTGGACTTCCAGTCCTGATGGAAACGCCAAAAGAAAAATCGCTGGGTTATGTCGTCGTCGTGATTATTGTAACATTTGTAATTAACTTTATCATAGGAGCAATCACAGGCTCCTTATTCGCACTCAGTCCCATAGGGTAGTACGGGGAGAGGCTAAAAAATCCAAACAGTAACCTCATTCATATAAAATATGACGATAAGTCAAATGAGGAAGAAAGAATTAACAGGTCTCGTTGCTATTGTAGGTGTGGGAGTCCTCTTTTTTTTAACCCATTTAAGTATCGCAGAAAACTTGAACGAACCCTCGCAGGAAATGGAGAGTATTCTGCAACTGCCCCCCACATTGGGAAAGGTCCTCCGGGAGCGCCTACCTGAATGGCACCTACCGGCCCGTTCGGATTTCATCGGCCGATGGGAAGGATTTCTCAAGACAGAGCAATTCCCCTTTGTGAGTTGGGGAGATTTCAACGGAGACGAATGCGAGGACTTAGCCCTGATACTTATCGGAGCCCGTTTGTGGAAAGTGGTAGTGTTTATAAAAGCCGGAGATAGCTATCGTCTTATTGAACTTAAGGGATTTCCTGGCGGTAAGAATTTCTTTCGGGATAATCCGCCCCAAGATTTCCGTCTGCAGACCATAAAAAGGAAATCCGATCAGGCCGGTAGGTGTCGTTTCGACGCTTTGGTTTTATCATCCCTGAAGAATCCTGATAGCCTAATCCAATATTGTTGGAACCCCCAATACGATTTCTTTTCCATATCTCGACAGAACGATATGACCGATTGATGTGATTGTGGGGATGGTCTTTATTTAAAAAGAGGAAAATAAATATGAAAAAGATTTTCGCCATAATCTATCTTTTTGGTAGCATTTTTATCCCCTTGGGTTTACTATGGGTGGGTTATTTATTAGCACCTTCAGAATTTGTCCTAAATAAAGAAGCCCTCCCCATAGACCAGGATGCCCTCAAAAACTCCAAGATTTTATTCCCAAATTTTAAGTCGAAAGAGTCTTTTTACTACCCAGGGACCCTCATGGGGCTAACAGGCAAGGAAGAAGATGACAAGTTCTGGCTCCTGATATGCAAGGATCAAGGACAGGCGAAATCCGTTTTTAAAAACTATGCTAAGGAGGTCACAGAGGGGGTTGGAATCCATCAATCTTCAGGACCAGAATACCATTATTATAAAAATCCCGAGACAGGAATTTTGGGGTATATAAAATGGGTTGATAGGATCGTTGTCCATATAGAGGGAAGAGAAGAGGAGAAGATTAACCAACTCTTTAAGAATTCTGGAATGTTGACTCCGAATCCCAAGGCAAATCTCTTAACAGAGATTTTTCGTACAGGTAGATTTATCGATAAATATCTCTGGCATATTCTTATCTTCATCCTCATTTATGGTGGGCTTCAGTTTCCCATCTGGAATTGGGTGACCGCCTGGGCAACCACGATTCATCCTGAAGCCGGAGTAGTCTCCGTAGAAGAATCTGAACTGAGAAGAAGGCTTCTTGCGTTGAACGATCTGGATGTTCCTTTTCAAATCTCCGAGAGAAAGAATGGAAAGATTGATGCGACCTGGCGATTGGCTGATGCGAAATGGGCAGGGCTGATGACGGCAAACAAAATCACCGAAGTTCGAATCATTCGTTTGACTCTCTCGGATAAAGAAAAAGTTTGCCGAGCGGTTGACATCACTAAATCCGTAAAGGCAACAGCAGATGGGTTGTCCTTCGCTTTCTCTTTTAATTCTTTCTTCTCGCGAGGGGTCACGTTTTGGGAGTGGAGTTACGAAAAACAGTATGGACCGATCTTTAAGGATGGGAAATTAACCTTTGATACCGTCTATGAATATAAATTCAGTTACGATGAGATAAAGAATCCTATTGTGAATATTGTGGTTCAAAGTGGATGGCAATATAAGCAGGTTCTTTTCTAATAAACCCTTATTCCCCCTTTGATGAAGGGGGTGGGGAGAGGGAGGGGAAAATATGGAAGAGAAAGAAAAATCACTTAATCATGAAATTTCTAAGAATGAAGAGTTTTTATCGGGAGATCAAAGAATTGCCAGATTGGGAGACCGCCTGATTGCACTCATTATAGATACTCTCCTGATGGCTTCGATTCTTGCGGTCATTGGAATGTGGTCTGCTCGAAAATGGGGAGGGATTACGGAAGCAGGTTTTGATATCAAAGGGTTCCCTGCCATGTTTTCCATCATGATTACGGTTCTCTTGGGCTTCCTATATTTTTGGATCTTAGAAGGAATTTGGGGGATAACCCTTGGTAAAGTGATCATCGGGATTCAGGTGATTAAAAAGGACGGTACCCATTGTCATATGAGGGCATCCCTTATCCGAAACCTTCTTCGATTTGTTGATGGATTGGGTGTTTATTTAGTTGGATTTCTGATTGCCATCTTTTCGAGGATGCGTCAACGACTGGGCGACCATCTTGCAGACACAATCGTCATTGAAAGAAAATTTCATACGCTTCTCCGCGTGGTCTTAGTTATTCTATGGTTGGGTGGAATTGGAGGGGGAATTTTTCTTTCCTACGACCTCCATCGGGGGACTTTGAGGCCCATCGCCACTCCTTCCCCAGCACCCACTCCTTCGGTTACCCCTTCCGTGAACGTTCCTGGAGACTTAAAGATAATAAATTTTAAATTTGTCCAATCCAAGGACGGCCCAATTCGACCTGAAGCGCCTTATAAGCCTGGAGATAAAGTATATATAGATTATAGTGTAGCAGGATATACCACTGACAAAGAAGGAAAAGTTTATGTCACTTCCACTGCGACCATTCTTGACCCAAGTGGATTACTCCTTTATCCACCTTTAAAAAGAGAATTGCATGAAGTTGTTCCAAAAATGGAGAAGCCAGTTGAACTCTACTTTAATTATTACTTCGATCTTCCCTATTATGCTCCTTCAGGAAAATTCAATATCCAGATAAAGGTTCATGATTCTGTTAAAAATACAGAGGCTGAATTAATCCAGCCCCTCGATGTGGAGGAAGGGGCTACAGAGACATCTACTCGCCTTGAAATTAAGGATTTTCAATTCTCCCTCTCCGAGGAGGGACCGCCTGTAACCAAACCTGCCATTCAGCCTGGAGGAACCATCTATTCTTCTTGCAAGGTTTTTGGCATAAAGTTCCGAGATGACCGACCAGAGGTACAAATATCACTCAAAGTAATCGGGCCTAAAGGAGAGATTATAATCGAAAAGCAAGACCTAATATCTATCAATAAAGCATGCTTCTACCGTCCAGCCACATTTTTCGAGAGGATTTCGGCATGGGTCACCCTTCCCTCGAAGGCACCCAAAGGAAGATATATCTGGAAATATACGATTACAGATAAGATAGGCAATGCCAAGGTAGATTATGACGCAAATTTTGAAGTAATGTAACATTGGAAATAAAAGAGAAAGAGTTGATGGATAAAACGAGACCCGTTATTCAAACGTTTTCCAAGAGTTGGAAGTCCAGGATTGTTTATCTAATTCTATCATTAGTTGAGATAATTACTCTCTATGAAATCGGTTTTTCTGCCATAACTCCTCTCAATCAAAGCTTTCAATCTATGGAATCAAATAGTCTTTCATGTAATTCATGCGGAGAAAAGATCGATCCAGACCCGACTTTCTCTCTGATCCCAGATAAATTGCTCAATGATCCACGCGTTCACATTAACCCAAAACCCAGTGGGGATACCCGATTTGAGCCCGAAAATAAGACTGCTTTATACATTTCACCCTTTGAAACAGGACGGCTCATTGCAAAAATTGGTAAAACGGGGGATTTCGCATGGGAGGGAATAGAAAAGATATTGGTTAAGAATGGCTATAGGATTACCATCCTGAGAAGTGAAATGGTAACTGTCAAAAGACTTATCGACTATCTAAGAGATATGAAAGACCCAGGAATCGTTGTTATAAATACCCATGGTTTATGTGATGGGCGTTTGGCTACTGGAGAAATGCTCACAATGAGTGATGATTCAGGTAAAGCTGAAAAAGGACTTGAAGAAGTTAAAGAGCATCTCATAAAATATGGGCATAAAAAACTGATAGAAATGGAAGGTGTGGATAAGATGCTTATTGAAAGGTCATGGTTCGTAGCGATCAAACCCGCCTTCTGGCAATATGTTCAAGAATTGTATGGTCGTCCTGTCTCGTTCAGGAAGAGCCTTTTCTATAATGGGGCATGTTATTCTGATTGCACCCCAGATTTACGAAATAGGATACGTGCCAGAGCTTATTTTGCATGGAAGACCACTGTCCACCCTATTGTCTCAGGCGCTTTTTGCCTTTATTTGATTTCTGTGTTAGATAGACCCACTCACTCTGCTGAAGAAGCCTACTATAATCTGGTTCGGGTGATCAATACCAGAAAGATGATATATAAACAAGATAAACTCCTTGAAGGGAAAGGTCCATCCACTCAAATTTTTCCGAAAAGTTCTTTTGAAAAATATCTATTTAATGGATATGCTTATGAAGGCAGAAGCCCAGTGCGGTATGCAGGAAATGGTTGGCTTTCGCCTCAACTTGTGAATGTAGAACAGGTCTGGTGGTTGGTGCTTGCTGGAAGATGGGGACAAGATACCCAAATGGGAGCTGAAAATTTAAAAGATTGTTACAATAAATATTGGGCTTCAAAAAAGTTAGGTAGGCTGAAAAGTCCATTCTGTAATAATGCCAATGCAGGGAAACCACCTAAGAAAGATGAGGTGGCTTATGCTATCTATTTGTTGACCGGTGATAAGGATGTGGGTTTTTCTGGAACCTATGTCCCTCGCTGGACGCTTAATGAGAGCCAAAAAGAATAGACCTTTATAATCCAGATAATCTGTTGCCTAACATTAAATTTAAAAACTCCTCCGATTATCCTGGCACTTCTTACTGCCGTTGAAGGGCAGGAGGAAGACTATAGGATTGTGGTTTGGGCAGTCATGATGATACAAAAACCTGAACTCTCTCCTCTATCGGTTAATGCTTTCTGAACGGGTGAAATCGTGTTATATTATGTAGAGTGATTACCAGTTAGAGAAGGGCCAAAATTTTAAAATGTAACCCATTCTTGAAAGGTGTCCCAAGAGTGACAATGATAAGAGCATTTGGAATGAGTCGTTTCTATTTAATTCTCCTTTTTTTACTCTCCCTTATCACTGAGGTGGAATCTAAAAATCCGGCACAAAGAGTAGAAAAAGAGCGCAGTCAAGCCAGGGCTGTGGAGGTGTTAAGAGTAAGATTCGGATCGGGCCCTGACCATATCGGAGTCCATACTCCAGATGAGGCCAACCCTGAAGGCCCCATGAGTTTCGCCCTGGGTTGGGAGGGAGAAATCTATATTCTTGATCAGATAAACTCTCGTATCCAGGTGTTTAAAAGGGGGAAAAAGACGGCGACCATTCCCATCCCTGCTGAGGAATTCACCGATTTCAAAGATATTGAACTGACTCCTGAAAATAAAATTGTTTTATTAGGAAGAACCTATGTGGAAGGCCGAGAAAAATTAGTCCTTTATCTTCTTGATTTAAATGGGAAAGTGTTAAATAAAATTCCTCTTGAGGACAGGAGACTCATCCCCGATTCTGGTATGGTTTTGGGGATCCATGTAGTCAAAGAAGGAAGACTATCCGGGATATGGGTTGAATTAGCCGATGACCATTCTGAACGATCTGTAAGGATTCTTTCCCTCGATAGAAAATCCATCGAGAGAATTTCTGTTCCTGGAAAAATATCTTTTAATGGGAAGAGGCTCCTTCGAGCTGAAAAAATAGGGGACACCACTGTGGTCCTCTATCGTTCAGAAGAATATAGTCTCTCAAAGTGGGAGCCAGAACGGGCTGTCTATTTCGATAGATTAGTTGTCCACCTTCTTGGCCTCTGGGACGACCAAAAAGAAAGAATCTTTCTCGGAGCAGTCTTAGAAGAAGGAGATAAAAAGAAAGGAGAAAAATTATCTAACGAGTTCGTTGTTCTATCTTCGGATCTAAAAGAAAAGGGAAGGATGAAGTTGGTTAGCCAAGAAACTCCCCATGAGATTTGGCGAGCCATCCGAGTTTCTCCTGAAGGAAATATTTACCAAATGGTTGTGGATAAACATGAAGTGGTAGTAAGAAAATATAGTGTGGAATAGTTGAAGAAGGAGCAGAATAATTAAATAGAGGAGGAAGAATATGAGAAAAATCGCTTTTTTAGTCTTCATTGGGATAGGATTGATTACTACCTCTTTATCTTATGCCCAGTTAGGAAAAAGTGCAGGCCCTCGGTTCTATTCTGAATTTAAACCGGTGGTAGGGGGATGGTCAGAATATCAAATTACCACCAAGGGAGAACCGCCTTCAAAGATAAAGGTGGCCATTGTTGGAAAAGAGGGGGAGGCCTACTGGTATGAAACGGTGATGGAAACGAAGAAAGAGGGAAAGGTGATTACGAAAATGCTTGTCTCGGGAAATCCCGAGGATCAGAAGAATGTAAAAAGGATGATTTTCAAGATGGGAAATGAACCTGCGATGGAGATGTCTGTCCAGATGATGCAACCTTCAAAAGGAGAAGGCAGACCCGGTAAATTGATCGACAAAGGCGTGGAGACAATCAAGGTACCGGCCGGAACCTTTAAATGTCAACACATGCAATACCAGGATCAAGAGGAGGTGGTGGATGCATGGGTTTATAAGGATGTCTATCCTTATGGCCTAATCAAATCTCAATCCAAAGACACAGAGATGGTTCTTATTGGATATGGCACTGGAGCAAAAACCCAGATCACAGAGACTCCTCAAAAGTTTGAGATTCCTCAAATGCCTCAAATCCCTGAGAGACGTCCAAGGAGATAGGAAGAGTGCTTCTAAAATTAGAGGCCTTATTGATTTAAAGTATAAGCGATCTTTCGGTGGATTCGGGACATGGGAAGTCGGTCGAGTTGATTAATGGAAACCCATCTTCCTTTTTTCTTCCTGCCCAGGGGTTGACAATAAAAGGCGTGGAGGATGAGTTTAAAGTGAGAATAGGTTTGTTGAAACGTTCCCATCAACCCTTTGACCTCTACATTCAATCCCATCTCTTTCTTTATCTCATTTCTTAACCTCATCCTCTCCGATCCTCTTTCATTTGTCTGCCAATTGGGGAACTCCCATAATCCTCCTAAGAAACCTTTTAATGGCCTCTGTTGAAGGAGGACTTTCCCGTTCCTCTGGATAATCGCTACCCTCCCTTCCCTTTGAGGAATTTTTCTCTTATTGAATGGAAGGGGAAAATGCTCAGGTGCACCTGAAAGATAGCCCTTACAAAGGGGGTTTAGAGGACAGGAAAGACAAATCGGCTTTTTAGGTGTGCAGATCATGGCTCCAAGATCCATAAGGGCTTGATTGAAGAGGCGAGCCCTATTTTTAGGGATAAGCGATTCAGAAATCTTCCATAAAAGATGTTCCGTTTCCTTTTTCTTAGGATTCTTCGAGATCGCAAAAACTCTTGTGAGCACTCGCTTCACATTTCCATCAAGAATGGGAGCCTCTTGATTAAAGGCAATGGAAAGGATAGCTCCCGCCGTATATCTGCCGATTCCTGGAAGACTGAGGAGAGCGTTAAGAGAATTTGGGATTTTCCCTTGAAAACGATTCAAAACCATCTTTGCTGCCCGATGAAGATTTCGGGCTCTTGAATAGTATCCCAAGCCTTCCCAGGTTTTTAAAACCTCTGAAAGATTGGCTTCGGCTAAATGCTGAAGGGTTGGAAAGGTACTGAGAAAATTCTTGTAATAGGGAATGACGGTCTCTACCTGGGTCTGCTGAAGCATCATCTCAGAGACCCAAATGGCATAAGGGTCTTTGGTTTTTCTCCAGGGAAGATCTCTTTTATTTCGTTTAAACCACTCGAGGAGTTTTTTCTGGATTTCTTCTCTTTGAGATTGTTCCACTTTAAATTGTAAGACTCTGGATCACCTTCTTCTTGGACGTTCGCCCAGGGTTACCTTGATATCCATGAAATTTCCTTTTCGATATACCTTTAGAAAAATGGTATCTCCTGGTCGTTTTTCTCGAATATATCGGATCAAATCATCGTGAGTCTTCACTTCGTGCTGATCTGCTTTCACCACAATATCTCCCCCTACAATCACGATCATATTCCCTACCTGAACCCTCTGATTCCCTCCCCTTAGACCTGCTCTGTCTGCAGGTCCTCCTTTTACTACTTCAGCAATCATGGCCCCACGCTCTACTTTTAACTTTAGAAATTGGGCAATCTCCGGGATGAGGGATTGAATCGTAGCGCCAATATAGGGATAAGAGACATATCCTTTAGAGATGAGCTCAGGAACCACCCGCTTCGCTGTATTGACAGGAATGGCAAACCCAATCCCTACACTTCCTCCCGAGGGGCTAATGATAGCACTGTTGATTCCAATGATTTCCCCTTCAGAATTTAAAAGGGGGCCTCCAGAGTTTCCTGGATTGATCGCCGCATCTGTCTGAATGACATCCTCGATGAGATACCCGGCATCTGAACGAATGGTTCTTCCAAGAGAACTGATCACCCCCGTGGTCAGCGTTCTCTCCAGTCCAAAAGGATTCCCTATGGCAAGAACTTTCTGACCGATTCGGAGGTTTTTAGAATCTCCCATGGGGATCACCTTTAATTTTTCTTTTGGTGCATCGATTTTGATTACCGCCAGATCATTGTCTGGATCTGAACCCACCAATTTTGCAGGCCACTTTGACCCATCCGCCAAGGTCACTTCCAATTTCTGGGCATTGGCCACCACATGATGATTGGTCAGGATATGACCTTTGGTATCAATGATGGAACCGGAACCTGACCCCTGGGTTGGGAAAGGATTGAAGAAAAAATCCAATTGAACGGCAATACTGGTGATATTGACGACCCCATCTGCAACCTTCTCATAAACGGCAATGTTATTCTTTTCATCCTCGGTGATGGAAAAAGAAAGATGGCTCCATAAACTGATCAGAACGATAAAAAATACAATTGATCCTCTTTTTAGAGTCATTTTCCAGATCCTCCTTTTTCATCTTTTATTGGTCTTTGGCATTCCTGTCTCATCATAGATCCCTTCAAAGAGAGGGCTACTTAAATACCTCTCGCCTGAATCGGGTAGAATCACGACCATGACCTTCCCTTCAAAATCCCTCTGTTTTGCTAATCTCAAAGCCACGGCTATGGCTGCTCCACTGCTGATCCCTGAAAGGATTCCTTCCTCTCGAGCCAGCCTTCTTGCATGCTCGATGGCCTCTTCACTGCTCACCTGTTCCACCCGATCGACGATGGATAAATCCAGCGTCTCAGGAATAAACCCTGCCCCGATCCCTTGAATCTTATGAGGGGAAGGTCTAAGCGGCTCGCCAGATAGAAATTGGGTGATCACTGGACTCTCCGCTGGTTCGACCGCGACACTTACAATCTTCTTCTTTTTCTCCCACTTAATATATCGCGAAACTCCTGTAATCGTCCCTCCCGTCCCAACTCCTGAGACAAGCACATCAATCTCGCCATTCGTTTGCTCCCAGATCTCTGGCCCTGTCGTCTTAAAATGGATTTCGGGATTGGCTGGATTCTTGAATTGTTGGGGCATGTAATATCTCAAAGGGTCGGACTGAACGATCCGCTCCGCTTCCTCCACTGCCCCTCTCATCCCTTTATCCCCCGGGGTGAGGATGATATGGGCTCCAAAAATGGCAAGCACTTTTCGTCTTTCGATCGACATCGTCTCAGGCATGGTTACATGGAGTTGGTATCCTCTTGCTGCGGCTACAAAAGCCAAGGCAATACCTGTATTTCCGCTGGTCGGTTCGATGATCTCCATACCGGGTTTGAGCCATCCTTCCCTTTCAGCTTTCCAGATCATATTGGCTCCGATCCGACATTTCACGGAGTAGGCTGGATTTCTTCCTTCAATTTTTCCAAGAATAGTGGCTCTGAGTCCCTGAGCCATTCGGTTGATTCTCACCATCGGGGTATTCCCAATGGAAAGAGAATGATCATCAAAGAATCGAGTCATAGGCCTCCTTTAAATTTAATCAGGAATCATAGAAGAATGAAATATTGGAATTCCATTGTTTCATTATTTTTAATCCCCAGGTGGTTTAAATCTCCTTAATCTTAAGGCATTACTGACAACCGTCACTGAAGAAAAGGCCATAGCTCCTGCAGCCAATATGGGATTGAGAAGGATTCCAAAGAAGGGATAAAGCACCCCGGCGGCCACTGGAATAAGGAGCGTATTATACGCAAAGGCCCAGAAAAGGTTTTGTTGAATATTTCTTATTGTCGCTCTGCTCAGGGCAATTGCCGTAACGACTCCTCTTAAATCTCCACCCATGAGGGTAATCTCTGAAGTTTCAATGGCGACATCGGTTCCTGTTCCGATGGCAATTCCTACATCGGCCTGGGCCAGGGCAGGCGCATCATTCACCCCATCTCCGACCATCCCGACCTTCTTCCCTTCCGCCTGAAGTCTTTTTACTATTTCAGCTTTTCTGTCCGGAGGAATTTCGGCAAGGACTCGTTCAATCCCTACCTGCTCGGCAATCGCTCTGGCCGTCCCTTCATGATCCCCTGTAAGCATGACCACTTCTAAACCCATCTGTTTTAGGCTCTCCACGGCTTTGATAGAATTTTCTTTCAAGGTGTCGGAGACCGCAATCAGACCTGCTGGTCTTCCATTGACCGAGAGAAACATGGCTGTCTTCCCTTGCGAAGAATGGCGCTCTACCTCTTTGAACCAGCCATTGATCCTAATCCCTTTTTCTTCCATTAATTTAAGATTACCCAGGAGGACTTTTTTAGAATCGATCGTGGTCTCGATTCCATAACCTGGAATCGATATAAAATTTTTTGAATCAAAAAGTTTCAATCCCAACTCTTCTGCTTTCTTTACGATGGCCTCTGCTAAAGGATGTTCCGATCCTTTCTCCGCAGAGGCGGCCAGACGTAAAACCTCCTCTTCTGTAAATCCCTCGAATCCAATCACTTCTGTGACAGAGGGTTTCCCTTGAGTAATCGTCCCGGTTTTATCGAGGACAATCGTTTGAAGCTGATGGGCTTTCTCCAGTGCATCTGCATCCCGAATCAAAATTCCGCTCTCCGCCCCTTTACCCATTCCAACGATAATGGAGGTAGGGGTGGCTAAGCCTAAGGCACATGGACAGGCAATAATGAGAACAGCAATGAAGTTCAGAAAGGCATAGGTAAACGAAGGAGAAGGACCCCATAGAAACCAGATGAAAAAAGTAAGGATAGCCATCCCGATCACTATGGGAACAAAGTACCTGGCGATGAGATCGACCCTCCTTGCGATGGGAGGTTTTGAACCCTGGGCCTCCTGAACCAAACGAATGATCTGTGCCAGGAGGGTGTCTCGGCCCACTTTGCTGGCTTCAAATTTGAAGGTCCCCCCCTTATTCAATGTAGCTCCAATGACATGATCCCCAACCTTTTTCTCCATCGGGAGGGGTTCCCCGGTGACCATCGATTCATCCACAAACGAAAAACCTTCCCTGACAATCCCATCCACCGGAATCTTCTCCCCGGGTCGAACGATGATGAGGTCGCCGACCTGGACATCCTTCACTGGAATATCCACCTCCCTTTCGTTTCTTACGACCCTCGCTGTTTTTGGCTGAAGCCCGATCAGTTTTTTAATGGCTTCGGACGTCTTCCCTTTTGCTCTTGCTTCGAGAAACCTTCCAAGAAGAATCAGAACGATGATGGCCGCTGAGGTGTCAAAGTAGACGTCGAGCATCCTCCCCTCTACCTGGATCAGATCTGAGAAGAAGGTGACGACCCCACTGTAAAAAAAGGCAGCCGAAGTGCCCACCGCAATCAAGGTATTCATATCGCTTGTCTTCTGTTTGAGAGCCTTCCAAAACCCTACATAGAATGGCCATCCATTCCAGAATTGAACAGGCGTGGCGAATAAGAATTGAAGAAAGAAGTTGATTTCCCTCGAAAGGCCAAAATTCTTCTCCAGAAAAGGGGCCCCATACATGAGGATAAGAATGGGGATCAGGAGAAAGGCCCCAATGATAAATTTCTGCTTTAATCGTGAGAGTTCGGCTTCTCGTACCCTCCTCTCTTTCTCCACCAGATCCTCCTCTTCGGTTTCCAGAACCTGGTAGCCAGAATCTCTCACGACTTTTTTAAAATCCTCAATCGAGACCCTCTCTGGAAGATACTCAATGGAAGCACTTTCGCTTGCCAGATTGACGTTGACCTGAAGAACTCCTGTTAAAGAACGAATGGCCCTTTCAACCCGATTCACGCAAGAGGCACAACTCATTCCCCGGATAGGAAGGATCACCCTTTCTATTTTTTCACCACCCCCCACCCCCTTCTCTTTTTTGAACTCCTCCGATTCCATAAAGCCTCATTCCCTATTTCAACCACTCAGGATTAGCTTTTGCTTCCTCTGCCTCTTTAGATAGTTTTTCCAACATTTCCTGCGCCTCTGAAATTTGAGCCTCGTACTTCTTTCTCTCTTGGTCATATTTTTCTGCCTCGGTTTGATACCGAGCTCGACTCACCAATCCTTTTCGACCCATCTCCACCGTTTTCTCTGAAAATCTCTTTCTCGCGCTCTCCAAATTCTCAGTCGCCTCCTTCAACTGCTCCTTCCAGGGACGGACTCTCTCTCGCCACCAGGCTTCATCCCTCCCATAGAGATCCACTTCTCTTCTCTCCACTGATGGCGTTGAGACGGAAGGAGGGCTTCCTTTTTGAACGTCCTTCCTCTCTTCCTTTAACTCTGTTCTCTGGACTTGATCTCGATATGGCATCGGAACTTTTTCAAGGTCATCAGTGAAATTTACCCCTCCATTCTTGTCGATCCATTTATAAATCGTTTCGGCTTGAAGAGAGGAGACGAGGAATAGAAAAACAATGATCCAACACAACCTTAACATATCTATCTCACCTCCCTTTGATCGAATCCCAGATAAAAAATTTATTGGTTGATTAATACCTCAATGAGGGAAATAACCTCTGGAGCATCCCAATCTCTCGGCCCTAACGCTTTTCCAACCATCCTTCCTTGCCTATCAATCAGGATGGATGTTGGAATCCCTTTAATCTCATAAAGATGGTAGGCACGAAGCTTAGGATCCAGGAGGATTGGAAAACTCCAATCGTTCTTCTCGATAAATTCTTTGACCCTCTCTTTCTTCTCATAATCTACAGAGATTCCCAAGAGAACAAAATCCCGATGTTTGAATTGTCGATAAAGGGCTTCCATGGAGGGCATCTCCTTTTTGCAAGGTCCACACCATGTGGCCCAGAAGACGAGGAGGATGACTTTTCCTTTAAAGGAATGAAGTTCAACCTTTTTTCCACAAAGGTCTTCGAGTGTAAAATTGGGTGCCTTTTTGATGTTTTTAATAGGGGTAATTTTTGCTTTTATCAACAAATCCTCATCGATCACTTTCGATTGGGAGAAGGAACCGAAAAGAAGCAACAAGGGAATTAAAAAAAGAATCCATTTATGACGGGATGCCAATTTCGAATCTCCTTCATTTTTTATAACACTCTCCAATCTTCTATTTCAAATGATATCGGCCCATATTGTCATTCCCTACATTTTTCTTTATAATAAAATAGACATGAGGGAATCCCAATTCGAAGAGTTCGAAGCTACCTCTCTTTACTGCCCAAATTGCCGAAGGGCCGTTCCGGTGAGAAAGAAACTTCTTCTGGTTCTCCCTGAAGGGGATGAGTATGAATATCTTTGTGCCTACTGTTCTTCTTCGGTGGGGACAAAAATTGATAAGAATGCACCTCCTATTGAATTAATCTTCAAACCTTAGCCCTCTCCCTTTTGAATCCAAAACCCCTCCGTCTCCAAAAAATCGCTTGACAAGTGATTTCGCTTAAAAGATAATAGCCCAAAAAAAGAGACCTTAAAGGCGTGGGGATCGATTGGAGTGGTCTTCCTTCCTGAGCAAATTGTAAATTTTAATAATAAATTTCTTCGATAGACTTTTTAATTAAATCCTCACCAAAAAGGAGGTGATCAAAGAGGGGTAAAGGGTTCAAAGGAAACTCTTAAAGGATAATTATATTTCAAGGAAAGGAGGGAATGAAAGATGGCTCAAAAAGGATTTCCAATGCCATTAGAGGTTCAATACCCTAAGGAACTGGAAGGTTGGGAAGAGATGTATCCTCCTTATTACATTTTTAGTGAGGAGAGAAGGGAATGGGAAGAAAAACACTTCTGGTATCACGATAAGATCCATGCCCCCGAACCGATGTATCCCCTCGATCTTATCTTTCACGAAGCCTGGCAAATCTCCCTTTCCCAGTATACCACAAGGGTCTTTTGCATTCCTCCTGCCCAAGGGGTCGCCCAGAGAATGGTAGGCTGTTATATGTACATTACCCCTGTGGCTCCCCCTCCCCAGGAACTCATAGGAGAAAAAGCTGCCCTCTTTCAGAAAAGGGTCTTTTATGTATTCGACCATTACGATGCCCTTTGGGGACTATGGTTGAAAAAATTTAGAGCCTTGGGCGAGGAGATGGCTAATATCAAGGTCCCCTCCGAATTTCCAAAGTTTGAACCCGATGATACGGTCTTCCCGGAGCCGAGGGGTTACTATACCTCTTATGAATTGATCGACGCCTGGGATCGACTGGTCAACGCAATGATCAAAGGTTGGCAGTATCATTTCCAATATCTTAACTTAGCCTACCTTGCCTATCTCCTATTTGCGGATACCTGTCGGAAACTTTTTCCAGGGATCAGTGAAAGCACCATAGGGAAACTGGTAGCCGGCGCCTACGTTCAGATGTTTAAACCTGAAGAAGAACTCTGCAGGCTTGCCAGACTTGCCTCAGCTGTTCCTGAAGTGGCCAAAGTGTTAAAAAGTGACCTTCCCGCTGAAAAAAAGATCGAGGCCCTAAAGAAGACAGCCGAAGGGAATGATTGGCTTGTCGAATACGAAAAGTCTAAGGATCCTTGGTTCTATGTTTCCTGCGGAAGTGGATGGTTCCATTATGAAGGAAGCTGGACTACTAAATTGGAGATCCCTTTTGGCTATCTAAAGAGCTATGTAGAAAGAATCGAAAGGGGGGAGAAGATTGAGAGGGACCTCCCTGCCATAGACAAGGCACGAGCGGAATTGGCAGAGGAGTATCGGAAACTCATTAAAACCGACGAGGATCGTAAATCCTTTGATGATACTTACAAGGCGGTCCGAACGATCTATAAGTATGCAGAAGACCATCTCTTCTGGGTAGAGCACTGGTTCCATACGATCTGGTTTGAAAAGGTAAGAGAGTTCGGTACTCTTCTGGTAAAAAATGGAATGCTAAAGGAAACCGACGATATCTTTCTTTTTAACAGTTTCGAAGTTCCTTATCTTCTTGAAGACCTTGCAACAACCTGGGCATTGGGTGTTGGGGTTCCTTCGAGAGCCCCATACTGGCAGGCCAAGGCAGAGAAGAGAAAGAAAATCCTTGAGGCAGCAAAGAAATGGACTCCCATCCCTGCCCTCGGAACTCCTCCCGAAGAGGTGGCGGAACCTTTTACCGTGATGCTTTGGGGGATTACCACTGAGAAAGTGCAAGAGTGGCTGAAGGGGGTGGCTGTAGTTCCCACCGAGGTTACAGAGCGTAAGGGGTTTGCCTCCTCCGCAGGGGTCGTGGAAGGCAAGGTTAGAGTGGTTAAGCTTCTTGAAGAAATCACTCAAATCGAACAGGGAGAAATTTTGGTTTGTCCAACCACCAATCCCGCATGGGCCCCTGTGTTTACAAAAATTAAAGCCTCCATTACAGACATCGGAGGGTTAACAAGTCATGCTGCGATCGTCTGTCGGGAGTATGGAATCCCTTCGGTAACCGGAACAGGGATTGCTACCTCGGTGCTAAAAACAGGGGATACGGTGCGAGTCGATGGAAATACAGGAATTGTAAAGATTTTGAAACGAGCCTAACATTCTTGATATGCCCCCTCACGGGGGCATATCAACCTGGAGGAGATTTAAATGCCTTATGTATTATGGTTTGACAAAGCAGGAAAAGAAGCCACTTCTTTAGTGGGAGGGAAAAATGCAAGCCTTGGAGAACTAATGAGGGCAGACATTCCCGTCCCTCCTGGTTTTTCCGTAACCACAGAAGCCTACCTTGCCTTTGTGAGCGGAGAACTAAAAGAAAAGATCGAAACGATTCTCTCCCAAATCGATCCTACAGATATGGCCTCCCTGGAAGAAAAAAGCCAAAACATTCGCCAACTCATCGTTGAGATTCCATTCCCTAAAAAGATCCAGGAGGAGATAGCATCGAATTACCAAGCCCTGTGTCAAGTCTTTGATACCCCAGAGATGCCCGTTGCCGTTCGGTCAAGTGCCACAGCCGAAGATCTCCCCGGAGCAAGTTTTGCCGGACAACAGGATACCTTTCTCTGGATCCAGGGGGTGGAAGAGGTTCTCGTAAAGATAAAACTCTGTATGGCGAGTCTTTTCACTCCTCGGGCTATTGCCTATAGGGTTAAGATGGGGTTTCCCCATGAAAAGGTCTTG
>Ga0123519_10006067_pt1 | contig 19100 bp, 18 predicted proteins | sample YelNatPaOPRAMG02_FD_87396 | JGI IMG/M metagenome (GOLD analysis project Ga0123519, IMG submission 87396) | Hot spring microbial communities from Yellowstone National Park - Yellowstone National Park OP-RAMG-02 (version 2) | ecosystem: Environmental > Aquatic > Thermal springs > Hot (42-90C) ... | reverse complement strand
CATCGAAGACCCCGTGGGTGTTCGGTCGAGCTGAGACACAGGCTCAGGATCTGGCCAGCTGGATTCCTCTGCACGCTGGCTTCAACAGCTTGCTGTTGAAAGTCGAAAACGGCGGTGGAAACTCCGGCGTTGATGTGCAGTTCATTCCTGATGGCAATACGGCCACCGGTTACGGCCTTGCTCCGATGACCGGACTTGGCTATCTGCTAAGCAATCCTCAGTAAGATGAGGGTAGGGTATTGACCGCTTATGCGGCTGATACTGATATAACAATTAAAGCCCGCCGGGGATTATCCCCGGCGGGCTTTTTTCGAATAGATCAGTATTAAGTATCAGGCGATCTCGTATTTCGCCTTGATGAATTTATCGATTCCTTCGGCTGCGACTTTACCTGCGCCCATTGCGCTGATTACGGTCGCCTCACCGGTTACTGCATCACCGCCGGCGAAAACGCCGGGGATGCTGGTCATTCCGGTCTCGGAATCGATGATAATCCCGCCCCAGCTCTCGGTCTTTAGTCCATCGGTGGTGGTGCGAATCAGGGGGTTGGGGTTCTGGCCGAGGGCGACTATAACCGTGTCGCACTCGATCTCGAACTCGGAGCCCTCGACCGCGACCGGGCGGCGGCGCCCGGAGGAATCCGGCTCGCCGAGTTCCATTCGCAGGCACTCCATAGCTTTTACAGCGCCGTTCTCATCGCCGATGAAGCGCTTGGGGTTGGTGAGAAGCTGGAACACGACGCCCTCGTGCTCGGCGTTTTCGATTTCTTCAGCTCTCGCGGGCATCTCGGTGCGGCCTCGGCGGTAGACGATGCTCACCTGCTCGGCGCCGATACGCAGGGCGGTGCGGCAGCAGTCCATAGCGGTGTTTCCTGCGCCGACGATGCACGCGCGCTTCGGGATCTTGATCGGGGTCGCGTAGTCCTCGCGGTGAGCTCTCATCAGGTTGATGCGGGTGAGCCACTCGTTGCCGGAATAGATTCCGCTCAGGTTTTCGCCTGGGATGCCGAGGAGCTTGGGAGCACCGGCGCCGGTTCCTACGAATACGGCATCGAAGCCGTTATTCAACAGGTCCTCGACTTTAAATGTGCGGCCGACGATCATGTCGGTGATGAGATGGACGCCCAGCGACTTCACATACTCGACTTCGCGGTCCAGGATCGTGCGCGGAAGCCTGAACTCGGGTATACCGTAGCGGAGCACTCCGCCTGATTTATGCAGCGCCTCGAAGATGGTGACGGAGTAGCCTTTTTTCGCCAGGTCGCCGGCGACGGTAAGGCCCGCGGGCCCGCTTCCCACTACTGCCACCTTATACTTCGCAAGCGCTGGGTTCTCCGCCTTGGGAGCGCCCGCGCCGTTGGAGTGGGCGGCTTCGAAGTCTGCCGCGAAGCGCTCGAGCCTTCCGACCGCTACCGGCTGGCTCTTCACACCCAGCACGCATAATTTCTCACACTGCTCCTCCTGCGGGCAGACTCTGCCACAGATCGCGGGCAGCGAATTGGTCTTTTTGATCTCCTGTGCGGCGCCCTTGAAATCTTTCTCTTTCATCTTCTGGACGAACGCGGGGATATCGATGTTGACGGGGCACCCGGCTACGCAGGGTTTCTTCGGGCAGTTGAGGCAGCGCTCAGCCTCGTCGAGCGCCTGCTCCTCGCTGTAGCCCAGGGCTACCTCGTCGAAATTTTTCACTCTCAGCGCCGCATCCTGCTGCGGCATCTCGTTACGCTTGCCACCCCTGGCCATTATTTTGTACCTCCGCTTGCGAACGCCTCGCGCGCCTTCTTCTCCTGGTCGAAGTAGAACGTCTTGCGAGATTTCAGCTCGTCCCAGTCCACCTGGTGCGCGTCGAAATCCGGGCCATCGACGCAGGTGAACATCGTCTTGCCGCCGACGGTTACCCTGCAGCCACCGCACATTCCGGTGCCGTCGATCATTATCGGGTCGAGGCTGACGATGGTCTTAACGCCGTAGGGCTCGGTGGTTTTGGCGACGAATCGCATCATGGGCAGCGGGCCGATGGCGACTACGATATCGATCTTGCGATTATCCAGAAGCTCCTTTAGAGCATCGGTAACGAGACCCTTGCGGCCGTAGGAACCGTCATCCGTGGTGATGATGACTTCGTCGGAGAATGCGCGCATTTCCTCTTCAAGGATGATGAGCGATTTTTCTCTGGCGCCGATGATTGTTATTAGTTCGTTGCCGGCCTTTTTAAGGGCAGCGGCTACGGGGCGGGCGATAGCGGTTCCGACTCCTCCGCCGATCACAACCGCGGTGCCGTAGTTTTCGATTTCCGTGGGCTTTCCGAGCGGGCCCGCGAGGCTGGGGATATCTTCACCGACCTCGAAGCTGCCGAGCTCCATCGTGCCCCGACCGACTTCCTGGAATATGATTGTGATCGTGCCCTTTTCGGGGTCCGAATCGGAGATAGTGAGCGGGATGCGCTCGCTGTGCTCTCCGGGCCATACGATGATGAACTGGCCTGCCTGCGCGGACGCCGCGATAAGGGGCGCGCGAATCTCGAACAGGGTGAGTACGGGTGATAGTTTTTCTTTTCTAACTATCGTATTTCTGACCGAATCCGGGGTAAGCTCCGCGAGCTTGCAGAGCGCCCCGTGCACTTCACTGCACATTGTCTCCTCCTCAAGTCAACAACTCACAGATTTTCTATTCATTCTCCGCTTGATAAGCCTCTATGATCTGGCGGCTTATCTCGGCGTATTTCTCGGGCACAACGACATCGCCCCAATAGCCTTCGCCCATTTTAAGCGCGCCGTCATACATTGCTGCCATGTGAGATTCCAGCACGACCGGGATATCTTCACCGACGAGTAGTCCTTTGACTATGCTGGCGATGAATTCATCCGGCGCGCGGAAGATTACGACTAAGTTTTCGCCTTGACCTTGTGCTTCGTTAGACATTATTTGTCACCTCAAGCGGATAGACTTTTAGGTGTTGAAACTTCATCCATCAGCGCACCTTCACCAGCTTCCCCGTCGCTTGCGCGATTAGAGCGCCATCTTCGTCGGTTGCGGTAGCGCTGCACTCCATTAATCGGGAGTTCTCAGAATCGATACGGCCCGCGAAGCGTAACTTGTGCCCGATCCGTGCGGGGCGCTTCAGTCGGACGGTCATTTCTCCGGTTACGACATTATGACCGAGGACGTATGCGTATCTCGCCATTACCTCGTCCAGGATCGTGCTCACGATCCCTCCGTGGGTTATTCCGGTGTAGCCCTGGTATTCCTTTCCGGGAGTGAAATAAGTGACGTATTCGTCGCCTTCCCGATCAAACTCCAGCTTGAGGCCGATGGGGTTAGATTTTCCGCATACGAAGCATCCATCGTCATCGGCGAGTTCGAGCTTGTTCGGCAAAGTATTTACACTCCTCTCGTAAAACGCAGCGGTAGCACGCCGGGTTGCGGGCGCAGCATACCTGCCTGCCATGAGCTACCATATTTATGTGGAATGAGTAGATCTGATCCGGTGGGACGATCTTCTGCAGGAGGTCATGGGCCCTATCCGCACTTACCTTGCCGATGAGCCCCAGGCGCTCGGACACGCGATGCACGTGAGTGTCCACCGGCAGCACGGGTCTTCCCAGCGCGAACATCAGCACGCAAGCCGCCGTCTTCCGTCCAATACCCTCAAATCCCAGCAGATACTCGATACCTTCGCCATCCGGCTCATCCGCGATCCAATCGAGATCGAGGTTACCCTGGCACTTGTATATCTCCTCGAAGATATACTTTATACGCGGAGCCTTGATGTTCGCGAGTCCTCCGACTCTGATCGCGTCCGCAACGTCCTCATCCGGCGCGCGTATCACGTCTTCCCACACAGGAAAGCGTTCCGAAAGCCTCCGGAACGCCTCATTATAATTCTTTGCGTTAGTGTTCTGAGACAGGATCGTCAATATCAACTCATCGAGAACCGGTTTTCGATGAGTCCATTCCCTGCGCCCATAACACTCATCCAGCGCGTCGCATATACGGATTATCTTATTCATTTCCACCAGGTAAATTATATCACAGCGCGGAGATGGGAAGGAAGCAGGCGGAATTTTATTCAAGCGTCCTGGTGTCGATGTGTGTCAGCAAAAAGTGTAATGTAGCGACGCCCCGGGATTGGGGGTTCAATCCCGGGGCGTCCAGGTCAGGCAGGGCGAGCCCTTTTTGGGGTAGCTCTAGGTTGCACCGGCTCTGTTTGTCTCCTCGAACTCGTCCCCTTTCTCGTTGGTCAGAGATCCTTCGGTTTCCGCACACGCAATTCGAGCAATTCAGATGTAACCCTAACTCCGCACATCGGTATTCTGGGCAACCGGGAAGCCGCATCTCTGTCCAATCCGGAGCTCACCTCCGAGTCTTAGGCTTCACATTACTTGTATACCCTATAGTGTAATTATGAAACTACTGCGATGAGTGTTCCAGGAGAAGTCGCATCTTGCGAATCAGGCGCTTTGTTGGAAAGGAGTTTAATCGCGAAAGCACGAAAGGGCGAAAAGGGAACAGAAGGGAGAATTCTCAATTTTTAATTTCGAATGTTGAATAGGCTTTCGTTGAAGGTCTTTACTGGCACAGATACCATAGAGATACCCGCTAGTGCTGAGTAGGCCTGTCTTGGCTATAGATTGTAAACCAGATAAAGCGGTGGAAACGGCACACTCCAATACGCTTTGCTAATCATTGATAGTATGGATGCTGAAATGAGCTCAGAATGATGTATTTATGAGTCAGCATGACCTACTACTGGTACAGACCACCACACATAGCCATTCATATCCAAAATTCTTAATTTCTCCATTCACCCTTTTCCCGCTTTCGTTCTTGTTTGGCGCGGGTTATGGCTTCGGGGACATGAGACATTTCGCCGCCTTGCAGAATGCGGTCGATCTGGATTTGAGGGATCTGGTCATTGGGATCCATGGCTTCACATTCGAGCCAGGTGTCAAGAGAGTCCCCGATGCAGCCCGTGTGCTCATAGGCATGAGCGAGCTGATGGCGCACGAACTCTGGAGCATCGAACGTGAGCGCTGCGTTATAATAAACGATGGCTTTATCGTAGCGGCTGCTGAAGTAGTAGAAGTTACCGAGCTCGAGATAGATGTCGTATACATCGGGATTATTACTCAACCCTTCGAGCAGGAATGCTTCGGATTCATTATCGCGGAGAGCGCTGTCCATAAGCCACGCAGCCCCCGTATATGCTTCCGTATCATGAGGGTCGATCTGGACGATAAGACGCAGCGTTGCGATGCATCGCTCGAACTCGCCGCGATGCCAGTATTCATCATTACTCTCCCAAAGCTTATCCCGAATGTCGGTAAAAACCGACTGCAGCTTTATGAACGATTCATCCGGTACCTGCTGCTGGCATAATCCAATTGAACACAGCGCCGCGAGCGCAGCGCATATTCCTGCTAATCGCGCAAGTTTGAGCATATAAAGACCCTCCTGCTATGAGTATGCCTCAAAGGATGCCTGTTTTACAACTATAGCCCGTAATTTCAGTTTCTGCTATACTACGCGCGGAGGAAATGATGAGAACTCAGGATATTATCGCAGCTAAACGGGATGGCCAGGAGCTTGCTGAAGATCAGATAAGAAATCTTATACTAAATTATACAATCGGCAGGATTCCAGATTATCAGATGTCCGCGTTTCTGATGGCTGTCTATCTAAAAGGGTTGAACTTTAGGGAAACCAGCATTTTTACTCAGGCGATGGTCGATAGCGGCGCTACCCTCGATCTTTCATCCGTTTCGGGAACCAAAGTAGACAAGCACAGCACAGGTGGAGTGGGGGACAAGACGACGCTCGTGGTCGTGCCGATCTTGGCAGCCCGAGGCCTTAAGGCGCCGAAGATGTCGGGCAGGGGGCTTGGTTTTACCGGAGGCACCCTCGATAAGCTCGAATCGATACCCGGCTTCAATACGGCGCTGCCGGTGGAGCGCTTCGTGAACCAGGTCAAGAGAATCGGCGCGGCGATCGCCGGGCAGACCGCCGATATTGTCCCAGCGGATAAAAAGATATATGCTCTGCGTGATGTGACCGCCACGGTCGAAAGCATCCCGCTTATCGCCGCCAGCGTGATGAGTAAAAAAATAGCATGTGCGAGTGATATTATTCTGCTCGACGTTAAAGTCGGTTCCGGTGCGTTTATGCATGACATCGGACAGGCGCGTGAGTTGGCTCGGACGATGATCGCCATTGGGAGGAACCTGGGCAGGAAGACCGGCGCTGTTATTACGGATATGAACCAGCCCTTGGGCAAGGCTGTGGGTAATGCGCTCGAAGTCCGGGAGGCAATCGATACGCTTCAGGGGCTCGGGCCAGTCGACTTTACGAATCTATGTGTTCAGCTATCGGGCATAATGTTATACATGGCTGCACAATGCAAGTCGGTTGATGAGGGGCGCGATATAGCCAGAGCTACACTGGATACCGGCGCCGCGCTTGAGAAATTTACCGAGATCGTGCAGGCTCAGGATGGCGATCCTCGTATAATCGATGATCCTTCACTGCTGCCTGCCGCAAACCATATATACACCGTCACGAGCCTGGATTCGGGTGTGGTTACGGGTATGGACACGGCGAGGATTGGGGTCGCGGCATCGGTCCTGGGGGCAGGGCGCGAGAAGAAAGAAGACGGAATAGATCCGGCGGTCGGGGTAATTATCGAGAAGAAGCTCGGAAACCGAGTCGAAAAGGGGGAGGCGCTGGCGGTGATCAATGCCAACAATCCCGCTCTGATCTCACAGGCTGAATTTCATATACGGGAATCTTATGCATTCGGTGATCCGGCTGAGCTGTCGCCGTTCGTGCCTGAAATTATCTTCTGAATTACCCCGTACAAAGCGGGGCCCCGGTGGGAGAACCGCCGGGGCTTGTGGGAAGGGAGGGAAGATGTGTTCGCTTGCATCTTCCTACTTCTTGATACGCAGCAACCTCTGCAGCGTTCCGCTTTCTCGCTAACCTACGTACAAAAAATAAACCCTGGCCGGTCTCGAAGCCAGGGTCAGAGGAAAGGAGGTGAAAGGAGAAGAAGATGAAATGTTTCTATCTTCACTTACTTCTACGCACTCCCGGATTCCCATGGTTCCCGAATCATTTAATTTTTCTTAAACCAGTGATTTTTATCCTAAATGCGCGGAATGCCCATCCTTTCCCAGAACGCATTCACCTGCTCCGCATAGAGCTTAATATCTCCCACGAGCGGTCGATCGAGCGCGGACTGCGTCTCATCCGCGATCACGCCGTTCTGCACGACCTCGCGTCCGGCTTGCCTCACAGCATCCAGATACCAGTTGAAATAGCCGCTTAATTCCGGCACTTGCAGCAGCGCTCCACCCGCGCAGCAGATCATTCCCGCCAGTCCGCGGTTACCGTTGCGGATCCAGCATTTAAATGTCTCCTTCAGGCCTGAGAAATGCTCCTGAGATGGGAATCCGCTGTTGGAGATCAGTACTATCGAGCGTGATGCGGCGTTCGGGTAGCGCGGAGGATGGTTGCAAAGGCCGTCCTCTACTTCGATGTAAGGCTGTGCCATCGGGAGCAGGCGATCCATGAAAGTCTTCATGAGCCCGGTTACCGTGTAGATATAGAGCGGGGAAGCGAGGATCGCTATATCCGACTGTAACACCTTTTCCAGGAGTTCCGGCATATCGTCTTTGTGAACGCATACGCCTGGGGTTGTCGACCAACAGCCGAAGCAGCCGCGGCAGTTGGCGATCTGCTTATCTTTCAGATAGACAGTCTCGGTTTCGGCGCCGACTTCTCTCGCGCCGTCGAGAAATGCTTTGATCAATACTTCTGTGTTGCCCTGCTCTCCGCGCGGGCTTCCATTAATGGTGAGTATTTTCATTGCAGGTTCCTTTCAGATGATCTCCTCGTTCGATCCGGGCGATCACATCTTCCAGCCACTCCAGGCACATCTCGGTCGATCTAATGCCATATTCCAGCGTCAGCATCCAGAAAAATCCATCGCGAGGTGTTGGAGGCGCTTCACAACTCTTAGCTTGCTCTGGCACCTTATACAGTTCCGCAAGCACATTCCTGCAGTGCTCCGCGAGCCGTCCGAACATTGCCAGCGCTTCTTCATCGGTCAGATTTCCGGCGAAAAACACCTGGATCAATTGAGCGATGCGTTCGCTCTTGGAAGGCAGTGGGCTCGCTAGCCACCGCAGCAGTTCCTCGCGTCCTTCACCTGTAATGTGATAGACCTTCCGATCGGGCCGGTCGTCCTGTTCGACGACCTCTATCTCTGTCCAGCCGTTTTCAGCAAGCCGTGAGAGCGTGCGGTAGATCTGGCTCTGGTCGGCAGGCCAGAAGTGCCGCACGGACATGTCGAACACCGTCTTAAGGTCATAACCCGAGAGCGGCTTATATTGCAAAAATCCTAAAATCGCATGATCGAGAGACATACTACAATACCTGTCCTATATATGTAAAATCATATATGAGATTAAACACATAATAGCAGACGAGCAATAACATATCAAGGGGGGCAGCGGGAGGGAAGGGAATTTCTTATCGCGAGAACACGAAAGAAGGGAATCACGGAGGGGAGGAAGTACAGAGGCGCGGAGAAGAAAATCTTGGTTTCCGATATTACCGGATTTTGTGACTGCACCCAATCCGGAGGATCAACGGACCTGCATGATACCCCAAAGCCAGGCTCATCCACAGTTCAAATCCGAAACAGCAAAAAACGCTGCACCGCAGTCTTAAGGTGCGCGAACCAAAATGATGCGGCTGACGTGCTGTTTTCTATTTATTGACTTTCGCATAATGATGTGACGTACTGGCGGTTCGAATCGAGCACGAAACCTTCTGCCAGGTTGTCACCACATTACCTGAAACTCAGTAGATATACAAGGATCTCCCCACGGATATTCTGTGTATAGCATCACCTTCTCACCTTTGGGAGGTGAGACGTAATATGGCACCAATCCGCCAGCTGAGGTGGCAATGGTAATGGGGCGGCCGAGATGCTTGACTACATCCGTCTGTGCCATGCCAAGCTTAAGCATAGGCTCTAGATCGTCAAGGCATGAGTCAGGCTTCGATTAATGGAGAGTATGGCCAGGCAGGCGGCGGCCCCTATCACTAACGCCGCGACTACAGTAGACACTGCGACTACAGTAGACACCGCGACCCAGGCTGGAATCGTCCATCTCATCTTTCTTCTCAGATGATATTAGCATCGTCACGAATCATGAAAGCTCCCCGAAGCATTCGCTTAGCTTTATCTGCTATTGAGACGGCTGTGCCGATGCTCCATCCTTAATAACAGTCCAGTCTGCATAGTTAGTCTGAAGCTCGAAAGGCGGTTGGAAATGACGCTCACCCGCAGGAAGCTGAATGGGATCGTTGCCGAACCCACAGAAGAGCACCTGTGCATAGCCCAGCCATGCTTGAACGACTAGGTGGTCGCGAAACGCAATCTCAAACGCTGTTCGGATATCTTCTATGCCACCCAACAGGTAGGTTCTTGTCCGTTAGCGCTCACCCCATTTCTCTTGGTGTGTTTTCGTTATCAGTTCTTTATCCGACCTCAGCCACCAGCTCTTTCATCGCGCCTAGTATGATCCCTTCGGATTCAGGACCGATCATTTTGATGCCGTAGTATTTATAGGCGTTGTGGGTTTCGTAGCCACCCTCGGCGAATGCTTCGGCAGTGGGGACGTAGCCGATGTTGCCGTTCGCGTAGCCGACCACCATTACGTTCGCCTTGTTCATCTTTCTTATTGCCAGGCTGAACTCGCAAAATACCTCGCCGGGGATTGCGGCAATTAGCAGGTCGCCGATCTTCACAACCTGCAGAGGAATCGTCACTGAAACCGGACCTCCGCCATCGTTCATCGTCTTGAGGGAATCCTCCGCCCACCACTGCATCGCCTGGGCTACCTGCACCGATATCTTCGCGGTCCCCTCGGCGTTCATTCTGCGGATCTCTTCGCGGTGGAAAGTGATTTCCTGCTCGAGTTCTTCCTCGGGCGGAAGGTCCTGGTATGGCAGCTCGACGCTTCTCCATGCCACCTTTATCCGAGGATCATTGATTGGAACCGCGCTGGCAATCGCGTTCAAAAGCGGAACGGCGACAAGATCGCCCGCGTTTTTTACTTCCTCGAATGTTCCTCGCAACCGCGGATTGATATTTCCACAGCAGCCCTGCAGGAAGAACGCTGATCCGACGGAGGGGCTTGCTTCGATCGCCGCTCGTGCCGCTCCGATCCAATCGGCGCTGGTCTCAACATTATCATTGCCCATCACAACGCCATGGCAGGCATAATTGAATGCGACCACCGGCTCTTTGCCCTGGATCGAGACGATCATAGCGCCGACTTCCGGGTCGGTGATCACCCCGGAGGTTTTGCTCTGCTGAACTCCCGCCCCGATCACCCAGTTCCGGCGGTTCCATGCAAGGTCTGATTCAGTCCTGGTGAACGATAAGGTGGCATCCGCAAGGTCCGCGTTCGCCTCCTTGACTGTTTCCACTACCTGAGATGACGCCCATCGGAGGTAATTTTCATCAGGAGTGCCGCAGCCCCTTAAAAGCTGAATTGCGGGTCCGGCGTGGGTGTGTGAGCAGGCGATCAGCAGGTTGGTCTGGTCGATCCCCGTTGCCTCGGAGATAGCTTGCCTGAGCGCTTTGTCCTGTTCGAGATCGAGTCCGAGGATGTCCAGCGATATGATCCCGAAGCGCACATCGCCGTCATCGAGGATTAACGCCGTAGCGGTAATATTATCATGTACGCGCGTCGACGGCCCCGGCCGCCCTATGTACCCCGTAAGATCGACGCCCACGGGTGGTGTTATGTTTCGTCTCGCTATGCCTGCCCGCATTCTATGTTTCCTCCTCCGAAAATGGCAAAAATATGCCATTATCGTTCCCTTCGTGACAAACACGACAGTCATTGACCGGCAGTGGCCCGCAGGGCTGCGAGAGGCGCTGCGTAGCAGTCACGAGAGTGTTCATGCCACGATTCCTGGAAATATCGTAACGGCTGCTGGTGGATTATTCCGCCTTCTCGATGATCACCTTGCTGCCACTGCTAACCTTCTTGAAATCCTTAGGATTCCCTTCCAGCTTTCCGAACACCTCTACAGCGCTCGCTGGGCGGATCTCGTTTCCGCGGCTCATCGGAGTAGGACCAAAGAAAATGCAGAAGCAGCTTCCTTCGAGCCAGTAGCCCAGATCACCCAATTCTACCGTCTCACGTGGGTTCTCGGGCCCGGCGTCTACTGGAATCCCGAAGTAGATCTCATCGCCCCACGTGCTTCCACGCGCTTCGAGCGGGAGCGCATTCCATATCTTTTTCGCGCATTCGCTATCATTAAGGATTGCTGTCTGCGAAACCGGTCCGGCTGTTATTTTGATCCTGTTTGCCATCTGTCTCCTCCTCACCAGTGTGCTTGCTCATATTATGACAGCGGTAGAGGAGTTAGTAAAGAGGGATGAATGTGGGCAGTTTGAATTTTGGATTAAGTAGTGATCAGGGAGTAATGAGTATTGGCCGTAGGTGAAGGTCTATCAATGATTAGCGAAGCGTCTTTGGAGTGCGCCGCGTCCGGCGCTTTATCTGGCTTACAATCTATAGCCAGACCAACAATATCAACAAAGGATCAACAAGTAAGATATCCGATAGCACTGGGTAGGCCAGTCATTGCTATAGGTTTAATAAGATTAACTGGCCGTGTCGAAGTGCGGCCTGCGAAGGTACCTGTTATCAATCAACCCATGCTTCGACTCTCGCAGCCCCAGGCTACTGTCGTCCAGGGGATACGGCCACCATAGTAATATCTAGCCTATAGCCAAGATAGGCCTACTCTGCACTATCGGCTATCTCTATGACACCTGTCTCGGTACAGACCTTCACCCAAAGCCAAATACTCATTACTCCCTAATCATTACTACTGAGTTTCAGGTAGTATAGTAACAATCTGGCGGAAGGTTTCGCACACAATCTGAACTGCCACTACGTCATATCATTATGCGAAACTCATTAAATCTAAGCTGTCCTTTCAAGCTCTCCGCCGCTCGTAATAACGATCCTGTATCAATCAGCGAGATCCTCTGGCCATGAGGACTTCGTGGACCTTTCTGACGCTCTCGCCGTCGGCGTAGAGATCTAGCGCGGTTACGGTTTGAGCCGCGGTTACATTATCCGCAAAGCGCAGGACTTCGAGGAGGAAGTTGAAAGCTTCATCGCTTCTCACCAGCGCGATGGGCAGGAGGAGCATTCGGCGGAATGTGGGAGATGGGTCATCCTCCCAGAATTGATGCAGCGTATTAAAAACCCCCTGCGCGCGCCGTTTACCATAAAGCGATTGAATGCGGCGATCATATCAGGGATAAGATCAGCGACGTTTCTTCTACCGGCTATTTCGGCGGCTTTGGCGGCGAGGAGGCTGTTCGATCCATTCAGAGCCTGCCGCAACTCGTTGATTGCTTCGCTGTCGATTTGGCCGGACCCAATACGGATAAGTGAATTGAATGCGGCCTCGAATTTATCTGGTTTTCTCACTACTGAGCTTCTTGTAGATGCTTCTATTCAGCTCCGATGCGGCTTTTACGAGTTCGGGGTAGGGGGTATCGGTGACGGTTACGAAGCCGATGTTGTAGTTTTCGCCGTCGAAGCGACCGGTGAGGGGTTCGTCGACGTATTGGAACCAGTGGCAGCCCACGAACGCAGGCATCCGCATCACGCTGCGCACATAATTAACGTAAGCCTTGGCGCGTTCATTCTGGTCCTTTACCGGGCCAAGGCCGGTGTGGAACATCCCTCGGTCGAGCGCGCCGAAGTGGAACTCGCCGATGATACACGGCTTGCCGAGATCGCTGGTGAATGCCCATTTTGTGGGATCGACATCTTTCTGATAGATGTTGAAGCTCACCACATCGGCATATTCCGCGCAGGCTTTCGGCACCTCGACCGGCGGCATTCCCGCGATCCGGCTGCCGAGGTAGAGCTTATTCGGAGCAAAGGTCTTTACCGCGTTCGATACGAGGCTGAAATAGGTGCGGGCGAAGTCGCTTAACATTGATTTCACGTCTTCGATTTGAGCGGAATTGAGCTTCTCCGGCAGGTTTACCGGCTGATCTCTGAACTCCTCCCACGATGCTGCTTTCATTTCCCATGCTTCGTTTAATTGCTTGATAGATTCATACTTCGCAATGAGGTAATCGGTGAACGCGCGTTTCGCAGCATAGCCGCCGCACAGAGCAAGCACCCCGCGCACGAGCTCATAACGTTCAGCGGACCTCCAGCCGTCCCAGGGTATCTCATTATCGACGAAGAACCCGATGCACCAGGGATCGTCTTTATAATTCGCGGTCATCTCTTTGATAGTCGTCTTCATCTGTGCGATGTAACGCGGGTCATAGACATCGGGGATATATCTTTCAGCGCATTTCACCGCGGGCAGGTCGCGCGTGTCGGGGTGGATCGGCACGACGTAAGGCAGCTTCTTCATTTTGAATAGATCGGGGTCAGACCAATCCGCGATGGTGTTGAAACCCCACGATTTAAGCCGGCGAATCGTCGTTTCGCGCCATTCTCTCTCATAGTCCTTACCATAGATCCGCTGCAGGTTTGCCGCATAAAAATCGAATGTGCGTTTCTCACCGTTCGATTTGAGCTGCGCTGCAAGCGGGTCGCCGGGCTGCGGCAGCCAGGAGAACATGTTCTCGCGCCCCGATATTATCGTCGCTTCCCATGGGTGGATCGTGTCGACGCCCAGCGAATAAAAGAGATGCCCGCTCGGAGTCACCAGCCACCATCGCCCATCTCGCTTTTCCGTGCGAAAGTGCCCTGTCGCCTTGAGCTGCGGACCGCTCTTCCATCCGCCGTATTCATCACGGTTCTCTGGAGCGGGCTGAAACGAGCCTGCCTCATCATGATGTATCTTCAATAGCTGTTCTTCACTCGTCACCTTACCGGGCCATTGCGCGCTTGAATATTGTCCGAACCGGTCGACTATTCCATCCAGCTTTACAGGCGGGATGAAACGCGCGTTCGATACGATCAGCTTCGCATCCGAATCGGGATCGTGCATGAAGAGCTGCCATGCGACTATATGCTTCCAGTTGATTGCTTCGTTGCTCATAGCCATCTGAGCGCCGGGCAGCGGTGGTCCGCCGTTCATACCCAGCGTACGAGTATCGCGGAACGGAATAATGATCGTTAATTTGGAGCTAGGAGCGAGCGAGATATTGCCGTAGCTGGAATGGTGGTCGAGCGGGTGATCGCGGTCATCATCGATGCGGGTTTCAAGCCGCAATGCTCGATCTGTTACATTGCGGATATCAAGAGAGATACCGCCGTAACTGCTCCAGTCCTGTGGTTCGCTATAAACTTCCATGACATGCGGCCACTGCGCGGGGTGGAATGTGATCGAGTAACCTTGCGCTTCAGCGGATGTTTCAGCGGAGAAAAGGTTGATTGCGAAGCCGCCGTTTACAGGCGATAAGAGTCGGATCTCGTTCGCCCCATTACCGCGCGATGAGATGCAGAACAGCAAAATCATGAGCACCGGAATAAAGCGAATGAGCATCCTGGGCCTCCAATTTATCGAGAAGTATCATAACTTATTTATCAGACTGATAAAACCACCGGTAATCCATCGATTTCAACTTCAGGCTGAGTGTTCCGGGACCGTAGGACCAGTAGGTAAGCAGGATACGATCATCGACCGGCGTAATGCTGGTATAGGCGAAGCCGGTGCCGTCGTCGACTGTTCGGATGTGCTCCCAGGTCCTGCCTTCATCCCTGGAAATCGCGGAATTGAGCGGGCGGCGTTCGGTCCTGTTGCGGTTCCAGATTAACAGGAGATCACCTGTTTTGGGGATTCGGATGATGCTCGACGGAGCAACAGGCGCTTCGAGCTCTTTGATAAGCTCGGGTTTGCTCCAGGTTTCGCCCTGATCGGTGGAGTAGGAGCGGGCGATGCAGCCGAAGTCGCAGCGGATCAACATCATTAATCGCCCATTTTTCAGTTCGATAATTGCGGGCTCCTCTGCTCCAATCTTGTTTGCGGGGTCGAGAGCGCGTATATCGACATCGCTGCCCTTATGCCATGTCTTGCCGTTATCGTCGGAATAGATCGCAAAGCTGATGATAATGCGGCCCTTCGCGTAACCTTCCCATCCCGCGCCGATTATTCTTCCGCTCTTGAGTTGAATAAGCCTGGCGTTGTTCATTGCTGTGTAACCGGAATAGCCTGCAGGCATCTCGAACTTTATCCGCGGGCTCCACGTTTTACACTCATCGCCGGACTTGCGGAAGAAGATCGAGCAGTCTTCGGTGGAGTCTTTTACAAGGTAAGCCATCAGTATCTCACCCGAGCGGAGCCGGAGCAGGGAGACCGAGAACGTTGTCAGCTTCCCCTCGTTAGACACGAGCACGCGGTCATTGCCCCAGGTTTTGCCGTGATCGGAGGAGGTCATACATCTGATCTCAGCGTAACCGAAATCATCGGTGCTGCGGTTCCATCTGCCGTAAGCCAGCAGCAGGTCACCGTTCTTGAGGCGGATCATGTCCGCTTCTCCGTTGCGCGGATGTTCAGGAGTTGCGGGGGCCGCGATGGTCGAATAAGGTTCTGAAATTAGCTCCGCAGCCACACCGGAGCACATCGCGCATATCAGAATCAGCGACAGGATTATAACCAGGCATTCAATCGTCATAATCAGGGTTCCTTTGGCTATTCCAACGTTAGAAACGGGATGCTTTTCATCTGCAGCAGCGTAAGTTTCGAGATTACCGGTGCGCTACTCCCTGTACCGATTCGTAATCGGCAGCCTTCTATCTCGCCCGAAAGCTTTCGGGGTAATTTTGACTCCCGGAGCAGCCTGGCGGCGCTTGTATTCGTTGCGATCCACCATTCGTACTACCCGCCTGACCGTATCTTCATCGAAGCCCATTGCGACGATCTCCCTGATACTGCGGTCGCCCTCCACGTATGCTTCGAGGATCGGGTCGAGGATCTCATACGGCGGCAGCGTATCCTGGTCTTTCTGATCGGGTTTGAGCTCGGCAGAGGGGGCGCGCTCGATGATCGAATCAGGGATTACGTGACCGATGCCGTTGCGATAGTGGCTGAGCTTATAGACCAGCGTCTTCGGCACATCCTTGATAACCGCGAAGCCGCCTGCCATGTCACCGTAGAGCGTTGAATAACCGCAGGCCATTTCGCTTTTGTTTCCGGTGGTGAGGACGAGCATATTGAACTTGTTCGATAGCGCCATCAGCAGGTTTCCGCGGATGCGAGCCTGCAGGTTCTCTTCAGCGATTCCCGGCTCTACACCCCTGAAAACTTCCGCAAGCGCCGTATTGTAAGAGCCATAGGTCTCGCCAATCGGTATACGGTCATATCTGATCCCGAGGTTTTTCGCGAGCACCTCGGCGTCGGATTGGGTCTCATTCGAGGAGAACATCGATGGCATTATCAGCACGCGGACTCTCTCCGGTCCGAGCGCATCGGCTGCGACACAGGCAACGAGCGCGGAATCGATTCCGCCGCTCAACCCGAGCACGACCTCGTTGAAGCCGTTTTTATTCACATAATCCCGGGTCCCGAGCACCAGCGCACGGTAGACTTCTTCCACTTTTTTCAGCGGTTCTGCCGATAGGGTGATCTGACCGTTTCTAGCGGGTTTTTCGACAGGTCTTAGCACGACCTCGGGCACATCGACCTTCTCCTGCACGCTCAACTTGATCTTGCGCCTGCGTGGATCTACAAGCCGTGAGTGCTCTACCGGTCCCAGGTCCACATCCACTATCGCGAGCTGTTCTTCGAACGATTTCGCCCTGAACATTACCTCGCCGGAAGGTCCGGTGATCAGTGAATTGCCGTCGAATACGAGCTCATCCTGGCCTCCGACCGCGTTCAGATACACAATCGCGCAAGAGTTATCGTTCGCGCGCGTACCGAGCATCCTCTCGCGGAACCTCCACTTGCCTGCGTGGAAAGGTGAAGAATTGATTCCGATTACGATATGTGCCCCACCGACGAGCGTTTGCGCAAGGTGTGGCCCATCGGCATACCAGATATCCTCGCACACCTCTACCCCGAACACGATGTGCCCGAGCTTGTAGACCTGGGTTTTGGTGCCGGCCTGGAAGTAGCGGTCCTCGTCGAAGACGCCATAGTTTGGCAGGAAGAACTTGTGCTGCACCCCGACCAGTTCTCCATCGTGCAGGACTGCGGCTGCGTTGTAGATTTCCGAATTTGCGTCTACGAATCCGACGATTGCGGTGATACCTTTCGTCTCCACCCTGATCCGGTCCAGCGCAGCCAGGTTATCCTCCACGAAGTTGCGCTTGAGGAGAAGATCCTCGGGCGGGTAGCCGGTGATCGCGAGTTCGGGGAAGACGACAATATCCGCTCCGCGTTCTCTGGCGATAGTTATGTTATCGATGATCTTGCCGGCGTTGCCTTCGAGATCACCTACGGTTAAATCGATCTGCGCGAGTGCCAGGCGCAGGATGTGCGATGGGCGGTTTTCAGTCATTTGATTTCCTTAATTCTGCTGATTCCGGCTATTCCTTTAGTAAATGCCGTATTCTGCCGATAATTTCAAAGAGACAATTGGTCATAATGACCAGAATATGAAACGGGATGGTGTGTCAACGTGCCTCAAGTAAAGATAAAAAGTCCTGTAAAATCTCCGAAAGCACCCTTATCGGTGAAGATTCCTGCTCCGCATCCTTCGCTCGGTGACGCTTGCGAGCTCATCGGCCAAATGCTCGATTATGAGACAACCGCGCGATCCAGCGGCGCCGATTTGAACTCGGGCAGATTCTCGATGTTGACTGCTTCCGAGCGGCAGATTCTGCGCGCTGAGCTCGTAGCCGATTACATCCGCCTGAGCGCCGGTAACATGGGGAACACCCCAGGTTATTTCGATGCTTCGCTTAAAGACTTTTGCTCGAAGATTTGCGATATGGATATCCCTTCACACGAGCTCATCGGCACCTATCTTGCGGCGCTCGATGTCGTCTCCAAGGGCGAATATCTGAGCAAAATCCCTAAGCTGGGCGATGCTGCTCGACGGACGATGATAATCGTGCTCCGGTCCTGTGTCGATCTTCTGAAGGCCAGGGTCGAGAAAAAAGAGCACGCCGAAGCGGCGCGTTAAGCTAAAGCGCGAGTCTTTCATCAATAGGACGTCAATACGGCATCTGTACCAATAGTACGTCATCCTCACGTACTTATGAGGCAGCGTGACGCGTCAGGGCGCTAAAGCTCGTGCTCCAGGACCACGATTTGCTGCTTAACCGGCAGCGATCCTTTTGTTACCTCCAGGGTTGAACTGCCCTGGCGGATGATGTTCGGCTTGCCCTGTATAAAATCGTCCACTCCCGCTATAGGGAAATCGCACTTCTCATTCCGGTAGTGCATCGGTATAACTATCTTCGCCTCTACCTGCTCGGTTACTTTCGCCGCCTGCGAAGCATCGATTGTATAAAATCCTCCGACGGGGATGAGCGCGACATCCACGGCGCCAATCTCCGCGGCCTGATCTGCCGTAAGCACATGACCGAGGTCGCCGAAATGCGCGATCCGCATATCATCCGCACATATAACAAATACGGTATTCTTCCCTCGCTGCTCACCTCGCGCGTTATCGTGATACGTCGCAATCCCCAGGAACTCTACCTCGTTCGCAATGAACTTCCCGTTACCTTTTATTATAACAGGGCTATCAGGAACTATATGAACGGCGCCATGATCGTTGTGCCCATGGCTGATAGTTATGATATCAACAGGCTTATTGAATGTGCGGTAGGTCATTCTGCCCGCATAGGCTGCCGGGTCGAAAGGATCAGTCAGGATCCGCGTTCCCGCATCTGTGGTCAATAAAAATGAGGCATGCCCCTGATATTGGATCCTCATAAGTCGCTCTCCTCAAACTTGCCGTTGTTAACTACCGCATTATAGAATCTGCCATACAGGCTGTCAACGCAAGCAGGTGGGAGGCCATTGCGATAGACAATACTTTAAGCCGTTTAGAGACGAGTTGTGTTGACGCAGGAGTCGATTTTGGGCAGCCCACAGGCTTTGAGACACGATCCGGCGCATGAAATTTGTGGATTT